>Ga0209181_10003140_pt1 | contig 25959 bp, 22 predicted proteins | sample MAT05_FD_187208 | JGI IMG/M metagenome (GOLD analysis project Ga0209181, IMG submission 187208) | Freshwater microbial communities from Lake Fryxell liftoff mats and glacier meltwater in Antarctica - MAT-05 (SPAdes) (version 2) | ecosystem: Environmental > Aquatic > Freshwater > Ice > Liftoff...
AACGAAATATCGTTATTTTTGCCTATCTTAACCAAGGTAAATTAAGGTCAGTCCATGAAAAGACTTTTTGCTCTCATTCTCATCATTAGTTTGTGGTTTGGCATAAGCCTTGCCGCTACACCTGCAGCATATGCAGGTGATGTCTCATCATTTAATATTTTGACTCCTTGTGCAACTTCGTCCGCCTTTCAAGCTCGCTTGGAAGCAGAAGTTGAGAGTTATAAATCGCGTTTAGTTAACTTTCCTACTGCTAGCTCCTCTTCTGAGTACCTCAGAGGCAAAGTTGCTCAAACTGAAGCTCGCTTTGCTAAATATGCAGAATCTGGTTTGCTTTGTGGTGAAGATGGTTTACCTCACTTAATCACTGATGGTCGTTGGAGCCATGCAGGCGAATTTATCATTCCAGCCTTGATATTTTTATATATCGCTGGTTGGATTGGTTGGGTTGGTCGTGCTTACGTCATTGCTGTCCGCAAAGACCCATCAACTAAATTTCAGAAGGAAATCCTTATTGATGTTCCTCTAGCAATTAAGTTTATGTTAACTGGCTTTACATGGCCACTTGCAGCTCTTAAAGAATTTAGCACTGGTGAATTAGTAGCTCGTGAAACCGAAGTTACTGTTTCCCCCCGCTAGTTTTTATTTCTAGCGATCGCTTTAAAAACTTCTCCAAAGTGTTTTTTAATACTTTGGAGAATTCTCAAAACTATTTAAAAGGAGAACTCCATTGAAAGGTTTTTTATCATCTGCTCCTGTGTTAGCCACTGTATGGATGATCATCACGGCTGGTGTATTGATCGAAGCAAACCGCTTATTCCCAGACATTTTGACATTGCCCTTCTAAATTTACTATCTAATTATGTTTGAGGGCTTTCGTTCCCATTTGTAATTAAAGATACTCCCTTCCCACCAAATAATTAGCTTCGCGCCGCAAAGCTAATTATTTGGGTTTAATGTCTAATCTTTCACTGTGAAGGGAGTAAGTGATCAAAAAACGAAAAAAGAGAGGCAGTGCTTTGCACCACCTCTCTTTTTTCGTTTTACAGCGCTTTACGATGAAACCAAACCCAGATTTTTTATAAAAGCCCTGCTCCGCGGGGCTTTTATAAAAATATTGTGGTTCGTTTGTTCGCGATTTGCAGTAATTGTCAATTGTTATACTTTCTGAGTTTGGCGATATGATTGAGATCGTGTGCCGAATTATAATGTTGAATTAGATATCAAATGCAAGATAAGCGAGCAATCGTGTTAGGAATCTCTGGGGCATCAGGCATGATTTATGCCGTGCGATCGCTTAAATTTTTGCTAAATAATAATTATAATGTCGATCTGGTGGCTTCTAAGGCAGCGATGATGGTTTGGCAATCGGAAAATAATATTGCCATGCCCAGTAATTTGCGATCGCAAGAACAATTTTGGCGCGATCGTAGTGAAACCCAAGACAGCCGATTAGTTTGCCATCAGTGGGGCGATGTCGGCGCAACGATCGCCAGTGGTTCATTTCGGACATTGGGAATGCTGGTTATTCCTTGTAGTATGGCAACGGTTGCCAAAATTGCTCATGGGTTAAGCTCTGATTTACTGGAACGCGCCGCCGATGTTCATCTCAAAGAAGGTCGCCGATTAGTCATAGTTCCTCGCGAAACTCCATTCAGCTTAATTCATCTGCGTAATCTCACTACTTTAGCGGAAGCAGGAGCGCGAATTGTACCAGCAATTCCTGCTTGGTATCACAACCCGCAAACAATTGAGGATTTGGTAGATTTTGTCATAGCAAGAGCGCTCGATCAATTAGATATTGATGCCGATCTCATCCAGCGTTGGCAGGGCAGAATACCAACCAGTACTATTGAAACAGGATCAGACCTATGACACGATCGCGCTTTTCGCAAACTACTAATTCTGTTAGTAAAAGTTCTTCAGGAGCAATGTCGATAGCTCAGCTTGTATTTTTAGGGCTAGCGATTACGATTCTGGCTGCTATTTTTGTCCAAAATTTACAGCCTACAGTTCAGATTTTCTTCTTAGGTCAAAAGACTTTGCCGATTCCCTTGAGTTGGGCAATGTTGGCAGCTTTTGTGGGTGGTGGGCTTCTAGCATTTGTGATTAATGCGATCGCTACTTGGCGACATAATCAGGCGGTGCGTCGTGCAGTGGTTGCGGCTGGATATGGTGATCAACAGGTATCTAAACCAGCGAATTATAAAAATGAAACAGACGAAGATGATTTTTATGATGAAGATGATTGGGATGAAGATGGTGATTTTGATCAGAAAGATGGTAAAAATGCAGATCCTGATACTGTGCCGTATGGCGATCGCACAAATCTAAAAGATAAAAATAATAATAATCAACTAAAAGATAATCGTCCTCCTTTGGATGCGAAATATGTTGAGTAAATTAGTTGAGTAAATTAGAGAGTATACTTCACACATTCTCTAATCTATAATGTGACAATGCTAGGCAAGCTACTTGACCGACGATATCGCATTATTAAAGAATTAGCAGAAGGAGGTTTTTCGCAAACTTACCTTGCTGAAGACACTCGCCTACCCAAAAATCCACAATGCGTTGTCAAACATCTCAATCCCACGATTGACGATCCGATTTTTACTCAAAAAGCTTTAGAACTATTTAAGGCGGAAGCAGAAACTTTGCAAGAATTGGGAAGACACGATCTAATCCCCCAACTTTACGCATATTTCCAAGAGAATAAAGAATTCTATCTTGTTCAAGAATATATCGCAGGACATCCTCTTAGTATAGAAATATCTCCTGGCAGTCAAATGGCAGAAGCGAGGGTTGCTCAGATCGTTAAAGAAGTTTTAGAAATCTTACGATTTGTCCATACATATAATGTAATTCATCGGGATATTAAACCTAGTAATCTGATCCGCCGTCATAGCGATGGGAAATTAGTTCTGATTGATTTTGGAACTGTCAAGCAAGTCCAAATGGAAGTTGCTAGTGCTCACCATAAAGCAAGAGTAACCTTGCCGATTGGAACTCCTGGATATATGTCCTACGAGCAAGAGCGCGGTCAATCTGTGGCTTGTAGTGATATCTATTCTCTGGCGATGGTGGCTTTGCAAGCTCTTACAGGCAAACATCCTAGTCAATTTCCTAGAGATCGTGACTATGAAATTAACTGGCGTAGCTATGCCAAAGTTGGACGCGAGTTTGCAGCAGTTTTAGATCGGATGGCTCGATGTAATCCTCGCGATCGCTACCAGACTGTTGATGAAGTGCTAAAAGACATTGCGAAGCTGCCAAAATTAAGTACAAATTCTCCAAGAATTACTGATGATCGCCAAGTTAAATTAAATTTTCCATTATTTCCCGCAGCGATCGCTTTATTTACATTAGCGAGTGGAGTTTATCTGTTTAGTATCGGCTGGAATCCTTTTAAAAGTGATATTCCACTCGTTGCTAGTCCTCCTATTGACATGCCTATTCCTATTCCTAGTCCATCTACACCAGCGATCGCTTCATCTCCACCAATTGAAGAAACCAACGCGAGTTATAATCAACTCACTACTTATCTCAAAGAAAAGAATTGGCAAGCTGCGGATAATGAAACTTATCTATTACTTTTAAAAGCAGCAGGAAGCCAATCTTATAATGACGGAACATTTTATCCTGATGAATTTAATCGAATTACTTGTGCTGATTTGGTTTTAATCGATCAATTATGGACGCAAGCTAGTAATGGGAAGCACGGATTAACTGCACAAAAAAAAATTTATGAAGATTCTGCAAAAGATATTCGCAAAACCTACGAAAGCATTGGCTGGATAAGTCCATCTGGAGAGCTAGCGATCAACACTGCTTATAATCGTCAAACTTCTCGTTGGGAATATATTGAAGGTCGTCAACCTAATTTCAAATCTCCGCCCATTGGTCATTTACCATTTTTGCTACGCGATCCATCTAGCAAAAATTTAGAGAAAATAGTTACTTTATATAGATGCTCATCTTCAAACTAAACAATTTTCTTAAAGCATTGCTTTAAAAAATGTTTTTATATAGCTATAGTAATTTGCATTACAGCAATTTGCTTTCAAACCTACCACAAACAATAATATAAAACCCTTTGCGGGGCTTCGCCCTGCGACCCTTATCGTGGTGGATTTGATCAACAACTGCCCTAAGTACTGATGTTAAGTGGAAGAAATAAAAAGTTTCCGAACTAAAGAGAACTGGATTCCCTCACGATCATTTTTAAAATAAGCTTGATAACTCATAGAGCCGTCGTAAGATCGCCATAATTTTTTTGTCGTAATTAGCATCCTCCGCCCATTTGCCCGCAAGCTGACTTAATAAAGGCGCGGTACCACGCTTAATTAAGCTAAAACGTGGATCAACTAAAGGTTGTATTAAGGGCGCTGTAGTTGCATACGCCTTGAGATGTTGAATTTGTGCTCTTATCCCAATGCGGCGATCGCTAAAACTATCACCGCGAACACCATTGCCGATCGCGCCAATTCCACCAAAATTATTTTGCTCTGCTTTAACATCACCATCAAATTGCAAAAAACCTGTTTCTAGACACATCTGACAAAATGCGATGTCATAGTTAACGCCTTCGATCGTTGCTTCTTCACGATAGATGGTTGGTAAGTCACCATAAAAGTTTAAAGGTACATTATTTCGCTGTAAAAGCCGCAAAAGTTGGACTTCAGATGTAAATCCATTGCCCATGATCCGATCAATTTGTCCAGCCAGAGCTTGATCACATACTTGCTCTCTAAGAAAGCTTTTTGACAATGGTAAGGAATCCTCGGCGCGAACAGCATTTTTGCCTATGCGTTCAAAGGTGCATAAAGCGATCGCCCCCGCCCCTAATTGAAGAAAACGCTTTCTTCTCATAACCGTCCCATTATGTCTAATTAATATTTGTGGTATGAAATAGGATGCCCAAAGCTTTGCACATCCTAATCTTTATAAACATTAAATAAATTTTGTTGCTTTTGACAAGGGGGATTTGACGGATATTGGGTTCTCGGGTCGTTGCAACTGCGAGGGTCTTGAGAATAGGCAGACGCACTACCACTGAAAGGGATTAGCAAAGCAGAAGCAGAAATAAGAGATAGTAGAAATTTCATGATTTTGATCTTTGGTATAAATGATTTAATTTAGACTTTTTTGGGGAGGTGCAGCAATAAAACGATGCATTAGAAAATCAACAAAGTCCATGCTTAATAAAGTCGATGCTTAATAAAGTTGGGAATATTAAGTTGATTTTGAAGATGTCTTGGAGAATTATTTTTATAAAGAAGACTTTCGGAGACGGCGGATATCAAGTCAGGATCATGGGTTGATTCTCTAGCTAAATCAAGAAACAAGCTCTCAATTTTTTGCATTGATTCCATTACTTCATGTTTGACTTTGATGCGATTGGTTGCCGACCAAAAAGTTTTAGATTCTTCAGTAGAGCAGTCTGCTATCAATTGCTCAATCTCATTTAGTAAATAGTTCGGTTTGAGTTCAAGATTTTGCTGCTCTTGCTCCTGTTCTAGATAGTGCTGAATCAGCTGAGGCTGGAAATGAAGAGAACAGATCGGTGGTGTGGGGAAAGCGTCGCTTTGCATATATCCTCTTTATTTCTGTTTTACAAAGTGAGGATGGGCAAAGTGAGGATGGGCAAAGGCGCTTTGCAGTGGCTTAAGTTGTTGTGACTTAGCGCGATCGCCTGAGCGTCTAACTGGATGATCGGATAAGTGCAATTTGGGATAGGGCAAATCCGCTAATACCTCCAAAATACGGCAGAAATCTCGCTGTTTACGTCGGCAAGTTAAGAACTGAGGCACTTGTGGTTGATGAGGACGTTTTTGGATGCATTGACGTAGATTTGAGATTGCATTCCAAAAGTTACACATTTCCTCATAACTGCAAGTCCATAAAAATGCTTCGATTTCGTCAAGCAATTGGCATAAGCGATCGGCTATGTGAGGACGCACAAAAAACTGTGATGTTTTGTGTGTAGAGCTAGGTATTAAATTGAGATGACGTTGGGGTAAATGATGGGGGGCGCTCATGTTTCAATGCCTCTAATTGTGAGGATAGATGAGGAAAAGTCGTTTTTTGTCGTAAAACATTGATTTCCTCTTGTCATATGTACTTACCAGTGATAAAAGAATTAAATAATTATTTAATTGTGAGGGTAAGTGAGTACTACAGGTGTTCTAAAGGTCGTAAAGGCAGTTAAACCAATTTATAACCTTCGATGGCAAATAGCATACGACCCAAATTGCAATTTGCACACCAGAAAAAGCAATATTTTTTGTCAGTAAATGTATGGATAAAACTGAGAATTATATAAAAGCAATTATTCCATTACATACAAATAAATTTCTATATTTAATATGTATATAACTAATTTGAATTTCATAGATTTTACTTGTATTGATTCAGAAATTATTTTTATTAAATCATGTATATAAAGTTCTAGGTCTGAAACAAGTTTTTTAATTATTTAGCTTGAAAAAACAATAATCTATATACGGATTGACTCAAATTAGATACTAACTAAGTCTACTAAACCTTTATAAATCTAGGTTTAGCAGAAAAAACAAGAAAAAATTGAAAGACGTATGAGCCAATGTCAGACTAAATCAGGATCTACATAAAAATTAGATAAACCTATTGCAAATACAAAAATATATGTTATTTATCTAACGTGAAAAAACAAGAATAAGTTGATTGAATCATCTGTAATTGCTGTAATTAAACATTTCTTAAATATGATTAGAAAAATGATTAGAAAATATGATTAGAAAACTTTAGAACCTAAAAAAACTTAAAGCAAATCACTACTATTTGTAAAAGCACTAAAACTTTCGACAGCCTTAGATATTACTAAGCCAATATCGAGACATTCACTGAGACATTCACCGAGACATTACTTAAGAGGAGTTACGAATATGACTATTGAAGATGCGATCGCCATCGTTGATGCCGCACTACAGGGAAAGCGCCTTAGCAACATTCAGGAGCAGCTATTTCGCCAAACATGGGAGGGCAAGACTTATGCTGAGATTGCGGAGATGTGTGGATACGATTCTTCCTATATTCGTGATGTTGGCTATCGCCTGTGGCAAATGTTGACAAAGGGCTTTGGGGAACGCGTCACTAAGCATAATTTGCAAGTTGTGGTGCGTACTCATGCCAAGCGTTTTCAAGGTGATGTTGTGACTAATACGATCAGTCAGCCATTCACTAATCCTCTAATCGCGTTGACTAATCCTCACAACTCCAATGTGATTGATTCCAGTGTGATTGATTCCAATATGGTTGATATAAATGCTAAACGCTGTGATTGGGGAAACGCGATCGACACTTCAATTTTTTATGGACGTACTGATGAGCTAGAAGTAGTCAAAAATTGGGTTGTCGCCGATCGCTGTCGCTTGTTGGGTGTATTCGGCATGGGCGGTATCGGCAAAACTGCTTTTGCGACCAAACTTGCCGAACAAGTGCAGTCAGAATTCACTTTAATCTCTTGGCGATCGCTCCGCAATGCGCCAACTGTGGAAACGATGTTGTCAGAATTAGTTAGTTTCTTGACGGCTCAGGCGATCGCCAGTTTGCCTCAAGATTTTGATCGCCTGCTGGCGATATTTATCCAAACCCTCAAACAATCGCGGTGCTTGATTGTCTTAGACAATGTTGAGTCAATCTTACGCAGTGGCGAAACCACAGGTCAGTATTCAGAAGGCTATGAAGGCTATGGAGAATTGTTCCGTCAAGTTGGACAAGTGCGCCATCAAAGTTGTTTGATTTTGACCAGTCGTGAAAAGCCCAATGATGTGTTACCTCCTGATAGCAGCGATCGCCTAGTACGTTCTCTCCAATTGACTGGATTAAAAGAAGAAGCGCGTCAGATGTTTCGTGAAGAATTGGCGATCGCACCTGAAACTCGCCAGTTGATCGACTTCTATTGTGGAAATCCGCTCGCACTAACGGTAGTATCGCGTTCTATCTACAGTATGTTCGACGGCAATATTCAAGAATTTCTCGATCAAGAGGCAAATGTATTTGGTGATATTCGCTCTCTAATTGATCAACAATATTCTCGACTTTCCGATCTCGAGCAGCAGGTAATGTATTGGCTAGCGATCGAACGCGAACCAATTACCACTGACAATCTGCGTCAAGATATTGTGCCAATGGTTTCCAAATCTCAAATTTTGGAATCAGTGATTTCTCTACGTTGGCGATCGCTGATCGAAAAGAATGCAAATAGCTTCACGCAGCAACCTGTAGTGATGGAATACATGACTGATCGCATTATCGATATGGCTTATAGTTCCACAATCGAGCGTAGTCCTGAATTTCTGATGAGCTACGCTCTTGTGCAACATCGCGCCGAAGACTGTATTCGTGAAGCTCAGATTCGACAAATTTTGCAACCGCTTACTGATCGCTTGTTGGCGCATTACGGTAATGTCGATATTTTGCAACGCGAATTGCAGGGCTTGCTTGAGACTTTGCGCGATCGCCAAACTGCGATCGGCTATGCCCAGAGCAATATTATGAATCTGCTGCGGGCTTCCCAAAGCGATGTCACCAAAAGCTTTTGTCGCTTTCCTGATCGGGTAACTGAGCATTCCGATCTTCAGATTTTAGAGAGATTGCTTGAAAGCGATCGGGCTGGGGGACTTGCCACATGGGATCATCGCATTCCTTGGGCAAATAATCCGCTCGCTCAACAAACTTCGGAATCGAAAACCCAAATCCGTAGTAAAAATCTTTATTACCAATGGACAGAAGGCTCACTCGAACAGTTACAACAGGAACTGATACAGCAACCTAAACTTCGTAAAAAATACCATGCATGGTTAAATGAGACGGAATTTGCCGCGATCGATGCTGATTTTGAATCAGTGAAAATTACTGATACGCTCAATCAACCTGTTGATGCGCGTCTAGTCTTTATTAATGAAGTAAATATTGTTGAACCACCAGTAGGATTGCCAACTCCTAGAGAGCGTCGCGCCCAATCCAGAAAAAGAAAGCAAGATTTGCAAGCAAATCGCGCCAAGAAGTTGGGCTAGCTGCTATGGCGATCGCCAGTAGTAAAATCCCTTAAAGCTTGAATAGGCTGAAAGGGGTACAGAGAAAATTTTAAAAGTGCCGCTTTGCGGCACTTTTAAAATTTTCTCTGGGTTTTATAACAGCGCAAAGCGCTGTAGTAAAAAGCGATAAGCTAAAAAATCCAGAAATTAGAGGAAGTACCAATCATCGACTCTAATTTCTGGATTTTAATTTGTTCATTTTAATCTGTCTTAAGTATTAGGAGATCGCTATACTAAGATGCAAGCTAACTAAATAAAGTTTGTTTATGTCGTGGTTATGGAAGAGCATCACACTTTATTGCTTGAGCATATTTCTGGAGAAGATTGGGAAAATACGCCAGCCAATGTTAAGCTTTTGGTGGATTCACTGCTCGCGAGTGTGGCTTTATTAGAGAGCGCAAGTCATCTAAATCAATTTCTAGATGCTACTCCGATTGGGATCGCTGTCCATGACTCAACGGGGAAACTGATTTATATTAATCAGATCGGACAATCGCTATTAGGCACTAGTCACTATTCAGAAACAGAGACTGAGCGCCTCTCCGATTCATTCCAAATTTATCGCCCTAACACTCAAAAGCTTTATCCCCCTGAGGAATTACCAAGTACTCGCGCCCTCTCTGGAGAGAAAGTACAGGTTGAAGATCTAGAAATTCATAGTCCCGATCTCGTGATTCCTTTAGAGGTTTCCGCAACACCGATTTTTGACGATCACGGACAGGTTATTTATGCGATCGCTGTATTTCAAGACATTAGCGATCGCCAACAAGCCCAAGCCACATTGCGCCGTGCTGTTGTCACAAATCAAGCCTTAATTGATGCCATCCCCGATCTTATTGTGCGTGTTAACCAAGATGGTGTTTATCTGGATGCGATTCTTTCAGACAATATGAAATCTTTGTTTCCGCCTGACGACTTTATTGGCAAATGTATGTCGGATGTCCATGAGCCAGAATTTGTACAAGAGCGAATGTACTATGTCAAACAGGCGTTTCAAACTGGGAAAATTCAATTTCACGAATATCAACTTCTGATCGATGGCAACTGCCATTATGAGGAGGCTCGGCTTTTTGTCAGTGGCGAAAATGAAGTTACTATGCTGATCCGTGATATGACTGAACGCAAGCAATCAGAAATAGCTGTGCAAGAGAGTGAAGAACGTTATCGTTTATTAGCTGAGAACATCAACGATCTTGTGTGTCTCCATCACCCCGATGGTCGATATCTTTATGTTAGTCCATCCTGTGAAGCACTCCTAGGCTATCGGTATGATGAAATGTTGGGACAGGATCCCTATAGTTTTTTCCATCCCGACGATTGCGATCGCATTCGTCAGCAAGTTCATATACGGGCGATGAAGGGGCAGATTATCCCGATCATTTATCGGATGCGTCAAAAGTCAGGCGACTATATCTGGTTTGAGACCCTAACCAAGCCGATCACAGATGCTAGGGGGCAAATTGTGCAACTGCAAACTACCTCCCGCGATGTAACTAAACGCGTCCAAGTTCAAAACCAGTTGGAACATGATGCCCTCCACGACGCTCTAACAGGATTGCCCAATCGCCATCTCTTGATAGAACGGCTAGAATTATCCATTCACCGAGCCAAACGCCTTGATAACTATCACTTTGCAGTTTTATTTCTCGATCTTGATCGCTTCAAAGTCGTCAATGATAGCTTAGGGCATTTGGCAGGAGATAAATTACTGATTGCTATTGCTCAAAGATTGCAAGCCACTGTTAGCGGAATCGATTTTATAGCACGTCTGGGCGGCGATGAATTTGTGATCCTGCTTGATGAAATTAAGGATATACAAGAAGCAATTCATAATACAGAACGGATTTTGGCAGAGTTGCAGATACCGCTAATGATTGAAGGACGGGAAGTGTATACAACCTGTAGCGTTGGTATCGTGTTAGGCACAAAAGACTATACTCACGCTTCCCACCTGTTGCGAGATGCGGATATTGCGATGTATCGGGCAAAAAATAAGGGCAAAGCAAGGTATGAAATTTTTGATGTCGAGATGCATATGCAAGCTCTGCATCGGATGCACTTAGAAAACGATCTGCGTCGAGCTATCAAATGTCAAGAATTTGTGCTGCACTATCAACCGATTATCCAACTAGATAATGGATATCTAGTTGGGTTTGAAGCCTTAATCCGTTGGCAACATCCTAGTCAAGGATTGAAATATCCAGACGGATTTATTGGGGTTGCTGAGGAAATTGGAATGATCACAGCTCTAGACTATTGGGCCCTGAGGACAGCCTGTCAGCAATTGACAGAATGGCAAACGACTTTCCCCAACCTACCTAAACTTAAGATAAGCGTAAATCTTTCGGCACAAGATCTACAACGCTCTAATTTACTTGAAGAAGTTGATCGTATTCTCGCTCAAACTCACATAGATAGTCATTGCCTGACCTTAGAGATTACTGAAAGTATGTTGATTGAAGATATTCAGTCTACGATTCTCCTCCTTAGCCAATTAAAAGCACGCGCAATTCAAATTAGCATTGATGATTTTGGTACTGGATATTCATCATTAAGCTATCTCCACCGTTTACCGATAGATAACCTTAAAGTTGATCGCTCCTTTGTAAATCAAATGCAGGAAGGCAAAAGGAACCATCAAATTGTCGAAACGATCGCCACACTCAGTGCTCAATTAGAACTTGATGCGATCGCTGAAGGAATCGAAACTCAACAACAACTAGAACTATTGCAACAACTGGGATATAAATTCGGTCAAGGGTATCTTTTCTCGCGACCCTTAAGACTAGAGGCTGTAGAAGCACTTCTAGCAAGTAACAATTTATATTTATTCCCCACTAATTAGACTTACAGCCCATTGAGGATTTGAGTGATACAGATAATTTTTTAAAAGTGCCGCAAAGCGGCACTTTTAAAAAATTATCTCGGTTTTATGGCAGCGCAAGGCGCTGTAGTAAAGTAATTAATGCCATATATGGCGGTTAAATTCTTTTAGTTTTGGCTAAAGCACAAAGAGCTATACACTAAAAGCAAGCAATAAATTGCAGAATCATTCCTCAAAAATCGGTATATGAGAAACCTATTAAAGGGTCTAAATAAGTTTCAGTCGTCTTATTTCCCTGCAAACCAAGAACTATTTGAACAACTCGCTGATGGACAAAAGCCGCGAGTATTATTTATTACCTGCTCAGATTCGCGGATTGTGCCGCATCTCATTACTCAGTCAGGGGTGGGCGAACTATTTGTAATCCGTAATGCAGGAAACTTAGTGCCGCCCTTTGGTGCTGCTAATGGCGGTGAAGGAGCTGCGATCGAATATGCAATTCATGCCCTTGGCATTGAGCAAGTAATTATCTGCGGGCATTCTAATTGTGGCGCGATGAAAGGCTTACTTAAGCTTGAGAAACTGAGAACTGAAATGCCACTCGTATATGAATGGTTACAGCACGCTGAATCAACTCGCCGATTAATTCAAGAAAATTATGCTGACATCAAAGGTGAAGAACTGATGACGATTACGATGGCGGAGAACGTAGTCACGCAAATTGAGAATCTGAAAACCTATCCCGTAATTCGCTCAAAATTGCATCAAAACAAGATGACAATCTACGGCTGGATTTATGACATCGAGACAGGGGAAGTACTGGCTTATAATCCTGAAACTGATGGTTTTGAAGTTCCCCAAACTTTGTTAGCCAGTCCCTCCGATGAAATTAACAAGAATTTCGTTCAAACTACTGCACCACCTATTCCATCTGAATATCAGGTAGTTTCGCAGCGGGAAAAGCCTAAAAATTCTGGTGATTTACCTTCGTGGCTATCCCCTGAACAAGCCGATCGCATCTATCGCGGCTCTGCAAAAACACATTAAAGTTGACGCTTCTATACCGCGTCTAGGATGAAACCCGTAGTTCTTATGGAGGGTCGCAGGGCGAAGCCCCGCTTCGGTTTTTTCTTTTTGTCCATGTCGAAAACTTCGGTTTTCAACATGGACGAGGTTATAGATGCTTTTACTAAATGCCATTCAAAATAGCATCCAACAAGTTAGGGAAACGAGCATCTAAATCCTCACGGCGCAGAGAATTATGATGTTGGGTTCCTTCTAGTCGCGTATACATGATGCCCGTATCTCGCAGCACTTTATAATGATGAGACTGTGTGGATTTGCTCATTTCCAAACAAAATTCTCCACAGGTAATCTCTTTTTTAGTTGCCAACATTTTGACAATTTGCAAACGTGTTGGATCACTGAGTCCATAAAGAACTTCTGTTAAAGAAATGTTATGGCGATCTGGATGTTGATATTGACGCATTACAAACTGCTAAAAATAAAGGTAAAAATGTGTAACGTAAGATCTTGCAAACTTACTTATACCGCGTCCATGTTGAGAACTTCGGTTTTCAGCATGGACGCAGAAGAAACCCGAAGCGGGGCTTCGCCCTGCGACCCTCTAAAATAACTATAGGTTTCATCCTAGACGCGGTATATATTTTAAAAATTAATTATCTCATGTTGTTACATATATTACTATTGTTCGTATATAATCGAACAATAGTAGTGTAAACTTTCTCATCTAATCCATTAATCTTATGAGCGCTCCTCTTCTCACTCCAGTTAAACTTGGTTCCTATACATTACAAAATCGAATTGTAATGGCTCCTCTAACTCGAAATCGGACGGTTGCCGATAATGTTCCTAATGCTCTAATGGCTTTGCATTACGAACAACGCGCTTCGGCTGGTTTGCTCATTTCCGAAGCAACACAGGTTTCTCCCCAAGGTTTGGGATATCCCAATACTCCTGGTATTCATTCCGCCGAACAAGTTGCGGGTTGGCGCTTGATCACAGATGCGGTTCATGCAAAGGGTGGAAAAATCTTTTTACAACTTTGGCATGTTGGTAGAATTTCGCATCCAGATTTACAGCCTAATGGAGAGTTGCCCGTAGCCCCATCCGCGATCGCTCCTGAAGGTGAAGTCGCTACATATACAGGCATGAAGCCATACGTTACCCCGCGCGCTTTGGAACTAGGAGAAATTCCTGAGATTATTGAGCAATATCGTATCGGCGCAAAAAATGCTCTAGAAGCTGGGTTTGATGGTATTGAAGTTCATAGTGCAAATGGATATCTATTAGATCAATTCTTGCAAGACAATACCAATCATCGCACTGATATCTATGGTGGCTCGTTAGAGAATCGAGCACGTCTGTTAATGGAAGTAATGGAAGCTGTGGTAGATGTCTGGGGTAGCGATCGCGTTGGCGTGAGACTCTCTCCTAGTGGCACATTTAGTAGTATGTATGATTCTAATCGGGCTGCGACATTTGGCTATGTCGTCAAAGAACTTAATCGTTTTAACCTTGCCTATTTACATTTGGTTGCGCCCAGAGTTGAAGGATTTGGCTCCGCTGAAGATCAACTCGATCTAGGTGCTGATTTCTTCCGTCCCATCTTTAATGGAACAATTATTACCGCAGGTGGTTATAGTTTTGAAACTGGTAATGCAGCGATCGCTTCAGGGAATGCTGATCTCGTTGCCTTCGGCCGTCTTTACATCGCAAATTCCGACTTGCCAGAACGTTTTGCAGCTAACGCACCCTTGAATAAACCTGATCGCAATACCTTCTATGGTGGAGATGCGAAAGGGTATACCGATTATCCAACCTTACAGGATTCTTAACCAGACAATATAGCTTTAGCTAGAAGCGTCGCAAAGCGACGCTTCTAGCATGTTTATTGAACAAAGAGGGTAAATACCCCGCCGCTCTGCGGCGTGAGTATATTCGGTAAAAAAGAATTTAGATACCCCGTCCGCTTGCGGCGGGGTGATTCATTTATATCTTGTTTGAGATTAATCCATCTTGAATGCGGATAATACGGCGAGTTCTCTCCGCTACATCTGGTTCATGAGTAACTAGCACAATTGTAATCCCTTGATCATTCAAGTCTGCAAGTAAATTCATCACATCATGAGATGTTTGTGTGTCCAACGCTCCCGTTGGTTCATCAGCCAGAATTAAGGCAGGGCGATTGGCTAACGCGCGCGCGATCGCTACTCGCTGTTGTTGTCCACCTGACAACTGATTAGGTCGATTGAGCATTCGATCTTGGAGACCAACTTTAGTCAGAGCCTCTGTAGCGAGACGGCGACGTTTATCTTTAGGAATATTAGAATAAATCATCGGCAGCATTACATTTTCAAGCGCTGTTGAGCGCGATAAGAGATTGAACTGCTGAAATACGAACCCAATCCGACGATTGCGAATATAGGCTAGTTCATCATCGTTATAAGTGGTTAGTTCACGATCTTCGAGATAATATTTGCCCGAAGAGGGACGATCAAGGCAGCCGATAATATTCATCAAAGTTGATTTGCCTGAACCTGACATTCCCATAATTGCCGCATATTCCCCAGACTCAATTTCTAGATCAATCCCTTTGAGAACAGGGACATTAACTTCACCGAGTCGATAAGCTTTACGGATATTTTTTAAACTAATCATAAGATTTTTCACTAACTGATGTTACGCAAAGCAAAGATCTGCCCTCATCCCCCAACCCCTTCTCCCGCAGGAGAAGGGGAGCAAAACCCAATTATTTTCTTGTTCCCCTCTCCTGCGGGAGCTACCGTGTACACACAAGTCACCAAGAACTAAAGTTCTTGGCTGAAAGCTAAAGTCAGTTGAAACTGACTGAAGAATATTAACCCGTTTCAAAGGGTTTTAGCTTTTAGCCCGCAATTTATTGCAGGGCATTTATGGTGATTTGGACTTGTGTGTACACCGTAGCCTGCGGGAGAGGGGCTAGGGGTGAGGATCTTAGAATTTTCTGCGTAAGATTTCTCACTAAGTGTCATGACGAAGCGAAGCGATATCCTGATATTGCTTTTACTTTTGCTTTTTCTAATCACTTCTGAGTGCCTGAATGGGATCTAGCTTTGCGGCACTACGCGCAGGAATTACACCTGCCACTAATCCCACAATCATTGACAAACCGAAACCTGCTACTACTGACCAGATCGAGATGAGAAAGGGAAATTGAAAAATCGTCGCCGAACCAAAAGCGATCGCCACACCTAAACCGATGCCAGCTATACCGCCAAGCCCAGACACTAAAATCGCCTCTGTGAGAAACTGATTAAGAATCGCTGCTCGTGTAGCTCCAAGAGCTTTGCGTACACCGATTTCCCGAGTGCGTTCTACAACTGAAACCAGCATAATGTTGGCGATGCCAATCCCCCCAACGATTAAGGATATAGCCGCGATCGCGCCGACCATCAGCGTTAGTAAACCGACAATATTTGTAAAAGCACTAACGATATCAGTCTGGTTGACAATCCGAAAATCATCAGCTTGAGGTGGAAAAATCTTATGGCGAAGACGTAAAAGATTAGTTAATTGAAATTGCGCCGCCTCAATTTCTGACTCATCGAGTGCTTGCACCCAAAATCCACTTACGGAAACACCTTGTAAAGCATTATTGCCAACCAGACGTGCAGACATATTTTTGAGAGGAATGTATACGCGATCGTCTTGATCAAAGCCGCCTGATGAACCCTTTGATTCCATAACCCCAATCACTTGATACTGCTCGCCCTGAATCCGAACTCGTTGACCGATCGCATTACCACGACCCATCAAATCAGCACGCACTTTTGAGCCAAGCACCACCACAGATTTAGCATTATTAATATCTTCCTGTTCAAAATATCTTCCCTCAGTCGGAAAAGTATTCCGAATAGTTGAATAGTTTTGATCAGTACCAATCACAGTTGTGGAAGTGTTTTGATTGCCATAAGAAACCTGACGAGTACGCTGCAAATAAGCGGATACTAATTTCACCGCAGGCGCTTTTGCTACTGCTTGAGCATCTTCTAAAGTCAAAGTGGAAGCAGAGCCGCCTCCCTGATTTATGCCACCTGTCCGCGCTGCACCTGTCAGGACATTAATTGAATTTGTACCAAGGGCTTGTAGTTGATTTTCAGTTGACTTTTGGATGCCTTGACCAATTGAGGTAATAGCAATCACCGCCGCAATACCAATGATTACACCTAGCATCGTCAGTGCAGTTCGGAGCCGATTATTCCATAAAGACTCTGCCGCCATAGTCAGAATTTCGGGAAAGGGAACCTTAGCGACTTGAATAGATGGCTTTGAGCGCGGCTTTACTATTTGCGTAGTTTTTTGCATATTTTTTGCTTAGCCACGGCTCCGTTGTGGCGAGGGTGATAATCCAGGAATGCCGCTAGGATTAGTCCGTGGACGAGATCCTTCAGGGAAGGAAACAAAGACTTTCTCGTTACCTGTCAAGCCTGACTTAACTTCGGTTTTATCATCAACAGTCATACCTGTTTCAATCGTTATAAATACAGGAGTTTCGCTCTGCTCGGTTTTGACATACACACCTGTACTGCCTTTTTCTCGGACGATCGCTACTGTTGGCACGATGATCACATCTTTTAACTGTCCAGCTTTAAACTCTAAACTAGCATTCATACCCGATCGCAACATTTGCTTATCTTGAGAAGTAATTTCTGATTTCACTTCAAAACTGGTGACATTTTGGTTGACGATCGCTTGCGGTGAGATTGATACTACTCGACCGCGAAACTTCTTGCCAGGATATGCCTCGACTTGGAGGGTTACCTCTTGACCGATCAAAATCTGAGCAATATTTGCCTCCGAGACATTTGCGACAACTTGATTATTGTTGGCAAGGGCAAGAATAGAAGAAGCAGTTGCGGAACTGACAGCACTTCCTGAAGTAGTTGGTGTGACAAAAGCCCCTGGATCGGCATATTTTCGGACTACTACACCATCAAAAGGAGCGCGAATAATCGTATCTTCCAATTGCGACTGCACAGATTGCAAACTACCTTCTGCCGATATAACTTGAGCCTGTGCGCGATCAATTTCTTCAGGACGCGACCCTGCTTGTTGCAAAGATAGAGCTTCTTGAGCTTGGGTTACTTTGGCGAGGTTGGCTTCCATAGTTGTCCTTGCCGCATCAAGATCTCTAGAGGCGATCGCCCCTTCTCTAAAAAGCTGTTGATTTTGGCGCAATACAATCTGCGATTGATCGAGAGTAGCCTTAGCATTGGTCAAATTTGCTTGAGCTTGGGCAATATCTTGCGGACGATTACCTGCCCTTAACAGGTTAAGACTAGCTTGAGCAGAAGCAAGTTGTCCATCAGCTTGGGTGATTTGACCAATAGTATTTGACTCGTCCATATAGGCAAGAATTTGTCCTGTTCGCACAGTTTGTCCTTCTTTGACTAGGAGACTCTTAAGTCTACCTGAGCTTTTGGGACTGACGTTAATCGACTTTTCGGGCTGAATTGTGCCATTAGCAGTGACTATAATCGGCAAATCTGCTCGCTTAATCGAGATCGTGCGACTGCGTTTATTAGATGCTTGATTGTTGGCAGGTGCTATTAATTGAGTATATGCATAGTAACCACCCCCACCAACTGCTAGCAAAATCAAAAATATGGCAATGCGCCATTTCCAACGTCCCATCCACTTTTTCTTTGAGGGATCAAGCTCATCGGGGAAATCGGAGAGTTCTTCAGAGAGATCTACTTCCTTCGGTTCTAGCTGTTTCTCTGTTTGCATAAAAGTCACGTCAATCGTTAATGGCTTTAGACTCTTATACAGGATACAACGTTCAGATATTCTTAAATCAATTCTTAAATCAATTCTTAAATCAATAAGGGCTTCGCCCTACTATGCTCCTACTGTCTTATTTTCAAGAAGTTTAATATGCAAAATAAACCTGCTCGTTATTATGCTTTTCTCTCAATCGGAGCCGCTATCCTGACGATCGCTTTGAAATTAGGTGCTTATTTTTTAACTAATTCCGTTGGATTTCTATCCGATGCCCTAGAGTCGGGAGTTAATTTAGTAGCAGCTATATTTGCAGTATGGGCGTTAACCTATGCCGCTAAGCCCCCTGACGAAGAACATGCATTTGGACATTCCAAAGCAGAATATTTTTCTAGCGGCTTTGAAGGAGCCTTAATTTTAGTTGCGGCGATTAGCATTGCGATCGCGGCGATTCCTAGACTATTAGATCCTCAACCACTTGAACAAGTTGGGTTAGGGTTAGTACTTTCATTAATAGCATCAGCTATAAATGGAGGACTTGCGATGGTATTACTTAAGGTAGGAAAACGCCTGCGCTCAATCACTTTACGTGCTGATGCTCACCACTTAATAACTGATGTCTGGACTTCCGTAGGCGTAATATTAGGACTATTACTGGTTTCCGCAACAGGGTGGTTAATTCTTGACCCCTTGATTGCTTTATTAGTCGCTGCAAATATTGTTTGGACTGGCATGAAACTAATACAGGAAAGCGGCTCGGCTCTTTTAGATGCCTCGATCCCGTTGTCAGATAGACAAATTATTAATGAAATTCTGTCTGCCTATGATCGCCACAAAATTCAGTTTCATGCTGTCCGTACTAGAAATGCAGGAGCGAAATGCTTTGTATCCTTTCATGTTCTAGTGCCTGGGCAATGGACTGTTCAAGAAGGGCATGATTTATGCGAAGAGATCGAGTTAGCTATTTGTAAAGCCATACCAAATACTAATGTTTTTACTCATTTAGAACCCTTAGAAGATCCAAAATCGTGGAATGATCAAGAATTATAAAAGCTCAAAGAGCTATAACTGATTTGTGGCAAATGTATCACATTGGTTAATATCTCCCGTCTCAAGACCACGCTTAAACCAAGTTACCCTCTGTTGAGAAGTACCATGAGTAAACGAGTCGGGAATTACATGACCTTGCTTGGACTTCTTTTGCAAATAGTCGTCACCAATCTGAGTAGCGGCGTTAAGAGCCTGAGTCACATCTTTATCGGTAATTAAGCCCCGTTGAGCCGTGAAATGTCCCCAAACTCCTGCCAGGCAATCAGCTTGAAGTTCAATACGTACCGATAATTCATTGGCTTTGGTCTTACCTGAACTAGATTGTAACTGCCTTACCTTTCTTGATGTCCCACGCAAATTTTGGATATGATGACCAACTTCGTGAGCGATCGCATAGGATCTCGCAAAGTCAGCATCGCTTCCAGCCGTAGCTTCTAGATATTTAAAGAAACCCATATCTAGATATACTTTCTTGTCAGCAGGACAATAAAATGGCCCGGCCGCAGTGTCTGCTGATCCACAAGCCGAGCTCACAGAGCCGTCAAACAGTACTAATTTAGGTGCTTCGTAGTTGCTATTTAGCTGTTGTTTAAATATCTTTCCCCATGTATCTTCAGTATCGCCAAGAATGGATTTGACAAAAGCCGAATCGCGATCACTGACTGGAGCTTTAACGACTCTTTGTGAAGCAGGAACCGTTTTTTGACCGTTATTCAGGAAATTCAAAATTTGAGCAGGATCGACATTAAAGATTAGACCAGCAATGACCGCGATCGCAACACCACCAGCCCCCAATCCTCCCAGCATTCCACCTGCTGACAAGCTGGATCGAGAGGAGCCACCTCGCTCATCTTCCACATTGTCACTTTCACGCATTTCATCCCATTTCATATGGCAAATCCTCTTTCATACCGTTGTGTTGTTGTGAATATAACGCTTTAAGCTCTAACCAAAACTAAAATAATCTTTTAGAATCTTGACTACAGCGCTTTGCGCTTTTATAAAACCCAGAGAAATCTTTGAAAGTGCTGCGAAGCGGCACTTTCAAAGATTTCTCTATAGCTTTTAAAACCTCAATAGGCTCTATACAAATGGGAAGAGGACAAATGGGAAGAGGCGATCGCGAATCTGCATAATTATTTGCAAATCAGGATTTTTAGTTGGGACTTACGCAAAAACACCTGAAAGCCCTGATTTCTCGTAGTGGCAATTCATGAATTGCCACTACTTCATAGCTAATGCATAAGTCCTATTAGTATTTGGATATTAGGCGATCAGAAGTGAGCGAGAAAATTTTGGCTTACTTGGCTTATTTGGCTTGAAAGATAGCTTCGATCGCCGCAACATCTAGAGGTCGGAATAAAAAGAATCCTTGACCATCGCCTTCTTTGTTAAGTAAATCTTGTAAACAATTTAACTGATCTAGGCTTTCAATACCTTCGGCGACAATGTGAGCATTAACACTCTGCGCTAAAATTACAATTGCCTGAAGAACTTCCATACCATTTGTATCTGGATGCATATTATTGACAAATGCTCGATCAATCTTCAATCCGTCGAAAGGAAATTTATGTAAATAGGCAAGAGAAGAGTAGCCTGTGCCAAAGTCATCAATATAGATCTGAATTCCAATTTGCCGCATTTTGTTGAGTATACTTAACGCAAAATTGGGATTTTCCATAATCGAACTTTCGGTTAGCTCTATTTTGAGATATTGAGGAGATAGATTAGTTTGAGTGAGAATATTCAGGCACTTTTCTAATACATCATCTTGAGCTAGTTGCTTGGGAGATAGATTTACACTGACGGTAATATCTTTTGCCTTAGCAAAACGTTGATGCCAAGACTTAATCTGGAGGCAAGCATTTCGCATTACCCAATCACCTATAGGGATGATCATTCCTGTATCTTCAGCGATAGGAATGAAACAAGCTGGTGATACTAAACCGCGTTCAGGATGTTGCCAGCGAATTAGTGCTTCTAATCCGACAATCTGCATATTGTGAAGAGAGACAATTGGTTGGTAGTAGATCAGGAATTCTTGATTATGTTGATTGTTAGCAACTTGGGTCAAAGCAACGGCTCTTCGCAAATCTTTTTCTAGTTGTAAACGTTCGAGTACACGCTCTCGCATGGAGATATCAAATACCTTACTATATGAGTTGCCTAGTTTTTTTGCATAAAACATCGCTGTGTCAGCATCTCGTAGTAACGTCTCAGGGGAAACTAGATCAGGATAATGATGATCATCGCTTATACTATCAACTTGATGGAACTTGATCCCAATATTAGCCGCAATTTCAAGCTCATTTCCTTGAATCAAAAATGGTTCTTGAAGTCTTTTATGAATGCGCTTAGCTATATCGATTACGGGTTGCTTATTTTCTAAATTTTCCAGCAATATAACAAACTCAGCCCCTCCCAAACGAGCAATTGAAGCTGTAATCGGTACAGAATCTCTCAAACATTGTGAGACTTCAATTAACAATAGATTTCCAATCGGATGTCCAAAAACATCGTTAATGTTTTTAAATTGATTTAAGTTAATCCAAAGAATAGCTAGAAGAGATTTGAGGCTACCTATTTTTATAGGCAAATCTGGTGTGGATAAATCTTTTTGATTGAGTAGATTTTGCAATCGGTCTTCGATGAGAGGACGGTTAAATAATCCTGTCAAATGATCATGAGTGGCTTCATACCGAATTTGAGCACCAGCAATACGCAGAGATCGCTGCATTTGGAAGCGCTCTTGCATGGTGATTGCAAACCCCGTTAACATAAACATCAAAATCGGAATGGCAACCTCAATCCAATAGTTGGCGCTAAAAGAAACAAAAGCAGTAATTAACCATAGTCCAGAAAGGAGAGAAGCACTAACGCTGCCAATCCATAAATTGCGTCTAGGTAAAATCAAGCTAATAATCAGACTTCCCAGTAAAGCAAAGCTCCAAATATTATGTTTTGGAACGCCTGAAAGAAAACTTTTTTGAAGCAGATTTTGCAAAATCATCGCCTGTAAATGCACTCCACTCGCTGGAGGATTACGATCAAATGGAGTCGCTAAATTATCAATCCCTGAGGCAGTCACGCCAACTAGCACGATTTTATTATAGAAGGTTGATGGGGGAATGTTGCCATCAATTACATCACTAAAAGAGAACTGCGGAATATTCTTAGCACTCTTTGTCCAATTGATCGCTAAAGGCTGTTTCAAGTCGGGTAATGGAGTCACCGCAGCAGTGGTCAAATCGTAAGTTTGTAAAATCGATACGCTAAAAGATGGAATATCTTGAATTTGCAAATCAATTTGACGCACAATGCCATCAGCATCTTCGCGTTTGAGGATATGCCCAATCGCCACACTAGCATTACTGATCGCGGCTACTGGAAAAAGTGTTTGTCCCGTCTTATCCCAAGCCATTGACAGCACTACTCGTTGATTTTGCTCAATTGCTTCCGCCAATTGCTTATCTGCGGGACTAGCTTCAGACCATAAAATGTCAAAGCCAATTACACTAGCTTGAGCTTGGCTGAGTTTTTGCAAAACCTGCCCATAGCGATCGCGTGACCATGGAAATCTACCAATTTTACGGATACTGGCATCGTCAATAGCAACAATCACTATCCGCTCATCCCAAGGACGATCGCCGCGCCAATTAGTAAAGTTGTTATAAGCCCAAAATTCGATTGGCTGTAAAGTTCCCAAATAAACTAAGGGAATTAGGGCTATGCTAGCAAATATACTAGGCAAAGATCTCCAAATTAAATCAGCTAGACGCGATCGCATTCTTGCATTACAACAATTCGCGATCAGATCTAATAATCTTCTAGAAATAAACTCAGAGAATCGGAATCTCATAGATTTGTACTTTTCCCTGAGGGGTTTCCACTTTTACATTTACATTTAGACTTGAACTTGCGGGTAATTGTAAGGAAAACTTTCCACTGCGATCAAGGTATTGATCTAGCCCATTTACTTTTACTGTATTGAAAACACTAGTGTAACCTACTAGCAAAATAGAACGTTTATTATCTGAAACTTGTTTGTTAATTGAGTATCTCAAACTGGTGTCATCACGAATAGGTATAGCGGGAGATGGAGGTTCACCTTCTATTGTCAAATTCTGAAACCCGCCATTGACCATTTCTGTTTGATTCTGAGCAGTTGTAGCAACACTACCCTTAAGAGTTGTAATCACCATATTGTTATTTGGTTGGGCTTCCACAATATAATTGGTGCCACGCACTCCACTTATACCAGCAGGAGTTTGGATATTAAGCTGAGAGCCAGAGTTAGTAAATTTGCGAACTTGCAATCTTGCCTTGCCACGCGGTACAAGCAAATTTGTGACCCGACCATTGTCTGAAGCAATCCCAAAAGAAAGGATTTTGATAGTTGTATTTTCTGCCATGTAGATCGAACCTACGCCCGTATCAATACTCAAAACTGCTGAACTATTCGCCCCTGTAGAAATTTCATCGCTGACAACTTGTAAAATATCGCCTACTCGTGCAGGACGTCTAGCATAGTTATATAAATTTCGATTAGTAACATTTCCTGTTGTTTTTTCAACTTTCAACCATTGTTTAGTGCGAACTTGAATACCTTTTTGCGCCTCAACTTTTTGGTATTCTTGGGGGATTAAATTACTTCCTGAGATATTGATTAAAATACCTAGAAAAGTAAAGAAAATTAAATTTAGAGTTCTGTCCGTTTGTCGGGTTTGAAAAATTTTAATACTCACTGAAAACTCACTTTAGAAAACCACAAATAATTAAGAAATAAGCCTTTGCATTTCCATATTTTAAATCCCATCGGCAGCAAAAAAATATAAGTTAAATTTGGTGCAAATCGTCTTTTTTAACTGATACAGCAGATTGAAAACAAACCAAACCCAGATTTTTTATAAAAGCCCCGCTTCGCGGGGCTTTTATAAAAAATCTAGTGGTGGTTTTGTTCGGGATTTGCTGTAGATTTATAGTTAGCTGATTTCACTAAAAACTCTTGTAATCGTCGTGAAATTAATTCGCGACTGCCCATTCTCCGACCAAGCTCTTTTTCTAATGCACCCACAGGCGTTAAGTTCTGGGGTGCACGCGGATCGCGAGTGGGATGTGACGCATATTGCGGAATTAAATACGTGCTTTGATCAGCGATCGCTTTAGCGCGATCAATAGAAATCCCACCATCAAGATCGATCCGAATAATTCCATGTAATTCGTGATATCCCAACCGTTTATAGTTTAAATCGCTACTACCTGATCGCAAATACCAACTAAGATTGGAGTGATTGGTATTAGAAATCCGAAAAATTGGCGTGCGTTCTCCTACTTTTAGCGATCGCAAAGTTTGAGCATTTTCTCCTTTCAAATATGCCTTACCCATAGTTTTGACATAGCCAATTGTGACATAAGGGGTTTGATAAACTCGATAAAGTAGAGGTCCATCGCGCACGATGAGCGTATTCTCTTTAATTAATTCTTTATTTAGAGAAAGCTCATTTGCCATTCGTAGTTCTTCATCAAGCATCGCGCTCTGGACAATTTGCGAAGGAGTATCTGGCTCATTATTGTTGCTAGTAAGGCAATAGTCATATTTTAAATCGCCTCTACCACTGACAGGACAAGGAATTACAGTTGGGGGAGCAGTCAAACCACCTCCCAATGCGATAATCCGTTTTACTTCTGTAGCAATACATTTAGCTCTGCTAATTGTCCGATCAACTAGCACCGCGCCGACTGCGATCGTGGCAAAGGCTCCATATAAAATTTCGTCATCACTCCGCCCTAGAAACCTTGCATCCAATCGCAATCGCCCATCAATAAATAGAATTTGATTGGGAAGTTCAGGCGCGATCGCTGCACGCATAGGTTGCCATTCCCCATTACTAACTTCAACTTCAGTATGTATCTTGTTATCATTAGGAATCTCTTCAGGGTTAATGCTTACTGGCGCATCATAACCAATACTCCAAGGTTCTAGACGAATGTTATATTCGCTCCAAAAGTTTTCTGCCAGTGGTTTAGCGAGATTGGTAATCATACTGCTTTATTAATTTGAGTATGTCATATCACATTAGCGATCGCCAGTAAAGTTACGCGTTAAATACAATAGGGCAACCGCACACGTTTCTTAACAAAAGAGTAAATAAAAACGACAAAGCAGGATAATTGAAAGTATTTACAAAACCAGAGATCCAAAATGTCAGCAACAGTTAGTCCTAC
>Ga0209181_10003141_pt1 | contig 25959 bp, 25 predicted proteins | sample MAT05_FD_187208 | JGI IMG/M metagenome (GOLD analysis project Ga0209181, IMG submission 187208) | Freshwater microbial communities from Lake Fryxell liftoff mats and glacier meltwater in Antarctica - MAT-05 (SPAdes) (version 2) | ecosystem: Environmental > Aquatic > Freshwater > Ice > Liftoff...
CTGGTTACGCGGCACGATGCGCTCGACCAGGCCGCCCATAGTCTCGATGCCCAGCGACAGCGGGATCACGTCGAGCAGCAGCAGTTCACCCGCAGTGTTGTTGCCGGCCAACTGGTTCGCCTGGATTGCCGCGCCCAATGCCACCACCTCATCGGGGTTGAGGTTGTTCAGCGGAGCGCGACCGAACAATGCCGCCACCGCAGCCTGCACCTGCGGCATGCGTGTGGAGCCGCCAACCATGACCACGCCCTCCACGTCTGCCACGTCCAGCTTGGCATCGCGCAGCGCCTTGCGAGCCGCGCCGATGGTGCGCTCGGTCAGCGCCCGCGTGACGGTATCAAATTGGTCGCGGTGGACGGTCAACGAGATCGACTGGCCAGCGACTTCGGCCTGCAGCGTCGCACGGTCCTGTTGGGAAAGCGCCTCCTTGCAGGCTCTGGCCGCCTGCGTGATGCGCACTTTGTCGGAGGCCGACACCGCCGTCAGGCTTGCCTGCTGCAAGGCCCAGTCGGCCAGGGCACGGTCGTAGTCGTCGCCGCCCAGCGCCGAGTCGCCACCGGTGGCGATCACCTCGAACACGCCTTGGGTCAGGCGCAGGATCGAGATGTCGAATGTGCCGCCACCCAGGTCGTAGATGGCATAGACGCCCTCGCTGGCGTTGTCCAGGCCATAGGCGATTGCGGCGGCTGTCGGCTCGTTTATCAGGCGCAACACGTTCAGGCCAGCCAGGGTGGCCGCATCCTTGGTGGCCTGGCGCTGTGCGTCGTCGAAATAGGCGGGCACGGTGATGACGGCGCCATACAGGTCGTCGTCGAAGCTGTCCTGTGCGCGGTAGCGCAAAGTGGCCAGGATGTCGGCGCTAACCTCGACCGGCGATTTCTCTCCGCCGGCAGTGTCCAGGGCCAGCATGCCAGGCTTGTCGACGAACTGATAGGGCAGCCGCGCGGGGTCGACCACGTCCTTCAGGTTGCGGCCCATGAAACGCTTGACGGAAGCAATCGTGTTTTGCGGGTCTTGTGCGGCTGCGGCCAGCGCCTCAAAACCGATTTGACGGCGGTTGTCGGGCAGGTAACGCACCACCGAGGGCAGAACCACCCGGCCCGCCTCGTCTGGCAGGCATTCCGCAACGCCGTTGCGCATGGCGGCCACCAGCGAGTGGGTGGTGCCCAGGTCGATGCCCACGGCCAGCCGTCGCTCATGCGGGTTGGGCGACTGGCCCGGTTCGGAAATCTGTAGCAATGCCATGAAAAAAAGCCGCGAAGGCCTGGAGTTAGGTGCTTGCCTGCGAAGGCAACTGGTCACGGCGTCTCTCGATATCGTCGATGAAACGCTCGACGAACATCAGAGAGCGTACCAGCGCCACGGCGCGGGCTGGATCGTGTTCGGTATCGAGCGCCTGGGCACAGTCGGCCAGCGCCTGCGTGCGGAAGGCTGCGACCTCGGCCTGCAAGGACTCCACCTCGTGCAACGCGCTGGCGTCGTCGAGCGCCTCGCGCCATTCGATCTGCTGCATCAAGAACCGCGCTGGCATGGCGGTGTTGCTTTCCGCCTGAATCGGCATACCGGCCAGTTCGCACAGGTAAGCGGCGCGCCGCAGAGGATCCTTCAGTCGCTGATAAGCCTCGTTGATACGTACCGACCATTGCAGCGCTTGGCGCTGCGCGCTGGCACTCTGGGCGGCAAACCGGTCAGGATGGGCTTCGCTCTGCAGCGCTTTCCAGCGGACATCGAGCCCGGCGCGGTCCTGCGAGAACTGCCGAGCCACGCCAAACAACACGAAATCATCGGCTCCGAGGGAGATGGGTACTTCAGACACGATGAAGCGCCCGGCGCAGAAACCCAGAACCAATCACACCCGAAATGACTCGCCGCAGCCGCACTTGTCGCGTTCGTTCGGATTGTTAAACCGGAATCCCTCGTTCAGCCCTTCCCGCACGTAGTCGAGTTGGGTGCCGTCAATGTAGGCCAGGCTCTTGGGATCGACCAGCACTTTGGCACCATGCCCCTCGAAAACGACGTCTTCGGGCGCAAGCGCGTCGACGTACTCGAGCGTGTAGGCCAGGCCAGAGCAGCCGGTGGTCCGGACACCCAAGCGCACCCCCACACCCTTGCCGCGTTTGGCCAGGTAGCGGTTCACATGCCGCGCAGCAGCTTCAGACAGTGAGACAGACATGGGTTGGGTTGCTCAGTGCGCGTGCTTCTTCTTGTAGTCGTCGACAGCGGCTTTGATCGCGTCTTCGGCCAGGATCGAGCAATGAATCTTCACCGGCGGCAGGGCCAATTCTTCGGCAATCTGGCTGTTCTTGAGCGCGGCTGCCTGGTCGAGGGTCTTGCCCTTGACCCATTCGGTCACCAGCGAAGACGAGGCGATGGCCGAGCCGCAGCCGTAGGTCTTGAAGCGGGCATCCTCGATCACGCCGGTTTGCGGGTTGACCTTGATCTGCAGCTTCATGACGTCGCCACAGGCTGGCGCACCGACCATGCCGGTCCCGACGGACTCGTCGCCCTTGTCGAAAGAGCCGACGTTGCGGGGGTTCTCGTAGTGATCTACCACTTTTTCAGAATAAGCCATGTGATTACCTCTTTCTGGATTCGGATGCGGGGGTCAGTGTGCCGCCCACTGGATGGTGCTGATGTCGACGCCGTCTTGGTACATCTCCCACAAGGGGCTCAGGTCGCGCAGTTTGGCTACGTTTTGCTTGATGGTGGCAATCGCGTAGTCGATTTCTTCTTCGGTGGTGTAGCGCCCGATGGTCATGCGCAAGCTGCTGTGCGCCAGCTCGTCGCTGCGGCCCAGCGCACGCAACACGTAGCTGGGCTCCAGGCTGGCCGAGGTGCATGCCGACCCGCTGGAGACGGCCAGACCCTTGATGCCCATGATCAGAGATTCGCCCTCGACATAGTTAAAGCTCATGTTGAGGTTGTGCGGCACACGCTTTTCGAGGTGCCCATTGATGAACACCTGCTCGATGCCCTGCAAACCGGCCAGCATGCGTTCGTGCAGGGCCCGGATGCGTGCATTCTCGGTGGCCATGTCGGTCTTGGCGATGCGGTAGGCTTCGCCCATGCCAACGATCTGGTGCGTAGGCAAGGTGCCCGAGCGCATTCCACGCTCGTGGCCACCGCCGTGCATCTGCGCCTCGATGCGCACCCGCGGCTTGCGGCTTACGTACAACGCTCCGATGCCCTTCGGGCCATACGTCTTGTGCGAGGTCAGGCTCATCAGGTCGACCGGCAACTGGGCCAGATCGATGTCGACCCGACCGGTTGCTTGAGCGGCATCCACATGAAAGATCACGCCCTTGGCACGGCAGATGGCGCCGATGGCTGCGATGTCCTGGATGACGCCGATCTCGTTGTTCACGAACATCACGCTGGCCAGGATGGTGTCGGCACGGATGGCGGCCTTGAAAACATCGAGGTCGAGCAGGCCATCGCTCTGCACATCGAGGTAAGTCACCTCAAAACCCTGGCGCTCGAGCTCGCGGCAGGTGTCCAGCACGGCCTTGTGCTCGGTCTTGACCGTGATGATGTGCTTGCCACGCGTCTTGTAGAAGCCGGCCGCCCCCTTGAGGGCCAGGTTGTTGGACTCGGTAGCACCCGACGTCCAGACGATCTCGCGCGAGTCGGCGCCGATCAGGTCGGCGACCTGGTGACGCGCCTTTTCGACGGCTTCTTCTGCCTCCCAGCCCCACGCATGGCTGCGCGAAGCCGGATTGCCAAAGTGCTGGCGCAGCCAGGGCACCATGGCGTCCACCACCCGTTCGTCGCAGGGATTGGTGGCGCTGTAGTCCATGTAGATAGGGAAGTGCGGCGTCATGTCCATGGGGAATACTCAGGATTTAAGGAAGGCGTTGCCCAGAGCAAACACCGAGTTGGGAGCGTTGATGCGAATCGGCTTGGAAACCGGCATGGCCGAGATCGCCCGCTTGACATGGGGTTTGTCTTCGACCTGAAGGCCTTTGGCCAACTGCTCGTCGACCAGTTTTTGCAGGGTGACCGAATCGAGGAATTCGACCATGCGCACATTCAGGGAGGCCCATAGGTCGTGGGTCATGCAGCGGGCGCCTTCCCCAAGGCAGTTTTCCTTGCCGCCGCACTGGGTGGCATCGATCGGCTCGTCGACCGACACGATGATGTCGGCCACCGTGATGTCAGCTGCCTTGCGCGCCAGCGTATAGCCGCCGCCGGGCCCACGGGTCGATTCGACCAATTCGTGTCGGCGCAGCTTACCGAATAGTTGTTCCAGATAGGACAGTGAAATCAATTGGCGCTGGCTGATGGCCGCCAAGGTGACAGGGCCATTGCTTTGGCGCAGACCCAGATCGATCATGGCGGTAACGGCAAACCGGCCTTTGGTAGTGAGTCGCATCGCAAGTTCCTTCAGGTTATGGGTAGATCCATCCTCGGCCGCGGGCATCTTGTGGATCCCGGGGCATCCCGCCGTCGCGCAGTGTTATGAAGCACAATCCGCTGGTAAAAATTCGACTAGTTGTTGACTAATTAGTTCAAGTATAACCAGAACCCAAGTAAATTGCTCGGGTAAGTAGACCGTCCAGTCACAAACCGCGGGTCTTGTCGGCCACCGCGAGCGGCACCACGTTGTCGCTGCCGGTCGCACCGAAGGCCCGCTGCTTGAGGATCATGAGCTGGTCGCGCACCTTGGCGGCCTGCTCAAATGCCAGATTGCGTGCGTGCTCCAGCATCAGCTTTTCGAGGCGTTTGATCTCGCGGCCGATATCCTTTTCGCTCATGTCCTCCACTTTGGCGCGCTGCATGGCGTCCTGCTCGAGACGCTCCATCTCACGCCCGGCCTTCTCGCTGTAGACGCCGTCGATCAGATCGCGCACATTCTTGACGATGCTGCGCGGTGTGATGCCGTGGGCCAGGTTGTGGGCCACCTGACGTTCGCGCCGGCGTTGGGTTTCACCAATGGCGCGCTCCATGGAGTCCGTCATCCGGTCGGCGTACAGGATGGCGCGCCCACCCAGATTGCGCGCCGCACGGCCGATGGTCTGGATCAGGCTGCGCTCGGAGCGCAAAAACCCCTCCTTGTCGGCATCGAGGATCGCCACCAGAGATACCTCGGGAATGTCCAGGCCTTCGCGCAGCAGGTTGATGCCCACCAGCACGTCGAATACCCCCAGTCGCAGGTCGCGCAGGATCTCGACCCGCTCGACGGTATCGATGTCGCTGTGCAGATAGCGCACCTTCACGCCGTTGTCGGTCAGGTAGTCGGTCAGTTGCTCGGCCATGCGCTTGGTCAGGGTCGTGATGAGCACCCGCTCGTGCAATTCGGCCCGGATCCGGATCTCCTGCAGCACGTCATCGACCTGGTGGGTCGCCGGCCGGACTTCGACCTCCGGGTCGACCAGGCCGGTCGGCCGGACCAGCTGCTCGACCACCTGGCCAGCGTGATCCTGCTCCCATTGCGCCGGGGTGGCGGATACGAAAATGGCCTGGCGCATGCGGGTCTGGAACTCGTCGAACTTCAACGGCCGGTTGTCCAGCGCGCTGGGCAGCCGAAATCCGTACTCGACCAGTGTGGTCTTGCGCGAGCGGTCGCCGTTGTACATGCCACCGAACTGCCCGATCAGCACGTGAGACTCGTCCAGAAACATCACCGCATCCTTGGGTAGGTAGTCGGTCAGAGTCGCTGGCGGATCGCCGGGTGCGGCCCCCGAGAGGTGGCGGGTGTAGTTCTCAATGCCCTTGCAGTGGCCCACCTCGGAGAGCATTTCCAGGTCGAACCGGGTGCGCTGCTCCAGGCGCTGCGCCTCGACCAGCTTGCCGGCATCGACCAGCTGCTTCGAGCGTTCGGACAACTCGATCTTGATCGTCTCGACTGCCGCCAGCACGCGGTCGCGCGGGGTGACATAGTGGCTGCTGGGGTAGACCGTGAAACGTGGGATCTTCTGGCGCACCCGGCCGGTGAGCGGGTCGAACAGCTGCAAGGACTCGATCTCATCATCGAACAACTCGATACGGATCGCCATCTCGCTGTGCTCGGCCGGAAACACGTCGATGGTGTCGCCGCGCACCCGGAACTTGCCACGCGCAAAATCTTCCTCGTTGCGCTGGTACTGCATGCGAACCAGCTGGGCGATCACATCGCGCTGGCCGGCCTTGTCGCCGACGCGCAGCGTCATCACCATCTGGTGGTAGGCCTCGGGCTGGCCGATGCCGTAGATGGCCGACACGGTCGCCACGATCACGACGTCGCGCCGCTCCAGAATGCTCTTGGTACACGACAGGCGCATCTGCTCGATATGCTCGTTGATCGCCGAGTCCTTCTCGATGAAAAGGTCGCGCTGGGGCACGTAGGCCTCGGGCTGGTAGTAGTCGTAGTAGCTGACGAAATACTCGACCGCATTGCGCGGGAAGAATTCGCGAAACTCGCTGTACAACTGGGCTGCCAGGGTCTTGTTCGGCGCAAAGATGATGGCCGGGCGGCCCAGGCGCGCGATCACATTGGCCATCGTGAAAGTTTTGCCCGAGCCGGTGACACCGAGCAGGGTCTGGTACACCTCGCCATCCAGCACACCCTCGACCAGCTTGGCAATCGCCTCGGGCTGGTCGCCGGCTGGCGGGTAAGGCATGAACAGCTCGAAGGGCGAACCGGGGAAACTGGCAAAGGTCCCCGCAGTCGCCGGCACTGGCGGCGCTGCGTCCAGGGTGGCAGGAGCATCTGCAAGTCGTTCGGCGGGTTGGGTCATGGGCAGTGCGGATGGCGGGTTCGGGCGGTGGCTAAAATTGCAGAAAACCGGTAAGCGTACCGCAGTTGGCGCCCTGACGTCTTCCCCCCAGATGGCGCGCATGCCCGGTTTTCCAAGTCCCGCCACCCAGAGAGAAACCCACCATGTCCTTGTTCAGCGCCGTACAAATGGCCCCGCGTGACCCGATCCTCGGTTTGAATGAGCAGTTTGCTGCCGACCCCAATCCCGCCAAGGTCAATCTGGGCGTGGGCGTCTATTTCGACGACAACGGCAAACTGCCGCTGCTGCGCTGCGTTCAGGCTGTCGAAAAGAGCATGATGGAAGCGCCCAAGGCACGTGGCTACCTGCCCATCGATGGCCTGGCGGCGTACGACGCCGCTGTCAAAGCCCTGGTATTTGGCGCTGAATCCGAGGCCGTGTCTTCCGGCCGGGTGGCCACGGTGCAGGCGATCGGCGGCACCGGCGGCCTCAAGCTCGGTGCGGACTTCCTGAAGAAGCTCAGCCCCGAGGCCCAGGTCCTGATCAGCGACCCCAGCTGGGAGAACCACCTGGCCCTGTTCACCAATGCCGGCTTCAAGGTCGAGAGCTACCCCTACTATGACGCCGCCACGCGCAGCGTCAACTTCGCCGCCATGCGGGTCGCGCTCGACGCTGCGCCAGCGGGCACCATCGTGGTACTGCACGCCTGCTGCCACAACCCCACGGGCTACGACATCACGCCCGCCCAATGGGACCAGGTGGTGGCCGTCTGCAAGGCCCGACAGCTCACGCCCTTTCTCGACATGGCCTACCAGGGCTTCGGCTACGGCATCACCGAAGACGGACTGGCGGTGCAGAAGTTTGTCGCCGCGGGCCTGGGCTTCTTCGTCTCGACGAGCTTCAGCAAGAGCTTCAGCCTGTACGGAGAACGCGTCGGCGCGCTCAGCGTGCTGTGCGAAAGCAAGGACGAGGCCGCCCGCGTGCTGAGCCAGCTCAAGATCGTGATCCGCACCAACTACAGCAACCCGCCGACCCATGGTGGTGCCGTGGTGGCCGCCGTGCTGGCCGACCCCCAGCTGCACGCCCTGTGGGAGCAGGAACTCGCCGAAATGCGGGTCCGCATCAAGGCCATGCGCCAGAAGCTGGTCGAGGGGCTCAAGGCCGCCGGCATCCAGCAGGATATGGGCTTCATCACACGCCAGATCGGCATGTTCAGCTACTCCGGTCTCGGCAAGGACCAGATGGTGCGCCTGCGCAACGAGTTCGGCGTGTACGGCACCGATACCGGTCGCATGTGTGTGGCCGCGCTCAACAGCAAGAACATTGATTACGTGTGCGCGTCGATTGCCAAGGTGATCTGACACGCGCCGCTTTTGTCGGCGATGCGCTGCAGAACCCGGTCAACCGGGCCATCTTGCAGCGTCTGCCGGCTCTGGGGCTGCCGGACGCCTGGCTGGTCGCCGGCTGCCTGTTCCAGACCGTCTGGAACCTGCGCTCCGGGCGGGAGCCGGCTGCCGGCATCAAGGACTACGACCTGTTCTACTTTGATGCCAACGACTTGTCCGAACAGGCCGAAGCCGCGGTGGGCGACAAGGTGAAATCGGTCCTCGGCGACCTGGGCGCGATGGTCGAGGCCAAGAACCAGGCGCGCGTGCATACCTGGTACCCGCAGTGGTTTGGCCATCCCTACCCCGCACTGGCCAACGCGCAGGACGGCATCGACCGCTTTCTGGTGCCCTGCACCTGTGTCGGACTGCAGGCCACCGGCGACCCCTACAACAGCGCGCGCCTGTACGCGCCCAACGGCCTGGACGACCTGGTGGCCGGCATCCTGCGGCCCAATCCGCTGTGCGACCACCGTGCACTGTTTCGGGACAAGGCCCGCAGTTACCAGGCCCGATGGCCCTGGCTGCAGATCGTCGAAGACGGCGAAGGCCTCAGCGCGCCAACTGGTTGAGCTGGATGATCGGCAGCAGGACGGCCAGCACGATCAGCATCACCGCCATGCCCATGGCCACGATCAGCGCCGGCTCCAGGATGGTGGCCAGTTGCAAGGCCCGACGCTGCACCTCGCTGGCCAACTGGGTTGCTGCGCGCTGCAGCATCAGGGGCAGCTGGCCCGTCTGCTCACCGAGACGCGAAAACATCGCCAGCAGACCCGGAAATCGTTTGTGCTGCGCCAGCGCGGATGCCAGCGGGGCACCCTCGCGCACCAGCACCAGGGCCGCCATCGCATCGGCCCGCATGGCTCGGTTGTTCAGGGTCTCGGCCGCGGCCTGCAGGGCCTTGAGTATGGGCACCCCGGCTGCGGCCAGCATGGCCAGCGTGTTCGCAAACCGCGCAGCGTTGTATCCGCGGGCCAGCCGGCCCAACAGCGGAAGGCGCAGGAAGGCTGCGTCAAAACGCTGGCGCAATACCTCGTTTTTCAGCGCGCTGCGTCCCACCAGCGCCGCCAGCGCCACTGCCAGCAAGGCCGCAAGACCATAGCTGCGCACCAGCGCGCTGACCGACAACATGGCCACCGTCAGCCAGGGCAGCGCCTTCTTGCTGCCGGCAAACACATTGGCCACCTGGGGCACCACGTAACCGACCAGAAACATCACGATCAGAAAGGCCACCAGCGTCACGATCGCCGGGTACAGGGCGGCTCCGACCAGTCGGGCCTTGAGCGCCTGCTGCTCGGCCAGGTCGTCTGCCAACCGCTCCAGTACCAGGCCCAGATTGCCGCTTTGTTCGCCAGCACCGATCACAGCAACGTAGATCGGCGTGAACTCCCGCGGATGCTGCCCCAGCGCCTTCGCGAAGCTGCTGCCAGCATTTACCTCGGCCCGCAGGGCCGCCACCAGATTGCGCTGGCGCAGCGTCTCGGCTTCGTCGCACAGCGCGGTCAGCGCGCGCTCCAGCGGCAGACTGGCTGACACCAGGCCCGCCAGCTGGCGCGTCCAGACCGTCAATGCAGCAGCGTCAAACACACGCGCCGCAAACAAGCCGCCGCCGGCCGCCGCAAGGCCGCCACCTGACCCCCCGCCGTTGGCAGCCTGCGCCGCACCCAGCACGTCGACCTGCATCGGCACCAGACCCTGCCCGCGCAAGGCGGTGCGCGCAGCCCGCGCGGTCTCCGCCTCCAGCACACCCTTGCGGGAGCGGCCCTGCGCGTCGAGCGCTTCAAACGAATAGGCAGGCATCGGCGCCGGATTCAGTCACGGGTGACCCGGACCAGTTCTTCACGCGCGGTCACACCGGCGTGGACCAGACGCTCGCCGTCCTCCCGCATGAGCGTCATGCCACCGGCGATGGCTGCGGCGCGAATGTCGGCTTCGGAAGCGGTGTTGTGGATCTGCGCGCGGATCAGGTCGTTGGCCACCAGCAATTCGTAGACGCCGGTGCGACCGGCATAACCGGTCTGGCCACAGCGCACGCAGCCAGCACCCTGGCAATGGGTGCACCATTTGCGCACCAGCCGCTGTGCCAGCACGCCGAGCAGCGAGGAGCTCAACAGGAAGGGCTCGACCCCCATGTCGATCAGGCGCGTGACCGCGCTGGCGGCGTCGTTGGTATGCAGCGTTGCCAGCACCAGGTGCCCGGTCAACGACGCCTGGATCGCGATCTGGGCCGTCTCGAAATCGCGGATCTCGCCAATCATGATCACATCCGGGTCCTGGCGCAGGATGGCGCGCAGGGCGGTGGCGAAATGGAGCTCTATCTTGGGGTTGACCTGCGTCTGGCCGATGCCCGCAAGCTCGTATTCGATCGGGTCTTCCACCGTCATGATGTTGCTGCTGTGTGCGTCGAGCCGGCTCAGGGCCGCGTACAAGGTGGTCGTCTTGCCGGAGCCGGTGGGCCCGGTCACCAGGATGATCCCGTGCGGCTGTGCGATCAGTTGCTGAAAGCGCAGCAGCGTATGCCCCTCCATGCCGACGGCCTCCAGACTCAGCTTGGAACCGGTCTTGTCCAGCAGTCGCAGCACGGCGCGTTCACCGTGCGCGCTGGGCAAGGTGCTGACCCGCACGTCCACCGCGCGGGTGCCGATCCGCAGGCTGATGCGGCCATCCTGCGGCAGCCGCTTCTCGGAAATGTCGAGCTCGGCCATGATCTTCAAACGCGAGATCAGCGCCGCATGCAGTGCCCGGTTGGGCTGCACCACCTCGCGCAAGGTGCCGTCGACCCGAAACCGCACGCTGCTGTGGCGCTCATAGGGCTCGATGTGGATATCGCTTGCGCCGTCCCGCGCAGCCTGCGTCAGCAGGGCATTGAGCAGACGGATGATCGGGGCGTCGTCGGCAGCCTCGAGCAGGTCTTCCACCGCCGGCAACTCCTGCATCATGCGCCCGAGGTCGGCATCGGACTCGACCTCGCTGGCCACCAGCGCGGCGCTCGACTCGCCCTGCGCGTACGCCGCGCTGATGCGTTGCACCAGGGCCTCGGCGGGCATGGCGCTGAGGGCCTGCACCGGGTACTTGCGCAGCACCTCCCCGATAGCGGCGCGCACCGACCGCACATGCACCACCAGGGTCAGGCTGGCGCCATCCTCCTCCAGAAGGAGCTGGTTCTCGCGCGCAAAGCCATAGGGCAGCGGGAATTTCATGGTGCTCAGCGCGTGTCGGGTGCAACCGGCGCCAGTTGCAGCGGACGCCCCTTGATGGGTGCCGTCGCCGGCAGGACCGGCGCACTGTCGATCGGCAGCATCGGGGTCTGTGCGGGCTGCAGCGCACTCTGCCCTGTGCGCATCTGCTCGTAACGGTCGTTCGAAAAAGACTCCAGGGCCGCCGCATCGCGCACCACCACCGGCCGCAGGAACACCATCAGGTTGGTCTTCTTGCGCGACCGGCTTTCGCTGCGGAACAGGTTGCCGAACAGCGGCACATCGCCCAGGCCCGGCACCTTGTCCTGGTTGCTGGCGTACTCGTCCTGCAGCAGACCGCCGAGCACGACGATGGCGCCGTCGTCGACCAGCACATTCGATTCGATCGAGCGCTTGTTGGTAATCAGCCCGGTGGGTGAGTTGATCGACGACGCCTGCACGCTGGAGACCTCCTGGAAGATGGCGAGCTTGACGGTCCCGTTTTCGCTGATCTGCGGCCTTACCCTCAGGGTCAGGCCGACGTCCTTGCGCTCGACGGTCTGAAACGGGTTGACCGTGCCCGTGTTGCCGGAGGACGAATTGGTGAAGGTGCCGGTCACAAAGGGAACGTTCTGGCCGATCACGATCTTGGCTTCCTCGTTATCCAGGGTCAGCAGGTTGGGCGTCGAGAGAATGTTGCCGTCACCGGTCTGCTGCAGAAACCGGGCCAGGAAACCCAGCACATAGACGCCGTTCGTCCGGTTGGCTACTCCCACGTTCAGACCCGTACCAGGCGCCACCGACCCGCCACCCGCGGCCAGCGTGATCAGGTTGTTGCCACCGGTGCCGAAGTTGGTGCCCAGCAGCCCGATGCTGCCGTCACCGTTCTTGCCGATCACGCCTTGCCACTGGATGCCGAACTCGGCCACCTTGTCGGCGTTCACCTCGGCGATCAGGGACTCGACATACACCTGCGCTCGCCGGCCATCGAGTTGGTCGATGACCGCGCGCAGTTGGCGGTACTGCGGCTCGGGCGCAGTGATCACCAGCGAGTTGGTAGCCGGGTCAGCCTGGATCTGACCGCCCGTGGAGGGTTGGGCACTGGCTGCTGCCCCGGCGGCCGCCCCACCTGCCGGCGCGGCAGCCGACACGGCGGAGGTGGTGGTCGGAGTCGCCGCCAGCGCCGCCCGCAGCGTTGTCGCCAGCTTGACAGCATCGGCGTTCTTCAGATAAACCACGTGGATGTTGCCCGCCGCATTTGCCGACGACGGCGTGTCGAGTTGTTCGACCAGCGAGCGCACCAGCGCCGCGCGGGCCGGGTTGGCGGCTCGCACGATCAGCGAATTGCTGCGCGGCTCGGCGATGACCACGGTACGAAAGGCGTTGTCCACCAGCCCCTGGCCCCCTTGCCCACCCTGCGGCGGCAGGGTCAGACGGGTCACCAGCACAGCGAGGTCGACCGCCACTGCATGCTTGAGCGGAATCACGTCGACATCGCTGGCATTGGGCAGATCCATCGCAGCGATGATCCGGGCCAGGCGCTGCAGGTTGTCGACATAGTCGGTGATGACCAGCGAATTGCTACCCGGATTGACGTTGATGGTGTTGTTCGGGCTGATCAGTGGGCGCAAGAGCGGAATGAGGTTGTTGGGCGTTTCGTGGTTCAGCCGGAAGATCTGCGTGACGATCTGGTTGCTGCCCGCCCCGGACGGACCGATCGTCACCGTGCCGCCCTGCAGTTTGCCTTCGGCCTCGGGCACCACCTTGGTGATGCCGGCCGACTCCACCACCGTAAAGCCCTGCAGCCGCAGCGCCGCCAGGAACTGGTTGTACGCCGCTGCCGGCGTTTGCGGCCGTTCGCTGGACAGATTAATCGTGCCCTTGACCCGCGGATCGACGACCATGGTGCGCCCGGTGATCACGCCCATCGTCCGCGCAACCGCCTCGATGTCGGCACCGACGAAGTTGAGGGTGATCGGTTCACCGGCCCGCTGCGCCCACACCAGGCCACCGGTTGCCAGCAGGCACACCACACCCAGCCGCAGCAACAGCAGGCCCCACCGACTCGAGACGTTTTTCATAGTTGAACCCTGTTCATCAATACCACCGGCCTACCGCCCCCGCATCGCATCAGCCCCACGTGAGCAGCGATCGGCTGCCCTGGCGCCGACCCAGGATGTTGAGCAGGTTGTCCAGCACGGCCTCGCTGGGCGGGTCGGCGCTGGCCTCGCCGCGGAAACGCCAGACCGTACCCGTCCACTGGCCGCTGCCTTCCAGCCGCAGCGGGCCCTCCAGGGTCCGCAATTGCAGCTCGGGCGGCAGGTCGGGCGCAGGTGCCGACAGCGTCACCTGGTAACTGCCGACCGGCCGCAAGGTGGACAGCCGCGACGCCATGGCCAGCGCCTCCGCCTGCAATTGCCCCTGCAGACGGGTTCTTGCGCCAGACCATTCTACGGACATGCCTTGCGTGCGCACGCGCAATTCACCCTCGGCCTGAACGGTGTTCCACGGCGCGCCGAAGCCCGCCAGCAGCCCCGCTGGCCACTGGGATGTGCCATCCGCCAGATGCAGGGTCAGGCGACCCCAACCCGGGGCCCAGCGCATGTGCTGCCCTTCCTGCGAACAGCATTCGGCACGCAGCGTCAGGTTCACGGCGCCTGAATCCCAGCCCCAGAGCCAGGACACGCGGCCCGGCAGGACCCGCGCTTCGGCATCGTTGGCCCCCTGCCCAAATCGCAAATGGCCATCGCCCTTCCATACCGTGCCGCGCGGATCGAGCAACTGAACCCAGGAATCAGTCGCACCATCGACCACGGCCGACAGCCAGGCCGCCGGTGCATGCACCAGGGTGGCAGCGAGCCCGCCTGACACGGCTCCCAGAATGGCCCAGCGGCGCATCATGGCCCCGCGGGCAGTTGGAACACGACCGTGCCGTCCCAGCCGGCGGGCCCGCGCGTCAGGCTGGCCTGGCTGACCACCACACGCCCCTGCAGGCGTGCCTGGCTCAACCACGCAGCCATCGCCTGCGGCGCTGCACCCTGCAGCACGACCGTCGCGCGGTCCGCGCTGACGTTCACCTTCCCGGCAGCACCGAGCCGCTGCAGCACCGCGGTTTCCAGCTCCCGCAGGGCGTCCTGCCGACTGACGGCACTGCGCGCCTGCATGCCGCGCGCCTGGGTCGCCAGGTTCTGCATGGACACCCATTGCTGGTCCAGCGCGGCAATCTGTGCCGGCGCAGCACGAACCGTGCGCAAGGCAGGCGCAATGGCCGCAAACCAGACCAGCGCCGCCAATAGCAGGCAAACCATGAGCGCCAGCAGGGCACGCTCGCGGGGAGCCAGCGAGCGCCATACCCTGCGACTGGCCATGGCCAGGCTCATGGGCGCAGTTCCCCTCTGGGATCCGGGCCGGGCAGAGTCATTGCCGGCATGGTCAGCGAGAGGCCGTGAAACGCAGGATCAGCCGATCGCCTTCCAGGCGCGCCCCATAGCCATGCCCTGACAGCTTGCTGGACAGGAGCGCCACCTGATCCGCCGGCAGCAACATACCCTTCACGGTCAACTGGCCTGCGGAAAAATCCAGGCTCGACGCAAAGGCCGAGCCCGGCAGGGCCGTGCCCAACGCCGACAGCAGGGTCTCCAGGTCGCGCGCGGACAGCGCGCCGCTGGACTGGCGCAACAGCGCAAGCTCGCGCTCCATCTGCAGCGGGGCGTCGACCACGGTGCGCACCGTCGGGAAAGTCTGTGTCAGCAACTGGCGCACCTGCAGACGCCGCACCTGCAAGGTGTCGTCGAGGCGCCAGGCCCAGGCATTCAGGCCGATCAGGTTGGCGGCCAGCGCAGCCGCCAGTCCCCAGCGCAGTGCACGCCAGCGCGGAGCGCTCAGCAATTGCCGTGCCGCCGCACCCCAGCGGCGGGCCAGCCGGCCCCGGCCCGAGGTGGCCAGATCGAACTGTGCCAGCTCCCAGCCGGTCTGGCTGCTGGCCAGCAAGGCCTGCGCAGCGCTGCGCACCGCGGCGGGACGCCCCAGCGACTGTTCGGCTATCGTCGCGACGGCAGGCTCGGCTACCAAGTGGATCCCGTCGGCCGCCAGTGCCTCCGCACCCAGCAGTTGGCGCCCCTGCGCCAAGGGGACCGACACCACACCGAGGCTATCGACGACGCACAGCCAGGCTTCTTCCGGTGTACCTGTCACGACCAGTTGCAGGGTGAGATCCGAGTCTGCGGCCTCCAGCGGTGCCAACTCCGGGACGACGCGGCTGGCGCGCCGGCCCGCCTGTTCGAACAGTTGCAGTGCCGCTGCCAGCCAGGCCTTGTCGCAGGCCGCCACAAGGATACTGCCATCGGTCTGGCGCAGCGGCGACAGCGCCAGCGACAGCGCTGCGGGATCGTCGAGCAGGCGGTCTTCCAGCAGGCCATCGAGCGCGGCACGCTGCCGGCCGGACGGCAGTGGCGGCAGCTTCACCTGGTGCCATGACAAGGCCCTTGCCGCCACGACCAGCACCAGCGCGTCTGCCGACGGCAACAGCGCCAGCGTCGCCTGGCCATGGCTCTCGATACTCTTGCCATCACCGCTCAGTACATAACTGAACTCGCTTGCCACTGTGGGTCGACCCGGCACCAGCGCAACAGTCAGCATCGTCATGGCGGCATTGTAAGGAGCGGCCCTTGACCCGCGGCCGAGCCAGCCGATACCGGCGCGCCTGCCGCGAGCGTGAATTCCGGCCCTGGCGGCACCTCGGCCCGGGCACGCTGGCGCCACACGATCGTGACTTCCATCCCGTTACGCAACAAAAGAGAGTGTTCCTCCACCGCCAGCTGCTCCATGCGCAGACGGCCGCGTACCTCGAAGAAGCGGGTCGCAACACTGAAACGCCCGGGCGCCAGTGCCGCACTGTCAGGCGGCAACAAGGGCGCCAATGCCTCCAGGGTACGGAACGGCGCGCGCTGGCGGGTCGACACAAGAGCTTGCGCATCGGTCAGGTCGAGCCCCGGGATACTGGCTGCCAAGGCCTGCGCACTGGCCGTGTTGACATTCAGCGGCGTGCGCACCGGCAACCACGTGATGTAGGGCGCCAACACCCGCGCACTCGCATCCGAAAGCCCGAGCCAGGCCAACTGATCGAAGCGGCGCGGCAGCAAGGGCACCGGCTGGTCGTTGGCGCTGGCACTGTCACTGGCCGGCTGCGATGCCGCGGCTGCCGGCGCTCCGCCCGGCGGGCGGAGCGCGAACACCAGATTGGCAGCCAGCGTGTCAACCTCGGCCGGCTCCAGCCCGAGCCGCTCAAACAGCCGGGCGAAGGCCTGCTGGTCAGGCTCGGACACCTTACCGTCCTGGGACAGGTTGCGCAGATTCATGCGGGCCTGGGCGTCGGTGATCTGCCCGGACAGAAAAACATCGTCCGCCGCATCGGCCTGCCCAGGGTCGAGCGCCAGGAACGACGACAGTCGCGACTCCTGCAACGGTATGCTCCAGGGCTCACCCAGATGGTCGGGGCCACCCACGCGGGCATCCTCGCGCAGGATCAGCCGGGCCCAATCCAGCGCACCGCTCAAAATCCAGCCCGCCTGCATGCGGCTGCGCTCACTGCTCTCGACCTCGACATTGCGCCACTGGCGCCACAGGGCCGCCGACGCCAGCGTCGCCACCAGCGCCACTGTCATCAGCGCCAACAGCAGGGCCGCACCGTGCTGCCTGGCCCGCGCCTGGGTGCGGTAAGCCGCCTTCATGACCGCGCAGCGCCGAGGGTCGGCCGCACCCAATCGTGCTGCAGGCGTCCGGTCAGCACCTGGCCGTCGCTCAGTGTCAGCAGCAGCCGCACACCGTCGGGCAATGGCGTCTGTACCGTCGTGCCTGGCACCTCGGTACCGGAATCGCTGGACAGCGGGCTGCTCCAGCTGTTGTTGCGGAAATAAAAAACCTGCCACTCGTCGACGGCGGCAATGCGCACCTCCTGCCGGCGCAGCGCATCGCTCGGGTTCTGGCCCCAGAGGGCGGCCTGCTGCCACGCCAATTGCAGTTGCTCGCGCGTACGCACCGGTACCGACTGCCAGCGCAGCCACTGGCGCTGGCCATCGATCTGGCGCGCGCCCCAGGCCACCACCACGATGGCGGAATCGGCGCTGTCTGCGGGCTGGGCGATGCGCGTGATGCGGATCACACGGCCATCGAAGTCCACCCCGCCCACCGGGGCCAACGGGGTCATGGCATCGAGGTCGGTCCGCCATTGCGACAGGCCAGTCTGCAGTGCCAAGACTCCCTCGCTGCGGTCGCGCGTGCCGGTCTCGGCCCGATGCATGGCGTCGATGCCGCTCCACGACATCACCGCCAGCAGGGCCATCGCAGCCAGTGCCACCAACACCTCGACCAGGGTGAATCCCTGGCAGCGTACCGGCACGCCGGCTGAAGGCGGCACCCGGGTCATGGCAGGCTCCCGACGATGGTGGCTACGCGCAGGACGATGTAGCCTTCGTCGAGCACCTGGGCGTCGACGCGCCGGAAACTGGGGTTTTGCGTCGGCGTGACCGACAAACGACCCGTGAAGCTGCGTCCGGCCTGCTCGCATGCGAAACCCGCATCACCGACGGCGGGCATCTGGCGCGACAGGCGCACGCGCACCAGTTCGTTCTCGGCGCACAGTTGCGCCAGCAGCATGTCCGACTGGCGCTGCGCATGGTTGGTCAAGGCCATCGTGGCCTGCAGGCCTGCCACCAAGGCGATGCCCACGATGGCCAGCGCTACCAGTACTTCGATCAGCGTAAAGGCGCGCTGCAGGCGTGTCATGGCGGTGCCGCCTGCAACCGGGCATTTCCGGCCTCGGTGACAACGGCAAACGGCCGCAACCCATCGGTGGCAATGCGAAGGCTCTGTTCCCCCAGCAGCAGTTCGATCTCCTGGGGGCCGATGATCGGCTCCGGCCCCAGGAGCAGCGACCGGTCATCACGCACGGAGGTCGCCGGGTCAAGCCAGGGCACCGTCGCGGTCGGCTCTGCCGAAGGGCCGACAAACGCATACCCCTCGGCGGCAGGCCGCCAGACCATCTGCTGGCCCGTGGCGCGCGAGCGCGCACGGGCGACATCGAGCTGGGCCACCAGGCGCTGCGCTTCGCGTTCGAGCAGCTGGTCGCCGGTTTCGCGCAATGCGAACGCCACGCCCGCGCTGCCCATGGCAATCAGCGCCACCACCAGCAGCAATTCAAGCAGTGTGAAGCCGCCCATGGCGGCCAGCTGACAGGCCCGTGGGTTATTGCCAGGAGCCCACATCGGCATCCTTGCCCTCGCCGCCGGTCTGGGCATCGGCACCGAACGACAACACATCGATCTCGCCCTGGATGCCCGGGTTCAGGTATTGATACGGGTTGTTCCACGGGTCGTTGGGCAGCTTGTCCAGGTAGGGCTTCCAGTTCGGCGGGACCGGATTGGCGGTCGGCTTGACCACCAGGGCCTGCAAACCCTGCTCGGCCGTGGGGTACCGCTGGTTGTCGAGCTTGTAGAGCTTGAGCGCCTGCACCAGATTGTTGACGTCCGTCTTGGCCGCCATGGTGCGCGCATCGTCTGCACGCTCCAGCACATTGGGAACGATCAGAGCGGCGAGCACGCCGATGATGACCAGCACCACCATCAGCTCGATCAAAGTGAAGCCGCGCGCGGCGCTTTGTCGCCAGGCAAACGCGTGGCGCATAAAAACCTGTCTCATGGTGGATCCCTGTGAGGTGGCGGGCCGATGAAGATCCGCATGCACTGAATCATAATCGGGCATGCCTGACAAATGGCCCTTGCGCATTCTGACCCTGGCCGCCTGGGCATTGGCCGCATGGTCGGCGACTTACTGGGCCTTGCAGTTTGCCGGCGGTCGAGCGCCTGCTGCCGTGCCGGTGGCAGCGCCGTCTCTTCCACCAGCCGTCGATCCGGCCCGGGTCGCCCAATTGTTCGGCCCGGCGATAGAGGCCAAGGCGCCAGAACCCATGCCTGTAGTCGTCATCGACCCGTCCACACGATTTTCGCTCGTCGGCGTGGTGGCCGACCGGGCCCGCACCGGTGTTGCCCTGCTGTCGGTCGAAGGCCGGCCGGCAAGGCCCTACCGCGTTGGCAGCGACATCGACAACAGCTACACGCTCAAAAGCGTAACGGCACGCTCGGCGACACTCTTCGAGTCGGCGACCGGTACGACCTTCACGGTAGACCTCGCTGCACCAGGGTCGGGGCCCGGAATCGGCAGGCAGGTCGGCGGCATCGCAAGCCTGCCGGGGAGCGCCGCCAACCCGGCGGCCGCGCTACCGGGTGGACCTTCTGGCGCCGGGGCCGCGGGCAACCCAACGACGGCCCCAGGCATTCCAATGCCGCGCTTCGGCCCGCTGCCCTCGGCGTCGATGAGCCGGCGCAGCAGCTAAGCGCCTCTGCTACCGGCCCGCCCTGCTCCGGTTCAGCCCCAATACAGCAGGGCGTCGCGGCCCTCGACCAGCAGGTCGACCGGAACACCAAACGGCAGTATCACCTTGGTGGGCACATGGCCCATCGGCAGATTCAAGAGCACCGGAACCCGGATCTTGCTGCGCAGCCAGTCGATGGCGGTCTGCAGCCGGTAGCCCTTGTCGTTGGCTGCCAGGGTGTAGCGGGTAAATTGCCCCAGCACGATGGCCTTCTGCCGGGCCAGCACGCCGGCATGCAGTAATTGGGTCAGCATGCGCTCGACCCGGTAGGGATGTTCGGCCACGTCCTCCAGCACCAGCACGCCGCCCTGCACCTGGGGAAAATAAGACGTTCCGACCAGGGATGTCAGCACCGCCAGATTGCCGCCCCACAAAATCGCCTTGCGCACCGGGCGCTTGAGGGCCGGTGCGCTGTCCACAGCACCCGCGGTCACACGCAAACGGGGCAACTGCCAGCCGGCGCCCTCGCCCTGGCAGCGCAGCAGGTCGTCAAGGCAGGCCAGGGAGATCTCGTCAGGCTTTTCCGGAAATCCGAGGTCATCATGGATCGCCGGGCCGATCCAGCTGCTGGCGCCTGTGCGGGCCAAGAGCGCGCATTGGAGCGCCGTGAAATCACTGAAGCCCATGAAGCGCGTGCCTTTGTCAATGGCTTTCGCCAGTGCCTGGTAACGGATGTCGGCCAGCAAACGGGTGAGCCCGTATCCACCCCGGCTGATCATGGCCAGGTCGGCGCCGCTGGCGGCCGCCCGGTGGATGGCGGCCAGCCGGGTTGCGTCATCACCGGCGAAACGCATGTGCGTGGCTAGTGCATCCGGATCCACCTCGACCGCATGGCCCAGTGCTTCGAGGCGCTGCACGCCGCGGCGAAAAGCGGGCTTGTCGCGCTGCGCGCTAGACGGGGAGTAGATATAGATGTGGCTCATGGATACGGGGCAAACTGCAGGGTGCCGCCGATTATGGGCGCTCATCCAGCCTCGTCGAATGCCTGCAATGCCGCCCGCGCCACCACCTCGCCATGTTCCTGCACAAAGTGCCCCGCCTGCTCCAGCACCAGCGGCGCAGGGCAGCCACGCAGGATCTGCTGCAGCTGCGCCATCACCGGTGGGCCGAGCACAGGGTCTTGTGTCCCGACGGCCATCAGGCTCTTGCCTGCCCATTGGGTTTGCCAGAATGTGCGCGCCTCGCGCGACAGGCCGGCGCCGTCGGAATCAGCGAATTGCGGCACCATCGCCGGGAACGCCCGAACTGCGGCCCGGTGCCCGCTATCGGGAAACGGGGCGTTGTAGGCCGCGCACTCCTGCGCGGCCATGTGCAGATTGCCGCGGGCGAACAGGCGCGCCACATCGAACTCGGGATTCTTGGCGCACATCGCCCGCCAGGCCAGGAAACCCGGGCTCAGCGGCGCATCCCCAGTGGCCAGCGTGGTGTTCATGGCCAGCAATGCGTGGTAGCGCTGCGGCGCGGCCATGGGAAGGGTCAGGCCCAGCAGCCCGCCCCAATCCTGCACCACCAGGGCCACGCGATGCAGGTCGAGCCGTTCGACGAACTCCAGCAACACCTCGCGGTGCCAGGAAAACGTGTGCCGGGCATCCTTCTTGGGCTTGTCGCTCTTGCCGAAACCTGGCATGTCGGGCGCCACGACGCGGTCCCCTGCAGCCAGGAACACCGGAATCATCTTACGGTAGAGGTAACTCCAGGCCGGGTTGCCGTGCAGGCATAGCCAGGTGCGTGTCGCCTGCCTCGGGCCTTCGTCGAGGTAATGCATGCGCAGCCCACCGAGCGACGGCAGGTCGGACAGGTAATGCCCCGGCCACGGGTAGCCTGGCAGGTCGTCAAAGCAGGGTTCGGGGGTTCGAACGGCATCGTCGCGCAGGGCCTGGGCCAGTTTGCGGGTTTCCTCACGGCGTGCTCCGAAAAAGGTGGTGAGCAGGGCTGCGCAATCGTCGGCGAGCACGCCGCCTTGCACCTGGGTCTGGTGGTTCAGGCGATCCTGCGCAAACAAATCGAGCACCGACCCGGCGGCGCCGGTCTTGGCGTCGGGTGCGCCGTAGACCACTCGCGCCAACCGCGCATGCAGCATGGCACCAGCACACATGGCGCAGGGCTCCAGCGTCACAAACAACTCGCAGCCATCGAGTCGGTAGTTGCCCAGCGCCAGTGCGGCGGAGCGCAAAGCTTCGATTTCGGCATGCGCCGTCGGGTCGTGACGGGTCACGCAGCGGTTGTGGCCAACGCCGATCACCCGGCCTTCGCGCACCACCACTGCCCCCACCGGCACCTCGCCCTTTGTGCCGGCCTGGTGCGCCTGCGCCAGGGCCTGCGCCATCCAATCGGCGTCAGCGGCTGGCATCACCCGCGGCCCCCGGTCGGCGTTGGCGCGTTGACCAGGGCTGCCCCCATGTCCAGGCGGTCCATCCAACGCACCAGGGCCTGGCCGTTGTCGCCCTCTTGCGCATAGGCCTCGCGCATACGGTCAAAGGCTTCAGGGCGGTGCTGGTTAAGCTTGACCTTGCACTGCAGGCTGTTGACCTCCAACTCGAATGCGACGACACCGGCCAGCATGCGCTGCTGGTAGTCGGGCAGCAGAGCCTGCCACTGGGCCTCATAGGCGGGCTCGTGGTCACGGATCAGGTTCTTGAGCAAGCGGTCCTTGGCCGGCGGGTCGTCAAGCAGGGTCGCTTGCACCTGGCAATGAACGGCCAGGTAGTTCCAGGTCGGCACCCGCACCAGATCCGGGTACACCCGTGGCGACAGGTAGGCCTGCGGCCCCATGAACGTCACCAGGGCCCGCGGCCGCGCCTGCAGGTAGCGCCAGTGCGGATTCGGCCTGGCGCAATGGCCGTGCAACACCAGCGTGTCGCCCCGCTCTTCCAAATGCAGCGGCACATGGCTGACGAACGGAAACCCGGCGTCGTCTTCGCTGATCAGGCTGGCCAGTGCGTGGGCGCGCATCAGGTCGACCGCGATGCTGCGGTCTTGCGGGTCAAAATGGCGGGGCAGGTACATCGACATGGGAAAGCACTGTAGCCCAACGCCGTGCCAGCGCCAAACTGCAGCTGGAGGGTACCGATTGGGCGCGCGGGTTCGGCGCATGCGAGCAGCGTTGGCCCATGCGATTTCAGGCATTCGATTTGGCGGCGTGTCTGCTATGCTGACATCCCTTGTCTGTGGAGAAAGCCATGCGATCGACCTACATCTCACGTCGCGCCTTGCTGGGCTCAGCCCTCGGCGCAGCCGGTGCCACTGTCCTGCCGCGATCAGCCCGGGCCCAGGGCGCACCGCGTCGTGGCGGCACTCTGGTCGTGGCGGCGGATAGCCAGCCGCGCAACCTGAACCCGGCGATGGTCGCATCGAACGGTGTGTTTTATGTGGCGAGCAAGGTGATCGAGCCGCTGGCCGAAATGGCTTATGACGGCAGCGGCCTGACGCCACGGCTGGCCACCGAGTGGAGCGGCAGTGCCGACGGCCGCAGCATCACCTTCAAGCTGCGCCCAGGCGTCGTCTGGCACGATGGCAAGCCGTTTTCCTCGGCCGACGTGGCGTTCTCGGCGCTGCAGGTCTGGAAGAAGGCGCAGAACCTGGGCCGGGTCTTGTTCAACGACCTCGAAGCGGTCGACACACCGGACGGTGGCACCGCGATCTTCCGCTTTTCGCAGCCCACGCCATTTCAGCTGATCCGAAATGCGTTGCCGGCGGTCACCGCCGTGCTTCCCAGGCACCTCTACGAGGGTACCGATCTCAATGCCAACCCGGCCAATACCCAGTTGGTCGGGACGGGTCCGTTTCGGTTCGTCGAGCACAAGCCAGGTGAGTTCTACCGCCTGGTCAGGAACCCCGCCTACTGGGATCGCGACAAGCCCTACCTGGACGGCATCGTCTACCGGGTGCTGCCCGACGCCGGCGCCATTGCGGCTGCGATCGAGGCCGACCAGATCCAGCTGGCCGCATTCTCATCGATCGCCTTGAGCGAGTTGCCGCGTCTGGCCAGGGTGAAAGGTGTCCAGATCGTCAACAAGGGGTACGAGGGCATCACCTACCAGCTGACGGTCGAGATCAACCACCGGCGCAAGGAGCTGGCCGATGCGCGGGTCCGCCGCGCCATCGCGCATGCCATCGACAAGGACTTCGTGGTCAAGACGATCTTCAGTGGCTACGCCAGCGCCTCGTCTGGGCCGATCCCGAAGTTCGACAAAGTATTCCATGTGGCAGATCCGGCTGTGCCGAATTTCGATATTGCCCGCGCCAATGCCCTGCTCGACGAAGCCGGCTACCCGCGCCAGGGCGGCGGCACCCGCTTTCGTTTGCGCCTGCTGCCTGCCCCGTGGTTCGAGCAGACGCGCCAAATGGGTGACTACCTGCGCCAAGCCCTGCGCGCGGTAGGCATCGACGCCGAACTGGTCAATAACGACGCTGCCGGTCACACCAGGGCGGTTTACACCGACCATGCCTTCGACCTGGCGATCGGCTCACCGGTCTACCGCAACGACCCGGCGATATCGACCACGATCCTGTACCAGGGCGGGCTGCCGGCGGGGGTGCCATTTTCCAACCAGTACGGCTACAACGACGCGGCGGTGAATGCCACCATGTCCAAGGCATCCGAAACCCTGGACGCGGCGGCGCGGGCCCAGTTGTACCGCGAATTCCAGCGGCAAGTGGCACAAAGCCAGCCGCTGATCCATGTCGTGGAATTCACCTTCATCTCGGTGGTGCGAGACAGCCTGCGCAATGTCGCCAACAACCCGCGCTGGGCCACTTCGAACTGGTCCGATGCCTGGCTCAGCGCCTGACCAGGGGGCTGATTGGCTGGCGGCATGCGGGGACTGCGCGTGAACCCCGCGTGGCGCATCGTTGGGCGCCGCCTGCGTAATGCCGTACCGGTGCTGGCCATCGTGGCCGTTGGTTCCTATGCCCTGCTGGCGCTGGCACCGGGCGATGCGGTCGACGCCTACCTGTCGGGGGGCGGTGGCGGGGACGCCAGTTACATCGCGCAACTGCGCGAGCAGTGGGGCCTGGACCGCTCGTTCGGCACGCGCCTGTTGTCCTACCTGCTGTCGCTGCTGACACTTGATTTCGGCTGGTCGGTGGCGTTTTCGCTGCCGGTCCGCCAAGTGGTGTTGGACCGGCTAGGCAACACGCTGCTGCTGATGTCGGCCGCGATCGCCCTGTCGTTCTCGCTTGGCACCGTGCTGGGCGTTGTCGCGGGTGCGCGGCCTGGTTCCTGGCGCGACCGCGTACTGTCGCTGATCTCGCTGGCGCTCTACGCGGCTCCCGGCTTCTGGCTCGGCCTGATGATGATCGTGGCCTTTGCGGTCAAACTCAGCTGGTTTCCCCTCGGTGGCATCGGCACCATCGGCGCGCCGCTGGACGGGCTGGCCCGGGTGCGCGACATGGTCTGGCACCTGGTACTGCCGGCCAGCGCACTGGGCTTGGTCTACCTGGCGCTATACCTGCGCTTGATGCGTGCGGGCATGGTCGAGGCGTGGCGCAGCGACTTTGTGCGCACGGCCCGCGCCAAGGGGCTCGCGCGCTCCCGCATCGTGTGGCGCCACGTGGCGCGCAATGCGCTTTTGCCGGTGGTGACCATGCTCGGCCTGCAGGCTGGCGCGATGCTGGGAGGCAGCGTGGTGATCGAAAGCGTTTTCGCCATTCCCGGCCTGGGCCGGCTGGCCTATGAAGCGGTCGGCCAGCGCGACGTGCCACTATTGCTGGGCATCATCCTCGCCGGCACGGTGATGGTGATCCTGATCAACCTGCTGGTCGACCTGGCCTATGCCCGGCTCGACCCCCGGGTGGTGACGCGTTGATGTGGCGCCGCTTCCGCCATTCGGGTGCCGGTGTCGCCGGCATGGCGCTGTTGTTGCCGATCCTCCTGGTCGCCGCGCTGGCGCCATGGCTGTCGCCTGGTGACCCGCTGGCGATGGTCGGCCCTGCCCTGCTGGGGCCGTTTCAGGACGCGGCTTTCCCGCTCGGCACCGACCGGCTCGGGCGTGATGTGCTGGCGGCGCTGCTGCATGGTGCCAGCGCCTCGCTGATCGTTGCGGGTGCGGCCGCACTCGGCGCCCTGGTTCTGGGCACCATCGTCGGTACGGTGGCGGGTTTCATTGGCGGGCGCACCGACGAGGCCCTGATGCGCCTGACCGAGACCTTCCAGGCCGTGCCCGGCTTCATTCTCGCGCTGGCGCTGGTCAGTGTGCTCGGGCCCTCGCTGGGCAGCGTGGTGCTGGCCATCACATTGAGTTCGTGGACCGGCCCGGCACGCGTGGTACGTTCCG
>Ga0209181_10003144_pt1 | contig 25952 bp, 22 predicted proteins | sample MAT05_FD_187208 | JGI IMG/M metagenome (GOLD analysis project Ga0209181, IMG submission 187208) | Freshwater microbial communities from Lake Fryxell liftoff mats and glacier meltwater in Antarctica - MAT-05 (SPAdes) (version 2) | ecosystem: Environmental > Aquatic > Freshwater > Ice > Liftoff...
CAAAGCTGCCAGCACCATGGAGCACCCTTAACTCTTCAGCCAGTCTGGGCGTTCGCAGGTAATTGACGCTGTGACCACGCCTGCAAGCGTACTGTCCCAGCGCACAGGCCAGCCAAGTCTTACCGGTACCCGTGGCCCCAGTGATGATCACGGTGTGGCCGGTCTTGATCCAGTCACCCAGCGCCAAGCTGGTGATCTGACTACGTTCGATGCCGCGCCCGACGCGGGTGTCGACATCCTCTATGGCGGCCTGCGGATACTTCAGGTGCGCCAGGCTCAGCAGCCGGGTCCGGCGTCGGTCATCGCGACTGGCGACCTCCTGCTGCACCAGCAGGCCTAAACGCTCCTCAAAGCTTAAGGCGCTCATATTGGGTTGGGCCATCTGCTCTTGCAGTGCATCTGCCATGCCATTGAGTTTGAGGCTGCGCAATTGGGTCAGGGTTTGTTGGGTCATCATGATGTGGGGGTTTGAGTTTCGGTTTTATCAGTGGTTTGGGTGGCTGTACTGATCTCTTTCATTGGTAATACCCCGCGCCTCGTACATGGTCATGCGCCGGACTGATCCACTGCTCAGTAACAGTGGGTTTTATCTGATCGCGCCCACTCGACAGGATGTCTTTGACATGCCGATATTTGCAGCTGCCCAGGCTCAGGGCCAATGCACAAGCCACTTCCAGGCGGTCTTTGCCATAACGCTTGCTCAAACTCAGCAGTCCAAGACTGGAGCGGTAGGCTTGCTCGGGGTGTTTGAATTGCGCCAGTGATTTCTGGATCAAGCCGCCCGTGGCCACTCCAATGGACAGGCCCCAGTCAATGAGTCGCCTGGGGGTCCAGTCCCGGTGGGCCAGGTGGGCCGCTGGCATGTGCGCCGCCACCGTGGTGTAGCCACCGACCCTGTCACTGCGCTCGTGTGCGGCCACGCGCTGGCCGCGGTGCAGCAGTTCTACACAATGCTTGGTGATGCGTGCATCCAGGCTTTGTCCGATCAGTGTGTGTGGCACGCTGTAGTAGTGGCGATCAACTTGGACGTGGTAGTCAATGTGGACTCGTACCGTTTTGAAGGTGGCCATCTCGTAGCGTTGCTGTGGCAGCGTCTTCATGGCCGGTGCATCCACTTCGGTAAAGACGCTCAGGCGTGAGCCGGCAAGCTTTTGAAAGGGCCGGGCGTTGAGGTCGGCCAGCAGCGGCGCAATAGCCCGGTTGACTTCGGCCACGCTGGCAAACGCCATACGGCGCAGTCTGGCCATGATCCAGCGCTCCACCACTTGTACCGCCGACTTAAGCTTTGGCCTTGTCTTGTGGGCAAATCGGGCGCGCTGGTAAGACAGAGAGGCCGTAGTGCCTGGCAAAGTCGAGCACGCTGTCATTGACGCGTGGTTCGTAGCGATCGGGTACCGCAATGACAGCACGCGGGTTATCGGGCACGATCAACGCGCAGACGCAGCCCATATGGTGCAGTGCGCCTGTCATGCCCTCAATCCAGTCTGCGGTCTTCTCGGCTTCGGTTGCCAAGGCGAAGGTGTAGCCTGATGCGCCCATGCTTGAGACGAAGATGTGGGCTCGACTGCCATCGGTCAAGCCAATGGTGGGGCCGGCAAAGTCGACGAACAGTTTCTCACCGGCTTTGTGGACTTGTCGCATGGAGCGTTTGAGGGTTTTGGCCCAACGCCGGTAGTTCTCGCAGTATTGGGAATACTGGTGGGTGCGCTCAAGCAAATGATTGGCCTGGTGCTCTTGCCATAGCAGCATCAGGGTCATGCCTTTGCGACTGAGCTCGCGGTGCATTTGGGCGTAGTCGGGTTGTACAAAGGGGCCGCTGGTGGGGATTGGTCCCTCACACCGTGCGCCATCGCGGGCGTTACTGCCGTTACTGCCGTTACAGACCTGCGCGGTGGCAAGTTGGACTGCGCTTTGGCTGGCTTTGGGTTTGACCTGCTGAAGTCGAGCTTGCAGATCGACCTCTGTCATGGTGGCAATCTGCGCCCAATCAAGGGCTGCTGCTTTGGCCAAAGCGACGTATTTGGCGACAACGCCTTTGGAGATGTTGAGGGCTCGGGCACAGCGTTCAAGCGAGTGGCCGAGTTCGAGGTTGTAGCGTAGTGCTTCTTTGATCATGCGCATCTTCATGGGTTGGGTCGGCATCGGGGTTCCTGGTTAGAGCCCGCGAGACTAGCCCGGGTGGATGAGGTTTGCGCTGTGATCTGCCGTGCAGTCAACTATCGGTCACGATCGCCGGAATGGCCGGTCACGATGCCGGAATCATCGGTCACGATACCGGAATCATCGGTCACGATACCGGAATCCCGATTTCATGCTCCTGAAATGATATCGGTCACGATCACCGGAATCACCGGTCACGCTCGACCGGAATACCCAATCCTGAAGGCGACGCACTGCGCGAATTGAAAAACAATCAAATTAAATCAACTTGAAAACAATCAAAGGAAATCAAACCATGCCGAAATCTGACCGTGTGAGAGTGGATTACACGCCCAGCCCAGCTGCTTTGCAGGCCCTAAAAGCCGCGCAAAAGCTTTTCCCCAAGGCCAATACGCAAGCATTGATAGACCGGATGGTGATTGTTGGTTTGTCTGCGATGGTGCATGGCAGGTGGCAACCACCGAGCTTATGGGGGCCGCGTGACCGCTGGAAATTGCCCGACAACCTGCGCGGCGATATTCCGGGAGAGAGCCTGTAAAGTGCAGCGAAGTGCAAATCGTTATCCGGGAAAGCGCTCAGGTTGCACCAAGGGTTAGAGTGCAAGGTTAGTACAAGGGATGCCGAAAATCACGGGAAGGTTAGGGGTAGGGCCAGAACGGCAAGGTTAGTACAAGGGCACGCAACCCGGGGGAGTCAGTGGATTACCGCCAAAACAATTCATTGCCAGAATGACACACCCAGCCCCATGACACGGGGTTTTTTTTCGTCTGGTGTTTTGTGACAGACACGAAATAGGCAAGCGATTGGGGCTAATCGTCTGGTGCTGGATTTGGGCAAGTTGCCTACAGATTGCCTACAGATGCCACAAAGCAAAAGACCCTACTACTTATTCAATAGCAAGGTCTTCAATGTTTACTTGGGGTGGCTGATGGGGCTCGAACCCACGACAACAGGAATCACAATCCTGGACTCTACCGACTGAGCTACAGCCACCGCAATTGGTCAAGTATAACTGAATAGTGCTTCAAAAGAAGGCTTCCGACTACGGCAAAACAGCTACTCTGGCTGACGGTGGGGCTACCAAAAACTCTACCTTCAAGCGCTCTTTCAGGTCAGCATAGTAGGCCGCAGCTTCGGCGGCGGTCCACCACTGCGCATACTGTTGACGATCCTGCTCGGCAGATGGTTGACTGGCTTCATTGCGTGGCACAACCTTGTTGGCGCGCACTACCGCATACCCCTGAGGGCCAAGATCAACACCAAGCCAGTCTGGCATCGATTTGGCATCGACTCTGAGTGCTGCACTCACAATCTGGGCGGGAACATCTTTCGCCTGATCGCGCGCCACCACTAATGCTGCAGGCAGTACCGCTTTATCGGGCTCTTTCTTCCAGAGAGCCAGTTTGGCCATGCCATCCTTGTCGGCAAGTTCAGAAGCTCGCGCGGCGATGACGCGTTCACGGATTTGCGGCCGTACATCGGCTAAGGCCAACGTCTTGGAGGGCTCGTAAGCCAGCACGCGACCGGCTGCCAACTGGTTCACCGCAGTTTCCACAGCTTCCGTGTTGCGTTTTTTCTCAATGCTGTCTGGAGAGAATAGGGCCGAAAGTAACTTTTCACTGGCAAGCACGCCGGTCGCACCTGGTGCTGGTTGCCGATACAACGCCTCAGCAACTGAGATTTGTAACCCAAGTTTCTCCGCGACAGGGTTCAGGCTGTCCGCCTGCTCGTACACCGTATTGGTAAACATTTCCGCCACTTCCGCAAACTTGCGCTGGGCTTGTTGGTTTTTCAGATCGCTTTCTATGGAACGGCGTAGCTCTTCAAAACTGCGCTGCTTGGGCTCTTTCACATCAATCAGCTTGATGATGTGGTAACCAAAGTCAGACTCAACCAGGTCACTGATGTCGCCCTTTTTCATGGCAAAAACTGCATCTTCAAACGGCTTGACCATGGCGCCGCGGCCAAAAAAGTCCAGATCACCACCTTTGGCAGCCGAGCCTGGATCTTGCGAGTTTTTCTTGGCCACGTCGGCAAAGCTGTCTGGCGCTAAACGAACCGCTTTGAGCAAAGCCTGCGCTTCCAACTTGGCTTTTTGCCGTTGCTCTGCAGGCGCATCTTTGGCAGCTTTGATCAGGATGTGGCTGGCTCGCCGCTCTTCATTGCCACTGAGCCGCGCCGCATTTTGGTCGTAAAAAGACTTCAAATCAGCATCAGAAATTTTGATGTCTTTCTTGACAGCATCCATGTCCAGTACGACATACTCGACTTTGGCCTGCTCAGGCGCTTTGAAAAGCGCGAGATTGGCCTGGTAAAAAGCTTCCAGATCGGCATCCGAGGGGTTAACCGTTGCCGTGTAATCTTTGGCCAAAAAATTTACCACCTGAATCTCACGGCGTTCGAAAAAGGCGTTGAGCGCCACATCTGCTGGCGCAGCAGCAACAAAACCTGTCTGAGACACGCCCGCTTCAACCTGTTGCTTGGAAATATCCTGGCGCACCGTGGTCTCAAAGCCCTCGGGCGTCAGCCCTTGGCCGGCAGCCAATTGGCGGTAGCGCTCCATGTCAAGCTTGCCGTCAGGCTTGCGTAGCGAGGCAATGGTTGGATCTTCTTGCAGAAACCGCGCCAGCCGCGCGTCGCTGGTCTGCAGCTTGGACTTTTCAGCGGCAACGCGCATGACCGTGTCACGCACAAGACGCTCAAGCGTGGCGTAACGGGCCTGGGGTGAATCCAAGAGCTTGGTATCCAGATCAGGCCGGGACGCCCGCAAGCGATCAATGTCATTCTTGTGCGCGGCATCCCATTGCGCCTGCGAGATCTCGACAGAGCCAACCTTGGCGACCACAGAGTGGGATTGTTTCGTCTTTTGATAGCCATCGATACCAAACAGCACAAACGAGGGAATGATCAGCAAAAACAACAAAACCATTAAGATTTTGGTGTGATTGCGAAAGATATCGAACATGTGGAAACTCTCCTGCAAGCAAAGAAAAAAAGCGAACCAAAAGTTCGCCTTTGCCTAGTTGGTGGGTAATGACGGGCTCGAACCGCCGACCTTCGCCTTGTAAGGGCGAACCAACCATTTACAAACTACCAATGAAAAACCGGTTTCCACTGGAGAACCCAAGACGCCATTTCTGCCAATGCTTGCGGTTAAGTGCAGTTGCAAACTACAAAAAAAATGCAATTTGCACCTAAGTTGCAAGGAGTAGCAAAAAAGACCAACGCGATTGTATCGAGCGAAGGATCAAGCATTGCCAAAGCGATGCAGTCAAATGACAGGCTTGAAAAACCCTATGAAATCCGCGCCAACAAGCCAAGGGTCCTTTTGTTGTGAGTGTAGCCTCGACATCACGCGGCGATTCTCGCCAGATGAGGTATGCGTAGGCCATGATGAGTTGCAACGCTCCACCGGTAAGCGTGCTTGAGTTTTTCTAATTTTGGTGAGTAGGCGATTGACGATGGGCGGATTCAAGTCGACGCGATCTATCCAAGAAGTTGTGTCAGTCATGGAACTGGGTGCAGCCCAACGGCGCACTGCGCGACATGGCGTGCCGCTCGATGATGCTGATGCCGCACCGAGCCGCCCTGATCGACCTTCACGTATGTGATGCTGGCATTGCAAAAATGCCACCACTTCCGTCAAACGCTTTCGCCAGATGCTCTTTGGTGCCAGTACCGAAAGCAAGATCAATTTACCCACCAAGCCCGGCGAGCACGCCGCACTGCAGGCTCAGACAACGACAACGACAACGCGGACTTTGCCCGCACCGGGTCATGGGCGTCACGGCGCCCATGATTACAGCGACTCACCCGGTATCAAAGTCGAGCAGCCCAGTGTCAAATCGGGTGACCCCTGCCCCCTGTGCCGGGTGGGCAAAGTCTATGCCTGGCTTGCCAGCGTCGTGGTCAAGATGATCGGCCAAAGCCCGCTTGCCGCCACGGTCTATGAACTCGAGCGTTTGCGTTGCCGCCTGGGCGATGCCACCGCTGCCTTGCCCCAGGCGTTAGCCGTGCGCAACAAGGCCCTCAAGGCCGGACTCACCCCTGTGGCCCGGGCCATCAATACCTCGGGCATCGTGGCGGTTTTGGTCGACCATAAGGTTGCACTGTTCTCTACTATATGAAAAATTAGCCTGCAGCCCTTATAAACAAAGGGCTATAAGCTATTAAATAAGGAAAAATGACCCTACCCGGCAACCATCATGGCGGGCTGTCAATGCCCCAGAATCTTCGACAAGAAGTCTTTGCTGCGTTCACTTTGCGGGTTGTTGAAGAAGTCGTGCGGGTTGTTTTGCTCGACGATCTGGCCCTGGTCCATGAAGATCACCCGGTCAGCCACGGCCTTGGCAAAACCCATCTCATGCGTGACGCACAGCATGGTGATGCCCTCGTCGGCCATGGCAATCATCACGTCGAGCACTTCCTTGATCATCTCGGGGTCGAGCGCACTGGTGGGCTCGTCAAACAGCATGATCTTGGGCTTGAGGCACAAGGCCCGGGCAATCGCCACGCGCTGCTGCTGGCCGCCTGAGAGTTGCAGCGGGTATTTGCCCGCCTGCTCGGCAATACGCACCCGCTTGAGCTGGATCATGGCTTTTTCTTCGGCCTCTTTTTTGGGCATCTTGCCCACCCACATGGGCGACAGCGTCAGGTTTTCCAGCACGGTGAGGTGCGGAAACAGGTTGAACTGCTGGAACACCATGCCAACCTCTTTGCGCACCTGGTCGATGGCTTTCACGTCGTCAGTGAGTTCAACACCATCCACGATCAGGTGGCCCTGCTGGTGCTCTTCGAGGCGGTTGATGCAGCGGATCAAGGTCGATTTGCCCGAGCCAGATGGCCCGCAGATGACGATGCGCTCGCCCTTCGCAACGCTCAAATCAATATCGCGCAGCACATGAAAGTTGTTGCCGTACCACTTGTTGACCTTGTCAAAAGTGATGATGGGTTGAGTGCTTTTGGTTTCAGCCATGATGTTGCCTGATTGCTTTGATCTTTAAAGCGGACTACCGCAATTTGCTCTTGTTCACCTGTTTCTCCACCCAGCGGCTATAGCGCGACATGGAGAAGCAAAACACAAAGTAAATCAAGGCGATGAAAAAGTAGCCCTCAATGATGAACGGCCGCCAGTTGGCATCGGAGTTAATGCCGAGCTTGAGTGCGCCTGTCAGCTCGTACAGGCTCACGATGGTGACCAGCGAGGTGTCCTTGAAGGTGGAGATGAAGTTGTTCATGATGCCCGGCACCACCATCGCCAGCGCCTGCGGCAGCACAATCATGCGCTGCGTCTGCCAGTAGGAGAGACCCAGTGTGGCGGCGGCTTCCACTTGGCCTTTGGGAATCGCCTGCAGGCCACCGCGAATGACCTCGGCCATGTAGGCGGCGGCAAATAGCGTAATGCCCACCAGCACCCGCAGCAGCACGTCTATCTGCGTTCCTTGGGGCATGAACAGCGGAAACATGAACGAGGCCATGAACAGCACCGAGATCAGCGGCACACCGCGGATCAGCTCCACATAAATCGTGCAAAAGCTGCGAATCGCCGGCAGCTTGGAGCGTCTGCCCAGCGCCACCACCAGGGCAATCGGAAAACACAGCACCAGCGACAGGGACGACAGCAAAATCGTTAGCGGCAGGCCGCCCCAGCGGTCGGTCTCCACCTTGGTCAGGCCGCCAAAGTTACCGTACATCAGCGCAAAGAAGATGGTCAGCACCGCCAGCCACATGAGCGGCAGCCACAGGTGCCAGAAGCGACGCATGCAACTGGCCACCAGCAGGCCGGTGAGCAGGGTGGTGGCAATCAGCGGGCGCCATTGCTCCTCATACGGGTAGCGGCCAAACAGGATGATGCGGTATTTCTCGGTGATCACACCCCAGCAGGCACCCACCCCCTCGGCACTGCAAGCCTCGTAACGCGGTGCCCAACTGGCGGTAATGAAGGCCCAATTGATGATCTGCGGCACATACCACAGCAGCACCGCGCCAATCAGCACGGTGGACAGCGTGGTTTTCCAGTCGCCCATCAGGTTGGACTTGACCCAAGCCACCGGGCCTTCGGTGTTGACCGGCGCAGGGCGCGCTGGAATCGGTTGGAACGTTGTTGCATTCATGGTGTGGCTCCGCTCAGCGCTCTTTGATGGCAGAGCGGCTGTTGTACCAACCCATCAGCAACGAGGTGCCCAGCGACGTGGTCAAGTAAACCAGCATCACGATGGAAATGCATTCCACTGCACGGCCCGTCTGGTTTAGCGCCGTGTTGGCAATCGACACCACATCCGGGTAGCCAATGGCCACCGCCAGCGACGAGTTTTTGGTCAAGTTCAGGTACTGGTTTGTCAGCGGCGGGATGATCACTCGCAGCGCCTGCGGCAGCATCACCAGACGCATTTCCTGCTGGTGCGACAGGCCCAGAGCTGACGCCGCTTCGCCTTGCCCGCGCGGCACCGAGGCAATACCCCCGCGCACCACCTCTGCAATGAATGCGGCGGTGTAGAGCGTCAGGCCGATCAGCACCGCCAGAAACTCGGGCGTCAGTGCACCCCCATGCTCAATCGAAAACTCACCCCTGATCGGGCGGTTCAGCTCGGTGGGTGCGCCACCCAGCGCCCAGCCCGCCAGGCTGGAGGCGATCAAAATCACTACCGGTACCCAAAACGCACTGCGCAACCGGCCAGTGGCTTCAAACTGGCGCCGGGCCCAGCGGCGGTACAGCAGCACGCCCACAACACCCAGCCCCAGCCCAATGGCAGCCCAAAGCTGGCCAACAGCCCAGACCGGGATGGGGAAGTTCAGCCCACCCTTGGACAAAAAAAAGTCGCCCAGCTTCCAGGCCGCATCGGATGAGGGCAGCACTTCGGTCAGGATCACGTACCACATCAGCAACTGCAACAGCACCGGGATGTTGCGAAACGCTTCTACATAGGACACACACAGCCCGCGCACCAGCGCATTGCGGGAAAACCGTCCAACGCCCAGCAACGTGCCCAGGAGCGTGCTCAAAACGATGCCGACAACCGCCACCCGCAAGGTGTTGCTGACACCCACCAGAAAAGCGCTCAGGTACGACTCCTCCGAGTCAAATGGGTACAGGCTCTCGCCAATGTCGAAGCCGGCAGACTGCAGCATGAAGTCAAAGCCGCTCTGAATGCCCCGCTCGCGCATGTTCAAAAGCGTGTTGTGCGCCAGAAACCAGGCGACAAAAGCAATGACGGCGAGCGCCAGCGCTTGATAGACGATGCCGCGAAAAGCCTGGCTACGCCAGGACCAACGGTTTTTGTGGGGTGGTGGAGTGTCTGCTTTCATGGCGTTTATCACCCGAAGGCGTTTCAATGGAAAACCCAACGAGCCAGGTGGCCCGCGCCAAAAAATGCGCCGCATGAAGCGCCCTCAGGGGCGTCATCAGGCGGCGCAGCGCTTCAGTCAGCCAATTAGCGGACCGGGTAGGCGTACATCAGGCCGCCCTTGTTCCATTGGTTGTTCAGGCCACGAGGCAGGCCCAGGGCCGACTTGGGGCCGACATTACGCTCGAAAATTTCACCGTAGTTTCCGGTAGCCTTGATAGCGCGTGCCATCCAATCTTTGTCCAGACCCAGTAGCTTGCCGCTGTCTTCCCCCGTGCCAAGAATGCGCTTCACTACCGGGTCGGTGCTGGAGGTCTTCAGCGAATCCACATTGCCCTGGGTGATGCCGTACTCTTCGGCTTCGATCAGGCCGTAAATCACCCATTTGACAACGGCGAACCACTCGTCGTCACCGCGGCGCACCATCGGGCCCAGGGGTTCTTTAGAAATCAGCTCGGGCAGGATGACGTGGTCGGCCGGAACCTTGGCGACCTTGTTGCGGGTAGACGCCAGGCCAGAGGCGTCGGTGGTGTAGGCGATGCAGCGGCCGGTGAAATAGGCGTTTTCGGCGGCTTCCAGCTGCTCAAACACCACGGGTTTGATGGCCAGACCGTTGGCCTTGGAGTAGTCGGTCAGGTTTTTCTCGGTGGTGGTGCCGGACTGCACACATACCGTCTGGCCCTTGAGTTGCTTGGCGCTCTTGAGCTTGCTCTTGACCGGCACCATGAAACCCTGGCCGTCGTAGTACGTCACCACGGTGTCATGCAGGCCCAAAGAGGCGTCACGGGTCAGGGTGAAGGTGGTGTTGCGCGAAAGCACATCAATCTCGCCGGATTGCAGTGCGGTGAAGCGCTGTTGGGCGTTCAGCGGCACGTATTTCACCTTTTCAGCGTCACCCAGTGTGGCGGCAGCAATGGCACGGCACACATCGACGTCCAGCCCGGACCATTTACCAGCCGAGTCAGCAGCGCCAAAGCCCGCCAGGCCAGTGTTGACACCGCAGGTAACCATGCCCTTGGCCTTGATGCCGTCAAGGGTTTTACCCGCGTGGGCGGGCAGGGCGGCCAAGGTGCAAATGGCAGCGGCAATGGCTGCAAGCGTTTTTACGGTGCTGATACGCATGAGTGAAGATCTCCGGTGGTTAAAAAATAGGGGTTTCAGATCTTGTGAATCTAAAACACTGACAAATCGTGCACTCTATCAGTGCATTGGGCCCTGGGTATCGGGGTTTACGCGGCCACAACACGCTTTTCGCGACGTGTTCACAGGCAGCTATTTGTAAAATAGCAATAAGAGTGCCAAGCTGCTTAGTTGATGCCGACCAGTATCGTTTGCGCCGGGATGAACCAAGCGCGCAACGCGGCAGTCACCCCACACCCGCTGCGATAGCATCACCACTGCATCAGCCCTCGCACGTCAGCGCCATTTTTATATGCTTTTTATGCCGTTAGCCCTTATAAATAAAGCGCCAACAGCTATGATTTTGATATGACTTTACAACACATTTACCCTGAAAAAATTGGCCTGAGCTCCGCGCGCCTGCAGCGGCTGCTGACCGTCTTGCAACGCGAGGTCGACAACAAGCGCCTGCCCGGCGCGGTGGTGGTGGTGGCGCGCCACGGCAAGATGGCGCTGATGGACAGCGTTGGCCAACTCAACCCTGCCACGGGCGAAGCGATGCACAACGATGCGCGGTTTCGCATCTATTCCATGACCAAGCCAATCGTCTCGGTGGCCGCCATGATGCTGGTGGAGCAGGGCCGCCTGCTGCTGGCCGACCCGGTGGCCAAACACCTGCCGGAGTTTGCCGGGCAAAAAGTGGCTGGAGCATCGGGCGAATTGCAACCGGCGCAGCGCGACGCCACAGTGCACGACCTGCTGCGCCACACCGCCGGCATGACTTACGAGTTTCTGGGCAGCGGTCCGGTGCAGCGGCAGTACGCGCAGCTGCGCCTGGGCTCGCGCGAGCGCAGCCTGGCTGATTTCACCCAACAACTCGCGGCCCTGCCGCTCATGTACCCACCCGGCCAGGTGTTTGAATACAGCCGTGCCACCGATGTGCTGGGCCGGCTGGTTGAGGCCATTGCCGGACAACCCCTGCAGCAGTTCATGCAGGAGCAGATTTTCGACGCGCTGCGCATGCCCGACACCTCGTTCACCGTGCCGCCCGAATTTCATGGTCATATCGCTGAGCCGTTTGCGCGTGATCCGGACGGCGGTCTGCAGATGAAGGTGATTGACGTGCGCACCGATGCCACGCTGGCCTCAGGCGGCGGTGGCCTGATTTCTACCGCGAAGGATTACGCGCGCTTTCTGCAGTTCATGCTCAACCGTGGCGAACTCGACGGTGTGCGCCTGCTTGGCCCCCGCACCGTTGATTTCATGACCACTGACCACTTGGGCGAGATCCCCGTGGCGCCTGGCGGATCACGTGCGCTGCTGCCCGCCGGGCACGGTTTTGGGCTGGGTTTTGCGGTGCGTAAACACCTGGGTGTGGCGCCGGTGCCGGGGTCGGTCGGCACGTATTTCTGGGGTGGGCTGGCTGGCACCTCGTTTTTTGTGGACCCGGCGCTGGATCTATTTGCCTGCCTGATGTTGCAGGCGCCGAATCAGCGTGAGTATTACCGCATGTTGTTTCGCGACATGGTGTATGCGGCGGTGATGGATTGAGTGAGGTTGGTCAGGCGTGATCGCGGGTCATACTGTTCAATAAGCATAGCTGCTAGCCCTTATTTCTAAAGGGCTAGAGCCTGTTTTCATATAAATGCCATGACTTCTACCAGCCAAGCGCCTTGCAAGGCAGAACTTTAAAGCGTTAGCCAGATGGGGCTGTTAAAGCTCCCCCTCGCCCGGCGGGGCGAGGGGGTTGGGGGGCGTGGGGGAGAACCCCTGTGATTGACTTTGAAACTGCCCGTTCTGACTCTGACTCTGACCCTGACTTTGACCCTGACTTTGACCCTGACTTTGACGCTGTCCCGAACCAGAGCCCACCGGCTCCACCGTCACCCCCACCGTCAGCACATGGCTGGCACCGCCGTGGATCACGCCACGCATCGGTGATACATCCGAAAAATCCCGCCCAATCGCCAGCGTCACATAGTCCTCGCCGGGTGAGGGCCAGCCGGCGCGGTCGTTGGTGGGGTCCAGATCGAGCCAGCTGGGTGCCATGGCCACAGAGTCGGCCGATGCGGGCTGCCCCGGCAAATAAACCGAGGCCCAGGCGTGGGATGCGTCGCTGCCGCGCAGTTTGACCGTGCCCGGTGCGGCTGCAGTTAGCAAGTAGCCGCTGACATAACGCGCCGCCAGCCCCATGGAGCGCAGGCAAGCGACAAAAATGTGGGCAAAGTCCTGGCACACCCCTTTGCGCTGCGCCAACGCCTGCAGCGCCGGGGTGTTGACCTCGGTACTCAGGCTCTCGTAGGTGAAGTCGTTGTAGATGCGGTGCATCAAATCCAGCGAACTCAGCAACAGGCTTTGGCCGGGTGGAAAACTGAGCCGGGCGTAGCTGGCAAAGTCATTGTGGTGCGGTGCCATGCTGGAGGCAAAAACGAACTCGTTGGCAGCATCAAACTTTGCGCCGGCGTGGTAGCGAAAGCGCTCGCGCACCACCTCCCAGCCAACCAGGTTGTGCGGCAGGTTGCTGGGCTGGGTCTGGACCTCGCTGGTGGCGACCACCCGCAAGCGCCGGTGGAGCACCTGCAGCGAGAAAAAATGCCGGGTGTTGCCAAACACGTCCACCGTGGCGCTAATTTGCGTGGGTTGCGGTGTGATCTCCAGTTGGTGGCTGAGTAACTTCTGGCTGGGCGTGTTCAGCGGTGTCAGGTAGGCCATATGCTGCGCCGTTTCCACCGCTGGCTGGTAGTCGTACACCGTCTCATGGGTGATGGCCAGCCTCATAAGGCACCGACGCTGTGGTTGCTCAGGCCCGCATGGGTGAAGTAGGTGGCGCTGATTTCCTCAGACACCTCAAAAGCGGCATGGCTGCACTGGTGCAGCACGGAGCGCAGCAGCTCGTATTGCGGCACGGTGCCCGCTGCTGCACCTGGCGTGGCGGGGGTGACCAGATCGGGGGCGCGTTCGCAGAGTTGTGCCAGGCCCCAGGCATTGGGGTTGGGTACTTTGAGCGACAGGGGGCTCAGCTCATTGGGGTTGCTGCCCGCCAGCTTGGCCAGGCGGCCGCGCAGGGTGTGCGCCACCCAGGACACTGAGCGTGGGTTGTCGCTGTCAATGACAAGCAGATCGACCAGCGCGGCCATGTCGCGGCTTTGCTGGAACTCGGCGTGAAAGGTGATGGCGTTGTCAAACAGCTCCAGCATGGCATCAAAGCCGCTGTCGGTTTCCAGGGTCTTGCAGTCCAGCGCCAGGTTCAGGGCGGTGGACAAAAAGCCCAGGCGCTCGATGTGGCGGCCAATGCTCAGTAAACGCCAGCCGTCGTCGCGCGACATGCGGTCAGTCTGCGCACCGGTGATGGCGGCCATGTGGTCGCTGGTGTCTTTCAGGATACTCAGCGCCTGCTGCACCGGAAAGTCGCCGCGCTGGCGGTGCTCGGCAAAGCGCGCAAACAACATTTCTTCAGCGCGGGTGATGATGCGCCAGTGCTCCTGCGACAAGCGCTCGCGCACGCTCGACGCCGCCATTTTGAGGGCGCGCAAATAAAACCCCACGCTGGTGGCGTGGCGGGTGCTACCCAGGCTGTCGATCAGGGCGCGTTCAAACACGCGGGGTGCCTGCAGCGGTGTTGGTACACCGGGCAGCACCAAGGTGTTGGCCACTGCCATCTGGCCCAGCCAACTCATCAGCGGCACGCTGGACGGGTCTTCGCCGTGCAGGCAATCGAGCGTCAGGCGCGCCAGGCGCAGGGCGTTTTCGGTGCGTTCGGTGTAGCGACCCAGCCAGAACAGGTTTTCAGCGGCGCGGCTGGTCACCAGGCGCTTGCGCTGCATCAGGCTCTCAGGCGTGAGATGCGGGTGCAGCAGGGAGACATGATCGACTTCGCCGGTGGTTATCGCCCAGACATCGGCGCTGCTGCCGCCGCGCTGCATCGAGGTGATTTCTTGCGAGCTGCCCGCTACACGCGCGAGTCCACCAGGCAACACGCGCCAGCCCTGTGCGCCATCTGACACGGCAAACACCCGCAGTGTCACCGAGCGCGGCACCAAGCCCGCTGCCTCCGAAGCATCGGTGTCGGGCTTGGCCTGCCAAGTGGGCATTTGCGACAAGGGAATGTAGGCCTGTACCGTGTGCTCTTCCGGGTGGCGAACGATGCGCCCAGCCCATTCGTTGAGCGCCTGCGGCGTTTGCCGGGCGCCCAGCATTGCATCAAAACTGGCGTGGCTGCTAGAGCCCGGGTAGGTGGGTTTGATGGCGCATTCCTGCAGGCGCGCCAGCGCGTCAAACATGGCACTACTCTCGCCGCACCACCAGGTGGGCAGGGCGGGCAGGCACAGCTCCTCTCCGAACAGATGCCGTGACAGGGCCGGCAAGAAGCCCAGCAACGCGGGTGACTCCAGAAACGCCGAGCCCGGTGTGTTGGCCACCAACACGTTGCCCGCGCGAATCGCCTGCAGCAAACCCGGCACGCCCAGGGTGGAGTCGGCACGCAGCTCCAGCGGGTCCATGTACTCGTCATCAACGCGCTTGAGCAGGCCGTGCACCGGCACCAGGCCCTTGAGGGTTTTGAGGTACAGGTGCTCGTCACGCACCAGCAGGTCGCTGCCTTCCACCAGGGTCAAGCCCAGGTAACGTGCCAGGTAAGCATGCTCAAAATAGGTTTCGTTGTAGGGGCCGGGGGTGAGCAGGGCCAGGTGCGCGTCGGCTCGCATTGGGCTCATGGCGCGCAGGCTGTCCATCAGCGCGCGGTAGGTTGCCGCCAGACGCTGCACCCGCAAGTTGTCAAAGGCGGCACCAAACTGTGCCGAGATCGCCAGTCGGTTTTCCAGCAAGTAGCCCAGGCCAGACGGGGCCTGGGTGCGTTGCCCAACCACCCACCAGTTGCCATCAGGCCCGCGTGCGATGTCAAAGGCTGCGATGTGCAAATAACGTCCACCCACCGGCTGGATGCCGTGCATAGCGCGCAGGTAACCCGGGTGGCCGTGCACCAGGGCCGGTGGCAAAAAGCCCGAGGCCAGCAGCTCTTGTGGGCCGTACACATCGGCCATCACACGCTCAAGCAACCGCACGCGCTGCAGCACGCCGGCCTCAATGTGCTTCCAGCTGGGGGTGTCCACGATCAGCGGAAACAGGTCCAGAGACCAGGGTCGCTGCGGGCCGTTTTCGTCGGCATAGACGTTGTAGGTGATGCCGTTGTCGCGGATCTGGCGCGCAAGCGCGGTGCTGCGCTGGTTCATATCCGCCGCAGCGTCGTCGCTCAATTGTGCAAAAAAAGCGGCCCACGCCCTTGTTGTTAAAGGGCTAGTTGCTATATTAAGTGAAGCGTCTCCAGCGGCGGGACTGCTGTCGTGCGAGACCTTGCCACGTAGCTCGTCAAAGTGCCCCTTGGCGGCTTGGTAGCTCGCCGCCAGTTCCGCCAGAACCGGTTCTGCAGGGCTCTCTTCTGGGGGTAACGACGATGTGGCTGGCTTCATGGTCATGAGTATGCCAGCGAAGTCGCGCTTTGAATGACAATCGCGGGTTAAACAAACTGATCCATCCGATCCCCGCCATGACCGACATCCTGCCAGATTCTCCCGTACCCACTCCCGCTTCGCTAGAAAAAGCCGTTGATGTGGCAGCTGCCCCAGCCCAAGCCCTAGCCCCAACCCCAGCCAAAGAGTTGCCAGCCAAGGGCAAAGGCCGCTTTGCCAGTGCCCAGCCCGTGCTGGAAAAACTGTTTGAGCTGTATCCACAGTTGTTTGGCCAGCGTTTTGTGCCGCTCAAACTGGGTGTGTTTCAGGATTTGCTGGCAGCCCATCCGGACGTGCTTGCCAAAGATACGCTAAAGCTGGCGCTGGGCGTGCACACCCGCTCTACCCGTTACCTGCAGTGCGTGGCACAGGGCCTGCCGCGCCATGACCTGCAAGGCCAAGCGGTGGACCCGGTGGCGCCTGAGCATGTGTTGTTGTCCATCGTCGAGCTGTACCACCGCCGCCAGGCGCGCGCGCCAGAAGACCTGTTGCCCAAACTGCGTCATCAACTGATGGCGGCCTACCAGGCCTGCGGCCTCTCAAGGCAGGATTACCTGTCGCGCCTGACGTCGCTGGACGACACCGTGACCGCCTTGCTTGATGAGGTGATTGCCGAGGTGGATCAGCAGCGTGCTCGCCAGGCAGCGCTGCTCAAGGCCTTCGATGCCAGTGGCAAGACGCCCGAAGCGTTCGCCGCCGAGCTGGGCATGGACGCCCGGCAGGTACAAGCCGCTCTGAAGCAGCGCAAAAACTGACCGCCATGTTGGGGGTTGTTCAGGGCTTACTCACCCACCGGCACGCAGCTGCAAAACAGGTTGCGGTCGCCATAGACGTTGTCAATGCGACCCACCGGCGGCCAGTACTTGCTTTGCCTGAGTTCAGGTACCGGAAACGCCGCCAGCCCCCGTGCATAGGGCCTGGTCCACTCTGAATAGAGTAGCGCTGCAGCGGTATGTGGCGCATGTTTCAGTGGGTTGTTGTCCTGCGGCCATTCACCACTTTGCACCCGGGCAATCTCGCCACGGATGGCGATCATGGCGTCGATGAATCGGTCCAGCTCGGCCAGGGTTTCGCTCTCGGTGGGTTCGACCATCAGCGTGCCCGGCACCGGGAAACTTAGCGTGGGTGCGTGAAAACCATAGTCCATCAGGCGCTTGGTCACGTCCTCAGCACTGATGCCGTTGGCGCCACCAGTGGCCTCTTTGAGCTGGCGCACATCCAGAATGCACTCATGCGCCACACGACCCGGTTTGCCGTCCACCGGCACGCTGGTGTAGAGCGTGGGGAAGTGCTCTTTCAGGCGCACACTGATGTAGTTGGCGCTCAGGATGGCGACCTCTGACGCGGCTTTGAGGCCGGCTGCGCCCATCATGCGGCAGTACATCCAGCTGATTGGCAGCACCGCCGCATTGCCCAGCGGCGCGGCACTGACCGCACCCACGCCACTGCCGGGCAAGAACGGCACCAGATCAGCCACCACACACACCGGGCCAACGCCAGGGCCGCCGCCGCCATGCGGAATGCAAAAAGTCTTATGTAGGTTCAGGTGGCTCACATCACCGCCAAACTCGCCGGGTGCGGCCAGGCCGACCAACGCGTTCATGTTGGCACCGTCCACATAGACCCGCCCGCCGTGGCTGTGCACCAGCGCGCACAGCTCTTTGACGTCGGTCTCGAACACGCCGTGGGTGCTGGGGTAGGTGATCATCATCGCGGCCAGATTGGCGCTGTATTGTTCGCACTTGGCTTGCAGGTCAGCCATGTCGATGTTGCCCTGCGCGTCGCAGGCGGTCACCACCACCTTCATGCCGACCATGGTGGCGCTGGCTGGATTGGTGCCGTGGGCGCTGCTCGGGATCAGGCAGATGTTGCGGTTTGATTGGCCCCGAGAGGCATGAAAGGCGCGAATCGCCAACATGCCGGCGTATTCCCCCTGGCTGCCCGCGTTGGGCTGCAGGCTGATGCCGGCGTAACCGGTGGCTTGGCACAGCCAGGCGCGCAGTTGCTCGTCGAGCTCGGCGTAACCCTGGCGCTGATCGGCTGGGGACATCGGGTGAATGGCAGCGAACTCTGGCCAGGTGATCGGAATCATCTCGCTGGTGGCGTTGAGTTTCATGGTGCAACTGCCCAACGGGATCATGGTGCGGTCCAGCGCCAGGTCAAAGTCTGACAGGCGACGGATATAGCGCAGCATGCCGGTCTCGGAGTGGTGGCTGTTGAACACCGGGTGGGCGAGAAAACCGCTGGTGCGCAGCAGCCCGGTTGGCAGCAGCGGGTCGGCCAAGCCCTCGACCTGATTGAAGGTCAGCGCGCGGCCACGGCCACCGTCCTGACCACGGTGGGCGGTGTTGGGCCAGCCGCTCACAGCGTCGGCAAAGAACGACCATAGCGCTTCCACATCGGCGCGGGTGGTGGTCTCGTCGAGCGAGATACCCAGCGACGCTTCAGAGGCTAAACGCAGGTTAGCCCCCGTCTTGATTGCGTTAGCAGCTATCGATGCTGTAGCGTCACCCGTCTCCACCGTGAGCGTGTCAAACGCGGTGGTATTGGCCACCGTGTAGCCGAGCGACTCCAACCCTGCGGCCAACACGGCGGTGAGTGCCGCCACGCGCTGCGCGATGCGCTTGAGGCCAACCGGGCCGTGGTAAACCGCGTACATGCTGGCAATCACGGCCGGCAAGACCTGCGCGGTGCAGATGTTGCTGGTGGCTTTTTCGCGGCGGATGTGCTGCTCGCGGGTTTGCAGCGCCAGCCGGTAGGCCGGGTTGCCATGCACGTCCACGCTTACGCCGACCAAGCGGCCTGGCATTGATCGTTTGAATTCATCACGGCAGGCCATGTAGGCGGCGTGCGGGCCACCGTTGCCCATGGGCATGCCAAAACGCTGGGTGGTGCCAATGGCAATGTCGGCACCGAGCTCGCCCGGCGGCGTCAGCAGGGTGAGCGCCAGCAGGTCGGCGGCCATGATCACCACGCCGCCCTTGTCCTTGTAGTCGGCAATCAGCTCACGGTCATCACGCACCACACCACTGCAACCGGGGTATTGCAGCAGCACGGCAAAACTGTCTTGCGCCAGCGCCTCGTCGGCGGGGCAGACTTTCACGGTGATGCCCAGTGGCTCGGCGCGGGTGCGGATCACCGCCAGCGTTTGTGGCAGCACATCGTCATCGATTAAAAACGTGGTCGATTTGGACTTGCCTGCGCGCATGGCCAGTGTCATGGCTTCAGCAGCGGCGGTGGCTTCGTCGAGCATCGACGCATTCGCCATGGGCATGCCGGTCAGGTCGGTGATCATGGTCTGGAAGTTGATCAGCGCCTCCATGCGGCCCTGGCTGATTTCGGCCTGGTAGGGCGTGTACGCGGTGTACCAGGCGGGGTTTTCCAGAACATTGCGCAGGATCACACCAGGGGTGAAGGTGTCGTAATAGCCCTGGCCGATGTAGCTCTTAAAAACCTTGTTTTTGGCGGCAATGGCTTGGAGCTCGGCCAGCGCGGCGGCTTCGGTGATGGCGCTGGGGATGGCCATGGGCGCTTTGCGTGCAATGGCACGCGGCACGATTTCGTCAATGAGGGCGGCTCTGGACGCGGCGCCTACGGCTTGCAGCATCAGCGCTTCGTCAGCGGCGCTCACACCAATGTGGCGGGCGACGAATTCGCTGGCGTTTTCCAGTTCGCTAAGGGTGGGGGTGGTGGGCATGTTGGCGGCTCGGGCTTAGTGGGCGTCGGCGGCAAAGGCGGTGTAGCTGGTCTCGTCCATCAGGCCGTCGAGATCAGACGGGTTGTCCAGCGTCATCTTGAAGAACCAGCCGGTGCTCAAAGGTTCGGAATTGGCCAGAGAGGGGTCGGCGCGCAAGGCTTCGTTGACTTCGGTGACGACGCCGTTGGCGGGCGCGTAAATGTCGGCCGCAGCTTTGACCGACTCAACCACGGCGGCGGCGTCTTTGGCGGCAAAAGTTTTGCCGACTTCGGGCAGGTCCACAAACACCACGTCGCCCAGGGCGTCTTGTGCGTGGACGGTGATGCCCACGGTGGCGTTGTTGCCGTCGATCTGGACCCATTCGTGGTCGGGTGTGAATTTGATGGTCATGAGGTGCTCCGTAAAGTGAATTGAAACGATATGAAAACTTGAACTTGAACTTGAACTTGAACTTGAACTTGAACTGTTTGGTTTTTATCCGCAGCGCGCGTTGGGTGCGTAACTCCGCGAATGTCCCCCGGCTTGGGGCTACTGCCCCAAGCCTCCTCCTTTATTTGGCAAAACCCCAAGTCCACGCTGCGTTACGCACCCAACGCACGTTGCTAGTTATTGTTGGAAGGATCATCGTTCAGCATTGGCGATGAGACTCAGCCGCGGAAATAGTTGGTTGGCACAAACGGCATGGCAACGACTTCCATGCGCACTGGCTTGCCGCGCACGATGGCGTTGACCACCGTGCCCACAGCAGACAGCTGCGTGGGCACGTAGCCCATGGCGATGGGTTGGTCGATGGTGGGGCCAAGCAGGCCGCTGGTGACATCGCCGATGCGCGCGCCGCTCTGGTCTTGCAGCTCGGTGTGTTCGCGCACCGGAATGCGTTCCAGCGCTATGAGCCCAACGCGTTTTCTTAAGACTTTTTGGCAAAACCCCAAGTCCTGGCCTATAGCCCCCGTGGCGTCTGCGCAGGTAGCTAGTATTTTTGCAGCACCTGGAAAGCCGCCCGCGCGTGCGCCGCCGGTGCGGCGCACCTTTTGTATGGCCCAGGCCAGGCTGGCTTCTACCGGGGTGGTGGTGCTGTCGATGTCGTTGCCATACAGCGGCAGGCCGGCTTCCAGACGCAGCGAATTGCGTGCGCCCAGGCCAATCGGCCTGACTTCGGGCTGCGCCAGCAAGGCTCTGGCCAGGGCCAGCGCGTCAGAGGCGTGCACCGAGATCTCGAAACCGTCTTCGCCGGTGTAGCCGCTGCGGGTCAGGAACACGTCAACGTCCTGCGAGCCGGTGCTGACGGTGAAATGGCCGCCAGTCATGAACACCAGCTTTTCTACGCCGGGTGCCAGCCTTGAGAGCGCGGTCACTGCCTGCGGGCCTTGCAGCGCCAGCAGGGCGAATTCGGGCATGGGGATCACCTGGCAGCGGGTGCCGATCTTGGCCTGGATGTGGGCGATGTCACCCACCTTGCAGGCACCGTTGACGATGACAAAAATCTCGTTGTTGCCCTGGTTGAAAAACATCAAATCATCAATGATGCCGCCCTCGTCATTGAGCAGCAGGCCATAGCGCTGCTTGCCCACGGGCAAATCGATCACGTCCACCGGCAGCAGGCTTTCCAGCGCGGCGGCAGCGTCCGGGCCGACCAGACGCAGTTGGCCCATGTGCGACACGTCGAACAGGCCAGCGGCGGTGCGGGTGTGTTTGTGTTCGGCCATCAAGCCCGCCGGGTATTGCACTGGCATGCTGTAGCCGGCAAACGGCACCATGCGCGCGCCTAGCGCGACATGCAGGTCATTAAGGGGAACATTCAGCAGGGTTTCAGGGGAGGCAGACATCCGTTACTCCAGGGGCAGACCAAAAAAACCATGGCAAAACAAAATGCTTTGCCACAGGCTGCCCCCGCTGTCCGCTTTACCTGAGAGATTCGCCGGGCCGTGCCCTGCCATAAGCGGCAGGCTGACTGCGGGTTGCTCCTTCGGTGGACCGTGCGCCGTGCTCTGCGCTTGGCCTCTCTCCAGTGGGGATGCGTCGACTGGCTAATGCGCCAAACGACGTTTGTCAGTCCTTTTGCCTGAGCGTTCAAACTGCTGCAATCAGCGGCTCTGCGCCTTCGGCGGCTGCCCTGAAACCTGTTGGCCTGGGCGGCTCTCTCCTGACCGGCGGAATTCTACCTGTACCGTCGATAATGCGCCCTCGTTGTAACTGGCTAAAAAACTCTGCATGAATAACGCAAACAGCTCTCTATTTCTGGGCCTGGTGTCCAAACAGACGGCTTTCATTACCGGCATCGTGGTGTTTTTGGTGTTGGGACTGCTCGCGTTTCGGCGTGGCAAGCAAACCAAACGCGCCGAGTTCACCTGGATCGGCCTGGCGCTGATGGTGTTCCCCTACGCCGTGGCGCAGGCCTGGTTGTTGTGGCTGATCGGCGCGGGTCTGACGGCCTTGCTGCTGTTTCGCTGGAAGTAAGCGCTCTACCGACGATATTGCGACGACGTTAAGCCGATGTTGAACCCACGCTATCGTCTTACTGGTTTGCCCTGGCTGGGTGCTTTGGCGCTCGGTCTGACGCTGGTGTTAGCGGGTTGCGGCACAGCACCCACCCAGCAACGCGGTGGGCAGTCTTCTCCAGCGCCGATCCTTTATGGCAGCGCCGCGGATGCTATCAATATCCCTTCGCGCCTGCAGCCCGAGCAGGCCAACGATGTCACGTTATATGCGCTGGGGCTGGTCGGCACACCCTACCGTTATGGCGGCAACACCCCTGAGAGTGGCTTTGATTGCAGTGGCCTGATCAGGCACGTGTACCAGTCGCGTGCAGGGGTTGCTGCACCGCGCACGGTGGCCAAGTTGCAGTACTGGGGCGAACCCGTGCCGGGGGAAGCGCTGCGCTCGGGTGACCTGGTGCTGTTTGCCCAGCGCGGCGAGCCGACCCACGCCGGCATTTACGTGGGGGAAGGGCGTTTTGTGCACGCACCGTCCACTGGCGGCGAGGTTCGGATGGACAATTTGAACGCCCGCTATTGGGCCGCGCAACGTCTGGCGTTTCGCCGGCCCTGACAAAGCGGCTTGCGCTGCGCCTCTTCAGCCGATCAGCGCAATGACGCTGACAAACAGCACTTTCACCGCCAGCCAAGTGCCCAGCACCACCGCCCAGGTTTTCCACGCCACGCGGGCGGCGTTAAACTGGTTTTCGGCCAGCGTGAACACCGCTGCGCAGACCGCGCCAAACGACAACCCCATCAACACCTGATCGAGCTTTTGCAGCCAGACTGGGTTGTTTTCGCTGGTGGCTGGCTGAAACACGCTGACGATCAGCCCAAACAGCAGCCAGCGCACGGTGTAGCCGCGCCAGCGGTACCAGCGGCCTTTGGGTTGGGCCGACCAGGGGATTTTTTGCGTGACGCTGTGTGGCATCACATCGCCGCGTAGTTGGGCCCGCCGCCACCTTCGGGCGTGACCCAGACGATGTTTTGTGTGGGGTCCTTGATGTCGCAGGTTTTGCAATGCACACAGTTCTGTGCATTGATCTGCAGCTTGTCAGCACCCGCGGCGTCTTTGATGAACTCGTAAACCCCGGCTGGGCAGTAGCGTGCCTCGGGGCCAGCGTATTTGGCCAGGTTGATGGCCACCGGCACGCTGACGTCTTTAAGGGTCAGGTGCGCGGGCTGGTTTTCTTCGTGGTTGACGTTGCTGATGAAGATGCTGGAGAGGCGGTCAAAGGTCAGCTTGCCATCCGGCTTGGGGTAATCGATCGGTTTGCATTCGGCGGCAGGCTTCATATAAGCGTAGTCAGGCTTGTCGCGGCGGATCGTCCAGGACATGTTGCCTTTCAGGCCAAACTGCTCCAGACCGTTCATCAGCGTGCCCACGCGCAGGCCATATTTAAACCAGGCCTTGAAGTTACGCGACTTGTTGAGTTCGGTGTAGAGCCAGCTTGTCTTGAAGGCTTGCGGGTAGGCGGTCAGCTCATCCTGCTGGCGGCCAGCGGTGACGGCTTCAAACGCCGCTTCTGCCGCCAGCATGCCCGACTTGATGGCAGCGTGGGTGCCCTTGATGCGGCTGACATTCAGAAAACCTGCCTCACAACCGACCAGCGCACCGCCAAGGAACACTGTTTTTGGCAAGGATAAAAGGCCGCCAGCCGTTATGGTGCGTGCGCCATAAGCTATTCTTTTTGCAGTGACTTCGCCTTTTGCGTTTTCCAGATACCAGCGGATGTTGGGGTGCGTCTTCCAGCGCTGGAATTCCTCAAACGGGCTGAGGTACGGGTTTTCATAGTTCAAACCAGTGATGAAACCCATGGCGATTTTGTTGTCTTCCATGTGGTACAGGAAAGAGCCACCATAGGTTTTGTTGTCCATCGGCCAACCAGCGGTGTGCACCACCAAGCCAGGTTCATGGCGCGCTGGGTCCACTTCCCAGAGTTCCTTGATACCGATGCCGTAGCTTTGCGGGTCGCAACCGGCATCGAGCTTGAATTTTTCGATGAGTTGCTTGCCCAGATGACCACGCGAGCCTTCGGCAAACACGGTGTATTTGCCCAGCAGTTCCATGCCGATCTGGAAGTTGCCACCGGGCTCACCATTTTTCTCAATGCCCATATTGCCGGTGGCGACACCGCGCACTGAACCTTTGTCGTCGTACAGCACTTCAGCTGCGGCAAAACCGGGGAAGATTTCCACGCCCAGGTTTTCAGCCTGTGCGGCTAGCCAGCGGGTGAGGGCGCCCAGGCTGATGATGTAGTTGCCGTGGTTCTGGCTGCATTCGGGCAGGAACATGTTGGGCGTGCGGTAGGCACCACCTTCGCTCAGGAACAGCATGGCCTCGTCGGTCACCGGCTGGTTGAGCGGTGCGCCCATGGCTTTCCAGTCGGGGAAGAGTTCGGTGAGTGATCCGGGGTCTAGCACCGCACCGGAAAGGATATGTGCGCCGGGCTCGGAGCCTTTTTCCAGCACCACCACCGAAATTTCCTTGCCCTGCTCGGTGGCGAGTTGTTTCAGGCGGATGGCGGTGGCCAGGCCGGCTGGGCCGCCGCCGACAACGACGACGTCGTATTCCATCGATTCGCGTGGGCCAAATTGGGCCAGGGTGTCCGCAGGTGTCATGGTGTTCTCGCTAGATAATGGTCCAAGGGAGGCGCGTGCACGCCCATCAAGTGATTGTCGAAGATAAAACGAATTTTAAGTTTAGGTGTGTACATAATAGAACGAGCGTTCTATTTACTCTGAATTCTGGAAAGAACACCATGTCATACAACATTGATCTATCTGGCCGGGTAGCCCTGATCACCGGCGCGTCCAGTGGACTGGGCGCCCAGTTTGCCCGCACTTTGTCGGCGGCTGGTGCGGCCGTGGTGCTGGCGAGTCGCCGGGTTGAAAAACTCAAGGAATTACGCGCCCGCATTGACGGCGAGGGCGGCGACGCGCATGTGCTGGAGCTGGACGTGGCCGACCAAGCCTCCATCAAGTCAGCAGTAGCGCATGCCGAAACCGAGGTTGGCTCGATCGATATTCTGGTCAACAACTCGGGCGTGAGCACCACCCAGCGCCTGCAGGATGTGACCGAGGAAGACTTCGACTTCATGTTTGACACCAACGTCAAAGGCGCCTTTTTCATGGCGCAAGAGGTGGGTAAACGCATGCTGGCGCGCTCGCAGGGCGCGGCACCGGGCTCGTTTACCGGTGGGCGCATCATCAACGTGGCCTCTGCGGCGGGGCTGCGGGTGTTACCCAAGATTGGTGTCTATGCCATGAGCAAAGCGGCCATGATCCAGATGACCCGCGCCATGGCGCTAGAGTGGGGCAAGTTTGGCATCAACGTCAACGCGATTTGCCCCGGCTACATCGACACCGAGATCAACCACCACCACTGGCAGACCGAGGCGGGTCAGAAGCTGGTGCAAATGCTGCCACGCAAGCGCGTGGGCCAGCCGCAGGACCTGGACGCGCTGCTGGTCATGCTGTGCTCGGACCAAAGCCATTTCATCAACGGTGCGGTGATCTCTGCCGATGACGGCTTCGGGGTTTAATGTCAATTCAAAACCAGCCATGGTGTTGTTGCTTCACCTTGTGTTGCTGCGGCACTGCCTGCGGCATCTGATCTAAACACGCATGATTTTGAAGCGAAATGATGCCTGGG
>Ga0209181_10003151_pt1 | contig 25907 bp, 21 predicted proteins | sample MAT05_FD_187208 | JGI IMG/M metagenome (GOLD analysis project Ga0209181, IMG submission 187208) | Freshwater microbial communities from Lake Fryxell liftoff mats and glacier meltwater in Antarctica - MAT-05 (SPAdes) (version 2) | ecosystem: Environmental > Aquatic > Freshwater > Ice > Liftoff...
CACGTGGCAGCGATTCGGTCCGCGAGCGCAGCGTGAGACGGCACAAGGTCTCCAGCGGTCCTCACCTGTTCGACGATGCCCTCGAGCCGTTCATCCATATGCGAAGTTCCAGCGAGGAAATGCAGGACGCGTTCATCGATGCGTAGTGGGCTCAGCGTGAGCGAACCGCCGGCTCCAAGCTCGATCATTCGCCAATGTCGCAGGGGCCCAGCAGGCGTCAACGCATTCCAATGTGGATCCGACAAGGCGGCCAAGGCCAAGCTAAAAGTTGGATAGACGCGAGACGCATCGCCCTGTGCGGCCGCACACAGCGCCCCAAAGCTAGAGTCGAGTTCCACTCCGGCACTCAAGACCAATACATCGCGTTCAAAAGGGGTCAGGACGAACGTCCGGCAAAGCGACTCCAAAGCTGACGCGGAGGACATGGAGTCAGCAGCTTCCTTGAATGATTGACGTGCTAGACTAAGTCTGGTTTCGTCGGTAGTCTCCCCCGGCTGCTGCGAAGCGTGCTGTTCCAAAGCCGCGCGCACTACACCCATCGCTGCCATCAGGTATCGCTGGTTCTCGGAAAGCCAATTGCTGTCCGTTATGGCTCGGTTCATGGGATCGTCACCTTGGGCGAGTCATACTGACCGGTCGCATTTGTCCCAAGTGGACTCTCCGCCCCGTCGATTTGCACACGCACCAGATAATCCGCTGTCTTCACTCCGCTGATCTGAATCGTGATCGAGTCAGTGTCGATTGTGCGCGACGGAACTGTAAAACTGTAAGCACCTGGCGAACTGCCCCCAAACTCGCTCAGCAGCAAGACCACCCGCTGTGACTTGCCAACGTCCGGCCTGAGTTTCACCGTAACGCTTGCTTGTGGATTGGACGCTGTCACTGCGGTGATGGTCGGGTGCAGCACAAAAGCCGACACATTGGATTCGACGCCTCTATGCGGCACAGGCGGTGTGCCTAACAGCATTGGATGAACGACCTGTACTCCCTGCACCCCAGCCCGGATCGAGCCAGCAACCAGTGGTGGTTCGGTGAGTGGCAAACTAACCTGCGAGTCATTCAAGGCGAATGGTGTTATGGCCTCGCCACCCCCGATTCGCACTTGCGTGATCTCGCTACTCAAACGCTTGCCTCGAACAACGAGCGTACTGCCGACTACGATACGTTCATTCGGACCAGCCTGCGACACAACCTCTTCGATGACCGGCTGGCGAAACGGCGCTATGTACATCTTGCGCTCACGCACAGGCAATGCAACCTGATGCGATTCTTCGCTCTCTATCAAGACGACGGTGCCCTGATAAGCGACCGACAGCGTGTAAGGCGTTTGGAAGAAGACGGACCAAAGCTTCGAAAGCTCCTCGAGTGATAATGCAGCAGGCATAAACTTGACGAGTTCGACCTCTTCCGCAAGGTTGGAGCGTGCCAGGAAATCAAAGCTCGGGTTGGCGATGGTGTCCCGAATCATTTGGCGTGAAAGGACTGGCCGAGCGTTGAGGGTACTGACCACACAGCCGAGCAATCGTTGAGGCTCCAACTTTCCCTCATCACCGTAAAAGCTAATCAAGTAGTGAAGGTCCAAGGCCACTTGCGGCCTGTCTACCAAATGGCCGGCTGGGTTTCGCGTGGGCAGGTCGGCGTTGCGCCATCCGGCATTAGGAGTTACCTGATACAGGTAGAGGTTTGCATGAGCTTCGGCAGCCCCATTACCAGACACTTCGGGCCGGACCGTCTTGACCCTTGCTCCTGATACAGCGGTACCTACGGAAGCCTGCAGGAGTTGCTGAAGGGTCGCGGTCACGGTGGCGATGGCCAAGAAGTTGCTCATGGCGCCCTCCCACTTCGCTGCTTCAAATAAGCGTCCAAAGAGAGAACCGGCGAAGTTCGAGCGGTCTTAGGACGCTCTGCTGCTGGTGCTGGCTGCATGATGGCTCTGACCTCGATCCGTCCAATTGTAACTCGAATGACGGAAGGCTCAGGCTCGTTTGGCGGCGGGAACGGCTGTCCTTTGTCCTCCAAAGCCTTGGGTTCCGCTCGCTCTGCTTGGACCTTTTGAGCGGCAAGTTCCATTACCGGTTGAATGGGGATTCCTCGCCCTCCTCGGATCGGCGGCAACTGTTCGTTCAGAGCTGGCGATCGGGGCTCGTCGCGAGATTGCTCGGAGTAGTTCTGCACAGAGTGGTTCGTCAACTCCATCGATTCCGAAATCGCGCTTGCTGGAAGTGATCGAACGATGGTTGACTCGCGCCCATCCAGTCCAATCCGACCCGGATTAGACCGTTCGAAGCTCTCTTTGGTTTCTGAAGGTAGGCTTTGTTGGTTGCCTGAACGTTGCAACATCGTTGGCTGTAAATCGAGAGCCACCCTCGTTGGCAATTCGTTTTTTATACGCGTCGTTGGCTCTCGGCGAAGCAAACTTGGTTCCAGCGAATTGGGAACGATGGTTTCATCGAGAATGATGGACGGCTGATCCATCGTCATCGTCCTGTCTATTTCCAGAGCTGCTGCCTTCGCATCCGTCCGCGAGGAAATCCTGTGGTCATTGGGAAGGGAATTTGAAGCCGGCGCTCGATCCGAATGCGACTCCACTACGCGTGGCGGTTCTTCCGTGAGCGTGTCCTCAATCGGCTCTATCAAAGGTGAGTGGGAATAGCGCGAAGCTAGGCGCGGCATTACCCGCGGTGTCAGTCCCAAGGTCCGCTCGGCCAATCGGTTCAGAAAGTCCGTCATGTACCCACCATGTCCAAATAAGACTGCCGGCGGCGTGCGCTGATTGAGAGGATGTCCGCTTCCCGCCAGCCATAGGCTCGTGCAAGTACATGCACCTCCCGTAGTAGTCGTTTGGCCTGAGCTTCTATCTCAGCCCAAAAAAACGTGACTATATCGAACAGCACCCGCCATTGATGTTGGCATGCCGGGCAAACTAAATCGACGAGCACCTCTTGCAATGGATCGCACTGGGCCAAGTGAAACGCCACCTTTTCCAACACAGCTTCCGGAAGTTCATTCACCGCAATCGCGTTGTCCTGTCGAGAGACGTTCAGCAGACATCGCTCGACGAGTAGCTGGCGGGCTTGCCGCGGTCCCGCACAAGCAGTAGCAGCGATCAAATCCCGGCTGTTGGGCAAGCGGAAACACAACTCCAGTCCGTCGCAGGAAAGGATGTCAGGTTCCGCCTTGCTCTTCGCTGTATCGCTGTTAAACACTCCGTCCCCCTGAATTGCGGCCATATCAAAGCTGAATTCCAATCTTTCACCGCACTCGGAACAATCGACAAAACTATCCAGCTTTGGACCAAAGAGCCACTTTCGTAGCATGAACAAGCGACGATCCCGCTGTCCAATACTGAGATCGGCCAGTTGCTCTCGCGTTAGTTCCGAACAAGCTGCGGCCAGAATGGTTAATGCTCGGTCCACCTGACCTTGTCGCTCAGCCAATTCCCAGATGCGAAGCACGTCGGTCGCGGTCAACGGACGCATGGCTTACGTTGGCTCCGTAAAGGTGAGTTCGCTCGGTTCGGTCACTGCCGTGTCGCGCTCCCAGCCCTCATTTTCTAGCTTGATCGTTTGTATGGCGACCGCATTCGCGTTGGCGTCGAGGTCTGGCAGCGATTGAAACTCGGAGACCCAACAGCGGAACACTTTGTAAGCGATCGCCAATTGGCCTGCCTCATTGTAGACTTCGATAATGATCTCCTTTCGGAAGTCCTTGAGAGAAACTTCCGCACCTAAACCTGCGCCAAAGTTCCAGACCTTGTTGGCCCATTGCTCGAAATCCTTATCGTGCGTAACCCCGCGTTCCAACGTGATGGCCTCGTATTTGGTTCGCCCGGGGGACTTGCGGCCCGTGCTGGGATCACCCCCTTCGCGATGTTCTACGACTTCCGTCGATCGTTTAAGAGCACCCACTTTGCTAACACCAGCCACGTAGCGACCGTCCCACTTCACTCGGAATTTGAAGTTTTTATAAGGGTCAAATCGCTGCGCATTGACACTGAACTGAGCCATGTTGCTTCTCCATGGAATGCTTGTCGATGGAACTTACGAACTCACTAAGTTACGATTTCGCCAGCAATCTGTTGGATCTTGATGATCACAAACTCAGCCGGTTTCAGAGGGGCAAAGCCCACGACAATATTCACGATGCCTTGGTTGATATCATCCTGTGTGGTCGTTTCCTTGTCGCATTTCACAAAGTAGGCTTCACGGGGCGACTTGCCTTGAAAGGCACCTTGTCGAAACAGACTCTGCATGAAGGCGCCCAAGTTGAGCCGAATCTGCGACCAAAGAGGTTCATCGTTGGGCTCGAAGACAACCCACTGCGTGCCTCGATAAAGGCTTTCTTCGATGTAAAGAGCCAGTCGTCGCACCGGCACGTACTTCCATTCCGACGCCAACATATCTGCACCGCGCAGGGTACGGGCCCCCCAAACGACTCGACCGGTCACGGGAAAGCTTCGCAAACAATTCACCCCTAGCGGATTGAGTTGTCCGTTCTCGCCGTCGCTGAGCTTTATCGAGATCTCGGCCACCCCAATCAAGGTTGCTTCAATTCCTGCCGGAGCCTTCCAGACACCTCGTGTGGCATCGGTACGGGCCATCACACCCGCGACTGCACCGCAAGGTGCAAACTCATTCAGTCGGCCGTCCTGCAATGCGTCCGGCAAACGTATCCTTGGGAAGTACACCGCTGAATTTTCATTTCGCGCGAGGCCCCAGTTTGCACTGTCTAGTCCCGTTGCCGCATCCGTCACGTTGGCGACTTCGTTCCAGGTATCAAGAGGGTCGACGATGTAGAATGCTCGCCGCTTTCGGCAGTAGGCTGCCGCAGCCGATCGCGTTTGCGACCCCACATTTCCACCGGGAGCATTTCCGAGTGGCGGGATACACAGCAGGTTAAACAAATCAGCCTTCTCAAGCGTCCAAATGCCTTGTTTCGATGCTTCCAACGTGGGCGCAGAAATCTCGGCGTCCGTGATTGGATCACCGTCGCTTCCGTCATTCGAAAACGCCAACGAGAAAGCGTCGTCGGTCATCGGATCTGCGCCCGCGGGGGGAATTGCATGTGGCGGATTGGGGCGGGTCGCTGGGACGTTGCCCTTGATGCGAACCAACCTCGATTCCTGTTCCAGTACGCTTTTCACAAACCGCTTATTTGCGAGTTCCGTTGATACGTTTAGGAATGTCTCAGTCGCGCCAGTCCCCGTGTCACGCACGGTTAGATTGAACAACGTGTTTGCTCCCTCCCCAGCAATCATTGGACGAGTGTTATGGTCAATGCGAATACGCAAACTCACACTCCAGAGGCCTGGGTTGGCGGCCTCAAGCTCCAATCCGTTGAACGAAACAGTTGCAGCAGTCGCGGCCTTGTGCACACGAACTATCAGCGCATCGCCTCCACCATTACTGAAGAAATGGCTCACCGAATAACCTAAGGTGCTGTCGCGCCAAAGTGTCCCAAACTTGCGTTCGAACTCAGCAAAACTCTGAACACGCACCGGCTCATGGACCGGCCCTCGCAACGTTCGACCTAAGAAGGCCGTAATCGAAGTGGCAACGCCGGTGACCTCTTCAATGTACACACCGGGATAAGTGACTTGCGTGGGCATGGCAGTTCTCTCATGGTGAAACGATCACTCGCATCTTCGCAGGGCGAATGGCAAGATGAATTCATCATGCGCGTTTCTCGTGCCGCTCGTCAAGTCTTTTCTACCGGTTTTCATGTGATTTATCGACACATTTTCCTTTATGTTTTCGAGCGTAAAACTTGTTCCTGAAAGAGATCAGTATGAGCACTGCTTTCCTCCGGGACGACGACGACGGCCACCGTATCACCGTATCACAATCAACTGTCGCCAATTTTTTGCTTACGGTGCAGTGAAATGCCCCCGAGTTTTACTCGGGGGATTTTTACCATTTCTCTAAAATAGATGGTCATAACCCTTGGCGTGAAGCCAGGGGCATGCAGAAAGCACCGAATGGCAAATCATTCGTGCGTGACGCAACAATTCCAGATTGCGGAACTAGTCTTTTTTCGGGATCTATTCCGTAAAAATTCGGTAGCGGGATGGAATATCGAGCGAATTACTCCTCGATCACGGGGTTGGTGAGCGAGCCGATGCCGCCGATTTCAATTGTGACTTTGTCACCGGGTTTGAGGAAAACCGGCGGCTTGCGTGCGGCGCCGACTCCATGCGGCGTTCCTGTCAGAATGATGGTGCCTGGCAATAAGCGTGTACTGCCGCTCAGGAATTCGATCAGCGTCGGCACATCGAAAATCATGTCGCTCGTGTTCCAATCCTGCATCGTCTGACCGTTCAGTACGGTTTTGATGGTTAGCGTGTTCGGATTGGGGATTTCGTCGCGTGTGACGATCCATGGCCCAAGCGGACAGAAGGTTGCAAAGGTCTTGCCGCGGCACCATTGACTCCCCCCCTTTTCAATCTGCCAGTCGCGAGCGCTTACGTCGTTGGCACAGGTGTAACCCAGTACGTAGTCCAGAGCCTGGGCTTTCGGTACGTTGTAGCACTCCCGTCCGATCACAACGGCCAATTCGCATTCGTAATCCACTGAGTCGCTTCGCAATCGCCTCGGGAGGATAATGGGATCGTCTGGGTTTTGCAGAGTGCCGAGGTTCTTCATGAAGACCACGGGGTACTCAGGAATGGGCTTGTTTCCCTCGGCGGCATGCTTCCGATAGTTGAGGCCGATACACAGGATGTCGCGGGGTTCGATCGGAGCCAGCAGTTTCGCCGGTGTGACAAATTCGCCGGAATCCTTGTAATCGCCAAGAATGTCGCCCAGGATCCGTGTGGTTCTTCCGTCGATGTGGCGACAACCATAGGATGTTGCGCCCGAGGAGTCTTGGTAGCGAACAAACTTCATTGTGTTTTGCTTTCGATTGCAAAGGAAAGGATCAGGATTGCACAGCGAGCGGCAGCTATAACTTACACTGGTGGTTCGCCAGCATCAAGAATTAGTTACTTGTGAACGGCAAGGCGCTAGCCGCGGATTATTCACAATCCGACGCGTAAGTTTTGAAGTTGCAACATTGTGCTTAGGGCCGAAGGTCCGGTGGTTTGCCTAGCCCAGGCCAACGGCCTGGGACTCAGGCAAAACCAATTATGTTAGGGCCGAAGGCCCGTCCGTTTGTCGAATTGCCGGGCCTTCAGCCCTAACTAGTCTCGTGTTTGCGTGTCACCCAGGCCGTTGGCCTGGGCTAGGTAAATGATTGGGCCTTTGGCCCGAAATACATACATCTAAGCGTGCAACTTCAAAACTAACGCATCGGGTTACCAAAAGCAGTCTGCGTGGTTGTAAATCGACACAACACGATACGCTAGAAAGACTTACTTCCAAAAAGAAAAAAGAACGAACTTCATGAATAATCCACGCTAGCCGCCGGTGTTTCTATGGAACCGGCGGCTAGCGCCTTGCCGCTCACAACCCTAAAATTGAACATTGACGAAGCACTAGGTCAGGAATATTCCACTGGACATGGTGTGTCGTCAAATCTTTACGCCTCGCCATCGTTTGGACCCCAAGGTGCGATGTTGCTTAGCTGTTTTGACTGTAGTTCACGAACCAAGTCAGGCAGGTCCATCTTCGTCAGGATGTCGGGTATTAGCATTGCGAACGGCCAACGGTAGTCTTCTGTCTCTGCCAACTCTGCAAACGAGCCGAGGGCGTTCTTGAGCGTCACTCGCTTCACTCGTTCGCTTAGCAGGGCCGCGAATGCTGCCGGAATTGCACCCCAGCCCTTGCCTGCAAGATGGATTTCTTCGTGACCTTGATCGACGAGCCAGGTGATGACTCTCAGTACGTCGAAGGTTCGTTGCCCTAAATAGGGTTTGTCCAACATGAGTCCATGAGCCGCTAAAAAATAGTCGCTGCCATAGGGGTTCAGAAATGTATTGGCTCCGCAGATGTCTGGTTGTGAGTCTCCGATGCCCCGGACATCACACGCATAGAAAGAAGCATCAGGTTCTTGTTTTCGCAGTTGTTCCATGAGAGGTTCCTCCCGCAATTCCGCATCGGCGGATCGATGCGAAACATAGAGAACGGCCCGAGTTTGACCGCGTGGCGGACGGGACATGAGTTGCTCGCCAAACAATCGGGTCACTAAGGCTTGTATGCCCGGCTCGGTTTCGACTGCATACGTGCAGTAGCCGGTGGTCGGATACTTTCTAGCTCCGATTCCGCGGAGGATTCGGTATTCCGGGATAGACGGATCGTCGACGGGCATCTTAAGCAAATCTCTAGCCGCTTGCTGCAACGCAGCACCCTTGAGTTTCACGCGTGAGTCTCCAATTGCTTTGGATGCATCGCGAGTAAAGGAGAACAGCGTTCGTGACCCTAGATCGCTGATCGTACCTCGCGGGGTGCACCAAAGCGTTTCATCCTTCTCTATGACAAGCGTCGGTTCCACGCGCGCACTTGAGATGCCGGTCTGCTTGTTGAAGAACTGGTACATGGCTTCGCGGTTTTCCTGAGAATAGCCGTGGTAGGTCGGTCCAACAAAAAGCTCGATGTTGTCAGGCTTGCCAAGAAGCGTGTAGAGTTTTTTGAGTCGCTGGAAGGCTTCGTTGGCCCCGCGCACGTCAAAGTAGTCTCGCTCTTTCGCAAGAATGACGATGGGCTTAGGTGCAAGCGCCGCCACGAAATCGGAATGATCGAGCCCCAACGCCAATACGCGTGGCGGGCATTGCTCGGTGTCCGCTGGCAGTTCGTTTTCTGCATTGCGACGAAATGTAGTTACAAAGCATGCCGGTGCGGCCATGGTCCAACGCTGCTCGACCCCGCACAACCAAGTTGTTTGCGTACCACCGCCCGAATTGCCAGTGACCCCAACGTGATTTGGGTCCACCTCCTCCCGAGTAAGCAGATAATCGAGCGCTCTGACTCCGTCCCAAGCGAACCAAGCCCCTAAGAACTCGCCGATGAGCACTTGCTGGTTGCCCATCTGGATGTGTTCGCCAACACCCCCTTTGTATCTTGATTTCAGGTCTGGCGTCAAATACTGCAATCGTTCCCCTTGACCGACTGGATCGAAAATCAGAACCACGTAGCCCATTCGCGCCAGCCCTTGGGCAAAAGACTGATACGCTTCACTGGCTTTGCCATTGAGCGAATGGCCGCACGTGCCGACCACACCTGGCATGGGTGGCTTGCGGTCTTTGGGAATGTATAAATTCGCGGTGACAAAATATCCTGGGCGGCTTTCAAAAACCACGTTTTCGATCCGGTAGGCGTCTCGTTCGATCACGCGGGTGGTGCGAGCATTGAGCGGTGTTTTGTCCGGGACCGGCCCGAAGCATTGTCGAATTCGCGTTTGGCAGGACTTCACGTAACTGAGCGCATCCTCCCGGGTATGCAACGCCTCTCGCAGTGCGTTGCCACGATTTTCTGCCTCGCGAACTTGGGCAACCATCCATTCTTGCACCATGCGAGGGAATCGATGGAGCGGTGAAAGTTCTGCGGCAATTGGTGAATTCCACAGCTCCGCCGCAGATAAGAACGCTGGGAACCGTTGTTGGGAGGCCGAGAGTCCGACGCAACCCAGACCTGTCGTAGTCAAGAAGTGCCGGCGGCTATTCATTCGATTTTTCATAGTAAAACCCTGTGCATGGGTCGACGGACAGACAATTGCTATCAATGGTTGTACTCGTCAAAACCCTATTTCTGCAAGGAGTGAAGTAACCCTGCCATTGTCGCGCACTTTCGGTATACTTTAGCCAATCGTGTTATGGACAAGGACTTTTGTCCATCCGCTCAGACGTTTGTTCGCAATTTGATTCGCTTTGGAGTTTGAGAATGTCCCGTTTATTTTTCCTTCCCTGCTTACTCTCGATGGTCACTATGGTTCTTGCTGCAGATTCACCAAAAGATGGAAAAGTTACTAGTAAAGTTTTTTTTGATGTCACGATTGACGGCAAAGATGCTGGACGAATCGTAATGGGTTTGTTCGGCGACGATGTGCCGAAAACGGTTGAAAACTTCCGTAGCCTTTGCACCGGAGAAAAAGGAAAGGGTGCTTCTGGCAAGCCGTTGCATTTCAAGGAAAGCAATTTCCATCGCGTGATTCCTCGATTCATGTTGCAAGGTGGAGATTTTACACGCGGAAATGGAACCGGCGGGGAAAGCATTTACGGAGAGAAGTTCAAGGACGAGAACTTCAAGTTTCGTCACGACATGCCTGGAATTTTGAGCATGGCCAATGCTGGCCCGAATACTAATGGATCTCAATTCTTCATCACGACGGTTCCTACACCCCATTTGGATGGCAAACACGTCATCTTCGGTAAGGTTATCGAAGGCATGGATATCGTTACGAAGATCGAAAGCTTTGGAAGCGACTCTGGTAAGACTAAGGGCGTCGTCCAGATCAAAGACTGCGGCGAACTGAAGTAGCTGCCGGCTGTCAACTCGAGAAGCAGCGGTGTGGTTGAGCGACACCGCCACAGCGACATTCGGCACGCAAAATGCACCGTCCTGACTGGGCTTTTGCTGAACTGCCATGTTGCAATTTTTTGAGGATACTTACGATGCTGCTTTACCTGCTGTTTATGATCCCACCCATGCTGCTCGCTTTGGGTGCACAGTGGTGGATTCGTTCTGCCTACCAGCGAACCAGCCAGATTCCGGCACGCATGAGTGGAGCCATGGCCGCGCGACGAATACTCGACGCCAATGGTCTGCAGAATATTCCCATTGAACAAGCCCAGGGCCATCTTTCGGATCACTATGACCCGTCCGGGAAAGTCGTTCGGTTGAGTCCGGACGTGTACCAAGGGTATTCGATCGCTTCGGTTGGAATCGCGGCTCACGAGGTTGGGCACGCTATGCAAGATGCAAAGCACTATGCACCCTTGGTAGTACGGAATTTGGCGGTACCCGTTGCCAGTTTCGGTAGCAACATAAGCCAAATATTTTTGATGGCGGCTATTGGCCTCGGAGCTATGGGGTGGGGTAAATTAGCCACCGGAGCCATGCTCTTGTTCGTGCTTGGTTTTTCGGCCACTGTGGTCTTCCAGCTCATCAACCTACCTGTCGAATTCGATGCCAGCTCCCGCGCTAAGACCGAACTAGTATCGTTGGGGATCGTCAACGCTCAAGAACTCTCGCAAGTCAGCGGCGTTTTGACCGCGGCCGCAATGACCTACGTGGCCGCCACACTCCAAGCGGTAGCGACCCTGGCGTACTACCTTTTTCAGTACTTTCTCCAAAGCCAAGGTCGACGGGATGGGTATTGAGGTCGCTCAGGAAGAGGGCTGTTGGGCTATTGGGCTTTTGAGGGGCTCCAGTCTGGATCGTCTGAAACCAACCGGGCCGTCCATTCCAATCGTGACGGGCAATGACTTTGCACGATGGAATGGCAGGGCGGTAGCCGACCCATTTGCTCTCTTTCGCAATGGGGCTTGGTATCTGTTTTTTGAGTTGTTTCAAAAGAATTCTAACAATGCGGTCATCGGTGCATCTCGCAGTGAGAACCTACAGGATTGGGAGCCGTTAGGCGTTGTTCTAAAGCAGCCGCACCATTTGTCCTATCCGTTCGTGTTTGAGCACGATGGCGAAATCTACATGATGCCGGAATCGAAGTCGGTAAAACGAGTCGATCTTTTTCGCGCGGTTGACTTCCCGCATCGTTGGGTCTTTGAAAAGACGATCCTGCGAGGGCGATTGATGGATTGCTCCATGGTGAAACATCAAGGGCGCTTTTGGATCTTTGCAGGTTGGCGTTCGTATGGACTCAGGTTGTTTCACGCCTCGCACCCGCTTGGACCTTGGAAATCGCATTGGCTACCATGCATTCGCGGTTACTCAAAGTCGTCATCGCGGCCAGGAGGTCGCCCCTTGCTTCAAGTTAACAAGCTGATTCGTTTCTCCCAGGATTGCAAGGAATGCTATGGACATCAGTTGCGAGCATGGAGCGTGACTTGCATGAACAGGCTTTGGTATTCCGAAGTGCCACTCTATGAGAAACCCATTTTGTTTGGTTCCGGCCAAGGTTGGAATGCGCGATGCATGCATCATATCGATGCGTTTCGAGTTCCCAAAGTAAGCGATGCCGCTGCGGGCTTTGAGCAGGAATGGCTGGCGTTTGTAGACGGTTGTGCCTAGTGTAGCACGGCACTCCGTGCCGTGATTCTAGACACGGCACGGAGATTCTAGACACGGCACGGAGTGCCGTGCTACACTAAATTGCTTCGTATTTGGGCTTCTGCCCTAATACAACACCCATGTCCTCAAAGAATTCTGGATAGGTCTTCTCCGTGCATTTGGGATCCAAGATACGGACACCAGGAACCTTCAGTCCAACCAAGGACAAACTCATCGCCATCCGATGATCACGGTAGGTCAGCAAGTCGACACCGACGAGAGGCTGCGGGTGAATCGTCAAGCCATCGTCGTGCTCGTCGACGGTTGCCCCGAGGCGACGTAGCTCACAGGCCAAGTCTCCGATGCGATCGGTTTCCTTATGTCGATTGTGTGCAACGCCTCGTACGCGTGTCGGGCCGTCTACGAACAAAGCAACTGCTGCAAGTGTTTGAACAGTGTCGCTAATCGCGTTCATATCGATATCGATGCCTCGCGAAGCGCGACCGGCCACCTCGATGAAATCAACACCGCTAGAAACGCGGCAGCCCATCTTTTCGAGTACTTTGGCGAAATGAACATCACCCTGCAGCGCATCAAAACTCAGCCCGTCGATTCGCATCGAACCACCCATGATGGCAGCAGCACCCAGGAAATAGCTAGCCGCGGAGGCATCCGGTTCGATAGCATAGTCACAGCCTACGTAAGACTGTGGCGAGTCTACCGCGTATTCAAGCCCTCGCGATCCTTGAGTACCTCGCAACTCTACACCAAAGGATTTCATTACGGCGGCTGTCATGTCGACGTAGGGTTTCGAAACGAGATCCCCAATCACTCGAATGACGACTGGTGTGACGGCGTACGGCGCCGCCATCATCATGCCACTCAGGAATTGACTCGATACATCCCCCGCGACGTTTCCAACTCCACCGCGCAATCCATTCGCAACAACACGCACCGGAGGGCAGTTTGGATGCTGCGTGTTGAGGCTTGCGACGTTTGCACCCAGTTCACGCAGGCCATCGATCAAATCTCCGATGGGACGTTCTCGCATCCTTGGTACGCCATCGAGGAGGTATTCTCCACGCGTAGCCGCGAGTGCAGCGGTCAGGAATCGTATGGAAGTTCCGCTGTTGGCGATGTGCAAATCACCGTTCGGATGCGGAGGTTGCCCATTGCAACCCTTGATGTTGATCGTCTCTGCGGTCTTGTCCCAATCGACAGAAAGTCCAAGGGCTACCCAAGCTTCGACCATAACTCGAGTGTCCTCGCTATCGAGCACACCTGTTAAATGCGAGGTGCCGCGAGCCATGGCCGCGCAAATCAAGGCGCGGTTGGTAATGCTCTTGGAGCCGGGGACGGTCATGCGACCGTGTAACGGCTGGCTAGCTGGTTGAAACGAGACGGCGTATGGAAACACGTCGGACATTTCTTACTTTTCAGCGATCTTCCAAAGGCTTGAGACGCCACGTACGTACATTGCGTTTCCAGAAATCGCAGGCGATCCGAGGACCGCTTCGCCCAATTCGTTCGTCGCTACAACCTTGCCCTCTGTGTCACCCAGCTCTACCACAAAACAACGACCATCGTCGCCGAAAACATATAAGTTATTTCCGGCCACGACCGGCGAAGACCAAATGCTCTTGGCATCCGGCAATCTAGTCTGCCATTTGAACTCGCCAGAAAACAGATCGCCGCTCGCCAAGACCGTGCGGCTGATCGTATAGACCGATTTACCAACCACCAACGGCGAGCATGCGTTTGAGTTGAGTTTGTTGTTGTCCCAAAGCTTGCTCGGGCTAGCACCCACGCTGGATAGGTCAAACACCGTTAGCCCACCTGCGGGAACAAAGAGACGTCCCTCGGCAGCAAACGAGGATGGAATCGAGGAACATCGCAACTTCATTTCCCAAAGAACCTTGCCTGTCTTGGGTGAAACCGCCAGCAGGTCTTCGCTCGATTGCATCACAACGACCTGATCTCCATTGAGCATCTTCACGATGGTGGGGGAGGACCAGTTCGCTTGCTTAGGCCGATCCAGTTTCCAAAGGATCTTTCCGTCCTCTGCACTCAGTCCTGCCGCAAAGGAATCCCCCTGGCATTCGATCTGGACGACACAGACACCCTCGACCACCACTGGCGAGCTACTCATGCCAACATCGTTTCCAGCTTTTGGAAAATCCGTTGAAAGGGATCGGTACCAAACCAAATTTCCTTCCAGATCAACGCAAGCCAGATCGTTGGAGCTATAGAACGCAAAGATATGCTTGCCGTCCGATGCGGGGGTTGGTGCCGCATTGGCACTGGTTGGATGACAAAACGGACGGCCTCGAGCAACGAACTCCTGTTGCCATCGGATGGAGCCGTCGTTGGTATTCACGCTAAACAAATGCAGACGTCGCTGGTCCATGCCGCTACTGCTGGTCGTGATGGCTGAATCGCCAACGACGATGACTCCGCCGACGCTACGTCCCGGCAGTTCGGTACGCCAGGCTATGTTTTCCTTTTCCTCACCCCCAAATTCCGTTGGCAATTTGGCATCAATTGCGACGCTGCCAGCATTCGGTCCACGAAACATGGGCCAATCTGCGTTTGCCATTGAGGCTTGCGAGAATGTTGCGGCGGTAAGACCAACTGCGATGAGAGTTGTTTTATAAGTTTTACAAAAGCTATGGTACTTGAATTTCATGGTTATCGTCCTTCTGTCAAAATGGCTTTGCCGGTGGAGTCGCAGATTCTCAATTGGAAATGAAAGACCTGAGCCCACGTGTCTTTCTGTTCGTTTTGACAAAGCTTAAGCAGGATCTGGTTCTTGCCTGCTTTGAGTCGAATAGGTTCTGAATATTGATCGATTTGAGTTCCGGTGTGATAGACTTCGTTGGACATGACAAGCTTGCCATTCACCCAGATTTTGTTACCGTTAATGCAGCCTAATCGCACTTCGGCATCTTGTTCTTTCGCCGATTCGAATTCGGTGGTCGCATAAATGATGCAGCCTTTTTCGTTGGCATAGATAACTGCGAGATCGACATCCCCGTCCGGGGCCTTGGAAACTTCTTCTTTCCATTGGACGGCGTTGGTTTTGCCTTGGTACTCATCCTTGAGAGCGCCCGTTACCCAATCGGATTCCACCGGAAACACCTTGTTGAAATTCAGGCTGCCAACGTGATCGAAGGGACCGATCAGGCGCCAATTGGGCAGGAACCCAAGTTGCCTGGACTGGTCAACGGTTTCACCTTTCTCCTTGAGTTTCTCGATGATGCTTACCACTTGACTTGGATGCCTAGCAGATTCTAGAAGGGACGATAACTCTTTCGTTTTTAATTTGTCTTTCATGGCTTCCTCGATGGCCAAGAATCGCAACTCAGGGCTCAAATCTTCGTTCATGTTGGCAAGCAACTCGGTTCGAAGCGCATCGTTGTTGGCCGTCAACCATTCAAAGACGATATAGCGAGCTTCGCCGTCTTGACTTTGATCGGCTAGGAATTTTCCGAGCTCTGCTTTTAGCGCCTTGCCCGATTTGCGATAAAGCGAATTAGCAAGTCCAGAGAGCCAGTTGCGGCCAACGGGGGTTGCACCCTTCATGGCCGTAAGGGATTGGATCAAAGTAATGTCGTTGGCTTGGCTGAGTTGCTTGATCGCTTTGGCCGCCGCCAAAGTACTTTCATCGCCAGCGGTCAGCGATCGCAATAGTTTGATGGATTCCGCACTAGTTTCAGCCCGGGCGCTGCCGGAAGTTACCGTAAGCGAAGTGGAGGAAATCGCGACAACGCAAAGGATCGCGCATCGGATTGTCCGTTGATTAAGCCGATGTATCATGTCTTTCACCCTCGTTCGAAATTAAAAATAGAAATCTAAAAATGCGGACTGCTGAGAAATTCATTGCCAATCGCTAGAGAAGATTATGGGGGTTAACCCCGTGAAGCGAAAGGGGAACATGTCAGAGGTCCCGCAATTCTAGTTGGCGAAGTTTTTCTTTTACTTGAGCTTGTTTTACCCGATCGCAGTCGATCAACATCTGCTCCGCATAAAACCGAGCCGAATCGATCAACGCGAGTTCTTCGGCTAGGTCCAGTGCCAGTTCGAGCGCGCGCTGCCGAATTTTCGGTTCCGGCGGAGGGGCACGAAAGAGCGACGCTTTGCGAAAGGCAGAAAGAGCATCCAAAGGTCGATTGAGCGTCTGATAACACATCCCCAATTGGAGGCTTGCTCGAGCTCGCAAATCGGGTTCGTCGGCTGCTTTGACGAGCAATGCAATGGCTTCATCGAATCTTGCCAATTGCCTCAGTCCAATGGCCCAATTAATTAGGATTTCCTTTTGCTCAGGATGCCGATCAAATCGATCTCGGCAAACACGAATGCGTTCATTGGCGTAATTGACCTCAGCTTGCTCGAGAGCGTGCTTGTTTTCGTCGGTCAGCTCTTGCGCCAGTGCTGTTTTGGCTTGTTGCAGCAGTTGACTGGCCTGATGAAGCAACAATTCCTCGCGCATGAGGACAAGCGGTTCCGATTCTGGGCACAACTGAACGCCGTTTTCGAAGACCCGCTTCGCATCGCTCCAACGTTCCTGATTGAGATAGATCTGCCCGAGTTCAATGTAGGGCTGGCTATTGGCAGGTGCGTTTCGAATTTCCTGCTCGAGATGCTGAAACCGTTCGAGAGGAATTGGAATTTTCTTGGACGTCGCGGGCGCGTTGTTAGGTCTTGAAAACAACGCGTCGATATCAACGAACCTGGAAAGGAGCTTAGAACCTACTTGAGAGGGAGAGACGTTGGCCGGGGGGGGTGTAGATTCGGGTGCAGTCATGGTAGGCGTATTATACCTTACAGACGCACCAAAAAAACGGCCCGTTTGGCAGTTCGCCATCGTGGCGATAGAGAGGCTGCCAAACGGGCCGAAAGTGCTTGCATGCTGGATTTGAGAGTAGCGGAACTCGCCAAGAGTTTCGGTGGTTAGGACGAATCCACTGGGGTTTACCTCTTAAGGTCGCCGAAGGCCTACGAGGCTTCCGCTACGCAATAAACCCAACTCTTAGGCGGGAAAGAGCCTTAGATCACTAGTTCAGGGTCAATTCCTGGAGTTGGGACCCAATATTTGCCGTCTTCGGGTTGGAGCGGAGCCTCGTTGGCGAATGAACTCATTGCGTCCGTATTTGCGAGAGAGACTTTGCTATTAAGGCATTGGTCCCATTTGACCACTTTTCCGGTGTACGTTGCCATACGGCCCATAATGGAGGTCATGGTGCTGTAAGCTCCGTTGTCCCCTTCATTGGGAATGACTCCCTTGCGAATTTCCGCGAACAGATCCTTGTGCTCTTTGGCATGCCCGTTTTCGTTGTCCGGAGCTTTCCAAATCTGCTTGTTGTTGCGGTCGTAGATTTTGCCTGCACCGATATCACACCAGCCTTGGCTGCCGTGGGCATACTCGCTGACGGAAGACCAGCAACCTGGAATGTGGCGGCATTGGCTGAGGAGCTTAACACCATTCTTGTAGGTATATTCAATCATGTGGTGATCAAAGATTTGTCCGCTGTCTGGTCCGGTACGGACTTGGCGGCCACCTTGACCCTGGGCTGATTCGGGAGGGCCATCCATCAGCCAATTGATCACGTCGAGATTGTGAATGTGCTGTTCGCAAATGTGGTCGCCGCTCAACCAATTGAAGTAGTACCAATTGTTGATTTGGTACTCCAGCTCGCTTTGTTCCGGCTTTCGTGGACGGGTCCAAACGCCATCCCCATTCCAATAGCATCTCATGAAGTTGATGTCACCAATAGCACCCTCTTTTAGCTTGGCGATCGTCGCCTGGTAACCGGACTCATGATGTCGTTGCAAGCCGACGGCCACGACCAACTTCTTTTCCTTGGCAAGCTTATTTGCTGCCAGAACTCGTCGAACGCCAGGCGCATCGGTGGCCACTGGCTTTTCCATGAAAACGTGCTTGCCTGCTTTGACGGCCGTTTCGAAGTGCAGTGGGCGAAAGCCAGGCGGGGAGGTAAGTATCACCATGTCGATATCCGAATCAATCAATCGCTTGAAGGCATCGACCCCAACGAACGTTCGGTCTATCACGTCAACGCGTTCGGGGTGTTTGTTACGAATTCCCTTGAGAGCTTCGTCGATTCGAAACTGGAACGGATCGGCCACAGCGACCAATTTGACGCGATTTTCAGGGCTGTTTGTATCGAGGGCTTGAGTGGCAGCTCCGGTCCCGCGACCGCCGCAGCCAACTAGGCCAATTTTGATTTCGCCGCTATCGAAAGTATGTGCGGCACGAGCAATGGGCAGACTTCCGACCAACGCTCCGCCAGCTAGGACAGCGGAAGAGGTCTTGATGAAGTCCCGCCGAGTCTCGGCAGGCGATGGATTGTGTTGGTTTTCCGCAGGGGTCATAGAAGAATACTCCGTGAAATATTAAGTTGAAATCGCCGTGTAAGTTTTTGTACCGAGGAAATAATAATGCGTCACGTTGGCTCCGCGAGAATTGAGGCAAACTCGCGTTAGGAGAAGAAGAGTATTTTGCACAAAGCCAACATGAAGCATCGGTGGGCTTAGCAGTGCCGATCGGAACCGTCCCATCCCGAAAACACCAGCTAAGGGGTCGTTTTCTCGCAACCTGCCCCCCCACTATACCCTCCAGTTCCCAACTAATCAATTGGGTCCGAATGGCATTTCCTGCTTCCCAGGCATTTCCCGCTTCCCAGGAATTGGGACAGCCTTGGCTGATGCGCCAAATGGATCGCAACTAGGCTAACTTGTGAGTGCAGGTTCATTTGGCGCTATGCAGAACCCGCTTTTCCGTTAAAAAAGCGTCTTAGGCGAGCGGCAGATTGAAAACTACCAATGCGATGCAACCCTCTCCGGCCTTTCAGGCCGACTCTCCCGGAGGGAGAGTGACTTTACCCTCCCTCCGGGAGGGTCGAGCGAAGCGAGGGGAGGGTACGACTCATTCTGCCGCTCGTCTTAGATGCAGCCTCGGGCATATTCCGAGGCCGCGATTTTCCACCCATTGGATTAGGCAAGAGCGAAATGGCAAAGAAGAGTATTGCGGATGTGGAATGTCTGGGCAAAGTCGTCCTGATGCGAGTTGATTTCAATGTTCCGCAAGATGACTCGGGCGCGATTACCGACGACCGCCGTATTCGCATGGCTTTGCCTTCCATTGAGTCCGTTATCAAACGAGGCGGCAAATTGGTGTTGATGAGCCACCTCGGTCGACCCAAAGGTAAGGGGCCAGAACCAGAATTTACGCTACGTCCGACCGCCGAAAGATTGTCAGAACTACTGGGTGTCCCAGTTGAGTTTGCGTCCGATACCGTGGGTCCGGACGCGGAGTCCAAGATCAAAGCGCTTCAAAACGGCGGAGTGCTCGTTTTGGAAAACGTGCGATTCAATCCAGGCGAAAAAGATGGTGAGCCGGTGTATTCCAACAAGCTTGCAAGCTGGGCCGACATCTATTGCAACGATGCCTTTGGCACTTGCCATCGTTTGGAAGCGTCTATGGTTGCCGTCCCCACGGCCATGGGGAACAAGCCAAAAGTCGTTGGCTTCTTGGTTGCCAAGGAGATTCAATATCTAAGCGATACGATTGCCAATCCGGAACGCCCCTTTGTTGCGATCCTGGGCGGAGCCAAAGTAAGCGATAAGATCAATGTCATTCAAAACCTCCTCGGCATTTGCGACCAAGTATTGATCGGTGGAGCGATGGCTTATACGTTCTCTCTGGCGCAAGGTGGATCCACCGGAAAGAGCTTGGTCGAAAAAGACAAAGTTGAACTTGCGAAAAAGCTGATTGCGATGGGAGGCAATAAGTTGGTGCTGCCGGTGGACACGCATTGCGGTGATGATTTCAAAGGAAGTTGCAATAAGCAAGTCGTACCTGCGGGAAAGATTCCGGAAGGCTGGGAGGGACTGGATATCGGTCCTGAAACGGCCAAGAACTTTGCAGCAATCGTCGAAAAAGCTAAGACGATTGTGTGGAATGGACCCATGGGTGTCTTTGAGATGCCACCGTTTGACCATGGAACCATTGCGGTGGCTGAGGCCATCGCGAAGTGCGATGGGATTAGTATCATCGGCGGTGGCGATAGTGCCGCGGCAATAGAGCAACTTGGATTCGCAGACTCCGTGACTCACGTTAGCACCGGCGGTGGAGCAAGCCTCTCGATGCTAGAAGGTGAGAAATTTGCGGCGGTCGAATTGCTAGACGACTGCTAAACGATTGCTAATTCTTGCTGAAGCCCATAGGGGAGGATGTCTCTCTGGACAATGGGTTTTTGATGTACTGTCGGAAGCAGTCTTTGCAAAGGTCGAACTGCTTCCTCTGATAGACTTCGTCGTCGAAAACCGAGCTGCATAGGTCGTCTGCGGAATCCAGCATATCCTGGATATCGTCCAGATGGTCTGGATCATCCACCAACTCGTGATCGGGTCCGTCCAGAGCCGCTTCGATTTCAATAGTTACTGTGTACCGAAGGTCTGTTGAACCATCGATGTCGCGCTTGCATCTGTCACACGAATAGTGAATCACGATAAAGAACTCCTGTGAATCGGAAAAGTCAGGAAAAGGAAAGAGTTACCGTAGGCACCGAACCGCATCGCCTCAATATGCCTAATCCTACAACCTGAAACCAGCCGACCGCAAGCAAATTGTTTTTTTCCGTGAGAAGCTTTAGCGTATGTGCGGGTAAACGATGCCCCAATCGTAGGGTTCGCAACCATTGTACGAAGTAATTACTTTCCAGCCCAGTGTGGCACGTCAGCCCAGTGTGGCACGTCAGCCCAGTGTGGCACGTCAGCCCAGTGTGGCACGTCCCAAAGCGCTAGCGATGGGCGTGGGAAGTTTGGCAAATGTCCCTGGCGATTCACCACGCCCTTCGTAACCTCAGGGGCGTGCCACACGAGAGTGAGGAACTCGCTTGGCTACGGCAGTCCTTTGACTTTGGTTTGGATTTTGCAAAGGTAGCTGTCAGCGGTAACAAAAAGCGTGCTGCCGTCTTCGCCAAAACCGCAATTGCTGGTTCGCTCACCCGTGTTGATGCGCCCCAAAAGCTTGGCATCCTTGTTGAAGATCCAGATGCCTCCCGGTCCACTTGCCCAGAGGTTTCCTTGCATGTCCACGGACAAGCCATCCGGCAAACCTGGCATCTTTCCAACTTCAGCGGTCGCGTCGTAAAACAGTTTCCCCTTGCCAATCGTTCCATCCGCGGCAACTTCAAAGCTCACCCAAATGGCTTTTTTCGGATCGCTTTGGGCGACATATAGGGTCTTTTCGTCTGGCGAAAAACCGATTCCGTTGGGACGTTGCAGTTCCGTGGTGAGCAAGGTTAGCGATCCATCCTTTTTTGCGATTCGGTAAACGCCGAAATGTTCCAACTCACGGCGAGGGTCGTTTTCTCGCATCGGAAGTCCATACGGCGGATCGGTGAAGTAGATATCGCCGTTGCGCTTGAGAACACCGTCATTAGGGCTGTTCAGTCGCTTGCCTTGATAGCTATCGGCCAAGGTGCGTTTGCCACCTCCAGGAGTGAGGACGCTGACTCGTCGATCGCCATGTTCGCACGATACTAGATTGCCATCGAGGTCCTTGAGCAGACCATTGCTGCCTGGTTCCAATCCATAGTACGTGACACCCGTGTATCCTGATGGATTCATGAATAGCTGAATCCCATCCTTGGCCGTCCACTTGAAAGTTGTATTGCGAGGGATGTCCGAGAATAGCAAGTGGCCGGTGGATGAGTCTCCCATCCAAACGGGCCCCTCCGTCCAAGTAAAACCATCGGCCAATATTTCAAGCTTCGCATCGGCTGCTAGTAGACTGTCGAATTGGCTGTCAAAACGCTCGATCGTGCCGAGCGTTCGCTTGGCTGTTTGTGCTTGGGTTGTCAAACTGTTACCTGCTGCTTGAGCGATAAGAAAGAATGCTGCGAGGACTGCAAATCGAATACGCATGGAGGGTCCATTCTTGAGAGAGGAAAACGAATGTGCGAATCGCAAACTAGAGCCGCAAAATGGAGTTTTTTTGTGTCGCGCACGAATGGTTTGCCATTCAGTCGCATTTCTTCATGCCCCTGGCTTCACGCCAGGGGTACTGACCATCTATGCTAGAGGGATGGTAAATATTCCCCGAGTTAAACTCGAGTTAAACTCGGGGGCATTCGCTAATATAGCCTGTGCACGTGTGGAACGGTACTCCGTGCCGTTTGAGCAAATCAAATATCTTCCGACAAGGGTAAATCTTCAAGCGATTCCAGGCCAATGATTTCGAGAAACCGATCTGTCGTATAATAGTGCGATTGTTCGCCCGGACCATCTTCCGGGGGACGTTTTTCGATTTTGAGAAGTCCTTTTCGGACCAGCGTATTGAGCATGCCTGCAGCCGGCTGATTCCATTGTTTCTCGAGTTGCTCTCTGGTTGCACCTGGTTGATATGCTACCAGAGATAAGCAATCGATCGCGGATTGGGTAAGCTGCGTCTCCTTGATCTTGCCGTAAAACCGATCTCGAACCAAATGTAGTTCTGGTATCAACTGCAGACTGTAGCCCCCCGACTCTCGCACGATCCACATGACCCGATCGTGTTCGCGGTACAACGCGTTCAATGAGTCGACCGCTTCGTCGAGTTCGGCAACGGAGATTCCGCGAAAGAGCTCAAGCAGTTTTTCAATCGCTATGGGTCGATTGTTGCTTGTGCCCAAAAACAGCATCGCTTCGAGAATAGTCTCAGGAGTGACTGGTACGCTGTCCGTCTCGATGGCATCGGGGGCTTCCAGCATCTCCTCCTGCATGGACTCGGCAGGCAAGTTGGTCGTTGCAGCGTTGTCTGGGCTCAAAGCGAATTCGTTGATGGAAGCGACGTCGCTCGACGCTTGTTCGATTGCCATGGCGTACGCGGAGCCAAGTTCCTCCAAGGAGAAGCCTTCGCTCTCCACGGCCTCCGTTTCTTCGGTTTCGATCGCGACCACGCGCTTCACTCCTTTGCGACCAAACATGAATCTCTCCTTTTTTTCGTTCGCCTTTTACTCTTGAGGGTAAAGTCTAATGGTGTCCCCCCTTCTTATCGATCATTCTCGCCGCCAAGGGAATACGCATCCAGCCACGATGGGCCTCGCAGATAGAGCACGCCATGGCATATTGCCGGATGCGAAAAGATTTCCCCCGTTCCTTCTAACGGCTGGAATCGTCCGAGTTCCGCAATGCCGTTCGAATCGATGCGCAATAGTATTTGCGTTCCATTGCCGGTGCAAACCCAGATGCGATTGTCCTCTACGATCAACGAACAATGCTTTTGCAACGCCACATCGGAAAAGCGAGCAACCTCTTTGAGTTGATCCAATGGATCGAGAACTACCAAATCGCGATCAACTCCGACGATCCAATTGCCAACGCGGACAGGCGAGTGCGAATCGCCACCCAATAACTCCGAGCTCGCTTCCAGTTGGAGAGCATATTCCAACTCTCCTTGTGCAGGCAGCATCGAGTAGACTCGCGCGCCGTTGTTTTCGGTTACCACTACGATTTTGTTTTCAATAAGGACCGGGGTCGGGACGTTAAAATCTTTTGGAACGTCGGGTTTCATTTCCCAAAGCCGTTTGCCATCGGTGGCGGACCATCCACCGAGCGTGACCGCATCATAGCCAATGAACTGCTTTTGCCCTCGGTATTCTACGGCGATGGGAGAGGCGTAAGCCGCAGGTCGTCCCTTGGTTCTCCAAAGCACCTTACCGGTCATTGGGTCAAGTGCTGTCCATCCAGCCTCTACGCCGCCCGGCTGCACAATCAGTTGGTTATCGATCAAAATGGGAGAGACCGAATAGCCCCATTGCGGAAGTTTTCCACCCAAATCTTCTACGAGATGCCGCTTCCAAAGTACTTCTCCGGTTTCCAAATCGAGGCAATGCAACAGTCCCTGGGCACCCAAAAAATAAACGCATGAATCGAGAATACAGGGTGTGACTCGTGGTGAATTGCCGTAGTCCAGTTCCAATTTCGAGGGATAAGCAAGCTTGAACAACGTGACGCCGGATTCCGCATCTAGCACTTCGAATAGATCCGACTGGTCGCTGGTATCGCGCGAGGAGACAGCCACAAACTCGTCCGTTGCGGCAACGCCGCCGATGCCTTGAGCCGGCAATTCGTGTCTCCACAATCGCTTTGGATGGACCCATTTCAAGGGAAGGCCTGATGCATGTCCGTCACCGTAGGCACCTCGCCATTGCGACCAATTCGACAGTTCACCCGTCTTCAATATCGTGACGGATTCTTTGGTCTCATTTAGCGAACTGCTTGCCCACTTTTTTTTTCCTGCGCCGACTCCGCAACTTCATAAGGCAAAAAACCAAGCTTGGTCTCCATGGCCTTGAGCATGTCCGGCGACTCGTTCATTGACAGCAATGCGGACGTAATGGATCGCCGAACTTCAGGCGAAAGGGAGCTATCCACAAAGGCGGAGACAAATGGTACCGGGGCTGCCATCGGATCCATTGCCACGATGGTGATCTGCGCATCTGCGGGGCCATAGGGTTCGACTGCATACGGTGGCAAACCGATGAAAACCATGAGCAACATCAAGCTCATTACCAACACACGACCAAAATCGATACGCATCACAAAGTTCCTTTGGGATTGGACTGTGTTTTGATGAGCTAGGGTCGACTAATACTGCTAGGAAGAACTACTTCCGGCTTTAGAACCTCCACCACGATACCGTTGGGTACGGAGGCTGGCAACTCAATCGGCTTCGTGGAAGTTGGCGATTTCGCGGATGCTTGAACTACGCTTTCGTCGATGGACGATGTCTTGCCGGTCGCTGACGCCAACATTTCATTGATGGCGGGGCTCGCGACGCTAGCAGGGATGGCGTACGAAGAAACACGCCCAGCCCGAGCGATATTGAGACCGATCGCATTTCCATAGACATCGACCACGGGACCACCACATTGGTGCGGAGCAATCACCGTATCGTGCTGCATGATGTTTTGAAAGCCCGTCGAGCGCGAACTGATATCTCCATTGACCTCCATTTCGGTCGGATCGAGCAACGAGTTGTTCAGGTCCATCATCTGAGCGGTAATCAATGCCTTCTTCCCGTCGCGTAGGATACCAACGTCGACTCGCTGTCCTGCTACCAAACCTTTTAGTCGTGCCAATACCTCGGCTTGCGATGTCAGTACCTCTCCATCAAGGGCGGTAATCAGGTCCCCGGCTTGGACTCCAGCCCGATCGGCGCCACTTCCATCAAAGACTTTCTGAACCAGAGCGCCGTTTTCGCCATTGATCGAAAAGCCTAACTCAACTCCTAGAACCGCTCGCTCGCGTCGAACATTACGACTGGTCACACTCAAAACGCCGATCGCAACTGGCTGATTGCGAATATCCGTCGTGGCCATCCAGCCTCCGACCCGCACGGCTGCCGATGTGTTCCATTGAATACTTTGCAAGTTGCTTCGCTCAATCTTAATCAATGCCAAGTCCAGGTCGTTCCTTCGCAGTTTGACGCTCCCCTCGGCTTTTGAATTATCGTGAAGACGAACTTCGATCGTTCGGTCGGGGATCTCACTTGACTTCGTAATGATCCAGCCATCTTCGGAAACGATTGCACCCAACGCGATTTGGCGATTCTTGTCCAGGATCTGTACTGTCGACTTCCATTTGTCACCGACCGATTCACGAAACGCTCGCAATGTGGACGACTGATTGCGTTGGTGGGCCCGACTGCTTTCGTTTTGGGTTTCTCGTCCGAATCGCCCAGTACCTTGCTGTTGAACCAAGCGGGACTTCCAACTGGGACCGGCATTCGCGCGCCCGTGGCTA
>Ga0209181_10003153_pt1 | contig 25899 bp, 21 predicted proteins | sample MAT05_FD_187208 | JGI IMG/M metagenome (GOLD analysis project Ga0209181, IMG submission 187208) | Freshwater microbial communities from Lake Fryxell liftoff mats and glacier meltwater in Antarctica - MAT-05 (SPAdes) (version 2) | ecosystem: Environmental > Aquatic > Freshwater > Ice > Liftoff...
GTCACGTTGACGCCGGGTACGACACCTGTCACGGCGACCGGCAGCATTACGATGAATCCGGATGGCACGATTACTGTTACGCCAGACACAACGCCGGGAACCTACGCCTATCAGTACACGATTTGCGAAGTGCTAAATCCGACCAATTGCGATACGGCCACTGCAACAGTTGTGGTTAGCCCGCGGCCAGTAGTAACGATTGGTGATGCGACTACTGTTAGCGAAGGTACTTCGTTGTCATACCCGATTAGCTTGTCTGCGACCTCAATCTTCGACACTGTCGTGACGATTGTGCTGAGCGGTACTGCAACACCGGGTGTTGACTACACAGCGCCGACATTGACAGTAACTATCCCGGCCGGACAAACGACGGTTAACGTTGTTGTGGCTACGCTCGACGATATACAAAACGAAGTCACCGAGAGTGTCATTGTCACTATCACGGCTGTTACATCGGGCTCGGTGAATCTAGGTGCGGTGTTGGTGGGTACGGGCAATATCATAGACAACGATGTCGATCTGATTCCGGTCGCCAATGATGATGTCACCGTGTTTACCGAGGGTGATCCAGTCAGTGGCACGGTAGTGGGTAACGACACTGGTGGTAACGGCCCGAGTACGTTCAGCCTGATTACTGGTCCTTCAAACGGTTCGCTGGTATTCAATCCGGATGGTTCGTTCACTTACACGCCGAACCTTGGCTTTGTAGGTAACGACAGCTTCGTGTATCGAATTTGCGATGCCGATGCTCCACCCGATTGTGACGATGCAACTGTCACACTTACCGTGTTGCCCAAAGCGGGCAAACTGCGTTTGTTGAAAGAAGTGAATCCAACACAAGTGACGGCTGGTTCCTTGATCAGCTACACACTGACAATCCAGAACATCGGTGCGTTGCCTGTGATAGGCGCGCAAGTGGTTGACACGCCGCCGCAGGGTTTCAACTTCGTGCCCGGCAGTGTGGTGATTGTCGATACCGATAATGCAGGTACGACCAGCGGTACCGGTCCGATTACCTTCTCAGGCATTGATGTACCGGTGGGCGGCAGTGCGACGATTCGCTACTTGTTACGTGTCAGTGCCGGTTTGCCGGCAGGCGAGTTTGTGAATGAAGCTACGGTGTTCCAGCTTGGTGTGGCCGTGAGTAACTCGGCTTCCGCTGCGGTAACGATGGCCGGTGGTAGCGATCCATTGTTCGAACAAAGCCGCATTTGGGGCAAGGTATGGGACGACAAGGACGGCGACGGTTGGCAGGATGAAGGCGAGAAAGGCATTCCGGGTGTTCGCGTTGCAACCGTGGAAGGCCTGATTGCTGAAACCGATTCCAAAGGTCGTTATCACTTTGAAGGTCTCACACTCTCGAACCAGGAGCGCGGCCAAAACTTTGTGGTCAAAGTAGATAAATCCACCTTGCCAGAAGGCGGTGCGTTCACTACCGAAAATCCATTGTTGCGCCGAGTAACGCCTGCGGTGCCGGTACGCTTCGACTTCGGTGTCAAGTTGCCACCGCCGCCTAAGGTGGTGGCACCTGAACCTTTACCGGAACTCATGCCACAAGCGGCAGCTCCTATCGATCTCGGCGCGGTGTATTTCGACACGGATCGCACCACGATTAAATCGGAATACACCCGCATGCTGGACGATATAGCAAAACAAATTGAAACCACAAAAGGCGGCACGGTGATGTTGACCGGTTATGCCGATCTGCGAGGTAGTGATCAAGACAATGTGGACCTGGCCTTGCGTCGTGCCAAGGCGGTATGGACGGCTATTGCCAGCCGCCTCAGCGTGGACGCTAAAGCCAATCTAAAAGTTGAAGTAGAGGCTGCCGAGACGGTGCCGGGAGCTGGCAAATGAATAGGAAGCCTTGGTCAATGAAGACGCGTATGAAGTATTTGGATTACACCTTGATCAGTTTGCTCGGCAGCATGAGTGCCGGTGTTGTGCTGGCACAGGAAACGGTGGATGTGCCGGTCACGCAAGTTCAAGTGCGTAGCGTCGGCGAAGCCGAGTCCAAAGTGGATGAGAAAGATGATTTGCAACGTAATCGCCGTGTCGAAATCACGCAGGTAAAACCAGTGCAGGCGCCGAAGCTGGGCCGTGCTCAAATTGAATTGCCGAATGGTGGTTTGATCTGGGCTACCGAAGACCCGCAATTGTCGCAGCCCGAATTGAATATCACGGCGAACTCGATTGTTTCGTATGCGGAAGGCAAAATTCAGGAGCCAATCAGTTTTTATTCCCGTACTAATTACGTTGCGTTTATGAAACGTATCGAAATTTCGGTATATCGCGGCACCGATGTTGACTACACCGAAGCCCTCGCAAAAATCGATGTGCCTTTGGAAAATGTCACCTCCGTAAAATGGGATGGAGCATTGCCAAGCGGTCTGAATTTACGTCAGGGCGACGAGTTAATTTTTGTTGCGCGTGCCTATGATGTCGAAGGTAATTTTGATGAAACTCAACCGCAGCGCATTCAACTGGTGCGTCCGGAAGATCTTAAAAAACAACAGCAAGGCTTGCTGAACTCGTCGGTAAGTACCGAACTTGGTTTATCGGCTTCGCAAATTCAGGCGCGACAATTACTGGATCAAAGTTTTTCATCCAATGGTCTGCGCCAGCAAAACATCCGCATTTACGGTTCACGCGTACGTGTGCGCGGTGAAGATATTGCCGATGGCGCGCAGGTAGAAATCAACGGTCAAAGTTATCCCATCGACCAGCAACGTAAATTCGTTGCCGAGTATTTAATGCCGGTCGGAACCCATCATTTTGACGTTAAAATCATCGATAAAAATCAAGTAACCAAACAGGGCATGGATGTTGCCGTTTCCGGTCGCTATATGTTTTTGGTGGCGCTGGCCGATGTGACCTTGTCCGATAATTCAGTGAGTGGCTCGGTCGTTCCAGCGGGTATCGATGACAAATACGATGGCTTTATCACCGAAGGTCGGTTGGCGTTTTATCTGAAAGGCAAAGTGAAAGGCAAATACCTAATCACCGCGCAAGCCGATACCCATGAGCAAGAAATCTCGCGCCTGTTCAACGGGTTTTTGGATTCCGATCCACGCGATGTATTCCGCCGTTTAGATCCTGATCAGTACTACCCGGTATATGGCGACGACTCCACCACTTATCGTGACGTTGATACCCAAGGCAAACTCTATGTTCGTGTCGATTGGGACAAGAGTCAGGCACTTTGGGGTAATTTCAGTACCGGTTTTACCGGCACCGAATTTGGCCAATACAGCCGCAGTCTTTACGGCGCGGCGCTGAATTGGCGGAGCCCGTCAAGTACCAGTTTAGGTGATCCGAAATTTGAATTGCGTGGCTTTGGTGCAAACGCACAAAGCGCCTACGGCCATACCGAATTTCTTGGTACTGGCGGCAGTTTGTATTATTTGCGCAATACCGATTTATTACCGGGCTCACAGCAAGTGGTTCTGGAAGTGCGCGACACCACGACCGGCCGTGTTGAAACTCGTGCCAATCTTGTCCTGGGCGCTGACTACGATATTGACGAGCTGCAAGGCCGTTTAATTTTGACGCGTCCGCTTTCCCAAATCGTGCGTGATAATTTACCAAGCATTATTCGTGACCAGCCGCTCGACGGTTTTGAAAATCGTTTATTGGTCGATTACGAATACATTCCATCGGGTTTTAGTAGTGACGAAGTGAGCGCCGGTTTGCGTGGACGCGCATGGATTGGCGACCACGTTGCCATCGGCGGTACTTATGTCGATGAAAATCGTGCGGGTGACGACTATCAATTGCAAGGTGTTGATCTGACTTTGCAAGCGGCACGCGGCACTTATCTGAAACTTGAACATGCCAGTTCCCAAGCCACCAGCGCGCCTATATTTTTCTCGGATAATGGCGGTTTGTCATTTACCCAAATCAATCCGGTCAGTTCGGTTAATCGGGAAGGCGACGCCAATTCGGTCGAAGCCCGGGCCAACTTCAAAGAACTAGGCTGGACCGAACAAGAATGGACCGCTGGTGCGTGGTGGCGCGAAGTGGATGCAGGCTTTTCGGTCGCTCGTGCAGACACCGGCCAGAAAGCCGAAGAGCTGGGCTTTGAATTCGCCGGCAACATCAATGAACAATGGCGTTTGACCGGTCGTTACTCCGATGCAAAACGTGGTGCCAACGCAGTGGAACAAACACAAATGCAAGTGCAATGGCGTCCCAATACCAATGCAGAACTCACCGGCGAAGTGCGTCGTGTCACCGACACGGTAGCGGGCATTTCTGCCTCGGGTACATTGGCTGCCTTGCGTTATGGCCAGCGCCTGAATTCGAGTCTTGAATTGTATGGTGTGGCACAAGTAACACTAGACGATGACAACGGAAATTATTCCAACAATGACGCCTATACCGCTGGTGCAAAATACACCTTTGGTAATTTGTCATCAGTCGGGGCCGAATACACGACCGGCGATCGTGGTGATGCTGCACGTATCAATGCCGAATATCGTTTAAGCCCCGAGCATTCGATCTACGGCGCTTATACCTATTCGACCGATACCACGACCGGCGACACTTTATTTGGTCGTCAAAATCCCACCGGTTTTACTTTGGGTCAACGCTGGCGCATTTCGAACCAAGTTAATTTGTTCAATGAAAGCCAGTTCCTGAAAACACCGAACGAAAGCGGGCTTGCCCACACCTTCGGCATGGATTTTTATCCGAAACCTGGATGGACCTCCGGCTTTACCTTGCAACACGGTGAGCTTGAAAATGCAGCCGGTATTGTCGATCGTAATGCCTATAGCGTGAGTGGCGGTTTTACCGATAGAGACGTGAGCTGGAACAGCAAGCTGGAATATCGTCGTGACACCGGAGTTGAACAACGCAAGCAATGGGTCGGTACCAATCGTTTGTCATACAAAGTCAATGACGATTGGCGTCTTGCGGCACGTTTAAATTTCGGTACGACCGAAGACCTGCTTGACCCTGCTGCCGATGCGAAATTCATCGAAGGTAATTTCGGTTTCTCGTATCGCCCGGCCGACAATGATCGCTGGAATGTTTTAGGTCGTTATACCTATTTATATGACCTGACCAGTTTCGGCCAAGAAACCTTGTCCGATTACGATCAACGCTCGCAAATCCTTTCTTTCGAAGGTATTTATCGCGCGACCGATAGTTGGGAATTTGCCGGCAAAGTGGCACGTCGTCATGGTGAAGCGCGCCTAACACGTGCCGCCGGCCCGTGGTTCGATAGCACGGCTAATTTTTGGGCGGCACAGGCACGTTATCAAACCACCTATAAGTGGGATGGCTTGATTGAATATCGGTGGTTAAACACGGTGGAAGACGACGGCACTCGTCAAGGCTGGTTGATCGGCGTCGATCGCCACATTAACGAAAATTTCCGCGTTGGTGTTGGTTACAACTTCACACAATTCAGTGACCAGCTGACCTCGTTGGATTTCGACCACAAGGGTTTTTTCCTGAACCTCACCGGGGTTTATTGATCTTGTAGCGGCAGGAAAAAAACGGCGCTTAAGGCGCCGTTTTTTTTCGAAAAATCAAATCTGTTCGAATCGATTCGCCACCACATTCTTTTTCACCTTTGCAGGGTCCCAGATACGACCGTTCATTGCGATATAAACACCCGCAGGCAATGATTGAACCGCACCGACCGCGGTACCGATATTGAACTCGGCATCGGAGCCACGAAATCTTGCCGGGTTTAATGCACCGGTCAGTACGATCGTTTTATCTTCAATCGACGCCAGCACTTTCGCGGTTTCTACCATCGAGTCGGTGCCGTGTGTAACGAGAACATTTTTCGCTGCTTGAGCCGCGATGGTAGCGCGCAATAATTCGCGATCCTCTTGGTTGATATGCAGAGAATCCTTGCGAATAATCGGAATTACCGTAAAGCGAAACGCAACGCCAAGTTCGCGCAAGATGCCGCCGATTTGCGGATCACCGACCTGGTAGTCGGATTTGTCATCGAAATAAATTTTATCGATGGTGCCGCCGGTGGTGACAATTAATAATTCTTCCATTACCGATTCCATATATTTTGCTATTAGCCGATCTTTGGATCTGTTTTTTTTGCGAACCGCGCTTGCATGCCGTCCCAGCTGGCGGCCATGATAACCCATACACTGATTATCGCTTCGCCAATTCCAAGCGGCCAAATCTCGCGTAGCGTCCATGCTTCCATGACGCCATGACTAAAATAAAACAATCCCAGCGTGCCGCCCCAAAAGGCGAATGTTCGATGTTTGATCAAGACCAAAATGCAAACGGGAACCAAGGGCAACGCAAACAGCAAACTGATCAGCCATGCGGCTGCCGATTCCGGCGGTGCTATCAGGTAGTGCCAGAAAACCTGATAGATCAATAACGAAAAAATGCCGAGTGCTGTCCAGCGTTTTGACAAGCTCATAGGTTCAATTTCCCTGCGATTTCTGCCACGCGTTTTCCAAGTGCTCGCGCCAGCTGCATTTCATCGGCACTTAATTTTGCATTGTCTCCAGTGCCGGCAACATGGCTGGCACCATATGGTGTGCCGCCGGTTTGAGTGCTTGAAAGAGCCGACTCGGTAAAGGGAATGCCGACCAGCAACATACCGTGATGCAGCAGCGGCGTCATCATCGACAATAGTGTCGATTCCTGACCGCCATGCATGCTCGCGGTCGAAGTGAAAACCGCTGCAGGTTTGCCGACGAGGGTGCCGCTTGCCCATTCGGCACCCAGGGTATCAATAAAATATTTCACCGGTGCCGCCATATTGCCAAAGCGAGTCGGGCTGCCAAGAATCAAACCGGCGCACTCCTGTAAGTCTTTTTTATCGACATACGGTGCGCCGTCTTCCGGCACGGCGGGAGCAGCAGTTTGCGTGACTGGCGCTACCGTAGGCACGGTACGCAAACGCGCTTGCAGGCCACCTTCTTCAACACCACGGGCTATTTGCCGTGCTAGCGCAGCCACTGAGCCGCCACGTGAATAATATAAAACCAGAATCTCTTGCATACTTGCTCCCAGGCAGTTTGTGTAGCCTAACCTATGGGCTGTGTCGATTGCAGTCTGTTAATCTTGCACCATGACCCTTATAGCAACCCTGAAGCGCTGGCAAAGCCGTACCGATTGGTATCGCTTACAAAGTTTTTCGCGTTTCATCACTAAACGCTTCATCGATGACCAGCTATTTGCGTCTGCAGGTGCGTTGGCCTACACCAGCATGTTTGCTTTTGTGCCGTTCAGTGCCGTTTTTTTGGCGGTGATGTCGGCATTTCCGGTGTTCGATGAATGGACTGCCACTCTGATCAATTTTGTCTTTAACAATTTTGTGCCCAGTTCAGCCCGGCAGGTCGAGCAGTATTTGCTGGGTTTTTCGGCATCGACCAAAACGCTAACCGTAGCCGGCATTACGGCATTGCTGATATCAGTGCTGGTCACGATGTGGAGTATTGAGCAATCATTCAATCGCATTTGGCGGGTGCCCACTATTCGGCCTCAGTTCACTCGCTTCTTGTTGTATTGGACATTGCTGACCTTGGGTTCAATTCTTACTGTGGCGGCAATTTCGGCATCGGCCAGCTTGTTGGCCTACGCGGAGTTGTCCGGTATGAGAACAGAGGGGGTTAGCACGATTTTACTGCGCTGGTCGCCGTTTTTAATCGAGTTTTTTGCCATGACTTGTGCTTATTGGTTGATTCCGCACCGGCGGGTACCCTTTAGGTTTGCGGTTGCTGCAGGCCTGTTGGCAGCATTGTTATTTGAATTGCTTAAATTTGCTTTCACGAGTTATGTACGCAATACATCGTTCGAACAAATATATGGCGCCGTGGCTTTAATTCCGATATTTATGCTCTGGCTGTATTTTAGCTGGGTGGTAATTTTATTTGGTGCATCGGTCGCAGCAAGCATGTCGGCGTTCCGCTATCAGCCAAAAATACATCGGCTGCCTGTGGGTCAAGAGTTTTATGCCTATTTACGTTTGTTGGGGCGCTTAAACGCTTGTCGTGGTGCTGGCCATGGTTTGCATTTGCAAGAGATGCAAAAAATTGAACCCATGATGACCGACGATCTGTTGCAACAATTATTATCAGGTTTATCCAGTTTGCATATTGTCATGCGTGGCGAAAATGGTGGCTGGATATTAACGCGAGATCTAGATGCAATATCGCTCAATGAACTTTATGAGCGCCTGAATTTGCGTATTCCCACTAAGCAAGTCAGCTTGCCCGGAGCTGACGATACTTATGGAAAGGCAGCGATGGATGCCTTGTCGCATTTGCGTGAACCATTGAACCAACCACTTAGCCGCAGTGTCGGTAGCTTTATTAAAGCAAGCAAGGAAACCCAGCGTGAAAAATAAATTTGGATTGAGTATGGTTATGATGGTCTTGATGCTCTTCATGAGCGCATGCAATAAACAAGACAGCGCGATTGAAGCGCCGCCCGCGCCAGAAATTAAAGCCACAGCGAGGCCCATGCAAACAGCCGTACCGGCAAAAAAACCGGAAGTGCCGACACTGGAAGTCACCACCTATGACGGCAAAGCCTACAAACTTGCAGACCATCGTGGTAAATGGGTGGTCGTCAATTTCTGGGCAACTTGGTGCGAACCTTGCAAGAAAGAAATTCCCGATTTCAACAAGCTCGACAAACAACGTGACGATATCGAATTTATCGGTCTTGCCTACGAAGAAATTGAACGCGTTGATATGGACGCATTCCTAAAAGTCATTCCGATTAATTACCCAATGGCCATTCTGGATGTTTACAGTCCGCCGGCAGATTTCGATACCCCGGTCGGCCTGCCACTGACCTACGTTATTGCACCCGATGGCAAAGTGGCGAGTAAATTTCTGGGGCCGGTAACATTGGAAGATCTAGAAAAAGTAATCACCAAGCCCGGAACCAAAAACGCCGCAGAATGATTCGTAAACAATTCACGATCTCGGGAAAGGTACAGGGTGTCTGGTTTCGCGCCAGTACGAGAGAGCAGGCATTGATGTTCGGTATCAGTGGGTGCTGCCAACCTGGCGGATGTACAGGTACAAGGTGATGCCGAAACGCTGGACAAGCTGGGGCAGTGGCTACAGCGCGGCCCGGCACATGCAAAGGCGGTTCGTGTTGTTTCTGTCGAGATTGATGCAGTCGAATCCGAAACCGGATTCCGAATTCGCTGATTTAGACTGAAGGCTGCTTATAGTCTTTGCGTAATCCAAACAGCATGGTGATATTGATACGCCTGTTTTCGTAGCCATCCCTGAAATGAAATTCATCCGTGGCATGGAACAGATCGGAATTGAAAACAACAGCCCTGTTTTGACGATAGGGCACCACTATTTCGTTAGCTTCATTCTCGGACAGGAATTTGTGTATTCTGGATTGCGCTACTTCTGCCCCGCTATTGAACTCGTTGAAGCTCCAGTCCGCAGGCGCGGCTTTATCCCATATTCTCAGACCGCCAGATTTTTCATCAAGATTTGCCTCGTCCGGAGTAATCCAGAAGTTGAGATTGACCGCAGCGACGTCACCGTGAAGTTGAATGCCTTTCAGTCGGCTGTCGTACTTGAATGCCCACATTTGCATGAGTGGATATCGGCCGAAAATCTTTGGAAATTTTAGTCTCAGCTCATCGCAAATTTGCAACAGCAAAGGATCGGTAAAACCGTTTTCGAAAACCGCTCCGAGATAACCATCGGAATGATTGAAATCGAACCACAATGTGGATTCGAGACAATACCGTCGCAGAGCGGCGAGCGCCTCGGCGGAAAGGAGCTTGTCAATCCAGGTAATGCCCGGGCTTCTGGCGAAGTAATCCGCTTCCACCGCTTCGGTATCAAGTGACTCGGATAATGCAACGCCCTTAAAATTGCAGGGCTGCAGATGCAGTTGCCGATTGAAATGTGGCTGCATATCGGCAAACAGTTCGTTCGGAATCTGCGTGATATCGGTTCGAGTGGATTGCGGCAACACATCTAGAATTCCGCGATATCGCAATGCTAGGTCGGAAAATTTTTCATCTTTCAACACTGTGGACAGATAGTCGAATTGTTCGATGTCATGTTCTATTTTGGCCCGACTAAGGAAGCGATGTTCTTTCAAATTGCTGGGCAAAACCGAATAGGCTTCAAATCGTTTGCTGCTGGCGAAATCAAAATCGAGCGCGGCTTTTCTCAGGTCGCCAAGTTCTTTCAAAATGGTGCCCCGGCTACGACGGCACTCGGGATTCTCTGGTGCGAGTAGACATGCCTGTTCGGCTGCCATCAAGGCTTCATCCAATATCTTGAGCTCCCGCGAAGCCGAGCTAAGCAGGGCCCAGGCCAATGCGGATTGTCTATTCAGCGCAATGGCTGTCTTCGCATGTTCGTAGGCCGCCGGGTAGGCTTCGCAATCAATTAGGAGAGCGGCGATGTTTTCATGCAGATCTGCGCTATTTGGCGCGAAGCGCAATGCTCTCAGGTAGACATCTTCCGATTCACTCAAGCGTCCGATTAAATGCAGTGTTTGTGCTTCCAGTAAATGGCATTCGAGCAAATCTGGCTTTGCCAATTGTGTTGCACGGAATTTTTCGAGCGCCATTTCCAATTCGTTCTTGTGCAGGTGAATGAGCCCCCCACAATACTGATAGCCAAAGTAGCCGGGTGCTTTTGCGGACGCCTGCTGGTTTACATTGTCGGCAATGGACAAAGCGCCTAACGAAATCAATTTGGAAATGCAGTCTGCGGTCAGGTCCGGATTGAAGTTGTCCAGCTCGGCAGCGCGGGTAAATGCGGCAATTGCTTCTTCCGGCTGGCCGATAGCTTGCGCTGTAAGTCCATAAAAATAATGTACACGTGCATCGTCAAGCTGTTGCAAGGGGGCTAGAAAAATTCTGGCACGGGTGAAATCGCTTTGCTGGACGCATTGCATAACGTAACGCAAGGTCTGTTCAACTTGATGGGCTGTAGTGTGCATGGAATAATTATTTGGCATCTTTGACGGGTTTAACCGATGTAGTGAATTTCTCTTTTCCGGGCTTGCCTTTGAGGGGCGGGAACTCAATCTTCACGTCGGGCAGTTCGTGATCGGGGATGCGCTTCAGCAAATCCTGAATCATCGTAATGCGACCTTGTTTCTGGCTGTTGAAATCAACCACGGTCCAAGGAGCAAGCTTGGTATGGGTGGCGTTAAACATTTCATCACGGGCCTCGCCGTATTCGACATATTTTTCTCTTGCTTTCACATCGATCGGGGAAAGTTTCCAGCGCTTGGTCGGATCTTTAACCCGCTCGGCAAAGCGTTCTTCCTGTTCTTCCTGATCGACCGATAGCCAATATTTGAATAACAAAATACCTTCATCCACTAGCATTTTTTCGAAGGTGGGAACCTGTTTCAGAAATTGCCTCACTTGCTCTTCCGTGCAAAAGCCCATGACTTTCTCGACACCGGCGCGGTTGTACCAAGAACGATCAAATAAAATCATTTCGCCTGCCGACGGCAAGTGTGCAATATAGCGCTGAAAATACCATTGGGTTTTTTCAGTCTCGCTGGGTTTTGATAAGGCTACGCTGCGGCAATGACGCGGCGGCAGACAAGATGTGATGGCATTGATAACGCCACCTTTGCCGGCGGTATCGCGGCCTTCAACGATCACCAGCACGCGCTTGCCGGTGTGTTGTAGCCACCTTGCCACCTGATTCAGCTCGATTTGCAATGGTTCCAGTGCTTTTTCGTAGTCTTTGGTTTTCATGGCAATGCTCCTGTGCAGATGTGATGGATGATGCAATAAAAAGCTCTGTGTCTTGAGTATCTAGTTTGCAAGGAGCAGTGTAAGCCCGACTCGCAGATTGCGAACAAAATCAAAAGCGCCCATCACTCCTAGCTCCGCGAGCACGCTCTCCCCAAAAAGCAGGGGAGAAGGATCAACAATCACAAGCCACAATGACAAGGACACGCAGGATATCTATATTCACTGATGCATCACAAAACTATCGCGCTCCACTTCTCTACTGCTTTACTTTTACCGAGACGCGTGACAAGTCTGCTTGAATCGCAATCAACTCCGAGTCGATCAATGTGACATCGGCAACCAGCTGAGCCAGTTCCTCGCGCAGCAACTCGCGCAAGCGTAGGCGCATTCTTCGCAATCTTTGTAACAAGGTGTTCGGCGACAAGCCTAGATCAATCGCCAATTGTTTAAGTTCGCCCTGATCACCACGTTCAAGCAAATAAGGCAGCAGTGCTTCAGCTTCGGAATCAGTCGCCCCTTCGCTTCGCAGACGAGCTAAAGCAAGTGCAACCAGGGTGCTGGCAAAATCCCGGTCGTATGCAGCTTCCGGACCTTCATCTTCTGCCAACTTTTCAATGTCGTGTTCGGTAGAGCTCTGCATCGGTGACAATGTCTTGAAGTGCCTTGCTCCGAAGCGACGCAAAAGCATACGCAAGTAGGAGCGGAAACTACCGCGATCGAGATCAGCACGTGCCCACCAACCACCGGCAATGGACTCGACGAAAAACGAATGGGTAAGGTCTTCGGCCCGGTCTGAGCCGAAACGGCAACGAAAGTAAGCCAGTATTGGAGAGCGGTAATATTCCGCCAGCTCACGCCATGCCTTGCGCGCGCAGCCATCGTCGGTACTGGCGAGGATCAGGCTCCAACGGGTAATGGGAAAGTTCATCGGCGAGCAATAGTCAGCAAACTGGGTTCCTGTCACATTCGGGGTGCTGGACGTATTGTATAGATACCAGCCAACGTCGAGTACGTCGCCATGTCCAGCCAAGATCCCACTGTAAATATCAAACGCATGGCGAATGAGGGCCACACTTTGGCAGCGCTCGCATTGGCGCTCGATTCTGGTCAATCTCTGTCTGAGGTCGAGATTGATTTATCCGACCCCGAGCAGTGTCGCTTTGGTGTCTACACTTTGCTTGAACGAATCGGAGTCGGTGGTATGGGCTTGGTTTATCGCGCCCACCAGAAGAGTTTGGAGCGCGACGTGGCTATCAAAATCCTCAATATGCGAATAGCTGACGAAGGTGAAGCGCTCGCACGCTTCCGCTTTGAGGCACAGAGCGCAGCGGCGCTCAACCACCCTAATATTGTCCAGATCCTAGAAATCGGCGAAGAACAAGGGGTGGCTTATATCGTTATGCAACTTGTGCGAGGACAAACGCTTGCCGATAAAATTTTGTCCGATCGACCCTCGTCAACCGCTGCTGTGGCGCTGATGATGAAGCTGTGCGAAGCGGTCGGCTATGCCCATCGGTTGCATTTATTACATCTGGATTTAAAACCGGCCAATGTATTAATCGACGAACGCGGCGAGCCGCTGGTGGCGGACTTCGGACTGGCAAGGCATATGAATGCCCAAGGCCAAGTTCAAGCACAGGAAGTTTCCGGTACCCCCGGTTACATGGCGCCCGAACAAGTTCTGGTCAAGGAATTCAGGCTCAGTGCGGCAACAGACATCTATGCCTTGGGTGCGATCTTGTATGAAATGCTCTGTGGCCAAGCTCCACATGGCCGCGGGCAAGCCGCAGATGTGATGCAACGTGCGCTCGCCGGGCAGATCGCGAGTCCGCGCAGCATTGATCCCAAGATTGCACGCGACCTCGAGGCAATTTGCTGCAAATGTCTGAGCCTGCGCGCCGGTGATCGCTATTCAAGTGTCGAAGCATTGTCTGACGACCTGCGGCGTTTCTCGAATGCGCTACCAGTGAGTGTGCGTAATCCCACCCGGCTCGAGCGAGTACAGCGTTGGTATGCACGCGAACCGAAATTTGCCGTCGCGCTGGCGGTGTTGCTGCTCGTTGCCATCACTGGCAGCTTCGTGTTGGGCGATCTCTATTACAAAGCCGAGAACGAACGCGCAGGTGCGGAAGGCCTGGTGCGCGTCATGATGTCGCAGACACCGGCCGAAGCGCCGCTGATCCTGCGCCCGGTGATAAAAGAATTCCGGATACCGGTGATCGATTGCACTGAGACCGGCATTAACTGCGGCGGCGCTCTTGATCCTTACGCCACGATTGACGCGAAACTGCCGATTGCGCAGCGACGGCATTATCTGGAGTCGATGCGCACCTACGTGCCGAAGATTGCCGCCTGGGGCAATCCGCGTTTGAGCGCGCAACTCGCGTTTACGCTAAATGGCGTCGAGCGTGACCTTTACCGATATCAGCGCGCTGAAGCGGCTGCCGCGACCGACAGCGCCGAGGGCCTGCTGTTTGCGTATTTGATGGCCAATAATCTGCTCGACCCAGCCCGTGATCCACAAGCCGTCCAGCTCTGGTTCGAGCGTGCGTTAGCCAAGGCAGAATTGCCTTGGCAGGCGCAAATGCTCGCACAGAGTTGCGACCAGTCCAAACCTGCGTGCTTGGCAGCGATTGAGCGCTTTCGCGCGCTCGATCCTGACAACGCAGCAGCTTGGATGATTGGTCTGTCGAAGGAACTCGGGGAAGAAGCCGATGCTCGCCTGTTACGAGCGGCTAGTTTAACAAGGCTCGACAACCACCAAGCCGCCGTTCTCGACGCGGCACTCGCGTTCGCAACGCGATTGCAGCCAAGCCTTGATACCTCCTTGCAGCAATCGCCGTCCGATTTCGCACTGGAAGCTTGGTCTCAGACCGGAGTCTTCGTTTATCCGCACGCCTACTGCAAACGCTCTTTGGCCGAGCGTGTCGCACCTGCAATCGAGGACGCCTGCCTTGCAATCTTTGCCAAGGTTGACCCAGCGATGGGACCTAATGTTCTCGACGAAATTCTCGCTGCGGTCATGACCAAGCATATATCAGCCGATCCGGAGGTACAGGCACAGGCTTGGCGTCGTCTGAAAGACGTGCGTTGGATCTATTCTGTATGGAAGCAAGTGCCGCCAAGCATTGAGGCTGATTCCGCCGTCCAAGTCCAAATCTTCCGCGAACATGGCGAACTGGCCTACACGAAATCACTGGTTGCCAAAGCAGGCCTGCCGCTCACGGCTCCGACAGAATTTGTCACCCGTGAACCGTTAGCATGGCCTCGCTATACCCCCGTTGCAGGCGCACAAACAGCTCAAAAGTAAACACTGATGATCGTAGAAATACATCCGGCGGATTTTGGTCAATATGGTCGCTGTGATTGACCATCAACAACCCTGCTTTAAAACTAAAAAAGGGGTCAATTCAATAGCTAATGCAAACTAAATCGTCACGCGTAGGAGCCCGCTTGCTGGCGACAAAGCTGCGATGAACTCAAAGCCCCACAGTGGGAGCTGGTGCACCAGCAATATGATGCAAAAAGCATAAGCAAACACTATGGTCACGAAAGTTTTGAAGCATGCTTGTTCAGTAGCCGTTGCAATGAGTTGTTGCAGTAAGCATGTCGCAGGATTTTCGCCAGCAAGCGGGCTCCTACAAGTGCAGCTTTTCGCCAGCAAGCTGGCTCCTACAAGTGCAGAACATCACTCTCGAAGTCGCGGTCTTAGATTTGCCAAATTACACGGCTTAGTACGCGAATCAAGTTGTGCGCTAATCAATTTGTCCCAGGCGGTCTTGCAAGCCGATGTTGAACCAGGCAAGCAGAACACGAAAGTATTATTGGCCAGTCCCGCGAAGGCACGCGACTGTAAGGTGGAGGTGCCGATTTCATCGAAGCTCAGGACCCGAAACATTTCGCCAAAGCCCGGCATTTCTTTGTCGAGCAATGGCTTGATGGCTTCCGGCGTTGAATCGCGTCCGGTAAAACCGGTGCCACCATTGACCAATACCCCGTCAATGGCTTCGTCGGCAATCCAGCATGACAGTTTGGCGCGCAGTAAATATTTATTGTCGGGCAGCAACGCACGATCAAATAAATGATGGCCTTGCGCTTGCAAAGAATCGCACAAAAAATCACCCGAACTATCGTTTTCAAACGTGCGTGAATCAGACACCGTCAAAACGCACAGATTCAGGACGGTAAATCCAGTTGTAGCACTCATGCGGCCTCCGTCAAGATTTTTAGTTCATCGATCTGGCTTTCGCGGGTGAGTGTGTTGATTAACTCATCCATGTCGCCAGCTATGATTTGTGGCAAGGCATACAAGGTCAGACCTTCGACGCGATGATCGGTGATGCGTCCCTGCGGAAAATTATAGGTCCGAATGCGTTGGCTGCGATCGCCGCTGCCAACTTGCAAGCGACGTTCTTGCGCTTGCGTTGCCTGTTGTTTACTAACTTCGGCTTCGTATAGTTTCGATTTCAGTAATGACATTGCCTGAGCACGATTTTTATGCTGGCTGCGCTGATCCTGGCATTCCACAATCAAGCCGGTGGGTAAATGGGTAATACGAATTGCCGAATCGGTTTTGTTGACGTGCTGGCCACCGGCACCGGAAGCCCGGAAGGTATCGACTTTCAAATCGTTCGGGCGAATTTCAACTTCATCAATTTCATCCAGCTCGGGCAGGATGGCGACCGTTGCTGCTGAGGTATGAATACGGCCTTGGGTTTCGGTATCAGGCACACGTTGTACGCGATGGGTACCGGATTCGAATTTAAATTTCGAATACGCACCTTTGCCTTCAACGCGGGCAATAATTTCTTTATAACCACCGTGTTCGCCTTCGCTTGCGGAAACAATTTCCACCAGCCAGCGCTGCTTTTCGGCAAAACGGGTATACATGCGAAACAAGTCACCGGCAAAAATAGCCGCTTCATCGCCACCTGTCCCTGCACGAACTTCCAAAAATAAATTTGCATCGTCGCGAGGATCTTTCGGAATTAATAGCAAAGATAGTTGTTCATCAAGTTCTGCAATGCGGGCTTGCGCGAGAGGAATTTCTTCGTCTGCCAATTCGCGCATTTCAGGATCGTTTCGCATTTGCTCGGCAGATACTAAATCTTTCTGCGCTTGCCGATACAGCGTCAAATTTTGTGCAACCGGTTCGAGCTGTGAATATTCTTTTGAAAGCGTACGAAATTTATTATTGTCATTGATGATCAATGCATCAGACAGCAGGTGTCCGACTTCTTCGTAACGTTCGGCCAGAATTTCCAGTTTACGCAGCAGGCTAGGAGTCATTTTTCGTTTTCTTGGCTATCGTTTGAATAAAGTTTTTCGGCGACGCGCAATAGCTCGGCATCGCCTCTTAATGCGGCTTGCCTCAATGCAGCAGTTGGCGTGTGCAGTAATTTGTTGGTTAGTTTGTGCGCCAATAACTCCAATACCACTTTGGGGTCTTGTCCATTGATCAATTGCTCGCGGGCTTGTTCAAGCAAGGCGTCGCGCATTTGTTCGCCGTTCGAACGCAATATTTTTAATGCATTTTGATTGCCCTGCGCCTGCGACCAGGCCCAGAAATGTTGTACCTGCAATTCGATGATGACTTCGGCTTCGTTGGCCGCTTCTCGTCGCGAGGCACGATTGTCTTCAAGCACCTGTTCCAGATCATCGACGGTGTAAAGATAAACATCGGGCAGCTCGGCCACATCGCCAGCAATGTCGCGTGGCACGGCCAGATCGAGCAGAAACATCGGCTTGTGTTTGCGTGCTTTTAAAGCGGTCTGGATCATTTTCTTATTCAAGATTGGTTCGCGACTCGCGGTAGCACTGATGATGATGTCGGCCTCAAATAAATGCCGGTCAATGTCGTGCAGTGGTAGCGCAACACCGCCATGTTGCGAGGCCAATACTTGCGCGTGTTCCAACGTGCGATTGGCAATCAGTAATCGTTTTACTTTTGCATCGCTCAAATGCCTTGCAGCTAGCTCAATGGTGTCGCCTGCGCCAATCAACATAACGGCAGCACGATCCATTTCGGTAAACAATCGCTGCGCCATCCGCACCGCAGCAAAAGCGACTGAGACCGGATGCGCGCCAATACGGGTATCGGTGCGAACGCGTTTGGCGACTGAAAAAGTTTGCTGAAACAGGCGGTCGAGCATGCCATTGACGCTTTGGGCATCGCGGGCGGCTTGCCAAGCCATTTTAACCTGCCCCAAAATTTGTGGTTCCCCCAGAATCAGGGAATCCAAGCCTGCTGCCACTCGAAATAGATGCTTAACCGCTTGAGCGTCGTGGTGTTGATAACAATACGTTTGCAGTGAGTCGAGCGAAAGCCCGTGTTGCTGCGAAAGCCATTGCAATAATTGCGCTTCTGCGCCGGTGTCGATATGGGCATAAATTTCGGTGCGGTTGCAGGTTGAAAGCACGGCAGCTTCATGAACGCCATTCAGCGCCTGTAGGGTTTTCAATGCTTCTGGCAGCTGCCCAGCTTCTACCGCCACCGTTTCGCGCAGGGCAATCGGTGCAGTTTGATGGTTAAGGCCTAGCGCGATGAAGGGCATGAAAGGGCGATGCGGGTTATGCTATGGAGTAGGTGCCGTCTATTCTAACGTATTGGTGTTCCAATGATTTTTCGCGTGTTTGTGCTCGGGTTTTTGCTGCTATCGGCGCCCCTGCTGGCCGACCCCTCATTTGATGAAAAAAGCCAAACCGTCGCAGCCGTGATGGCGGCCGAATATGCCCTGCAAAACAAGGACATCAGGACCGGTGCGCTCGAATACGCCAAAGCGGCGCAGCTCAGCGACGATATCAATCTGGCTGAACGGGCTGCCAGTCTGGCGATGAGCGTAAAAATGACCGAGCTTACGCGCAAGTCATTGGTGCGTTGGCGTGTGCTGGCACCTAATTCCGCAGCCATGTGGGCGATGAATTTACGTTTGTCGATGCAGCTTGGCGAGGCCGAGGCGGCATTTATTTTCTCGCGCAAATTGCTCAATTACGGCACCCCGGAATATACCAATCAATTGTTTGATGTCCTACGGACCGAAAAAGCCGACGGCGGGGTGATGTCGCGGGCAGTGTTGCGGGATACCGCCATGAATGCTGCGATGCCAGAAAACGTGCAGATATGGGTCCAATTATTGTTTCTGGCAGAAGCTCTGGAAGAGCCAGTTGCTACGCAAATATTAAGTGAAAAAATTGCGCTGAAATTTCCCGATGATGCGCGCGCGCAAGTCATCGGCGCGTCGGCTTCGCGAATAAAGGGCGATGAAGTGGCTGCCCTGGCAATGGTGCACAGAGCGAGTATTTTGCAGCCGCAAAATGACTGGGTAAAGCAAACGGTGCTGACCGAGCTAACCCATCTGCAAGCCTGGCTGGAAGCAGAGAAATACCTCGCCAGCGGGTCGCAGGATGAAAATACCTGGTTAATGCGTGGACGTTTACTACTAGAAGCCAGACAACGTGACGCGATCGAAAATTTTTATACCAGCTTGTCACAGCAGCAAAAACAGCCGAGTCAAAAACTGCAGCTTTTGTTCGGACAATTGGCAGACGCTAACGGACGCTGGGCCGATGCAGAGCGTTGGTATCGCGGCGTGAATGTAAGCCCGGAACGCGAGCGCGCACAGTTGCGGCTTCCAATCATGTTGCTGAAGCAAAACCGGTGGAGCGAAGCGCTGGGCCAGCTGCATGCGTTGCAAAAAAACGAAGGCGCCGATGGTGAATATATCCGCGATAGTTATTTGATTGAAGCCGATTTATGGGCCAAACAAGACAAAGATTCACAGGCGATGAAAGTATTGCAGCGCGGCTTGGCGATTTTTGAAGATGATCCCTTATTGATGTACGGACGGGCCATGCAGCATGCCAGTCAAAACCGTGTGGATGCGGCTTTGGCCGATCTTAAAAAAATAATTGACGACAACAGTCAAAACGCCGAAGCGCTTAACGCTTACGGCTACACACTAGCGCAACATAAAAAACAATACGCACAAGCTTTGCCTTTCATCGAAAAAGCATTGAAGCTTAGGCCTGGCTCAGCTTCGACGATGGATAGCTTGGGCTGGGTCAAGCTAAAGCAACTCAAATATGATGATGCCCAGCACTGGCTCGAGAAGGCCTGGAGTAAATCCAAGGACCCAGAAATTGCCGCGCATTTAGGCGAACTGTATTGGCTTGTTGGTCGAAAGGATGATGCGCGAAAAATATGGTCAGTGGGCCAAACTATTGACCCGCAATATGTGCTTTGGCCCGCGTTAAAGAAAAAATATACGCCATGAAAAAAAGTATTCTCATTTTATGCGGTCTTTTGATGACGGCTTGTCAGCACGAAGTAAAGCCTGTGACTAGCGCGAATTATTCGCAACGGCAGGCCGAGCGCGAGTTGGCTTTGCAAGCGCAAAATCAATGGAGCTTTCGTGGCCGTATTGCAATTAGCGACGGTAAGCAGGCGGGCACAGTCAGGATTAATTGGCAGCAGCGTGGCGAGCAATTTGACATCGTCATTTCTTTGCCGATCAGTAATCAAAAATATCGCTTGCGCAGCGTCAATCAAAAAGTGCAGCTGGAAGGCTTTGGCATTGTCATGCTTGAAGGCGACAGCGCAGAAGCCGTGCTGCAAGAGGTAACTGGCTGGCGCGTTCCCTTCAAGGACATGCAGCTTTGGCTGCGCGGCGTGCGCACCAATACTGCGACCCGCATCGACTTTGGCCCCAGCGGCTTGCCTGCACAGTTTCGCGAGAATGGCTGGTTGGTGGATTATCGCGATTGGAATACCGCTGTAATGCCGATGCCGATGAAAGTGTTTGCCAATTCCAGCAGCGATGGCAAAAATGCCAGTGTTCGCCTGCAAATCGAGGCCTGGGAATAAAGTGGGTGAGTTTTCGCAAGCCGATGGCTGGAGCGTCTGGTCGGCACCGGCAAAGATTAATTTATTTTTGCAAATTACTGGCCAACGCAGTGACGGCTATCATCTTTTGCAAACCGTATTCCAGCTACTGGATTGGGGTGACCGCATTCATGTCCGGCTTCGCGTAGATAATCAGATAATCCGCGTGGCCGCTGACGATTACGGTGTTGCTGAAGCCAGTGATCTAGTTGTTCGCGCTGCAAAGTTGTTGCAAATACATGCAGGCATAAAGCAGGGCGCAGAGCTAGCTGTCAGTAAAACTATTCCGCTCGGTGGCGGCTACGGTGGCGGCTCATCCGATGCTGCCACGGTGTTGCTTGTTTTGAATTGTCTATGGCAGGCGGGTTTAAGCAATGACCAATTGGCCATGCTGGGTCTGGAACTTGGCGCAGATGTGCCGGTTTTTATCCGGGGCCATAGTGCTTGGGCCGAAGGTGTAGGCGAAAAATTATCACCGATGAAACTGCCGGAAGCCGCGTATTTATTGGTTGATTCGGGTGTGAGTGTCCCGACCCGAGAACTTTTTCAATCTTTGGAATTGACTCGAAATGCCGCTGCGGCGACAATAGCGGACTACGTTTCAGGAACAGTGCTCGGGAATGCCTTCGAGCCGGTGCTGCGGGCAAGGGAACCAATAGTCGATCGACTGCTGGAATACTTGTCTAAACTCGGCCCGGCCAGCTTAACCGGCACAGGTGGCGGTTGTTTTGTAAGGTTTAAAAGCTTTGCTGACGCCCAAGCCGCACACCAGCATTTGCCTTCCGGTCTTAAAGCCTGGGTTGCAAATGGCGTCAATAGCTCGCCTTTGTTGGCGCAGCTTGAGCACTGGACCAACGAAGCGGGACTTGTAGGGGCGTCGCCAAGCGGTTAAGGCACCAGGTTTTGATCCTGGCATGCGTAGGTTCGATTCCTTCCGCCCCTGCCATTTCAATGTTTTCATCACATCGGAAGACCGCCATGAGCATGCAAAATCTGCTCGTTTTTTCAGGTAACGCCAATCTTCCGCTTGCCAAGGCAGTCTGCCGGGAATTATCGGTGCCAATGGGCAAAGCCTTGGTGGGCAAGTTTTCCGACGGTGAAGTACAGGTTGAAATTGAAGAAAACGTGCGTCGTCAGGAAGTCTTCGTAATCCAGTCAACCTGTGCACCGACTGCAGAAAATTTCATGGAGTTGCTGGTCATGGTGGACGCGCTCAAGCGCGCCTCGGCCGGCAGTGTCACCGCCGTAGTGCCGTATCTAGGCTATGCAAGACAGGATCGCCGTCCGCGTTCCGCTCGGGTGCCGATTACGGCGAAAGTGGCAGCAAAAATGTTTTCAGCAGTGGGTACCGATCGGGTATTAACAATTGACCTGCATGCTGATCAGATTCAGGGTTTTTTCGATATTCCAGTCGATAATGTCTATGCCTCGCCGATCTTGTTGGCCGACATTTGGCGCAATCAGGGTACCGATAATGTCATGGTGGTATCGCCCGATGTCGGTGGTGTGGTGCGCGCACGCGCTATCGCCAAGCGCTTGGACGATGCCGATCTGGCCATCATCGACAAACGCCGCCCACGCGCGAATGTTTCGACGGTCATGAATATTATTGGTGATGTCGAAGGTCGAACCTGCGTGCTGGTCGATGACATCGTGGATACCGCCGGCACCTTGTGTGCAGCGGCAGCGGCACTGAAACAGCATGGCGCCAAACGTGTGGTCGCCTACTGTACCCATGCCGTCTTGTCGGGCGCAGCAATCAACAACATCAGCGGTTCGTCTCTGGATGAACTGGTGGTCACCGATACGATTCCATTGTCGGAAGCTGCCCGCGCCTGCGGTCGGATTCGTCAATTGGGCGTAGCGGAATTGCTGGCCGAAACCATCAGGCGCATTGCGCTGGGTGAGTCGGTCAGCACTTTGTACGTGGATTAAATTCGGGGGATTCATTTCCCCAAACCACTCACTTGGTCGCGAGTGAGTGTTATCGCCGTCGCGAGACGGTTCATTAAGTAGAAAAGGTAGAAACATCATGGCAACTCATGCAATTAACGCCAGTGCCCGCAAAGACGAAGGGAAAGGTGCGAGCCGCCGCTTACGTCATAGCGGTTTCACTCCAGCAATCGTTTACGGCGGTACTACGCCTCCGGCTTCCATCCAGTTTGACCACAATCCATTATGGCTGGCAACGCAGAACGAGTGGTTTTACTCCTCGATTCTTGAATTAAGCGTTGACGGCAAAATGGAAAAAGTGCTGTTGCGCGATATGCAACGTCACCCGTTCAAACAACTCATCTTGCATCTGGATTTCCAGCGTGTCGATGAAAACACCGCTACCCGCTTCAACGTTCCGTTGCACTTCCTGAATCAGGAAAAATCCCCGGCTGGAAAAACTGCCGGTATTCTGGTTCTGCATGAACTCAATGAAATCGAAGTTCTGTGCTTGCCACGTGACTTGCCTGAATTCGTTGAAATCGATCTGTCGGAACTCAATGTTGGAGACATCATTCACATGTCGGATCTGAAATTGTCACCCGGCGTCACATTGCCTGCATTGAAACTCGGTAAGAAACATGACCTGGCGGTTGTTATCGCCAAGCATGCCCGTGAAGAAGCCGAAGACATTGCAGCGCCATCCGCTGAAGTGCCATCGACCAAGTCGGCTAAAGCCGGTGCAGCGCCTGCTGCTCCTGCCAAGCCAGCTGCCAAAAAGAAATAATTTTCTAGATGCGAGCTTCGGCTCGCATCTCATTATTTTATGGCAAGCGGTTTGCGACTTATTGTCGGCCTCGGTAACCCCGGTGCCGAACACGCCAAAACCCGGCATAACGCCGGGTTTTGGTTTATTGACGCGCTGGCAGAAAAAGCCGGCGCGCGTTTTGGTCTCGAGTCAAAATTGCATGGCGAGACCGCCAAGATTCAACTAGCGGGTCAGACGATCTATTTACTGAAACCTTCTACTTTCATGAATGCCAGCGGCCGATCTGTTATGGCCGCATTACGTTACTGGAAAATCGAACCCGAAGAATGTTTGTTGGCGCATGACGAACTGGATATGCCGCCCGGCACCGCACGTTTGAAGTTTGATGGCGGGCACGGTGGTCAAAATGGTTTGCGCGACACCATGGCTTTATTGGGTCACGGCAAGTTCCACCGTTTGCGTGTTGGTATTGGCCACCCCGGTCACAAGGACAAAGTCACGCCTTGGGTGCTGGGCAAGCCAAGTAAAGATGACGAAGCGTTAATTTTGCGTGCCATCGACGACGCCATTGCGGTCATGCCGCTATGTGTGGAAGGTAATTTTCATGATGCGATGACGAAATTGCACACGAAAGCGGAGGCTGGGGGCTAGAGGCTAGAGGCTAGAGGCTAGAGGCTAGAGGCTAGAGGCTAGAGGCTTTCGCGCTTCGTGTTTCTGTCTTTGTATAAAAATGTAATGGCTTCAAAAAAGCTCAGATTTTGGGTAGATCTTCAAACTAAATTCGGTTCGGAGCTTGGTGGGTTCGGTTGTGGGGAATATCCCCAGCCCCTAACCCCCAGTCCCCAGCCCCAAGGAAAAAACATGGCCATCAAATGCGGCATCGTCGGTTTACCGAACGTCGGCAAATCCACCTTATTCAATGCGCTGACCAAGGCGGGTATTGCCGCGGCCAACTTTCCTTTCTGCACTATCGACCCCAATGTCGGTGTGGTGCCGGTGCCGGATTTACGTTTGGCGCAGCTGGCTGACATCGTCAAGCCGCAAAAAACCATCCCAACCTCGGTCGAGTTTGTCGATATCGCCGGCCTGGTGGCGGGTGCTGCGAGCGGTGAAGGTCTGGGCAATAAGTTTTTAGCCCATATTCGTGAAACCGACGCTATCTGCCATGTCGTTCGTTGCTTTGAAAACGCCGACATTATTCACGTCAATAATAAAATTGACCCGCTGTCGGATATTGACACCATTGACACCGAGCTCGCCTTGGCCGACTTAGATTCCGTCGAAAAAGCGCTTAACCGCGCCGAAAAACTAGCCAAGTCCGGCGATAAAGACGCTCAAGCGCGTAAGCCAGTGCTGATCAAAGTGCGGGAAGCTTTGGATCAGGGCAGGCCTGCGCGAGTGGTCGGCTTGGATGCTGATGAAAAAGCATTAATACGTGATTTATTCTTATTAACGCTTAAACCGGTGCTATATGTCGCTAACGTCCTCGAAAACGGCTTCGAGAACAATCCGTTTTTAGACCAGGTTCGTGAGCGGGCAAAAACTGAGGGTGCTGAAGTGGTGCCGGTATCGGCCGCCATTGAAGAAGAAATGTCCCAGCTTGAAGATGCCGACCGGGCTGAGTTTTTGGCTGAAATGGGTTTGGACGAGCCGGGTTTGAATCGTTTGATTCGTGGCGCATACAAATTGCTGGGCCTGCAGACTTATTTTACCGCCGGCGTAAAAGAAGTGCGTGCCTGGCAGGTCCGTGCCGGTTCAACCGCGCCACAGGCGGCGGCGGTGATTCATACCGACTTTGAAAAAGGCTTTATCCGGGCCGAAACCATCGCTTTCGACGATTTCATCAAATATAAAGGCGAGTCGGGATCTCGTGACGCCGGCCGCTTGCGCCTTGAAGGCAAGGAATATCTGGTTCAGGAAGGCGATGTGCTGCACTTCCGTTTCAACGTTTGATGATCGAAGCCTAATATTGTTGTCGCTAGCCGTTGACAAAAACAGCTAGCCCCGCCAAAATTGCGGGCTTCCTGACGGAGGGATACCCAAGCGGCCAACGGGGGCAGACTGTAAATCTGCTGTCTTACGACTTCGGTGGTTCGAATCCACCTCCCTCCACCAGTTTTATGTTTTGTGCTTCATATATGTTTGGTTTGGCGTCGCGTTCTTTTTAGGTTTTGTGTGCTGCAAAAAGTCAAAAAGTGCGGGAATAGTTCAATGGTAGAACATCAGTTTTCCAAACTGATTACGAGGGTTCGATTCCCTCTTTCCGCTCCATTGAATTGTGCAGCAAACAGTGCCATTTAGTTTCAAGGTGTTAACCAGTTTTACGCTCACTTAGCTCAGTCGGTAGAGCACTTCCTTGGTAAGGAAGAGGTCGAAGGTTCGATTCCTTTAGTGAGCACCAGCCGCGGTTGTACGTAAGTGCAATCATTATTTTTATTGAATTCATCAGGGTTAGAGCAATGTCCAAAGAAAAGTTCGAGCGCAAAAAGCCGCACGTGAACGTCGGCACGATTGGTCACGTGGATCATGGAAAGACGACGCTGACCGCGGCGCTGACCAAGATTGGTGCAGAACAATTTGGTGGTGAGTTCAAAGCCTACGATCAAA
>Ga0209181_10003156_pt1 | contig 25882 bp, 26 predicted proteins | sample MAT05_FD_187208 | JGI IMG/M metagenome (GOLD analysis project Ga0209181, IMG submission 187208) | Freshwater microbial communities from Lake Fryxell liftoff mats and glacier meltwater in Antarctica - MAT-05 (SPAdes) (version 2) | ecosystem: Environmental > Aquatic > Freshwater > Ice > Liftoff...
GCGTGCTCACCGGCCGCTTTGCGCGGAATCAGAAACGCGCCGATGTTGGCGGCGTAATTCGTGAGATCAAGGACGTGATCAAGGCCGAAGAGGAAAAGCAGCGCTACAAGCAATCGATTGATCAGTAGCGCGGAGACGGTTGAAATCCGCGCCGGACAGTCATCCGAAGCCGCGGCAGGCCGGGACGCCGGTCAAGCGAGGGCATCGGGAATTTACCGTGCGATGCGTGAATTGTTTTGGGGAAGCTCGAATGACTGCAGTCGGCCATTACCGGTCGAAGAGTTTTCTCCAAAGCGGTCGTTGAAATCGGTCCCGCGGCCCGCAAGGTTTTGGGCCATTGCAGCAGCGGCAACGCATTGATAGACGGAATTTATTTAACCAACGCTGACCGTTTGTCGAGGAACTATGCCTGCCGGAAAACGTGAACGCGTTATTTTTGTACATATGTACAGCATCATGCGTCAAGCGATTGCTTGCAAGCGGCTTTTTCGCATTTCTTCTGGAATGATAGGGAGACAGCGCGGAATGGTAGGGAGACTCTGTGCCCCCTACATTTAGTTTGGCCTCAGAACACACTCTCCCGAATCTTGCAGCGTCTTAAACAAGATGGGGCCGCAGATTCAGTGGCTGCATAGCTACGTTACGGGCGACAAGATTTATTGCATATACGTCGCGCCGAACGAGGAGATGATCCGCGAGCACGCTACGCAGGGGGGGCTTCCCAGCGAATCGCGTCTCCGCCGTTACGTCAGTAATGGAGCCAACCACTGCTGAGTAGCGCCGCCAAACAATCGGTTCCAGGGTTGACCCGCGCGACGCGAGGCCTCCCCTGAGCTCAGGCGTTGTGGATCAGATGTCATATCCTGATCGTCTGCTTTCGAGCGAACTGGAACCCGGCCTCAAACGACGGCTACGGGGTTGACCGGAAAGGCTTGAGCGGAAATAGTGTTGCACGATGCGCAACACGCTGGAATTAACGCGTCATCAAGTCTTTCCGGCACAAAGGACTTCGCAAACTGTACGAAATAGGTAATGCGGCCGGCGTTCAGGCGAGTCATGCAAAGCGGTGGCGAATGCAGTTAACGGCACTCGACACTGCTCAGGTAATTGACGACATGAACATACCGGGATTTAGTTGGCACCCCCTTAAGGGCGAAATGCGCGGACGCCGGTCGGTTTCGGTAAGCGGCAATTGGCGGCTTACCTTTGAATTCAAGGACGCTAATTCCCACGTTCTAGATTACAAGGACTATCCCTAATGGCGACGCACAATCCCCCTCACCCTGGTGAGTTCATTACGAGCATTTATCTCCAGCCCATCGGCATCAGTGGCCGCGATCTCGCTGAAAAGCTTGATGTGGCTGCCTCTACTCTCAGCCGGGTCCTAAAGGTACAAGCCGAGTCACACCTGAAATGGCGCTGCGGCTTTCCAATCGATCGGCAGATCGCCAGAGAGTTGGCTTGCCATGCAGGACAATCATGATCTTTGGGTGGCCCGACAAACCATTAATTTGCATGCGGTCGGAAAACTAGAGTTTGCCGCTGCCCAAGCACTTAAGCCGGCGTGACATGCGCCTGCTTTTCACCAAACAAAAAGACGTCCTCGAAGGGCCGCTTGGAGGCGGATTGGAGCTGGGTTTTGAACGGTTGCAAAGGGACCTTCTGCCAGACGACCAGGCGGGCCGACAGATTTTCTGTGCTTTGTACCGGAAAACCTGACGTTCACACCTTCCTGGGTTCGTCTACAATTTTGCTCGGGTAAAGGTAGTTGCTTAGGTGCGGCGTTGTGAAATTGGTATTGATGGATCGGTCGTCGCCCTCATGGGTTGGTTCTTTCCGGGCGTCGACTCTTAATGGAGGCAGTTCATGGAAGTTGGACATCATATCGAAAGTTACCGGATATGGGATGTCATCTCGCAATGGGGTCGCGAGACACTGCAGCATGAAATTATCCTTGCGCGCGTGATCGCGAAAGCGGTCATTCGCGATGGCCTGCGTGTGCAAAGCGTCGATCCCCGCTGGATGACTCGCGGCACATTTGAGCTTCACGGGTCTCCATTCGTCGGCTATGTCGCGCGCGATGGTGCGCTGCCCATCTTCATTCGTTCGTCAGCGCTCAAGCACCTGATCGATATTGTCGAGAATGCTGCCACGCCGGATCGGCAGGCGTTGTTCGAGGAGTGCGTCACTAGACAGGATTTCAAGGTTTGGCTTGAGCAGGCTGAATTGCCTCTGCCGTCATTCTGGTTTTCGGTCGCCGAGCAAGCCAGGGCTTTTGGTGTGCCACCAACAGCGCACCAAAATACGTTGAACTAGCGAATTTACAGGTCGCGTTTTCTGGCCAATCGACGACTGCAAATGACCGCTGTCGATCTATTTCTGCCCGATTGGCCCGCACTCCCATATTGAATTCCGGATGTCCAAATCAGACCCGGCAAGCGGGGGCGGAAACAAAACCCCCCAGAAAGTCGGGGCGGAAAACAAAAAGCCCCGGCAAGCCGGGACCTCAATGAAAAAACCCCCGGCTAGCCGAGGGTTTTAGATTCAGTACTCCAAACAACCTAGATAGGCTGGATGTTGGTCGCTTGCTTGCCCTTAGGGCCAGTGGTCACGTCAAACGAGACTTTCTGGTTTTCGGCTAGTGTTTTGAAACCACTCGACTGAATTGCTGAGAAATGCACGAACAAATCGTCGCCAGCTTCGTCAGGAGTGACAAAACCAAAACCTTTTGCATCGTTGAACCACTTAACTGTACCTGTTGCCATTATCTTTTCCTAAAATGTGTGATTGGGCGACTGCCCATACTGCAAATAGTCACAACGCATTGTACTCCACCTTGACAAGTTCCCTGGAAATAGATTTTGGTTGGATTTCCGACCGACCATGGCCTCTGACTTCCAATGGACAGGGTTTGCCTCAAATCAGCCCCTCCACCGCCCCCGAAGCGATGGTTTTGCCCTTGACGAACTGCTCGTGGTTGCGTTCGATCCGCTTCGGCTCATAGACGTAGTTGACCATCATGCCCAGCGCTTGTTTGAGGCCTTTGTCGGATTCGTCCGACTGCCAGTTCAGGCGTTCCAGCCGCGCGCCGTTGTTCAGGTGGAAGCGGGCGACTGCGTCACCCGAGGTGCCGGCCGGCTCGCCGACGCCGAGCAGGTACGCACCGCACAGTGTGCTGAGGGGCTGCTTTAGCGAAGCGATCGGGCTGTTTGGCGCACGCAGCTCGGCGGGGGTCGCAGCCAATATCGCGCCGAGCTGCGGTGTTACCGCCGCAAGCGCTTTACGCAGTTTGGGTGTGGCGCGTTTGTCGGCAGGCGCAAAGCCGCGCGCAACACTTGCCTTGAGCCACTCGCGATAGCCCGGAATCGGCGACAGCGTACAGAATTCCTTGATGCGCGGAAACTCGCCCGAGAGCTTGTCAACGACCTGCTTGATGAGGAAGTTGCCGAGGGACACGCCGCGCAGGCCCGGCTGACAGTTGCTGATGGAATAGAACACCGCAGTCTGGAAGCCGGCCGCGTCACCCGGTGCCGCATTGGTGTTGATCAGCGGGCCGATCTCTGAGGCCATCGCCGGCAGCAGCGCGACCTCGACAAAGATCAACGGCTCGCTGGCGATGGCGGGATGAAAGAACGCGAAACAGCGCCGGTCTTGCTGCAAGCGTCGGCGCAGATCATTCCAGTCGCGTACCTCGTGCACCGCTTCGTGCTGGATCACCTGTTCAAGCAGCGTGGCGGGGGCGTTCCAGTCCACGCGGCGCAGTTCGAGAAAGCCGGGGTTGAACCACGACGACAAGAGGTGCCGAAAATCGTCGTCCACTTGCGCGAGCTCGCCGTCGCGCCGCAAGGCATCCAGCAGCGCGACCCGCATACCGACGATCTGATGGGTGCCGCCGGAGGCGCGATTGAGACGACGCAGTAGCTCCTGACGCGGCGGTTCGGCCACCTGCGACAACACCGCTAAATTGATCGACGAGGGCTCGTGCGCGTAGGCGTGCGCAGCCTGAAGAACACGCTCCGGGTGGGGCGCGAAGTCGGTCTTGAGAGCCTGAAAGAAACTGACGCGTTGTGGCCCGTCGAGCTCGGCATAGCGGGCCAGAGTTTCCTTGGCACGGCTGGTCCCAGAGGCTTCGCCTTCTTCTGACAGTAGTTGGTGACACGCCTGTACCAGACGCCGGACCGCGGTGTCGCGCGCCGGTCGGCCGGGCGAGGTTGACTTAAGTGAATCAAAGATCATGGAGGTTCCTGCAAAGCGCGATAGCCAGTGACTACGCCGGTAAATCAGGCACCTGAATCTGACGTTGCCTGTCGTTTCCTGTAGTTGCCAGTAAGCTAGCACGAACCTCGAAAATTGCGAACCGCCAGTGTTGCCTTTTTGTCGCTCAGTCGCTGCCGCCGCGCTTTTCGAAGTAAAACAGCTGCATGGTCGAGCCGCTGCCATCGGCTTGTAACGAGAATCCATACTGCTTGTCTCGCGTACCGGCCTTGAAAAACTTGCCGTCGCGGTGTGAGGACTTGTTGAACTGCGTGTCGCTGCAGGTGAGGGTCTTGCTGCGCTTTGCAGCCTTGCGTTCCGCAGCGGCTTCCGCTTTGTCGCGAGGTTCGCTGCAATCGAGTACCTCGCCATAGGGCTTCAGCGCATCGCGATAGAACGACTCGACCTTGGCAGCGTCGTCCCCGCTTTTCAGTTTGACCACCACCACGCGCAGACCATAAGAGCCGAACCAGAGGTTCAAGTTGACAGCATCATCGTCATTGCGCCGCTCGCGCTCGACGGTCGCGCCGGGGTAGAGCGGCAGCCCGGTTTCCTCAGGGTTGGGTTTGGTGTTGACATCAATGCCTGCGCCAAAGCGCTTGGGTGTGGAGAAACCATTCTCACCCGCGTTGGCGGGCGTGCTGACCGCGAGCCAGAGCGTGGCGGTGGCGGCAACGAGGGCGGCGGCCAATCCTGTGGTGCGAACCCTCGCAGTGTGGGTTGTCGGGTGGTAGTGATGCATGCTGGGCTCCGTCAAGAAAGTTTGTGATGAATGCAATTTGGCCCAAGCGCCGCCCGCAGGGTAGCGATAGGCGACGGATTGCAGAGATCGGGCAACGGGTGGGTGGTGAGCGCGGTGGACGAAAGTGCCCTATTGACGGGCATCTTCAAGCATTTATGTCTGGAGATGCCCGTCGATAGTCGATCACTATATTGACGACGGCCGGTGGGCGATGCCGAAAAATGCATGCTCGAGACCGACCGGGAGCCAACGCATGCGGGTATGCGACACCAATTGGATGATGATCGAGGAGTACCTGAAACACGACGACCGTGCCGTCGTGCCAATCGGCTGCACCGAGCAGCACGCTTACCTCAGCCTCGCCGTTGACGCGATCCTCGCCGAGAACGTCGCTGTTGACGCCGCCGAGCCGCTCGGTGTGCCGGTGTTTCCGGTGATCCCGTTCGGCCACACGCCGACTTTCATGGGCTATCCGGGCACGGTGTCATTGCGCCTCGACACGCTGATTGCCGTGATGCGAGACGTGCTCGACAGTCTCGCCACGCACGGCTCTAGGCGCATCGTCATCGTCAACGGCCACGGTGGCAATGCGCCGATCGGCCACTTTCTGGGCGAATGGATGGCGGATCATCCCGACGTAACAGTGAAGTTTCACAACTGGTGGAATTCACCGCGGACGTGGGCCAAGGTGTGCGAGATTGATCCGGTCGCTTCCCACGCGTCATGGATGGAAAGCTTTCGTTCAACCCGGCTGCCCGGCGTGGTGCAACCATCGACATCGGCCGCACCGGTCGACTACGCGAAGTTGAAACTACTCAACCCCGCCCAGACGCGCGCGTATGTTGGCGAAGGCAACTTTGCGGGCGTGTACCAGAAGCCCGACGAGGTGATGGACGCGCTGTGGCAGGTCGCGGTGGAAGAGACGCGCGAGTTGATTGCGTCCAACTGGCTTAGACCACAATTGGTAGCAGAAGCAACACCGCGCGCAGGTGAGCCTGCGCGCGGTGCTGGCTTCAAGTGCAGCGTAACTATTTGGCGGGTGCGGCTCCGGTGCCGGCCTTGGCCGCGGCAGCCGCTTTCTTCTTCTCAAGAATCTTCTTGAAGTCGGTCCAAGAGGTTTCGTTTGGACGTGTGTCATCGGTCGGCGGTGCGGTTTTATAGATCGGCCAGTTGGTTTCGATTTCTTTGCGGATACCGTCGGGCATGGCCGCGTAACCACCTTTGAGTTTCTTGCCGGTTCCCGAATAAATGACGTAGCCTTGGCGGTCGCCCATCTTCATCCATGGTAGAAACTTTGCGATACGTGTCCATGCGATGCCGGGGTAGGTGGTGGTCTTGGCCGGGTCGAGCAGTTCGTCTTTATCGACGATGAAATTGAAGATCTCCATCGCCTGATAGGTGCCGCCGATGTACTCCTGATAGTCGCCCGCCAACGGGTTGGGGTAGAAGAGCGGAAATTCACTCGTATAGATGAACTTGTCTTCAGACTCGCGTCCGCGGAACTTGGTCGGTCCACTTTCGTTGCGCGCCCAACTGACGCCGCGCCCGTTGACTGGGTCGTTGGCGATGTGCTGTACGTCTACTTCTTCACTCGTCCATGGATTTTTCCATGTGCGCACCACCTGCTTGGTGGCCGGGTCCAGGTAGAACAGCACTTCGCGCGACACGTGCCGGTAACCGTAGCCCTTCACCGGATCTTGGAAGCCCTTTGAGGTGCGAATGTTCATACCCCAGTAGTTGAACAAGAGCCGGTCTTTCTCGCCAGCGACGCGGGTATAGACATTGCCCTCCCAGTAATAGACCATCTCTTCGCCGTCTTTTAGGCTCGATTGGATCTTGCGGTCCATCTTGACCACGTCATCCGGGTTGCTGATATCGAACTTTGCGGGGGTAGCGGTTTTCTGGGCATTTGCGGCAGTGGCGAAATTGAGCGCCAGTGGCGCCGCGCAGAGGACCAGCAGTTTGCGCAGGGTCATGTTTTTCTCCTCAGGTTGTCCGGACAAATTTTCACCGCTATAGCGCACTTTTCGCGTCCGTGCACGCAGAGGAATGGGCGTGACCTCGATCTGTCCGGACGGGAAGGCGTGTTGGTGCCAAAGTAGTGTTGGCGACCCGCACGCGCAGCGGCACGTGCACGCGAGACGCCGTATCAGCAGTATCAGCAGTATCAGGCGGACAGGCATCCAATGTTGGCGGTTCGGGCGGGGGAGTCGATTGTCGACTCGATTTCTACAAGCGAGTTCGCCGAGGATTCCGGGCGGATGTAGAGCCAAACTTACTTGGCTGGTGCGGTCGTCGTGGCAGCGGAGTCCCAAGCGTCGAAGTCGCACATGTTTGCGTCAAAGGTGGCTTCGGTCAGAACGACTTTCGCGCGGCGGCTGAGTTCGACCTCATGAAACGCCTTCGCTAACTCGAAGCTCATGTTGGCCAAGCTCTTGGCGTCAACCGGCAATTTTGCTGAATTCTCACCAATCACCACGGCACCCGCGACCAGTTCAATAAACAATCGCTCGGCTGTTTGAATCAATGGTGCTCGTGATTCAACTGCCGGTGCGGCAGCTTGCACTGCGGCGGGAGCGGGGCGGGCTGGTGCGGCGGCGGCGTGTGACATGGTGAATTCCTCGATAAATTGTTGCCTATCGTACTCCGAATGAGGACCAACGGATAGTCCGGGGCAGGCGTCGTCAGCTGGCGGGAGCCGGCCGCCGGGGATGTTGCATGACCTGCGCAAACAGTGCCGCGTCGAGCCAGCCCTGTAACCATGCGCGCAAACGAGGGTAGGGCGCGGCATCGAACCAAACCGGATCGACGGCGGCAAATTGGCGCACGAATGGGAAGACAGCGGCGTCGATCCAGCGCGGCTGATCGCCAAAAAGTTGGCTGCGGGCGGATAGCCGTGCCTCGAGTGATTGCAGGAACACGTCGCCCGCCCTGCGATAGCTAGCCGCAGATTGCGATGGAAATCGGTCCGGATACTTGTAGCCGTCGAGCGCTTGTTTGAACGCGCCGTCGTTGATGGCAAGTAACTCGCTCGCCTCAACTTGCGGCACATCAAGCCAAGTCAACGGATCATTCAGCGCGAGCGCCCAATGCATGATGTCAACACTTTGTTCGAGCACGCGCCCGTCAACCAACTGCAGCACCGGAACCGTACCTTTCGGTGAAAGGTCGAGCATGGCGTGCGGCTTGGCGCGAAGCGAGACTTCGAGTTCCTCAACCGCAACCCCGGCGGCGGCGATCGCCAGCCGCGCACGGATGGCGTACGGACAACGACGGAAGGTGTATAGCAACGGCAGACGCATTGGATGGATAGACTACTTGGCGGCGACGTAAGCCGGGCCGCGCAGCGCCTGACCGCTTCGCGTACCGGCATGCTTGCCATTGTCGAGCGTCACCGCACCGTTCACCAGCACGTAATCAAAGCCAACCGAGAACTGATGCGGTTTGTCGAAAGTGGCTTTATCGGCAACGGCGGTCTCATCAAAGATGACGATGTCGGCGGCAAATCCAGCGCGTAGCAGACCGCGATCCTTCAGCTGAAATTTTTGCGCGGCGAGCGAGGTCATGCGGCGCACGGCATCCTCAAGGCCGATAATTTTTTCTTCGCGAACATATTTCGCCAACACGCGTGCGTTGGTGCCGTAGCTGCGTGGATGCGGCATGCCGCGGCCGTTCTGTACGCCGCCATCCGCACCGATCATATTGAACGGATAGGCCATGAAGTAGCGCACATCATCTTCGTTCATGCCGTGGTACACCATCTGTGCCCCGCCCGCGATGAGCATATCGAGCATGGTCTCAATCTCCGGTGCCAGGCCGGCCGCGCGACCGCGCATGAGGTTGATGTCGGCGATACTTTTGCCGTTGAGCGAGGGGTCGGCCGCATGGCGCGCCACCACTGCATAGGCGAAGCTTGGCCGCTTCAGCGATTGCGCATTGGCCAGCATTTCCGCAGCGATTTTGCGGCGCGTCGTCGCGTCTGTCAGGCGTTTGGTGACGTCTATATCACCACCCTCGCGCGCCCAATCGGGCAGCATGACACCGAGGTTGGTGCTGCTCGCCGTGTAGGGATATTGGTCGATGGTGACGTCGAGGCCGTTGCGGCGCGCTTGTTCAATGAGCGCCAAGGTCTCGCGTGATCGGCCCCAGTTGGCCGGCGCGCTTACCTTGAAATGCGACACCTGCACCGGCATGTTGGCGGCACGGCCGATGTCGAGCGCTTCGTTGATGGCTTCCACCACACGATTGCCTTCGTTACGAATGTGCGAGGCGTAAATGCCCTGATTGCGTGCAGCGACTTTCGCCAAACCCACCACTTCCTGCGTGGAGCTATACACGCCCGGCAAGTAGATCAATCCGGTCGAAAGACCGACCGCGCCGTCCTTCATCGCCATATCCACCAAACGTTCCATGTCGCGTTGTTCATCGGCCGAAGCCTCGCGGTTGGCAAGCCCCATGGTTTGCCGCCGCACGGTGTTGTGGCCGACCAGCGAGGCAACGTTGATGGATGTCTTGGTGGTATCGATGCGGGTAAAGAATTCTTTCAGGCTGTCTGCCGATCCGCCGCAGTTACCCGTAATCACAGTGGTCACCCCGTTGTAGATAAAGTTGTCCGTCGTCGGGGTTTCAAACAGGCCGAATTCGATGTGCGCATGAACATCGATGAAGCCGGGTGCGACGATGTGGTTGCGCGCGTCGATGGTTCTTGTGGCAGTTGTGCCTGCAAGCCGGCCAACGCCAATGATCTTGCCGTCTTTGACGGCTATATCGCCGCGCGTCCAACTATTGCCGGAGCCGTCGACGATGCGCCCGTTGGTGATCAAGATGTCCGCTTTGCCTGAATCCGGTACGGTTGCGCAACCGGCCAGCAACGCGACGACGGGAATGATGAGTGCGCGTGCAAACGCCTCCGGCAGGCTTGTGTTCATATTGAGTTGCTCTCAGCGGGTATGAATTGATGTGGATGGCAAGATGATAAGCGAGACAACGGGCGACGTTGAAATCGAGACGTTGCGATTGCAAATGCGTCGCTTTGTGTACGCAGACGCACCATTTTTTGTGCGGCTGCTAAACGACCCGGACGGGATCCGGTACATCGGTGACCGCGACGTCCACAACGAAGAGCAAGCGTGCGCATACATGTCCACGAGCCATACGGCGCAGTACGAAAAAATGGGCTTCGGTCTGTACCTCGTGCAGTTGAAGGAGGATGCCATGCCGAGCGATATGTGCGGCCTCAGCCAGCGTGACAGGCTCGATGACGTTGATATCGGGTTTGCTTTTTTGCCCAAGTTTCGCGGCAAGTAATATGCCCTTGAGGCGGGCGCAGCGACCATAGACTAAGCCCGCGACCGATTGAAAATGAAGCGCGTGGTGGCGATTGCGACGCCTGACAGTGCCGCCTCGATTGCGCTGTTGGAAAAGCTTGGCTTTCACTTCGAGGCCACCACCCACCTCAAGGACAACGCGAGCGAGTTGGTGGTGTACGCGATTGATTTATGAAACTCTACTGTTGACGGGCATTTTCAGACAGTTATCATTGGAAACGCCCGTCTTTGCTAGGGTTTTGCGTAGTAAACAACCAAGCTTTCCGTCTCGAACGGAGTGCAGCCCCTAGCCCGCACGGAGCGCAGCGCAATGCGGGTAGCTGCTCGGCTGCGCTCCATGGCGGGCTGCATCAATTTCTGCCGCTAGTCGCGCTTGGCGGGCTGCCGCGAAAGACTGATGCCGACCACATCGGCCACCGGTCGCTCCATGCGCACCGGGAATCCCTCGGTAGAAGTTTCTGACGGTTGGTTGGCCACGGCGAAGGTGCCGGTACGCAAGTCTTTGACGATCAGCGCGGTGCTGCCGCCACCGTCGAGATTGACGGCGTCAAAGGCGCCCAGCTTCAACATGAAATCGCCCAGCTCTTTCATGCTCGCGCCGCGGCTGTAGCCGTCCTGCCTGCCGTCGACGGCGACCAACCACAGTGTCTTGGCGTCGGCGCTGATGCCGGCCACGCTGCGCGGATGGCGCGTGCCGTTTTCATCGGTTGAGGTCGGCTTGCCGGCTTTGAGGACTAGAGCGTTGCCGCTCACCGCATAGCGTGTCCCGGTGGGGATCTCCATCACGTTGTCGCGAATGGTGACCCTGCCGTCGTCAGCAACCAGCAGAACAGCGCGCATCTTGTCGCCGACCGGTTTGCTGATCGTTTTCCCGGACGATACGTGCCAGCCAACCGGCATGGTGCAGTTGCCGACAAAGTAACGCACCTTCTTGCCCATGATGTCCTTGGCGATCGGCGCGCCAAAAAAGCTCGCATTGAGCGTGATCACAAAGTCGTGTTTGCGCGCGGCAACAGTGGGTGTGTCGAGTTGACCCACGCACGGTCCGTCACCGTCGGGGTCGCGGTCGTCTGCGAGAACAACTTTGGTCGTGATGCGGGCATGGCTGATATCGATTTTCGCGATCACGCCGGCCATCGGGCCCGGCACGTTAAACCGTTCGATCTGGTAGGGCAAGCGCTCCGCTTCCGCCGCGAGCGGCGGGTGGTTGACGACAGGCGCTGACAGCGGTTGGGCGCAGCCGTTGCCGACGGCGACGAGCAGCGCCAAAGGCAACAATCGCACCGACCGCACCAGTGGCACCAACCGCGCGAACAATTGACGCGTGAGTCGACGGCGCATATCTACATCGGCCGTGAACGAAGCCCAGTGACAATGGCGTGCAGCCGGGTGTTGCCCGTCGCGTCGGCAGCCGGTTGCGCGATGGCGACCGCCACCCAGCCGCTGATGTCCGCCGCCGACACTGCCACCGTCTGACGCGCTTCAATCGCTTGCTTCATGGCGCGCAGTTTCATGTCGCGTCGTGCGGCTTGAAATGCGGATGGCGACTCGATATCCAACGCCGCCTCCAGCTTGAGCATCGCGTCGGCAATGTCTCCCGGCGAACCCGATTTCGACCGTCGTGCGGCGAGTGCGCTCTCCCAAGTTGCCGGCAGCGCGGCGAGCGCGGCCCAGTCTTCGTCGATATTCGAGGCGTTGCCGGATTCCATGGCAACACAAAGCGCAATCTTAGCCTCCAACGCGTCGCAGACCTTCGACCATGAACGTTTAGCGCCGCCCGCCACCAGGTCGCGCGCGCGATCACGCGCCGCCCGAAATTTCGCGTCAATCTTTGCCGCCAAATGGCGCGGCGTCTCGCCAGCCTTACGCCAAGCGGTGTCAACGTCGTTCAGTGTCTTGCGAATGTCGGCCGCAGGCGTGTCTTCGTTCAGTCCGCTGAGTTGGCTGATCAAGGCGTCGCGTGCACCGAGCTGCGATTTGAATTCTTGATCGCGCGTGGCAGTCGCGGCATCGCGCGCTTTAAACACCGCATCGGTCGCCGCCTTGAAATCGGCCCACAACTTGTTCTCTTGCTGTCTTGCCAGCGGCAACGATTTAGCGTGTTGTTGCCAATCCGCCTGAAGCTGGCGAACCTTGGCGATGGTGTCGCGTGACTTGGTGTCGGCGGCGAGCGCCTTGGCGCGCTCGACCAGTTGTTCGCGTTTCAATGCTTCAACGCGCCTGGCTTCGCTGAGCGGCGCCTCGACAATGGCTTGCGCGGCTTGCATGCGTTCCAAGAGAGCCTTTTGCGCCTTGTGTGGAACCGTGTGCTCGACCGGTCCCAGCTTGCGCCACTCGGTCTGGAAGTGATCGAGCGCGCGCGTTGCCTGCCGCCAGTCTGGAGGTTCGGCGGCAACAACCAGCTTGGCGTCCGCATCAAGCTTGGTGACGAGTGCGTTGCGCGCTTGCAGGTTTTCCTGCCGTGCGGCTTTGAGCTTCGCGAGCTGCGCGTCAACCGGCAGATAGGCGTGCTTGAGGGCACCGTCGAAGCGCAGCCACAAATCGCGGTTGGTCGCGCCGCCGAGCTTGTCGAGTTCCTTCCACCGCTCGCGTAGCTTGTCGATGCCAGCGGCGTGCGATTTGAGATTAAGTTTGATGTCGGTGATCGCCTTGGCGAGATCCTCGGCCTCGACCACCAGGTCTTCGCGCACCCGGCCACCGCCCCAGTGCTGCCAGCCCTTGAGCCGGCCAATCTCGGCTCGCACGCGTTCCACGCGCGCTTGCAACTTCGGCGACACCTTGTGCTTTTTCAGACGTACATCGATGGCGGCCAGCGCGGCGGCTGATTCGACAATCTGTCCGTCGGTGAGTGCGGTTTCAGCAGCACTTAACATTGCTTCTAAGGCGGCGCGCTCCTGTTCGCGGGCGGCCGCAGTGGCTTCAGCATCGGCGGTCGTGGCCGCACTTGTGGCGGCCTGGCGGGTGGTTAACTCGTTGCGTCGGTAGGCGTCAAAACGATCGCTCAGCGTCTTGGCAACGCGCGCATCATTGGCGATCGGCAAAGCCTGCCAACGCGCATTGACACTGCCGTCGTCAGCAGGTGGCTGCGCTGCACCAGCGTCGCCGATCAGTCGGTCGAGAAAGGTCAGGCGCGCGTCGAGTGCGCGCGCGAGTTGCAGCGCCGACTCGAGTTGCGATTGCGTGTGGTCGATTTCGCGCTGCTGCGCTTCCAGCCGGGAAGACTCCGCCGCAGCGGGGAGCAACGCGCCCTGGCCGCGCAATGATTCAATGTGGTCGTAGAGTTTGGCCAGCTTGTCGCGATCCATACCGGATTGGGCGACCGCCTGACAGCCCCCGACGAGTTCCAAGCGGGCGGTCTCGGCGTCGCTTTGCCAGCGCTTGAAGGTGAGTTGCTGATCGCCACGGGCGCGCAGCGTCGCAGTCAGTTGCGACGAGATGCCCGCGTATTCCTCAATCATTTCCGCAGACAAGCGGGCGGGGTCGATGCGCTGCCAAGCGCGGTCAATGTCGACAAAGCGATTGGCCGGGATCGGCTCACTTGCCAACAGCGCTTTGCCGGATGCGATAAGTGCACTCGCCTCTTCGCGTGCCATGCGTTCGGTCACTTTGCCTTCGTAGCGCAATTTTGCGTCTCGATAGACGCGCCGGTCGTGGCTGCGGAACTCACGTTCGGCGGCTTTCAAACCGGCCTCGCTTGTCATTGCATTTATCGCCGCCTGCTTGATGACAAGTGACACCGCCTGCTTGGCGATGGCAAGCAAAGCGTCATCGCTACCGGCCGCCGCCAAGCGCGCCCGCCACTCTTCCTCGCTGACCGGATCAACGACTTTCGCCGCCGGCTTGGCAGTCTTGGCTGACTTGGCCCCGCCCGCGACGACAGCGGGGGTTGGCGCACGTTTTTTAAGCAACTTTTCGAGCATGAGGATTCGCGTCTAAATGATTCGGTGCGTATTGTGACACTTCTTCGCAGTGTCAGATGCGGTACGGCGAAAATCGATTACCGACGATCGTTCAGGCGGCGCGATGCCACATCATCCGGTGCCGAATTGCCGTAGCATTGGTGCGACAACTGAAGTGGGGAGGGTCTGATCAAGTTCATTTAATTCATCTTGCGGCGATATTGGGGCATCTGCGTCGTTATGCCGCCCACGGTAGCCCGGCAACTCACCTTCGTCGCATGCCTGGCAGCTGCCCCAATCTCACCTCAATCTGAACCAAAGCAACTTAATCGGACCCTCCCTAGAGGTTAGCGGTCTGCGCAAGGTCAACGAGCGCAGTATCCGTGTCCCGCCTTTCGTCGGACGATCGATGCCACGAGCGACGCAACCCAACTACCGCTATCGCGCCAATGTTCTGGTGAAGCCGTCGATGGCACGATTCATCGTGTTGTCGGTATTGCTGCATGTTTGGGTGATCTTGCTGTTCGGCGATGCCTCAGGCACCCGCGGTAGCGGGCTTGGCATCGGCCGTACGTTCCTCGCAACGCTTGAGCGCGCCGCGGCACCCGTTGCAAGTACCGCATCTTCGCGCGGCGTACGTCGGGGGGCAGCGGCTGAAGGTGGGACGGTGCGTGCAGACGCACGAATCTCTCCGCAGCTTTCGTCGCTGACCGAGCTGCCCACAGCCGCGCCGGAGAATCCCGTGGCGCAGGAGAATGCAGCCCCGCCGACCGATCCGGTCACAACGCCGGTTGAGATGCCAGTGTTTGAGAAAATTCCCGTTCTGGCCAATGAGGTCAAAGCGACGGCAACACCATTTTCCGTCGCGCCCATCCCCATTGAGGCGGTCGCCGCGGTGGCATCCCCGCCAGGGGCCTCGCTGCCGGCGTTCACCACCATCGCGCCGATTGCCGGCGTGCCAACGGTGGTGCGTGACGAGGCTGGATTTGCGGTCTACGTCGCACCGATTGTCGAGAGGGTGCAGATTGCGCCGGCGCCGACGCCGATGTTGGCGACGCCCACACTGCCGCCGTTAGTCAAACCGACGGTTGACCGCGAGTTTGCAAGTTATGTGCCACCAGCCGTGGTTGCGCCGCCACCGGTTGTCGAAAGCCGCCCGGCGCCAGTCTCGGCGACCGTAGCACCAGCCGTTGACCCGCCGATGGCCCCCGTGCCGCCTCTGACCCCGCCGCCGAGCGTACCGATCTCGCCCGGCCCGCTCCCCGCGTCCACGACGACACCGATCGAGCCGTTGAAAATACAGCCCGCATCGAAGAGTCCGGAAATCTATACCCCTGCGGCGGCAGTCACAACGACCATCGCGCCAATCGAGAACGCGCTGCCCGCGCCACGAACCAACGCGCCCGCCGCAGTTCGAGAAGTCCCTGCTGCAACCACCCCACCGTCAGTGCCTGCCGGGGCTGCACCGCGCGCGCTCTTGCCGCAGGTCGACGCGTCGACCGGCAGCGGGCCGCCAGCCCTGCTCAACTTCCCGTTACCGACACCCGCGCCTGCTGGCCCGGCGGTGGTGCCGCCGCGATTCGATCTTGACGCGTTACGTCGGCAGGCACGGGAGGTGGGACGCGAGGGCGGCGGCCCGCGTACGCTGCTGCCTTTTGCGACAGTCGCCAAGGAGCCGCCGAAAAAGGACATCGAGAAGATATTCGACAAGGCGCTCAAGCGCCCCGACTGCAAGGATGCTTATAGTGACCTGGGTCTGGCGGCGGTTATCCCACTGGTGCGTGACGCCGTGAAGGACGGCGGCTGCAAGTGGTGACTGATTGCCGCAACGGCCGCCGCGTGCGCAACATGACGCTGGATCAGTACGGAAACTCGCCGAGAAATCTTGCGATCGGCGAGACGCCGCGCGGCGAAACCACTTCATAGCAAAAGCTGTTGCGCGTCCAGATGAAGACCACGCCGCGCGAATCGATACCGGCCACCCAGCCGTCCTGCATGGATCCGCGATTGTTGTCGAGGTTCGACTGGCTGCGATCGAGTTTGTCGCGCGCCTCGTTTGCATCCCAGCATGAAACGACCGTCACGCTGACAGCCTCACGATTGCCGCTGTACGTCACGTTCACCGGATCCGTGGCGATCGAGCCGTGCGCCAAACCTATTTCGCGCGTGTAGCTGCCCACCTGCAGCGGTAGCAGCGTCAGCAAGTCGGCACCAGCCGGCTCGGTCAAGAGCGATCGATTGACCAATGCCTCGGTAAGTCGCGCTTTCGGTGGCTCCGTGTCGGCGCTTGTAGACGGGCCGGCGGCAACCGGTCGGAATTCACCGGTCGATGCTGGCGTGGGTTTCCCGGCGGCGGCGGCGGGTGGAGCGGAGGTAATCGGCGTTGGCGGCGATGGCGCGCTCCCCGTAAAGAGCCCACCCAGATCGTACTTGAGTACCTTGCCCGCCCCTTTGGCAATCGCGCCCACGTCTGCGTTCAGCGCGCGAGCGGCTCCTTTGACAATATCCGTGATGTCGGCTTTGAGCACCTTGCCCGCGATACTGCCGACGTCGTGTTTGAGGATGTCGCCAATTTTGCTCATGATCCGCAGAAAGCGAGAGATTGTTCAGGCAATCAATCTATCACGCGACGGGAAGCGAAAGTCCGGTGAAAACCGGCCGGCCCATCCCGTGTTCGCGGGGTGGATCTGGTGCAATGCCCTGCTACGAAATCACGCCGCCGCCGAGGCAGACCCCGCCCGCATAGAGCACTGCCGACTGGCCCGGCGTGATCGCCCACTGCGGCTGGTCAAAGTCGAGTGAGAACGAGGTCGGCGTGGTGACGCCGAACCGGCAGGCGGCGTCAGATTGCCGGTAGCGGGTCTTGGCGGCGTAGGCTTCAGCCGGGGCGGGTGGCGAGCCGGAGATCCAAGACGCGTCGTCTGCATCGAGGTGGCACTTGAGCAGCCGTGGATGATCATGGCCTTGTGCGACGATCAGCGTATTGGCGGGCAGGTCTTTTCCAACCACGAACCAAGGCGCTCCATCGCCACTTCTTGTGCCACCAATTCCCAGGCCCTGACGCTGGCCGATCGTGTAGTACATCAAGCCTTGGTGCGTGCCAGCGTGGCTGCCTTCGGGTGTGAGCATCGGTCCGGGTTGGCGCGGGAGGTAGCGTTCGAGGAATTCGCGGAATGGACGTTCGCCGATAAAGCAAATCCCGGTCGAATCTTTCTTGGCATGGTTTGGCAAACCGGCGTCTTGCGCGATCTTGCGAACCGCGGACTTCGGCAGATCGCCTACCGGGAAAACTGCTTTGGCAATTTGCGCCTGAGACAGGCGGTGAAGAAAGTAGCTTTGATCTTTGCCTGGATCAAGCCCTTTCAACAACTGATAACGACCACCCGACTCGCGCACGCGCGCATAGTGACCGGTGGCAATCTTATCGGCGCCCATACGCAGTGCGTGATCTAGGAACGCCTTGAATTTGATTTCAGCGTTGCACAGCACGTCAGGGTTGGGGGTGCGGCCGGCGCTGTATTCTCGCAAGAACTCGGCAAACACGCGGTCCTTGTACTCGGCGGCAAAATTGACCGCTTCGAAGTCTATACCGATCACGTCAGCCGCAGCGGCGGCGTCAATGAAGTCCTGCCTCGTCGAGCAGTATCGGTCGTCATCGTCATCTTCCCAGTTCTTCATGAACAAGCCGATGACCTCGAAGCCCTGCTGTTTCAAAAGCAGAGCTGATACGGCGGAATCCACCCCGCCAGAAAGGCCGACCACGATGCGATTGTTTGACATTGCGTGCGATGTTCACGAGCCCCTGCGGGCCGGCGATTGGGGATGAGGAATGGGTGTCGGCGCATTCTGCAGCATACAAGCGAGACCATGTGCCGACAATGCCGCTGACAGGACCGCAAAAAAGAAAAGGGCGAGAACAGCGTCTCGCCCTTTGCAAGCAGTACCTTGGGCGAGCGCGAGGCCCGCGTCAAACTACTTCTTAGGAGCTTCAGCTTTCTTTTCTTCTTTTTTCATTTCTGCTTTGATGTCTTTCATTTCTTTCTTGGTGTCTTTCATTTCCGCTTTCGTTTCTTTCATTTCTGCCTTGGTGTCTTTCATTTCTTTCTTGGTATCTTTCATTTCTTTTTTCATGTCTTTCTTTTCGTCAGCTTTTGCTGCAGCGGCAGCTGGAGCAGCAGCTTTAGCTGGCTCAGCAGCCTTGGCTGGAGCAGCAGCAGGGGCCTGAGCAGCAGCGTTCAAAGCGACAGCGGCGAAAAGAGCAGCGGCGAGTGCGGACAATTTTTTCATGTGAAATCCTATGGTGTGAGTGAGTGTAGTTAACGTTAAGGACAGATTCTTAGGGCTTGCTTTCAGGGCTTGCGTCCTGTTGCCTGTCACGGAGATTAACGCGGGCTATTTTAGCTGGTTGACAAGAAAATGAAACAATTCCCCCGCTTTTTTGGCTTAAGTCATTCAAAAATAGGGGATTTCTCTGAGTTCACAGGTGTTTTGGCCGGTCCGTTCACGCAAAAACCGCGTTTGGCGTCGTTTCACGCCATCCTCCGACCGGGATTTGTAACCCGATCAAGTCAATAGCACCAATAGCAACCCGGATCAGTCGAAGAGTGGGGAGCCCAACTTTGGCGGTCATGCGACGTACCTGTCGATTCTTGCCCTCGGCGAGCGTCAATTCGATCCAACTGGTAGGGATTGTCGCGCGGTAACGCACTGGTGGTTGGCGCTCCCAGACGTCAGGCGGCGCGATTTGCCGGGCAGCAAGCGCTGGCGAGGCGGTGAAGTCGCCTAAGTCCAGCGGTGCCTGCAATGCGTCCAGATGGACCTGCGTGGCGAATCCCTCGACCTGCGCCCAGTAGGTCTTGGCCACCCGTCGTGATGGGTTCGCAATCTGCGCCTGCAGCTGTCCGTTGTCGGTCAACAGCAGCAATCCCTCACTATCCGTGTCCAGCCGCCCGGCCGGGTAAACATTGGCGAGCTCAACGAAGCGCTTCAGGGTCGGTTTGTCACCCGACGGGCTGAACTGGCAGATAACACCGTACGGTTTGTTAAACGCAATCAGCATGGGAACCGGAAAAACAAAAACCCCCGCAGCGGAGCCACGGGGGTTTTGTAAACAATAAGCGACCAGGAGTACTAGGCGTTCTTGATGGCCGAAGCTTGCTTGCCTTTCGGGCCTTGTGTTACTTCGAATGCAACCTTTTGACCTTCTTTCAAGGTCTTGAAGCCATTCATGTCGATTGCCGAAAAATGCGCGAAAAGATCTTCGCTGCCGTCATCGGGTGTAATGAAGCCAAAACCTTTGGCGTCGTTGAACCACTTTACTGTACCAGTTGCCATGCAAATGCATCCTTATTGAAAAGAACGGGTTGGAGAGCCCGGGAAATGTATCGCTTTTCAAGGTCCGCAACCGCGAGATGCAAATGCAGAAAACCTTAAAGCTAAACTCCAAGATTGCCTTTTACCGACCGCTGAGAAGTTAGTCAAGTGGTGGCGGGCTTTTTTGCAACACTGAGTGTCATTCTTGCAAATGTTTCTCCATCTGCCGCCCAAAGGATAGACCATCTAATGGCTCGCGCTGGACGACGATCCGTCCGACTTGAAATGTGCCGCGAGTTGTCCATATCATTAAGTCAAACTTTGCTTCCACACTTTGTGACGGAGAACAATGGCAAACAAGCCCCAAGTTGGACCGGGCGGCCCGGAAAAGGGCAGCACTGCGCTGGAGGAAAAGCCGGCCAGGACCAAGCCACCTTCCATGTGGCAGGTGCTCATGTATAACGACGATTACACGCCGATGGAGTTTGTTATCGATATCTTGACCAGGATTTTCGGTCATTCCCACGAACGCGCAACCCAAATCATGCTCAAAGTACACACCGAAGGAAGGGGCGTTTGCGGCGTGTTTCCGCGCGATGTCGCCGCGATGAAGGTAGAACAGGTCATGGACCAAGCCCGGCAATTTGAGCACCCACTACGTTGTGGCATGGAAGAAGTGTAGGCGAATGGGGTTGCATATTTGGGCATCGAAAAAACCAAAACTGCCCCAAACTGATGTTGCAGCAAATCCCGGTACGTGACTTGCTTGATATGTTGAGAGATTCCCTGCAGGCGTACCGACTGATGTTTTATTGATGAAAGAGACGGAACACTATGATTGCCCATGAACTCGAAATGAGTCTCCACGCGGCCTTTGTCGAGGCGCGCCACAAGCGTCACGAGTTCATTACGGTCGAGCATCTGCTGTTGGCCTTGCTCGACAACCCCTCAGCGCAAGAGGTTTTGAAGGCCTGTGTGGCGAAGGTCGACGATTTGCGCAAGAGCCTGACCGAGTTCATCGAGCAGCACACGCCGATTGTGGCCGGCGACGGCGAAGTCAACACCCAGCCGACGCTGGGCTTCCAACGCGTCATTCAACGCGCAATCTTGCACGTCCAGTCTTCCGGTAAGAAAGAGGTGATGGGGGCCAATGTCATGGTCGCCATCTACGGCGAGAAGGATTCGCACGCTGTCTACTATCTGCACCAGCAGGGCGTGTCACGGCTCGACGTGGTTAACTTCATTTCCCACGGGATTTCCAAGGCCGCGCCGCAGGGTGCAGAAAAGCCCGAAACGGAGAGCGAGGCGGCCGAGGGCGAGCAAAGCGGCGGGGCGCTTGAACAGTTCACGCAGAATCTCAATCAACTTGCGATCGATGGAAAGATCGACCCGTTGATCGGGCGCGATCACGAAGTCGAGCGTGTCATCCAGATTCTTTGCCGCCGGCGCAAGAATAATCCGCTGTTGGTGGGTGAAGCGGGCGTCGGCAAAACCGCGATTGCCGAAGGCCTCGCCAAGCGCATTGTTGACGGCGAAGTGCCAGAAATCCTTGCCAAAGCGCAAGTATTTTCCCTCGACATGGGTTCCTTGTTGGCCGGTACCAAGTACCGCGGCGACTTTGAGCAGCGCCTTAAAGCGGTCCTCAAGCAGCTTCGTGAAAATCCGAATGCGGTGCTCTTCATCGACGAAATCCACACGCTCATTGGCGCCGGGTCTGCGTCGGGCGGAACGATGGACGCCTCCAACCTGCTCAAGCCTGCGCTCTCATCCGGGGCGCTCAAGTGTATCGGTGCCACCACCTATCAGGAGTATCGCGGCGTGTTCGAAAAAGACCACGCGCTTTCCCGCCGTTTCCAGAAAATCGATGTCAACGAGCCGTCCGTTTCAGAGACCATCGAGATTCTGAAAGGGTTGAAGTCCCGTTTCGAGACACACCACAACGTCAAGTACACCTCGACCGCGCTGACAACGGCGGCCGAATTGGCGGCGAAATATATCAATGACCGGCATTTGCCGGACAAGGCGATCGATGTTATCGACGAGGCTGGCGCCGCACAGCGCATCGCGCCCAAATCGAAACAGAAGAAGACCATCGGCAAGACCGAAATTGAAGAGATCATTGCGAAAATCGCGCGGATTCCAGCGCGCAACGTGTCGAGCGATGACCGCAACGCGCTGAAAACCCTTGATCGAGATCTGAAGTCGGTCGTTTTCGGTCAGGATAAGGCGATCGAGGCGCTGGCGGCAGCCATCAAAATGGCCCGCTCCGGACTGGGCAGCACCACCAAGCCGATCGGTTCGTTCCTTTTCTCGGGTCCGACCGGGGTTGGCAAGACCGAGGTCGCCAAGCAACTGGCGTTTGTCCTCGGCGTTGAACTGATCCGCTTCGACATGTCTGAATACATGGAACGACACGCCGTTTCGCGTTTAATCGGGGCGCCGCCCGGCTATGTCGGCTTCGATCAGGGTGGACTCATGACCGAGGCGGTCACCAAGCAGCCCTATTCGGTTCTCCTCCTCGACGAAATCGAAAAGGCGCATCCGGATATCTACAACGTGCTGCTGCAAGTGATGGATCATGGCACGTTGACCGATAACAACGGTCGCAAGGCGGATTTCCGGAACGTGGTCGTCATCATGACGACCAATGCGGGCGCTTCGGAACTCTCAAAGACCGCGATTGGCTTTACCAACGACAAGAAAGCCGGCGACGAAATGGCGGAAATCAAGCGCATGTTCACGCCGGAGTTCCGCAATCGGCTCGATGCAACGATTTCGTTTGCGCCGCTCGATGAGCAGATCATCATGCGCGTGGTCGACAAGTTCCTGATGCAGCTTGAAGCACAGCTGTCCGAAAAGAAAGTGGACGTCAGCTTCACCGAGAATCTGAAGAAGTACTTGGCCAAGAATGGATTCGATCCCCTGATGGGTGCGCGGCCGATGTCGCGCCTCATCCAGGATACGATTCGTCGTGCCCTCGCGGATGAGTTGCTGTTCGGGAAGCTGGCCAGCGGCGGCCGTGTGACCATTGACGTCGGCGCGGATGACAAGGTGGTGCTCGATATCAGTGAAGAAAAGGAGCCGTTGCCGGCGGAATCCTGAGTCCGAAAGCTGTTGTAAAGTCCCGCTCAGCGCCCGACTGTTCGTCGGGCGTTTTCGATTCAGACTCCGCCGACTGTCGCGGCCAGTTCGTGCATTAATCATGCCTTTCGGTACCTTTACGCGGCCCACTCGAGTCGAGTAGAGTAGGAACTTGCGGGCTTGGCCACGCTCTACACGTGGCTCCACCGTTGCGGTGGCCGCCATCAAACAAGACCATAACGAGGAGACTTATGAAAACAACGCTTGCACTTCTGAGTGCGCTAGCCGTGGTCGGCAGCGCGCTCGCACAGACACCCGCCGCGCCAACGGCGCCAAAGCCTGCTACCAGCGCCGCACCCGCCGTTGCCCCTGCCGCAGCGCCGCCACCCCCTGCATTCGCCGCTTCAAATCTGTCACCGCTCGGTGTGCGATCAATGTCCGCCACCTGCTCTGCGTGTCATGGCACCAACGGCAACTCTGTGGGAGGTGCGATCGGTGGGCTCGCCGGCATGAATAAAGAGTACTTCGTCACACAGATGAAGCTATTCAAGGAGGGCAAGCGCGAAGCGACGTTGATGCACCAGATTGCCAAGGGTTACAGCGACGCGGAAACCGCTGCAATGGCCGATTTTTTTGCTGCGCAGAAGCGCTAAAGGGGCCGACATGACGATTAATCGCAGAAATTTCCTAAAGTCTTCCGCTGTCGTCGCGACAGCAACGGGTGTCGCCGGTATCACCGGCTGCGCCACGATCGGCGGCACCGGACCCAAAGTCGTGATTGTCGGCGGCGGATACGGTGGCGCCACGGCTGCCAAGTACATCAAGATGTGGGGCCCACAGATCGACGTGACGCTGATTGAGCGCAACACAGAGTTCGTCTCCTGCCCGATTTCCAATCTGGTGCTTGGTGGTTCACAACAGATGAAGGACATTACGGTGTCTTACGACGCGCTGCAAAAGAAGTATGGCGTCAAAGTTGTTCGGGGCGAAGCCAGTGCGATCGACGTCGAGAAGAAAGTGGTGAGACTGGCAAATGGTGATTCGCTGCCGTTCGACCGGGTGATTCTTTCGCCCGGTATTGATTTCATATACGACGCCGTGCCTGGCTTGAACAATGCGGAAGCACAGGCGCGTTATTTTCACGCCTGGAAAGCCGGCCCCCAGACCGTTGCGCTACGCAAGCAGCTCGAAGCCATGCCAGACGGCGGTGTGTACGCGATTTCGATCCCGGAAGCACCGTACCGGTGCCCGCCCGGACCATACGAGCGCGCCTGCCAGGTCGCCTCTTATTTCAAGCAGTTCAAGCCGAAATCAAAGGTCATCATTCTCGACGCCAACATGGATGTCACGTCCAAACCCGGCCTGTTCAAGAAGGCTTGGGCGGATATGTATCCGGGCATGGTTGAGTACCGCAACCAGTCGCGCTTGCTTGATGTCGATACCAAGACATCCACCGCCAAGCTCGAATTTGGCGATGTGAAAGCCGACGTGTTGAATGTATTGCCGCCAATGAAGGCCGGCAAGATTGCTGACGCGTTCATCACCGCCAACAAGCGCTGGTGTGAAATCAACTGGATCACTTACGAGGCGAAGAATGTACCCGGCGTTCATCTGCTGGGTGATGCACTCCAGATCGCGCCGGCAATGCCCAAATCAGCGCACATGGCCAACAACCATGGCAAGACCTGCGCGGCAGCGGTGGTGGCGCTTCTGACCGGCGAGCAACCGAATCAGAGCCCGACACTGAACAACACCTGTTACTCGTTCGTGTCGGCCGACCGCGTCGTGCATGTCGCATCGATCCACAAATACGACGAGAAGGACAAGACGATGAAAACGGTACCGGGCTCCGGCGGCATCTCATCGGCCGCCAATGAACTGGAAGCCCAGTATGCGATGGCGTGGGCGAAAAACATCTGGGCGGATACGCTCGGCTAGGATCCGTCGGACCGACAAAGACCGTCTGGGCGACGTCCTGATAAAGGGGCCGGGCGGTTTTTTTAGCGCATCTTCAGCCACTCGGGCCGAAAAGCATCGTTGAGCAGTGAAGTCTGGATGTGGTCGCGCCAATCGCCGTCGATGAACAGGTAGCTTGGCGCATAGCCATTGATGCAAAACCCGAGTCGTGCCAGCAACCGGCCGCTACGGATATTTTCCGGCCGGTAATTTGCGTTGATACGATGCAGCTGTTGTTCATCAAACATATAGCGAATCGCGCGTTGCAGGGCTTCGTGCATCAATCCCTGTCCTTCGTGCCGTTGGTCGATCTGATACCCGACAACGGCATTGCAAAATGGGCCGCGATAGATTTGTGAAAACCCGATGGTGCCGATGATCACGCCCGGTTGAGTCCTATCGCGGATCCAAAGTCTCGCCACGCTTCCCTGCAAGAAGCCGATCTGTGTTTTTTCGACGTACTCATCCCAGAACTTCAGAGACTCATACCCGACTGGTGTCGGCGGTGACCACGGCGTGAGGTGGGCCGCATTGCGCATGTGGAAGTCCCACGCAGCGGCGGCAAGTTCCGCTTCCGGCAATCCGAGCAACAGCCGCTCGGATTCCAACATCAGCCCCATTTTTTACCGTCTCGGTAAAACCGCACGTGACAAATCTTATCGCCGCGCAGTTTGTAGACGGCGACGGCATGTCGTATTTCACCGGGTGGCGTGCCCAGCCGGCCGGTGATGTGTTCCTCGTCCATGACATGCTCGCCAATGCGTGTCCGATTGACGATGATGCAGTGCAGGTCGGGCGAACCGTCGAATAAAGCGCGGTAGCGATCACGCATTTCGGATGCACCCGCCATCAATTGCCGGCCATCGCCATCCTCGACGATGCAGTCGTCCGTGTAACAGGACATGAAGGCAGCGAGGTCACGCGCGTTATACGCTGCAAGTTGCTTATCGACCGGATCAGACAACTGACAAAACTCCTTGATTGGCGGGCGTTTCCACGTGTTTATTGCCGAAAACCCACGTCCTTGCTCGACACTATCCCGCGAAAACCGGCCACTGCGCGGCCCACATCTCGGTCGGCGCGCGCTTGAAGCCCGACTTGGCAAATTGGTGCCAACGCCCAACCACAAATGCCATCACGGCGTTGGCGTATGCATTTGCGTCGAGCGAAGCATGCAACTGAGCGTTGGTCGCGGCGAGGCGCGCGCTTTGGCGCAGCGAGGCTTCGAGCCGGTCGTGCAACTGATTCATCCTGACATGCAGACGCTCATCCTCGTTGACTAATGCGTCACCGATCAGCACGCGAGTCAT
>Ga0209181_10003157_pt1 | contig 25881 bp, 14 predicted proteins | sample MAT05_FD_187208 | JGI IMG/M metagenome (GOLD analysis project Ga0209181, IMG submission 187208) | Freshwater microbial communities from Lake Fryxell liftoff mats and glacier meltwater in Antarctica - MAT-05 (SPAdes) (version 2) | ecosystem: Environmental > Aquatic > Freshwater > Ice > Liftoff...
ATGATGAACACACCAAACGCTGTGGCACCGTAGAAAAAGAACGCTGCAAAAATCAGCATGTCGGTCAATTGGTCAAAACTGCCTGAAAGTACCAGTAGACAAGCCCACAGGCCTTGCATCCAGAGCGCCGGGTTGGGTGTATGGTACTTGGGGTGAATTTCTGCTGCGCGGCGGAAAAACAAGCCGTCTTTTGCCATCGCATAATACACCCGCGGTGGCATGAGAATGGTGGCATTGGTACAGCCAAGGGTGGTAATAAGTATGACGATTGAAATCAAGGTTGCACCAAAACCACCTGCAAAATGCCGCACCACCGCCACGGCGGCAATCTCATTTTGGGCCTGGTGAACGCCTACGATTTGGTCAATCGGCAACACATAGAGGTAGGTGAAATTGACCAAAAAATAGGCCCCTATGATAACCATCATACCTGCAAACAAGGCAAGCGGAAGATTTCTATTCGGATTTTTAATCTCTCCACCGATAAACCCGAGCGTGTTCCAGCCTTCATAAGCCCAAAATGCTGCCAGCAAGGCTGTAAACATGGCTTTTATGAACGCAAAATCAGTCCATTCCCGCTGCACAAACGTGGTGGCAGGCGTCTGGAAATTGGCCATGCTGCCTCCGCCAAAAGCCAAGCCTGAAATCACGATCCCCAACAGCCCAACGATCACAAGTCGAGTAGCCCAAGTGCTTAGGGCTGCTGCGTTTTTCAGCCCACGGGTGTTGATGAAGGTCAAACTTAAGATCAAGGAAATGGTGAGTGCTTTTACCCCTGCATTTTCAAAAGGCTTGAACACCAGAAACTCCATGCTTTCGATGGATTCTGGCAAATGTGGCAGTGGGAATATCGAATTGAACGACTGCGAAAACACATAAGCAATGCCCGCCACAGCCGCCGTTTTGATCACGGCAAAGGTGCTCCAGCCCCACAAAAAAGCCATGAACCGCCCATAAATCTTTTTGAAATAAACATACTCGCCACCTGAATCGGCCATCATGCCCGCTATTTCGGCATTGCTGAGCGCGCCGCAAAGGCTGATAATCCCGGCCAGCACCCAGGCCCAAAGCACCAGATCGGGCGAGAGCAATTCTGCCGACATGGGCGCGACTTTTTTATACACGCCTGATCCGATGACGGAACTAACGACTAGAATGGTAGCGGCAGCGAGTGTAACGCTGCGAACGAGTTGGCCTTGTTGTTTTTCCATGATGGGGCAAACGTAATATTAAAATGGATTAAACTGCAAAACAGAAGAACAGCAAAGCCGCAAAATGTAAAATAGCGAGCGGTGTGCCGCGTTTGATTTTACGGTTCAATCTTCCAACTCTCCCAGCAGCCACTCCCTTTCCGTCAGTACGGGTGCAGCCTTTATTTCTTCCCGCAATTTAGTTCGTTCTGCCGCACTGTTTGGGTTGATAGCCAATAGTTTGCGAATAAAACGAATAATGGCCAAGTAGTTGTCGCGGTGGTAGCCCAATACCTTTTTGCGGCGCAGGTAGATTTGGATACTGTCGAGTTGGTTTTCCAGCGCATCCAATTCACTGAGTGAAAAGTAAATTTTACAAAGCATGGTCTTGGCCGCCAAATTGTGCAATACATCATCGTATTCAATGCGCAAGAGATGCTGCATGGCCACCCTAAGCCCGCCCGTTTCATAGTGGTAGCGGGCCAAGTTGAAGTTCACCGCACCTTCTCGATGGCTTTCCGCCAAAAGCGGTGCATAATGGTGCAAAAAACTTTTCACCCACTCAAATTCCCTCAATCGAAGTCCTGTTCGCGTGATGTTGTTGTATGTAAAGCGCGAGAGCACCCCGTTTTCAAGCAATGCCCCGTGCCGCAAACCCGATTGGTACAAATCAAAGATTTCCCGCGAAAATCGCTCCTCTTGTTGGTTGATCCGGCGAATACAAAAGTTGATGGCCATTAAAAAAAGGTCGTGGGTCTCCGACATTGAAAACTGGGGCGAATGTTCCTGCAACAAGGACTTTAGCCGGGCAAAATGCTCGTCGCTGCCCTCCGCGCCCAACTGTGCAAAGTAGCCGTGGTAGTACACTGCTACTGCGGGGATTTTGAGATAACGATGTCCGTGGAGAAAACCTAACACATTGTCTAGCAGTCCTTTATCGTACAATTGTTTGGTTACTTGCTGATGACTTAGCAGGAGACACCCTGTGCGGAGTTTGTCACAGATAAAGGCCACATCCTGCGCATCGGAAAGTTCTTGGGCATTCGATGATTTAGCCCGGCCCTGTTGGAGCGACAAGTGGTAGGCTTCCCAGTGGAGCCGGTATTCAGCACGATGAAATTCGCTGCCTCGGAGTTTGTCCAGCTCGAGCCGTTTGCGGGCATATCTGAGCATGGCCGCAGCGGGTTCTTCGAGGTGGAGCCGGCGCAGGGATTCCAAGGTAGCAGCGTTGCGGCGGTGTTCCTGCAATTCCCAATCTTCTTGGGCGAGGAATTTTTCCACCGTTTCAAGCAGGTAGTTCGTGAGGTGGTATATCCGCTTTGGGTCTTTTTCTCTTCCAGCAAACAGATGCGCTTCCAACTTTTCCCTGCTTAATGTCTGGGTTTCCAGATTATCTTTTAAATAGTCAAACAATTGTGCTACCCCTGGATGGGTAACATGATAGGGTGAGCGGACGAATTTTTCCAAGGCCCGCAAACGGTCTTTTGGCAAAGCCCGGAGGATGAGTGTTAATGGCGAAGTACGCATTTCAGATTTTTTGAGCGCGTTCGCCAAAGTGTTGCACACCTGAAAAGTTTAAAAAAGTGTGCTACACTTTCGGGAACAGGCTCGATTTTTTCACAAGTTTGTTCGGCAAAAGAAAACAAAATCTGAAAACATTGCAATTAGTTTTTTTAAAAAGTATTGATTTTCAATTACTTAAAAAATAAAATTTGAAAATTAAAATTGAGAATGAGCTAAAATTGTCTTTGTTTACCCCCTTTTCCCGCCTCACTTTTGTACCGTGATAGTATGAAGGCAATCGGCCACCAAACTATCTCGCAGTAATCCCCCGCTATTTTCACTGAAAAAAAATCGCACATGAGCATTACACGAATCCTGACTTTATGCTGCCTTCTTCTTGCGGGCAACGCTTTTTCCCAAGGCTTCCTTCGGAGCTATACGCCCGCATCTTCCAAAGCCCAGCAAATTTTGCAAACTGCGGATGGCGGTTTTTTCATGGCGGGGCAAGTAAGCGATCCTCAAACCTTGTTCCTGACCCGCACCGATGCATCCGGTCAAATCATTTGGGAGAATCACCTCTCGCTCAATCAATCCCGCGCGATTGCAACTTGCGCAGCGCCGGATGGCGGATTTGTCGTTTTGGTGGAGAACTATTGGGACAACCTGGAAAATAAAAATGCCCTGCTGAAACTCGATGCTTCGGGAGCGCCCCAATGGACCACCATCCTCCAGAATGTGAGCATTGCCAACGGATTGAGCGACCTTGTTCTGCTCACAGAAGGCAATATTATGGCCGCCGGAACCACCCGTGATGCGAATTTCAACACCCGAAACTGGCTGGTCAAAATCGCTCCCGATGGCAGTATCCTCTGGGAGAAAATTTTTGGGGCAAACGGGCGGGTCATCAAACAGATCATCGAACTGCCCTCTGGCGACCTTGCGGTAAGTGGGCATCTTACCGACTTATACCTCGCCAAATTGACATCAAACGGCGATTTGATCTGGGAACAAGACTACTTTGCACCCTCAACACAGATCAATTATGACCTGCTTGCCACCACCGATGGAAACATCGCTATGCTGGGCACTACACCCAACACCACTGCGGGAACGCTGAGCCTCTGCGTCTTGAAGGCCGACCAAAATGGCAATCTGTTGTGGTTTAAAACCCACTATCCATTCCCAACTGGCAGCGATGCACTGCCCGTATTGGTCGCTTTTACTCAAGACGATGCAGGCAATTTTTACATCCCGCTCTGGGGATTTATAGACGACCCATTGGATACGGACCTCGAAATCCTGAAACTTTCGCCCACGGGTGTGGCGCTTTGGAAACACACGCTCGATATGCCAGGCAATGCATTAGACATCCTGAAAACCAGCGACCAGCACCTCGCCATTGTGGGCGACAATAATGGGGTGCCGACCAATGCTTTGTTCTTAAAAGTTGACTTGGAAGGCGATTTTTTGAGCAATAAAATCGCCGGAAGTGTTTTCCGCGACGACGATGTAGACTGCCTTTTGACTATCGGCGAGCCCGGCTTGGCTGACTATATCTTGAAAGCAGAAAATGCCTTGGGCGAGGTCTTTTACAAAAAAACCAACCCCGACGGCAGCTACGAAGTGCGCGTCACAGAGGGCGATTTTGATCTTACAGTCACTTCCGCTCTTGCGCCCGCCTCCTTCTTTTCGCAATGTGACACCCTGACACTGAACGTTGCAGGGGTAAGTCAAACAGTGAATGCAAGCCCCATCGGGGTAGATATTTTGGGCGGATGCCCCTTGCTTTCTGTGGAGGTTTCAGGGGGACTGTTGCGCCGTTGTACAGCCACCAATTATTCAGTGAACTGGTGCAACGCTGGCATCCTTCCTGCTGAGAACGCCGTGATCCAAGTCATTAAAGACCCGCTACTTGTTTACCTCAACAGCAACTACCCTTTGGCTTCACAATCGGGCGACACTTTGGTTTTTAACATCGGATTGGTCCCAGCGGGCGGTTGTGAATCCATGCAGGTTCAATTCAGTGTAGCATGCGAGGCCAATCTGAACGATGTGCTCTGCGTCGAGGCGCATATTTGGCCTGATAGCACTTGCATTCCACCAGACCTCCTATGGGATGGCTCCCAAATCGAAGTAACGGGCGAATGCAATGGCTCGGAAATCGAATTCAAAATAAAGAATACGGGCACAGGAAACATGACACAAACCGCTGAATATGTGATCATTGAAGATGAAATTATGTTTACACAATCCTCATTTCAACTGATAGCGGGCGCGGAAATGACCTCCATACGGACACCTATGCCCGATGATTCATGCATTGCCCTTCAGGTATTTCCGAATCAAACCACGCTGCTCCGTCGGCCCGTAGCAGTGGTGGCCAATTGCACGGCCAACGGCAATCTTAGCCTGCTCCTGAACTTGCCCAACAACGAAAACGAACTTGCCGAGACCGTTCATTGTGACGAAGTAATTGGCGCTTATGACCCAAACGACAAGGTAGGATTCCCCCATGGGCTTACACCCGCGCACTACCTTGAGCGAGGCCAGGACATTGAATACCGAGTCCGTTTTCAGAATACGGGCAACGACACCGCTTTCTTGGTCCTAATCCTTGACACACTGCCTGCCACGCTCGATCCGGCCACCATTCGCCCGCTGGCAGCAAGTCACGACTACATTTGGGATGTGACGGGCAACGGCATCATTGCCTTCACTTTTGCTGACATTCTGCTGCCCGATAGTAATATCAACGAGCCGGCATCCCACGGTTTTGTTTCATTCCGCGTGAGCCAAAAACCAAACCTTCCAAACGGGACGCTCATCGAAAACTCTGCTTCCATTTACTTTGACTTCAACGAACCGATACTGACCAATACCTGGCATCACACCATTGGAACGCCTCAAACTGTTTCTGCTCAAGCCCCTTCAGGCCTTGTGGAAAAACTGGACGTGCTCGTATCGCCCAACCCTATGAGCGAAGCGGCCCAATTTGTGCTGCTCGGCCATACGCCTCAAAGCGACCTGCGTTTCAGACTTTTTGACCCCTTGGGGAAACTGCTTCAGGAAGAAGTTTTTTCGGGGAACCACTATACCCTCCAAAGGAAAAACCAGTGCGCAGGATTGTATTTCTGGCAAATAGAAGCCGCTGGAAAGGTGCTGGCACGGGGAAGGGTAGCCATGGAATAGAGGGTGTTAAGTGTTAGCACGGCCTTCAGACACAAATTCATTCATTTTCAATCAATTCACTTATGAAAAATATACTCGCATTCCTTTTGCTTTTAGCCGCCTTCAACCAAATAAACGCACAATGTATCGTGTTGGGCAATTGCCAGACATCGGTTCAGGCCTGCGACCATTCCATGAACAATGCCAGTCTTTGGAACGAATCCTATTGGTTTGATTTGGCAAACAACACTCAGGATCTAGCCGATGCTATGGTTATTTCAAACCTGATGGTAAGAGATACTTGTCCGGGCGCGAGCGCAAACCTGCGGTACCTGCTGTTCCTTGATTTGGACAAAAATGGCAGTTGGGAAACGGTCATAAAAAGTTGGGAGCCACCCGCCCCCGGCACGGTCAGCTTTGACAACTGGAACAACCCAAATTACGATGGAGGAGCGGTTCGCGTATTAGATGAGCGTCCGGTACCCACGGGCGACAAATATCAGTTTGCCATAGAAACTACGGTCATTGGCGACACTACGCAGGCTCATCTGCGCTGGAATACCCAAAACCAGCCCAACACATTTGTCAACACAGAACTCCCTTACGCTACCCACAAAATCAGATGGCTGGTAGATGACAACTTGGGCAACAACAGTGTTTGCGAATACCCAATCGTGGTCAATGATTGCCAAACGCCGACCATAGTTTGCCTCAACGGCCTCACCGTCAATATTATGCCTACGGAGCAAATCACGCTTTGGGCCGCTGACTTTTTGCAATATACCGAAGACAATACCACGCCCGCCGGTTTAATCCAGATGGGTATTCGCAAATGTGGTGAAGGCTCTGGCTTCCCACTGAACCCTGATGGCACACCGATGGCGTCGGTTACCTTTGTTTGCGTCGAGCTCGGCACGCAATGTGTGGAATTATGGGCCAGAGACGCCGCCGGCAATGCTGACTTTTGTGAAACTTATGTGATTGTTCAAGACAATATCTTCGCCTGCGGTGGCGGGGGAAATGACAACATACCTACGGTAGTTTGTCTCAACGGCTTGTCCGTCAATATGATCGCTACAGAGCAAGTTGAGTTATGGGCCGCCGATTTCCTGCTTTATGCCACGGATGACAATACCCCCGTAAACCTGCTTGAACTTGGGATTCGCAAATGTGGCACTGGCTTAGGTTTCCCGGAAGATGGAAATGGCAATCCGATTCAAAATGTGACCTTTGATTGTGCCGAAATGGGTACTCAATGTGTGGAGCTATGGATTCGAGATCTGGATGGAAATGCAGACTACTGCGAAACCTATGCGCTTATTCAAGACAACGCAGGAAATTGCGGTGGCGGAAACCCCGGAGCACCCACAGTGGTCTGTATCAACGGCTTAACGGTTAATATGATGCCAACGGGCGAGGTCGAACTTTGGGGCACTGATTTTTTGCAGTATGCACAAGATGACAACACGCCCAGCAACCTGCTAGAATTTGGCATCCGCAGATGTGGTACAGCCTCCTTGTTTCCAGAGGATGGAAATGGAAACCCTATTGAACAGGTAGTTTTTGATTGTAATGAGTTGTCTGTCCAATGCGTTGAACTTTGGGCCCGAGATGAGGACGGAAATGCAGATTACTGCGAAACTTATGTGATTGTGCAGGATAATGCAGGCAACTGCAACCAGCTTGCTGCTCAAATTACGACTTGTGTCACCAACCATTGCAATGCCTCTCCGGTACACGGTGCCTTGATTTCTAGCAACCTTTTCTATTTAGGCGCCATCGGACCCTTGGATCCAGCAGGTTGCGCACGCTTCCCCACCGCCTCTCCCCAGATTGGAAATGTCAATATTACCCCTGTGAATACCCTTTTTCCGCTCAATGGAGTAACGGTATTTGACCTCATTAAAATCAAACGCTTCATTCTTGGTCTGGATACCGATCTTTCTCCTTATGACATCATTGCAGCCGATGCAAATAAAAGCAGAAGCATCACGGGATTCGACCTGATCGAATTGCGCAAACTACTACTTGGCACCACCGGCGGATTCGCCAACAACAATTCCTGGCGTTTTGTGGATGCAAACTTTGTTTTCCCCAACCCTCAAAACCCCTTTCAAACAGTTTTCCCAGAATTTGCCAACATTCCGAATGCTATTCAGCAAGGCAATTATCAAATCAGCTTCAAAGCCATCAAAGTCGGCGACCTCGACTGCGACGCCTGGCCGGGCTTGCATGACCCCAGTCTGGACCGTGGGCTTCCGCAGCGCAGCCTGAGCCTGCCGGATGCTACCGTTTTGAAAGGAGAAACAATAGAAATCTCCCTCCAAATGCCAGAGGCTGGCCAATGGGCTGGCCTGCAAATGAGCTTGCAATTCGACCCGGAAAAAGTTGAAATCTTGGAAGTACATGCGGGCAATTTGCCCGGCCTGGATGCGGATGCGTTTTATCAACCGAAACCCGGCGTGTTCAATTTCGTCTGGGCAAGCGAGCAGGCCCAAAACCTTTCGTCCGGACAAGATTTGTTCCGGTTGCGCATCCGCGCCCTCGAATCTTTGAAGATTTCGGAAACATTCAAAGCCTCCAACGAATTTGAAAACCTCGGCAGCCTTGGAGAAGCGCCACAATCACTTACCCTTGATTTCCGCCAAAACGACGCCCCTGTATTGCTCCAAGAAACCACCATTTTGGTTCCGCAACCCAATCCGACCACCGCAGGAGCAATTATCCCAATCCGCCTCGGGCAAGCCGAACAAGTGCGGGTGGAAATGGCCGATATTTCTGGTAAAATAGTATGGTTCAATACATTGAATTTGAACACGGGCAGTCATTTGATGGAAATTCCAGCGCAAGCAATGCCGCAAGCGGGCGTGTATGTGTGGCGGGTAAAGACCGGAAACAAAACAGCGAGCGGGAAGTTGGTGCGGATTTAAGGTAGCACGGAGTTTACTCACTTTACCCTTTTTTACCTTTCTTAAATCCCATTTGACCTCTGCCGCCCTACCCTGCCCGGACTTTTGTGTCGTGAATTAATCAACTTTTTCTCGACATGAAAAAATGGATCGCCGGGCTGGTCGCGCTACTTTTTTGCGCCCAACTATTCGCCCAAGACCTCACTCAAATCAAGCACGAAAAGCCTTTCCGCTGGACGGGCGTGCTCAACGTAGGCACGGATTTTTATACCAATTCTGGCGATGTGCCCATCCGCAGCGATCGCTTTGCCTGGCGCGTTTCGGGCAACCCAACAGCCTATTTATACGGTTTTGAATTGCCGTTTTCCTTTACGCTGGGCCAACAAATCCGCGATGTGCGTTATCCTACTTTCAACCAGTTTGGCGTGTCGCCCACCTGGAAATGGCTCAAAATCCACGCGGGATGGCGCAACATGGAGTTCTCGCCGTACACGCTGGCGGGCCATACCTTTCTAGGTGGCGGAGTGGAGCTTACGCCCGGCAAGTTTCGTTTCGCTGCACTTTATGGGCGTTTTCACCGAGCCGCAGCCAACAATGCCGGGCAGGAATACTTCTTGCCAACTTACAAACGCAAAGGCTATGGCGTCAAAATTGGCTACGGCACGGCCAGCAATTTTATAGACCTGATGGCTTTCAAAGCCAAAGACGACCCGAATTCACTCGATATCCCTGATTCATTGGGCATTACGCCGGGAGAAAATTTGGTGCTGGGACTGTCGGGCAAAGCAACTTTGTGGAGGAAATTCAGCCTGAGCATAGACGGTGCCGCTTCGGCCTACACCCGTGACCTGCGTTCGGAGGAAATTGTGCTGGACTCGCTCAATAGGGGGCAATACTACGGTACGGAGGAGGTGATTACCCCGCGTTTTTCGACCCGACTCAATTTTGCGGGCAAGGCCACCGCCGGTTACAACAGCCAGAACTTCGGCCTTAATTTCTCGTACGAACACATTGACCCTGAATACGCCACCATGGGCGCGTATTTTTTTGCCAACGATGTAGAGAACTACACCGTCAGCCCAATGTTTGCCTTTGGCAAGGGAAAGGTTCGGGTGTTTGGCTCCTATGGAGTGCAGCGCAACAACCTGCTCGGCAACCGCTCCGAGACCTCTTGGCGCAACATCGGATCGGCCAATTTGAGCCTCAACCCCAGCGCAAAATTCGGCCTCGACCTCAACTATTCTAACTACCGGATGAACCAAACTTCCACCGCCTTTGAGCTCAGCGATTCGCTCAAACTCTCGCAGGCTACCACGCAGTTCAGCGTCACGCCGAGGTATTCTTTTTTTGGAAAAACGGCTGTTCACACCTTCATAATCAACGGTGTATATCAATTTTTGGACGACCAAAACCAGCTCACCGAAAAATTCGGCGACGTGCGCGCAAGGGTAGGTGTGGCAACTTGGGCCGCCTCTTTCATTGAAAGCAAACTCTCCGTCAATACGGGACTGAACTACAACGACGTACAATTGGGCGACACCAAAACCAGCAATTACGGCCTCAATTTTGGCATCGGAAAACCCTTTGCCAAAGATCGGCTTATGCTGAACGTGAACACCACTTACAACCTCGCCCGACTCAACGGGGAGGCCGATGGGAAAATCATCAATGCCGGGTTGACAGGCAATTTCCTCGTTCACAAAAAACACACGCTTACTTTTGGGATGCACTGGATCCGCAGTACCTCCACGTTCAGGGGGAAATATTCAGAATGGCGCGGACAATTGGGGTACTCCTGGGCATTGCGTTAATATCCGTGTTTTTAATTTTCTTTTAATAGCAGTTTAATTTGGGCCTTGTCTTTGTAATTGAAACTTTGCAGCACTAAAAATTTTGACGCAAACAGACGGCATCCGTACCTTGTTGGGCCATTTAAATGCTTTAACTGATTTATTCAACAATTATGAACGACAACCAGAACGGTAACCAAGGATCTCGCCCCCTGCTCATCATCGCGATTTTACTATTCATTTTAGGCGCAGGTGCGGGCATTTACTTTTGGAAAAAATCGAGTGACACGGGCCTTGAAAACTCCCGCCTATCCGAAAATGTCGAAACGCTCGAAGCGCAAAAAGCGGCTCTGGAGCGCCATTTAGACAGCCTGAGCATCGCTTACGGTGACTTGCGCCTGGAGAATGAAGACCTGCGCGGAAAGGAGGCCAGCACGGCCACACTCATCGCGCAAAAAGATGCTGCCATCAAAAAAATCAAGTCGCAGAACAACCGGGAGCTCGCTAATTTGCGCACCCAACTCAATGAATTGCGCCAGTTAAAAATCGAATACGAGACCTTAATCACCGCCGTGCAAACAGAAAACGAACAATTGAAGGAAGAGAACAAGCGGCTTCTGGGTGAAAACCAGGAATTACAAACAGAAAACAGCAGTTTGACAGGGCAAGTAGGCGACCTCGCCCAAAAACTAGAAGATCAAATTCGCAAAACCCACAGCGCCAAATTCAAAGCCTCCGCTTTTCGGGTTGAGATTGGGCGTCGGGGCGACAAACAAACGGTACGAGCCAAAAAAGCCCGCGAGATCAGCGTCAGTTTTGATCTGGCGGATGTGCCAGAAAATTATCAGGGCGACCAGCATCTTTATCTGGTCATAACCAACGATAAAGGACAGCCCATTCCTTCAGAAAAAGGGATAAAAACTACCGTCCAAGCGCCTTCTGGCAATATTCAAATCGAAGCGCAGCAGGTAAAAGCAGTTTCTCTGGGCGAAACCCAACGTCTTTCGTTCAATTACAAATTGGACGAGCGGCTTAAGAAGGGCAATTATGTGGCGGCCATTTACTGCAATGTGGGGTTATTGGGCGTTTCCAGTTTCAAATTAAACTGAGTCCTGTTCATTTGATGATGAAAAAAACCAAGGTATTGCTTGTCGAAGACGAACCTAAAGTGGCGGCCTCCGTCAAAACTTGGTTGGAGGAAAACGGCTTTTGGGTTGAAATTGCGCCCGATGGAGCTGTTGGGCAATATTTGGTCCAAGCCAACTACTTCGACATCATATTGCTCGACCTCAACTTGCCCTTTGTAAGTGGATACGACGTTTGCAGAACGATTCGGACGGTTCACCCCGGGGTTCCAATTATTTTGGTAACGGCCTTGGGCAGTGTAGAGCAAAAATTGACAGGTTTTGATGCCGGAGCTGACGACTATCTCGTCAAACCTTATGACTTCCGCGAATTACTGGCCCGAATGCGCACTTTACTCAAAAATAAACCGGCTGCACCGCTTGGTGAAATGCCCGATGAAATGCTCCGGGTGGCGGATTTAGAAATAAACACCGGTTTCAAAACTGTTTTTCGATCTGGGAAAGCCATTGATCTGACTGCTAAAGAATATTCATTGCTTGAATATCTCGTTCGACTCAATGGTCGGGTGGCTTCCAGGCATGAAATCGTGGAAGCAGTTTGGGATGTGAATTTTGACACGGGTACCAATGTTGTAGAGGTTTACATCAATTTTCTGCGCAAAAAAATTGACAGAAACTTCGAGCCAAAGCTCATTCACACCAAACAGGGGCTTGGTTATTTCGTCAATGCGCTCCCAACGGCATGAACATACGGTCTAAACTTGCCCTGCGTTTTACGACCATTGTTGCGACCATCTTGAGCGTGTTTTGCATTGGCGTGTATTCCCTTTCCGAAAACTATCGCCAGGAAGAGTTTTTTTCTCGTCTGGAAAGTCGGGGCCTCACGACTGCCCGACTTTTCGTGACGGTGAAAGAAGTGGACAAAGACCTGCTGCGCATTATTGACAAAAATTCGATTTACGCGCTTTACCAAGAGAAAGTATTGGTTTTTGACGGTCGCGATAGCTTGGTTTATGCCAGTCTGGACGATTTGGATGTGGGTTATTCCCCTGAATTGATCCGACATATCAGACTCCGAAAAAAAATGCAATATGTGGAGGACGAAATTGAATACGTTGGGCTTACCTATCAAGGGCAGCAGGGCCAGTTTGTAGTTATTTCTTCTGCGTTCGATCGCTACGGCAAAAGCAAGCTCCATAACCTGCGCAATGTTTTGGTGGTCGGGTTTTTCATAGGTATTTTGCTTATCATTGTTTCAGGGCACATTTTTGCGGGACAGGCACTTCAACCACTTGCCCGTATGAATGAAGAAATATCCGACATTGGGGAAGAAAACCTCCACCGACGTGTCAGCGAGGGAAATGGCCGGGATGAAATTGCACAATTGGGCAAAAATTTCAACAACATGCTGCACCGGTTGGAAACGGCATTTGGGGTACAGCAACAATTTGTCAGCAGCGCTTCACACGAACTGCGCAATCCGCTTGCGGCCATTACCGGCCAATTACAAATGATGCTTGAAAAAAGGCGTTCTCCAGAAGAGTACGAACGAACGCTCCAATCCATTTTGGAAGACACGCAAACGCTTGTTTCCCTTACCAATGGTTTGCTTTTGTTGGCCCAATCGCATATTGACAAACAACGGCTGCTGTTCGCCGTAGTCCGCGTGGACGAGGTGCTTTTTGCTGCCCAAAATGAATTGCTCAAGGCCCAGCCCGACTATCATTTTTTGTTCGAGTACGATGCGCTCCCCGAAGACGAATCCTTGCTTTCCATCCATGGAAACGAACAACTGCTGAAAACAGCGTTTCTCAATTTTATGGACAATGCCTGCAAATTCTCGCCCGACCACACCGTCAACATCCGAATTGGGGTCAGCAACAGCACCGTCACGGTCTACTTTGCTGACAAGGGGGCGGGGATCCCTCCTGAGGAGCAAATGATGATTTTCACGCCCTTTTTTCGAGGGAAATACGCTACCTCTTCAGTGCCTGGTCATGGCATCGGCCTAGCCATCTGTCAACGCATCGTCCAACTGCACAATGGAGAAATTTTATTTCGCTCAGACAAAGGAAAAGGAAGTGAATTCGTAGTTTCCCTGCCAACAAACTGATTCTTTTAGCATTTTAATTTTCTTTTAATGCTGGTTTAATCTACCCTTTTGTCAAGCAGGGGAGATTTGTTTGGTTTCAGATTTAGCCATGTCCCCCCGATTACCGTTGAAACAAGACATCTTTTTCACCATCCACTTTTATTTCAACTGTTTAATCTATTATGTTTCAACAAATTACACCCGCTTTTTCTTATGCTTATTGGGCGCCCATCTTTTCAAAGCCCGGTTCGATCCTAAGGATTTGCCTCTTACTTGTGGCGACGAATAGCCTGCATGGGTTAAACGCCACCCCCACTTCCGATGGTTTTGTAAGCCTGGAAGCAGGGGCAAAAATGGCCTCGGACACAAGCCTTGAAGCCAGCATCTGTGCCGGCGAAACGTACCTCTTCAATGGAGAGCTCCTCAATGCTTCCGGCGAGTACATTGCAATCTACCCGCTCCCGGATGGTTCCGATTCCGTGGTAACGCTCCAATTGACCGTACTTCCCGTTTCTCTGACCAATCTCGAAGTTAGCATTTGCGAAGGAGCTTCTTATCCTTTTAATGGACAGAATTTTGATCAAACGGGCACTTACACGGCCATCCTTCCCGCAGAGAATGGTTGTGATTCGATTATAGCGCTGCGCCTTACCGTGTTAGCTCCGATTAAAACATCCCTGGAAAAAGCAATTTGTGTTGGCACTTTCTATGTTTTTCAAGGTGACACCTTAACTGAAAGCGGTTTGTACAGCATTGTACTGACTTCCAGCGCTGGCTGCGACTCCATCGTAACCCTCAACTTGAACGTGGTATCGTTCTTTGAAACAACGATCAATGCCTCCATTTGTCCAGGTAGCACCTACTCATTCGCAGACACGGTGCTGAGTGTTGCGGGGATTTACATGGACTCACTTACTGCTATCGGTGGCTGCGATTCGATCATTCGATTGAACCTCAGCATCCGCCCTACCGTTACCACGCCATTATCTGCGAGCATTTGCGCAGGTGCTGAATACAACTTCAATGGTGAAATCTTGACCGACATTGGTACTTACGAGGCTGTTTTTACAGGATCAAACGGCTGCGACTCCACCGTGGTGCTAACCTTGGACGTGGTAGACTTCTATGACATTCAAATCAATGCGTCCATCTGTACGGGAGAATTCTATTTCTTTGACGGAGACTTGCTAGAGTTTGAAGGGGAATATATCTACCAATACGTTGCTCAAGGTGGTTGCGACTCTACAGTGACCCTTACGCTGCAAGTATTGCCCGTTTCGGTGGGTGCAGGGTCGGCAACCATTTGCCCGGGCGATGCGTACGACTACAACGGCGAAATATTGACCGATGAAGGTGTTTATACCTTCGTGCTGGATGCCGCCAACGGCTGTGACTCCACCGTTACCTTTACCTTAAATGTGCTCCCCGCCATCACTACCGCACTTGAAGCGTCTATCTGCGAGGGCGAAACTTATATATTCAACGGAGACACCTTGAATACTTCAGGGGTGTACGATACCGTCCTTTCAGCCGAAAACGGCTGCGATAGCGTCGTGACGCTCAGCCTGACGGTTTTGCCATTGCAACAAAACTCCTTGTCTGTTGCTATTTGTGCGGGTGAATTTTACGATTACAATGGTGACACCCTGACAAATTCCGGCACTTATACTTTTGTTTTTGCAGGAGAAAATGGTTGCGACAGCACCTTTACCCTTGTGCTCACGGTGAACCCCCTACAGAGTGTAACGCTTGACGTAAACATCTGTGAAGGTGAATCTTACCCATTTGATGGCACTTTAATTTCCGATGCTGGAACTTATACCGCAATATTCTCGGACGAAAATGGCTGCGATAGCACCGTGACCCTTTTGCTGGGTATTTTGCCTTTGCAAAACACAACGGTCGAATCCACCATTTGCGCAAACGAAACCTACCTTTTCAACGGAGACACACTCAATAGCGCGGGCATTTACACCGCCATACTCACAGGTATCAATGGCTGCGACTCCACGGTAGTGCTTACCCTGGATGTGCTGCCGATACAAAACACCCAGATTTCGGCCACGATTTGTGAAGGGAACTCCTTCGACTACAACGGCTTCCCACTTTCCACTGCCGGAGATTTTGATTTCATCTTTGGGGGTGAAAATGGGTGTGATAGTGTGGTAACCGTCCGAATTGCCGTGCTGCCAATTTCCGAAACCAGTATCTCTGCAACCATCTGCGATGGTGATACTTATGACTACAATGGCGTGCTGTTCGCAGACGAAGGCGTTTATCAATTTGTTTTTGTTGGCTTCAATGGCTGTGATTCAACTGTGACGCTGAACCTTACTGTACTACCATTGCCTTCCACCACCCTCGAGGTTTCCCTTTGTGAGGGCAGCGCTTACGTTTTCAATGGAGATACGTTGAAGACATCGGGCGTTTACACCCATGTTTCAACCGGTTTTAATGGTTGTGATTCGACGGCAACACTCGTGCTTGAGTTTGTGTCTGCTTTCATAACCGACTTGGAGGCTTCAATTTGCGCGGGTGAATCTTACATTTTTGGGAATGACACATTGACCGATACTGGCAACTACAACCAATTGCTTATTGCTCAAGGCGGCTGTGATTCCTTGATTGTTTTGGTGCTTAATGTGCTCCCAAAAGGCGAAAGCACCACCGATGCCAGCATCTGCGACGGCGGATCCTATACGTTCAACGGCCTTGACCTGAACACGGGCGGCACCTATACTGCGGTATTTACCGGTTCCAATGGCTGCGATTCTACTGCAATACTCAACCTAACGGTATTGCCCCTGCTGAACGCTGCGGTTGAAGCGACCATTTGCGCCAACCAAACCTATGATTTCAATGGTCAAACCCTCAGCGATGCCGGTAATTACACCGCAGTCGTCACAGGCTCAAACGGTTGCGATTCTACCGTTGTACTAACTTTAAATGTGCTGCCTACACTAGCCAGCAGCCTCTCCGCAAGTATTTGTGCCAATCAAACCTACGATTTTAATGGTCAAGTTTTGTCACAAGCAGGCACTTACACAGCCCTTTTGCTGGGAACGAATGGTTGTGATTCTGTTGTAACACTGGGCCTTGAAGTACTGCCCTTGGCACAAACCGCTTTTGCTGTTTCAGTATGCAACGGGCAATCATTTGAATATAACAATGAAGTCCTGACCCAAAGCGGCGAGTATGTTTTCTCCTACCCAGGTGCTGCCGCCAATGGTTGCGATTCGATTGAAACCCTTTTCCTGACCATATTCCCTGCCATTGCGCCCACGAATATCACGGCTTCTATTTGTGAGGGCGAAACCTATGATTTCTACGGTACAACACTCACAACATCGGGCACTTTTTCTACTGATTTGTCATCGTCTGTAGGATGTGATTCTACCATAGTGCTTACGCTCACAGTCAATTCCAGCCCAGTGGTTAGCCTGGAGGCAAGTATTTGTGATGGGGAGCTTTATCCATTTAATGGCAATCTGTTAGGTGACCCAGGCACTTACACTGCGCAGCTTCAAACAGCGGCAGGCTGCGACTCGACCGTTGTACTCACCTTGTTGGTGAACACCGTGACTTTTGCTATAATATTGGACAATTTCAGCATCACGGTCGTAGCAAACAACGCTACCTTCCAATGGATTGACTGCGCAACAAACCTGCCCATTCAAGGTGCTACGGGAAGTACTTTTATCCCTGCCGTCACAGGCAATTACGCGGTTATCGTGACACAAAATGGCTGTACAGCTACCTCTCTCTGCTTTTTTGTGATGGTGGTATCCACCAACGAGCCTTTGGCTGAGCAAGCCTGGAATTTGCAACCCAATCCAGCTTCTTCACAGACGCAGCTCGTATTTGTTGATGAATCTGCTGAAGACTTGTGGTTGGAAATCCATGATTTGGCTGGCCGTTTGCTGTACAGTCAAAATGTAGCAACTGGCACGCGTTCTATTGACCTTAATCTGAGCGATATGCCCAGCGGCATTTTAGTGGTGCGCTTGGCCTCAGAAAAAGGTGTTTCAGCCAAACGCCTGATGAAAGCAGAGCGCTAGTTCTCATTGGACGCTTTTTCCTTTAGGAACGAGTGTAAAAGTGTAAAAAAGTGTAAAAATTATTTAAAAACCATTAAGCCCGGTGTGCCTTTAGCACATCGGGCTTTTTTATTCCACAACATATCCGCAACTTGCCGCACATTGTAAATGAAGCATTTGCGCCCGATACTCCTTAGCTTTTTACCCGCCTTAGTTTGGGCGATGGCGAGCCTATCGCCCTATCCGTGCCAGGCGCAGGGGCAGCGCTATGTTTTTGAGCGGCTCAAAAGCGTAAGGCATAAATACAGTGTGAATACCCTGGCTACCGACGAGTATGGCAGGCTTTGGTTCAGTACGATGGGGCGAGGTGCTTTTTGCTACGATGGCTACAATTATTTTCGCTACAAAACCGATAGCGATAATCCAAATTCCCTGAGTAATGACCGTGTTTATGCGCTGCTGCCTGACAGAAAGCAACGGGTATGGTTTGCAACCCTCAATGGTTTGTGTTACCTCGACCGGCACACGGATAAGATCCATCGGTTTATGTCGTACCAGGATTCGGTGCGACAGTTCAACGCTTTGTTTGAAGACCAGGGTGGTACCATCTGGATCGGCTCGAACAGGGGTATGTTCCGTTTTGACGAAGAGTCGCAATCCCTGGTGAAAATCCCCATTGTGCCGGATAAAAAGATGCGCGGACTGGTTCATTGTTTTTATGAGGACAAAGAAGGGGGGCTTTGGTCGGGCAGAAACGACGGTATTTACAAGTTTTCGGCTGACCGTAAGCAGTATACACAACAGTCAATAGACTTGCCAGAAGAAAAGGGCAAAAAGATTCCAGCAACCGTGCTTTTTGAAGACAGCCGCAGTGCTTTTTGGATCGGTGGAACGCAAGGGCTATTCGTTTTCGACCCCCAATCGGAGAAAGCAACCCGGGCATCCCTGCCTGATTCACTGGCTTACCGGCACGTCACCACCCTCATTGAAACTTCGGATGGTGTACTTTGGATTGGTTTTATGGGAGAAGGCCTTGCACGATGGGACCGCGAAAGCAACAGTTTCCAGCGTTTCAGGAACAGTTCGCGCGACCCTTACAGCCTGCCACAAGACTATGTTTTGTCGTTGAAAACGGATGTTTTTGGAAACCTCTGGGTAGGCACAGCCTACGAAGTATCGCGGCTCGATCTATCGCAACAGGCCTTTACGCTTTGGCCGATAAATATTCAAGACCCCGGCGCATACGAAAACTCGACCTACCGGCTGGCCGAAGACCGGCAGGGCGGTATCATCGTGAGTTCTACGTCCGCACTTTGGTATTATGAAAAATTGGGCGCAAAACCGCAACCGATCCTAGTAGATGGCCAAAAAGTGGTCGCACCCGATTTCTTTACCGGGCCTGACAGCGTTGTTTGGGCCATCATCAAAGGCGGGCTTTGGATTTGGAATGTGCGGGGCCGAAAGTTCGAGCCCTTTAAGACACCGCCTTTGGCAGGCAATATTTTAAATGTTTTGGTGGACCGAGACGACCCGCACGTCCTTTGGTTGGGCACCCAAAATGGGCTTTCGCGTTTTGATCGCCGTTCGGGCGAATTGCGCTCGTTTACCCAGTTTTCCCCGCCGCCATTTGATCAATATGTGCAACGTTTTGTGGATGACGGACGCGGATCGCTTTGGCTCGACTTGCCCAATTTTCTGGGAAAATTTGACAAAAAAACATTTGCCACAACCCTTTTCAACAACAATTCCCCGCCGCCCCACCAGCTCGTCAACGACGAAATATTAGACATCAACATGGCGCCCAATGGCTGGATATGGGTCACAACTACCGGCGGAATCACCACTGTAGACCCAGAAACAGGCGATTTCCAGCAGATCACAGGGAAAGACAACTTGCCTGACAATGTGGTGAGCACGGTGCTTTTTGATAAGGACCAAAACGCCTGGATTGTTTCGCCTGAATTCATATCGCGCTTTGACGCGAATTTGCGTACCCTGCGAAACATAAGCACAAATACCGCGCTGCAAGCTTCCACTTGGACACGCGGACGTTGTCAACTTCGGGATGGGCGAATCTTATTTGCCACGATTAGCGGCCCTGCGTTAATTGATCCTTCCAAACTGACCGAAGGTGCACCCGTATCGGCCATTTTGCTCACACGCTTCAAGATAGCGGGTGAAACGAACAAGCAGTTGACTGGCCTCGAATTTTTGAAACACATCCCACTCGCAAGCACCGACAATAACATTACCATCGAATGGGCGGGCATACAAACAGCCCACCCCGAAGAACTGCTCTATGAATGCAAAATGGAGCGCACAGGCGAAAAAAGGGATTGGGAACAAAAAGGGACTGAAAGGCAGGCCGTGTACGCCAATCTTGTACCCGGCGCCTATACTTTTCGGGTCAGGATGCTGGGGAGCGCAAGCCCGGAGCTAACGCTGAAAATCGTCATTGCGCCCGCCTGGTGGCAGGCCGAGTCGTTCAAAATGTTGCTGTTGGCGCTCCTGGTAACCGCCGCCTACCTTTTCTGGCGCAACCGCGAAGAACGCCAAGAACTCCTGAAGCAAAAAGAACTCGCCGAGCAAACGGCACGTTACAAATCGCGCTTTTTGGCCAACATGAGCCACGAAATCCGCACACCCATGAATGCCATCCTTGGCCTAAGCCGTCTGCTTACGGAGAGCGAATTGCCGCCCAAACAAAGTGAATATGCCGACGCCATTCGCCAAAGTTCGGAGAATCTTCTGGTCATTGTCAACGATGTGCTCGATCAAATGAAGATCGAATCTGGCCAGTTCAAATTCCAACACAAACCTTTTGATTTGGAACTAATTGTGCGGCATTTGCAAAACACGCTTGGCTTTAAAGCGGAGGAAAAAGGGCTTCATTTTGAAATCAATATCGCGCCCGAAATACCGACCCGTCTGATGGGCGACCCTGTGCGGCTCAATCAAATCCTGACCAATTTGCTGGGCAATGCCATCAAATTTACGGACAAAGGAAGTGTGACGTTGGATATTGGACATTGGACGTTGGACAACATCCAGAGCCCAATATCCAAAGTCAGCATCGCATTCACGGTTTCAGATACCGGCATCGGCATACCGTCCGAACAGATATCGAGGGTATTCGAGAGTTTCCAACAGGCCGACGACGAAATTTCCGCCAACTACGGTGGCACAGGGCTTGGGTTGAGCATCACGAAAGATTTGGTGGAGCAACAGGGTGGCGAGATCCATCTCGAAAGTGAAGTAGGGAAAGGCACCGCCATTTCGACTATCCTAGCGTTTGAATTGGATAAAACTTTGGAGGCCGACCCTCAACAGGTTAAGATTCAAAAAATTGCTTTTGAAAAATTGCGCATCCTATTGGTGGAGGACACGTTTTTCAATCAAATGCTGGCGATTGAACTCTTGAAAAGCCGTATCCCAGGCGTAATAATAGAAGTCGCCGAAAACGGCCAGGTAGCCCTGGAAAAAATGGAGTCCGACAGCGCCTTCGACTTGGTCTTGATGGATCTGAAAATGCCCGTGATGGACGGATTAGAGGCTACCCGTAGAATCCGTGCCCAGCCCAAATGGAGCAAATTACCCATCATCGCGCTCACCGCCAATGCGGTTCAGGCTGAACTCGACAAATGCCGTGAAGTGGGTATGGATGCTTATGTAACCAAGCCCATTGACACCGAAGAACTTTTTGAAACGATGATGAAAGTGATGGGATAAATAGTGATTGGTTTAATGGTTTAATGGTGATTGGTGATTGGGGATTGGTGATTGGTTTAATGGGGATTGGTGATTGGTGATTGGTGATTGGTGGAGGCAAACAAGGAGGGGGGCAAAAAAAACTACAGATGCTGAAAAAGAAGACTATATGAACATAAACACAGACCGTCTCCGCAGTTTGCTTGGCAGCGAAGAAGCTGCTCAGAAATTTGTCAGCCTATTTCGTCAGCAATTGCCGGGACAACTGGAAGCGCTGCGTAAATCACTCGCTGAAAAGCGATTGGGAAACCGCCAGCAATACAGCGCATGGACTTAAAAGTCAGTGCAGGTACCTTGGATTGGATGAGGCGGCAGATTGGCTGCAAAAGTTGGAAAATGACCCAAAAGATGATCACGAGCTTTCATTTCTTCACGAGCTTGACCATGCCTAAACCCACCAATCTCCAATCACTGCTCCTCCAGTCACCGAACCACCAGCTGATACCCTTCCCCGTGCACATTCAGGATTTCAATTCTGGGTTCAGCGGATAGAAACGTGCGCAGTTTGCTGACATACACATTGAGGCTTCTTCCTTTGAGCATATCTTCATCTCCCCAGATGCGTTGGAGTGCCGTGTCACGACGAATGATACCGTTGTTGCTTTCGCAAAAAAGTTGAAGTAATTTGGCTTCGATGGCGGTGAGTTTCACCATTTCGGGACCGCCATGGAGTTCGCGGGAGGCCACATCGAAGCGGTAAAGGCCTATTTCGTGGATGGCTTTTTCGCTCTGCTTTTGTTGGGCATTGCTGCGTTTGAGGGTGTTTCGCACACGGAGGTAGAGTTCCTCCATACTGAAGGGTTTGGTGATATAATCATCTGCACCAAGGGCTAAGCCACGGATGCGCTCTTCTTTTTGTACGGCGCCCGTTAGGAACAGGATGGGAATGTTCGGGTTGAGTTGGCGGATGTCTTCGGCGAGGGAAAACCCGTCTTTGAACGGCATGCGCACATCGAGGATACATCCATCAAAAATGCCTGATTTGAACGCAGACAGACCTTCGTCGCCGCTATGGCGCATGGTTACCGCAAAGCCTTTTGCTTCGAGGTATTCCTTCGTGAGCGGGCTAAGGGTAAGATCGTCGTCAACAAGGAGGAGATGCATGGTGGTGATTGGTGATTGGTGATTGGTGGATTGGTGATTGGTGATTGGTGATTGGTGGATTGGTGTGGTGATTGGTGATTGGTGGATTGGTGGATTGGTGATTGGTGATTGGTGATTGGTGATTGGTGATTGGTGGATTGGTGGATTGGCCCACAAACATCGACAAATGCGATGGTTTTCGGATGAAAGAAAACAGAATGGCCCTCAATTTTTACACTTTTTTACCTTTTTTGGGAATACCCCCCATCCAATCTATTGGTTTTAGGGCAGACCTTTGAGTCCGAAATAATATTGTAATGGCAAATTTTGTACCCCCCTCCTTTCTTTTAAAAATCGCTACTGGCAGGAATGTGCTCCTGTTCTTCGCGCTTTTCATCGCATTCACGGGTTTTATTATGCCCTCTTTGGAAGCCGACATCAAAGCGCTATCTGGTGGCGTAGGTGTGATAGATTTGGAGTTTTTTTACACTCCGGAGAAAGCGCTTTCCATGTTGAGTACTTATGGGCCGGAAGGTATTCGCCTTTACCTATTTGCCCAATGGACGGTAGATTTTGTTTTCCCAGTCATCGGCGGGCTATTTTTTGCCACTTGTTTGTTGTGGATAGGCGCGAAGCGTTGGTGGTGGTTGGGATTGCTAATCACCTTTGCAGACTGGATTGAAAATGTTTTTATAACGATCCTCCTTGTCCAATTTCCGGATTTCTCCCCTTCGATTGCCTTGATGAGCTGTGTGTTTACAATGTTCAAATGGGGCACCCTTTTCTTTGCCAACGGGTTGATACTTTTTCATGGTGGGCGGAAAATACTGGCCAGCCGCAAGACGTCAATGAAACAAAGTAGCGCATCGGGTAAAGCATTGCGGCGTTCAGATTTAATTTGAGGCAAATCATTTAGTTAAAACTTTGAGTAAATTATCTCAGCTTATTGAGTAATTTTGCTCAACGTATTGAGTAAATTATTTTTCATGTTTCAAAGACCTCATTTTCAAATACTTGCAAGGCGATTAGACGAGCCAAGATCAGTGATTCAGGTGCTCGCTGGTCCGCGGCAAGTGGGCAAAACCACCCTTGTAGGTCAATTGTTATCTGCCAGTAACATGCCTAGCTATAGCATCTCCGCAGATGGCACAACCAATGCCAACGCAGCTTGGCTCGATCAACAATGGGAAACAGCCCGCATAAAATACCGTCAGTCAGAGGCTTCCGAATTCACGTTGGCAGTAGACGAAATCCAGAAAATCCCTAACTGGAGCGAAACCGTCAAAGCCAATTGGGATACGGATACGCGCACCAAAACACCGATTAAAGTTGTTTTGCTTGGTTCCTCGCGTTTGTTGTTGCAGCAAGGACTGACAGAATCGCTCGCGGGGCGTTTCGAACTTTCTTACATCGGTCATTGGTCGCTGCCCGAGATGCAAGCTGCCTTCGGCTTTTCTGCCGAAAAATTCGCATGGTTTGGCGGGTATCCCGGTACGGCCCGGTTTGTTGACGACGAGTTCAGGTGGAAAAAATATGTCACCGACGCGCTCATCGAACCCAGTATTTCTCGCGACATTCTCTCGCTGACCCGTGTGGACAAACCAGCGCTGTTGCGCCGTTTGTTTGAACTTGGTTGTCTCTATTCCGGTCAAATTCTTGCATTCAACAAAATGCTTGGCCAACTACTGGATGCCGGAAACGTGACCACTTTGGCGCATTACCTGAACCTGCTTGACTCAGCTGGCTTGCTGGGTGGCTTGGAAAAATTTTCGGGCGATGTCATCAGACAGAGACAGTCCAGCCCTAAGTTTCAAGTACACAACACCGCTTTGCACAGCGCACAATTACCCGAAACGCTCCCTGAAATGCGGGCATCGCCGGAAAAATGGGGGCGCATCGTCGAATCCGCAGTGGGCGCTCATCTGCTCAACCACGCTCGACAGGATGGGTTTCGCTTGTTTTACTGGCGGGAAGGCAATGACGAAGTTGATTTTGTATTGCAATACAGAGGAAAAACACTTGCCATTGAGGTCAAAAGCGGCGCATTGCGCGGCACGCCAGGCATGGAAGTTTTTCGAAAAAAATTCAACCCGGACAAAATGCTGCTGGTCGGCACGGGCGGGCTGCCCTGGGAGGAGTTTTTGCAGATCAGGCCGACGGAGCTGTTTTGATTGATAGTGATCGGTCTTCGGATCGGGAGGTCGTTTTTTCAAACCGTCTTAATCCGCATCAAAAACTCCTCCCGCATGGACTTGCTCAAGGGCAGCGCTTTCTGGCCGACGATCACATGGCTTTCGTCCACTTCATCCACCTGCGCGAGGTTCACGATGTGCGAGCGGTGAATGCGCTGGAAAGAGGCGGGTAGTTTGTCCTCCAGTGTTTTCATGGGCATCGTCAACAGGTACTCCTTGGTTTTGGTGACGATACGGCAGTAGTTCCGTTCCGCTTCGACGTACATAATGGTATCGAAGAGGATTTTTATCATTTTTTCTTTGTTGCGCACAAAGATGCGGTCGGAGAGAATGTACGGGGTTTCCTCGCCAGCTTTGGATTCCGGATGTTCCTTCTGGGTTTGATTTGCCAGGAGACTGATGGTCAGTTCGAGTGCCCGTTGCAGGTCAAGTTTTTTAAATGGCTTGGCGAGGAAGGCATAAGGCTTGGCCGCCTTGGCGCGCTGGAACGTAGCGTCGTCGGAATTGGCTGTGAGAAAAATAACGGGAATATGGTGCTCGTTATGCAGTACTTGCGCCAGGGCAATCCCGTCCATGTTGCCCTTCAAATTAATGTCGAGCAAGGCGATGTCCGGACGATTTTCTTCCAATTGCAGCAAGGCTTCTTCTGCGCGCGGAAGGATGCCTGTAACTTCATAGCCTAGTTCACTGAGGAACATGGACACCTTTGCACCGATGATCATCTCATCTTCTACGACCAATATTTTAATCGGATTGTCGGTCATGCCGCTGTTTCGTGAAGTGTGATGTGCTGCCTTTGCGTTTCGACCACCTTACGTTACCACCTTACGTTACCACCTTACGTTTACTAAACCTCGAAGGTTTAGTAAACGTAAGGTGGTAACGTAAGGTGGTAACGTAAGGTGGTCGAAACGCAAAGGCGTCACGCAGCTTTTTTCAGGTTAAAATCAAAGTAAATCATGGTGCCGTTTTTCACTTCCTCCCGTATCGAGCCGCTCAATTGGCGGGTAAGCAACGACACCAATTGTGTTCCAAAACCGGTTCCTTGCGTTCGTCCGCTTTTT
>Ga0209181_10003160_pt1 | contig 25840 bp, 24 predicted proteins | sample MAT05_FD_187208 | JGI IMG/M metagenome (GOLD analysis project Ga0209181, IMG submission 187208) | Freshwater microbial communities from Lake Fryxell liftoff mats and glacier meltwater in Antarctica - MAT-05 (SPAdes) (version 2) | ecosystem: Environmental > Aquatic > Freshwater > Ice > Liftoff...
CCCGGTGGCGAGCCGCCCCGCGCGGCCCCGCGCATTCACTGTCCCGACCTTCAAAGAGGTTCACCTTGCCGTGAGGTTTGCCGCCGCTGACCCTTGTCAGAATGCAGCCGAGATGAACGATCCCCAGCACCGACCGCCGATGTACGACGCCACCGCATTCAAACCCCAGACGCGGCCGGCGCACGACGCGATCGCCGACGCGCGGTCCAAGCAGCAGCGGGCGGGGCAGTGGACGGCCCACCAGATGGCCGGCCGGCGCTGGCCGGTGGCCTGCGTGTCGCTGGAGGTGACGCAGCGCTGCAACCTCGACTGCACGCTGTGCTACCTGAGCGAGTCGTCCGAGGCGGTGCGCGACTTTCCACTCGAAGAGATCTACCGCCGCATCGACACCATCGTCGCGCACTACGGCCCGGGCACCGATGTACAGGTGTCGGGCGGTGAGCCCACACTGCGCCGGCGCGACGAACTGCTGGCCATCGTGGCGCGGCTGGCCAGCCACGGGCTGCGGCCCTGCCTGATGAGCAACGGCATCAAGGCGACCCGCGAGTTGCTGGCAGATCTGGCCGCGGCCGGGCTCGTCGATGTCGCCTTCCACGTCGACACCACCCAGCAGCGTGCCGGCTTCGACAGCGAGGCTGCGCTGAACACGCTGCGCCTCGAGTACATCGAGCGTGCGCGCGGCCTGCCGATCAGCGTCTTCTTCAACACCACGGTGCACGCCGGCAATGTCGACGAGGTGCCGATGCTCGCCGCGTTTTTTGTCGCCCAGGCAGATGTCGTGCGCTTTGCGTCGTTCCAGCTGCAGGCCGAAACCGGGCGCGGCGTGCTCGGCGCGCGCGCCGGGGCGATCACCAACGACAGCATCGGCAGCCGCCTGCAGCAGGGCGCCGGCGCGCCGCTGCGCTTCAACGTGCTGGCCGCCGGTCACCATGACTGCAACCGCATCGCCGTGCTGCTGGTGGCCGGCGGCCGCGCCTACGACGCCTTTGACGACGCCGACTTCGTGCAGCGCTTCATGCGCGAGACCGCTGGCCTGCGCATCGACCGCGGCACGCCGTGGCGGGCGCTGCGGTCGTTGGGCCTGGCGGCGCTGACGCGGCCCGCGCTCGCGCTGGCCTCGCTGCGCTGGGCCCTGGCGCTGGCCTGGCGCCTGCGCGCCGGGCTGCTCGCCGGGCGTGGCCGGGTGCACAAGCTGACGCTGTTCACGCACAACTTCATGGACGCCTGCCAGCTCGACCCGGAGCGCATCGAGGCCTGTGTGTTCATGGCCATCACGCAGGACGGGCCGCTGTCGATGTGCGCCTTCAATGCCCAGCGCGACGCTTACCTGCTGCGTCCGCTGGCGACATCGACCGGTGACTGGCAGCCGCTGCAGCCGGGCCATGGCGGGCTGCCGACCTTCCCGATCAAGTGGCTGAAGGGCCGGCCGCGCGCTGCGGCGCGGCAGGCCGGTGCTGCAGCGGTCACCCAGGGCGGGGTGCGCGGGTGATGGGCGTTCGATGGTCTACCGCGCCCGTCGTCCTGCTCGCGCTGGTGAGCATGTTGTTGACCGCCGGTTGCACGACCCTGGTCCCGCCGCCTGCAGCCGCGCCAGCAACGGCCAGCGAGGCCGCCAGCGCTTGGGCTGCGGTGCTGGCGCGCTTTGTCGACGAGCGCGGCGAGGTTGACTTTCAAGGGTTGGCGCAAGACCGCGCCGAGCTCGACCGCGTGGTGCGCCATGTCGCCGAGACGCCGTTTGAATCGCTGCCCGATGGCCCGCCGCGGCTCGCGCACTTCATCAACGCCTACAACGCGCTGTCGATGTTCAATGTCGCAGACAGTGGCATTCCGCAGACCCACGCCGGCTGGAACAAGGTCGGCTTCTTCGTGCTGCGGCGGTTCACGGTGGGCGGCGTTGCGATGTCGCTGCGCGGGTTCGAGAACGACGTCATCCGACCCTACGCCCTGGCGCGTGGCGACCCGCGCATCCACTTTGCGCTGAACTGCTCGGCCGTGGCCTGCCCGGTGCTGCCGCGCCTGCCGTTCACGGCGGCCCTTCTCGATGCAGAACTCGAACGCGAGACGCGCGCCTTCTTCGCCCGGGACGCCAACTTCCGGGTCGATACCGCCAACCGGACGGTGTGGCTGAGCGAGATCCTGGACTTTTATCCCGAGGACTTCGTACCGACACTCGCGCCCAGCCTGCTCATCTATGCCAACCGCTACGCACCGGCGCCAGCGCCGGTCGACTACCAGGTGCGCTTCACACCGTACGACTGGACGGTTGCCAACAGCCGGCGACTGCGCCCGTCTCGCGCGCCGGACTAGGCGCGCGGGTGCTTGCACCGAGAATGGACCGCGCCCGGGTCGGGCCAAAGAAGGACACAGTGCCGTGCGGCGGCCTTTGACGCCTTGAATCCAGCACCCCGCCCAGCGCGTACGCATTCTTCGAACCCAACAACGCCTCATTTCTTTGACATGCAAACTGCGGAGCACGCTCTCCTGACATCCGGAAGACACCGACTCTGGCCCTGGCTGGCCGGCATGTTGCTGTTGACGGCCTGGTTGCTGGCAGCGTCTGCGGGGTTCGACATCGCCTGGCTGCAGCAGCAACGCCAGCAACTGTCGGCGCTGCAGGCGGCGCAGCCCTGGTTCTTCGGGCTGTCGTTTTTTGCGCTGTTCACGCTGCTGTCGGCGCTGGCCTTGCCGGGCTGCGGTCTGCTGGCACTGGCCGCCGGGCTGTGTTTTGGCTGGGCTGCGGGCACGGCGATGGTCGTGTTGGCCTCCACGGTGGGCGCCACGCTGTCGTTCCTGGCTGCGCGCCACCTGCTGCGCGACGCGGTGCGCCGGCGCTGGGCGCGCAGGGTGGCGGTGGTTGATGCAGGACTGGCGCGTGATGGTGCGTTCTACCTCTTCAGCCTGCGCCTGGCCCCGGTGATCCCCTATGCGCTGATCAACCCGTTGATGGGGGTGTCGGCCATGTCCACCGGGCGCTTCTTCGTCGTCAGTCTGCTGGGCATGCTGGCCGGCAGCGCAGCTTATGTGTACGCCGGTACAAGCTTGCGCCAGGCGCAGGGTTGGCAAGACCTGCTGTCGCCGGCGCTGATGTCGCCTTTGATGGCAGCGCTGCTTGCCTTGGCGCTGCTGCCCTGGCTGGCACGGGCGCTGTGGAGAGCCACCCGATGAGCGCTTTGCCGCGCCTGGGCAGCCTGTTTTGCTACGACTGGGACGCGCAGGGTTTTGCCGCGCTCAAAGCGCTGGCCCGGTTCGATCATGCGGGGTTCGATCTCTTCTCGTTTCCCAGCAACGCCCACCTGATCCACTTTGACCTGATGCGCTTCGCGCGCCGCCAGGCCGCCCGCGGCAGGCGTCTGGGCTGGGCCGGCGTGGTGTCGCACCACGAGCAGTTTGGCGCGCTGGCGGCCGCCCTGGTGGCCGAGCAATTGGGCCTGCCGGGCGCGACACCCGAGTCGGTGCTGGCCGCGCAGCACAAGCTGGTCGCGCGCCAGGTGCTGCAGCAGGTGGCGCCCGAGGCCAACATCGGCTTTGCCGAGCTCGATGTGCGTTACGGTGATGACATCCCCGAGGGCCTGACCTACCCGGCGTTTGTCAAACCGGTCAAGGCGGCCTTCTCGGTGCTTGCACGCCAGGTCAGCAACCGCCAGGAACTGCAAGCGCACACGCGTTTCGGCAAGCGCGAGCTGTGGGTCATCCGCCGGCTGGTTGAGCCATTCGAGCGGGTGATGCAACAGCGCCTGCCCGGCTCGCCCACCGCGCACCGCTTGATGCTGGAAGAACCGCTGCCGCCAAACATGCCGCAGTTCAACCTGGATGGCTGGGCCTTCGGCGGCCAGGTGCACACGATGGGCGTGGTCGACGCCATCATGTACCCGGGCACCCAGGCCTTCATGCGCTGGGAGCACCCCAGCCGGTTGGCCGCCAGCGTTCAAGCCCGGGCGCAGGACGTGGCGCGGCGGTTTCTGGCGGCCATCGGTTACCAGCATGGGTTTTTCAACATGGAGTTCTTCCATGATCCGGCGACCGACCGCCTGGCGGTGATCGAGTTCAACCCGCGCCTGGCCTCGCAGTTTGCCGACCTGTACCGGCGTGTGCAGGGCCGTGATGCCCATGCCATGTCGCTGGCCCTGGCCCTGGGCCGTGACCCGTCGGTGTTGCCGCGCAGCGAGCCCACTGCGGGCGCGGCGGCCAGCCTGGTCTACCGGGTCTTCAACCCTGGCGATGCACCCGCCATGCCCACACCTGCGCAGCAGGCACAGCTGCAGCGCCTGCACCCGGACGCGCTGCTGTTTTGCTACCCCAAGAGCGGCCATTCACTGCAGCGTGACTTCAAATGGCTGGGCAACCACCGCTACGGCATCGTGCACCTGGGCGGCAGGAACGAACGCGATCTGCGCGAAAACACCTTGCGTGCCAGCGCCTTGCTGGGTTGGACGGCACCTTATGCTGACCAGCTCAGCACCAGCGCCGATCCCCCGGATGCAGCCCGACCCGTCTGGTCCAACGTCCACCCTTCATGACCCTCAACCCCATCGAAAGAACCCACCCATGAACCGACTCATCAGACTGCTGGCGCTGCTCGCCTTGGCCGCCACCACACTGGCTGGCTGCTCGGCCATGCTGGCGCAAAACCCGTCCTCGCCACTGCAGCCGGTGAATGCCGTGTCCGATGCGACCGACGACCGGGTAATGCTCAAGGGCCACGACGTGGTGGCCTACTTCACCCAGGACCGCCATGTGCTGGGGTCGCCCCAGTTCAAGAGCGTGTACGAAGGCGTGACATTGCGCTTTGCCAGCGCCGAGCACAAAGCGCTCTTTGATGCCAGCCCGGCCAGATACCTGCCGCAATACGGTGGCTTCTGCGCCAACGGCATCGTCTACGGCATTCCCTGGGGCGGCGACGCCGACACCTGGCAAGTGATCGACGGCAAGCTCTACATCTTCGGCGGCGCGGGTTCGAAGGCGGCGTTTTTGATCGACGTGCCGGGCAACCTCAAACTGGCCGACAAGTACTGGGCCGAAGAGGTCAAAGGCAACAACAGCTTCTGGCAACGCAGCAAGCGGCTGGTGCTGCGCGTGCCGCACTACAAGAGCGGCGAGGAACTGGACCGGATGGTCAAAGAAGCTGCGGCCAAAAAAGGGTGATCAGGCGCCCAGCGCCTGGTCACTGGGCCCGGTTCAGCTGTCCCGTGAGTCACGCGATGCCAACACCTGAGCTTTTGCCGCCCATCCCGAGCCCGCGGCGCCGCCGCCTGCTGGCCGGGGGTTTGGGCCTGGGTTCGGGCTTGGGTTTGGGCCTGATTTCCGCCTGCGCTTTGGACCCGGACGAAGACCACCGCGGCGGCGACGCACCCGACACCCAGCCGCTCCAGAAGAGCCCGCGCACAGCCTGGGTCTTCAGCTCGGGCGGGCCGCGCGGCTTTGTGCATGTGGGCGTGATCAAGGCATTGGACGAGTTGGGTCTGGTGCCCGACTTGATCGTCGGCACGTCGGTGGGCGCGGCGGTGGGCGTGCTGCGTGCCGCCGGCCGCAAGGGCCCACAGATCGAAGCGCTGGCGCTGGACTTGCAGCCGATGCTGCTCGCCCGGCTGACGCTGGGTGGCAGCGGCCGTTTCAGCGGTAGCGCCATGGCCGATTGGCTGCGCGCGCAGACCGGTCAACGCTTGCTCGAACAATTGCCCATACCCGCCGTGTGCGTGGTGCAGCGTCTGGCTGACGCCGCTGTGCTGGGTTGGAACCGGGGCGACCTGGGCCTGGCCGTGCAGGCGGCCTGCGCCATAGAAGGCCAGTTTGCGCCAGTGCGGGTGCGCGGCCAGCGTTTTGCAGATGCTGACGGGGTGGCACCGCTGCCCGTGCGGCTGGCGCGCGGCCTGGGCGCCAGCCGGGTGCTGGCGGTGGACGCCTCGGCGCATGAAGAGCGCGCACCGCCGGGCACCGAGCGTTGGCGCGCCGGCGACCTGCGCAAACGCCTGCTGACACGGCCGGACGCAGCGCTGGCGGACCTGGTGTTGCAACCGGAGTTTGGCTACTACGCCAGCATTTCGCGCGAATACCGCGCGCTCGCCATCGCCGCCGGCTACCGCGACACGATGGCCGCCGCTGCCGCCATCCGTGCCCTGCACGCAGCCTGACCGGCTAGCGAACGGCGTCGGCGATCTGCTCGGCCAGGCGCCACAGCGCCAGGCGGTGCGCTGCCACCAGCGCGTCGGGCTCGGGGCCGGCGCTGGGCGCGTCCAGCGCCACCATCAGCACGCGCGCACCCAAGGTCACCCGCGCCTGCAACTGCACCGTGGCGCGGTCGGCGCGGGCTTGCAGCGTGGTGATCTCGACGCGCAGCCTTTGCGTCACGACCACGCCCGCCGGCAGCGGCGCAGCCCACACCTGTTGCGGGCCCAGCAGCCGCGCCAGGTCCTGCAGCAGCAAGCGCGGCACGGCGTCCTGCAGCGGCTCGGCCCAGCGGTGATCGGTCAGCAACTGCACGCCGCCCTGCCCTTGGGGCACCACCAGGCCCGCCAGCGCCAGCACTTCAGGCACGCGCACGGACACCAGTTGCAGCACCTGCGCACTGGCCATGCTGTCCACCGCCACCGCCACCGCCACCGGCGGCTCGGCGCGCAGTTGGTACAACCGCGGCGGCGGCGCGCCGGCACAGCCGGCCAGGGCCAGGGCCAACAGCAGCAGAGGCAGATGCCGTTGCGGTTGCGGTTGCGGTTGCGGTTGCGGTTGGGGTTGCAGGAATCTACGGTTCAAGAGCGGTACTCCGCTGGGGTTCAAGGCATGACCGGGCGACCCCGGATCAAGGACTGCGGCTGCTGCTCCAGTTGCGTGGCGAGGTCACGCACGGCCCGCGCCGCGCTCGCCACGTCGCCCAAGGCGCGTTGCAGGCTCTGCGCTGTTGCGCCTTCATCGGCGGTGGTCTCGCGCAACGCGGCGGCGCTGCGCGCCAGCTCGGTGGCAGCCTGCTGCACGCTGGCCAGCACAGGGCTGCCGGGTGCCAGCAGCGCATCGGCACGATCGGCTGCACCAGCCACCCGGTCTGCGGCGCTACCCACCTTGTCGCCCAAGCGGTCGGCCGCGACGGCCACACGGGTGGACGCCTCACCCGCCTGCGCCAGCGTGCCTTGCGCCGCAGCGGCCAGCGGCGCGACTTTTTTCTCGAGCGACAGCGCCAGCTTGGCCAAGGACGCCGAAGCCAGCGCCATGTCGCTCAGCGTCTGCTTGACCTCGGGCCCCGCCACCAGGCTGCGCGCGGCGGCCAGCGTGGCCGCCAGGTCGTTGCTCATGCGGTTGAGGTCGACGCGGTCCAGTTGGTCGGTCAGGCTCTGAAACCGTGTCGGCGTGGTCGGGATCTCGATCAGGCCGTTGGCGTCGCGCAGCGCGGGCTTGCCACCCTTGCGCAAGTCCAGGTCGACATACAGTTGCCCGGTGAGCAGGCTGTGCGTGGCCAATTGCGCGCTCAGGCCCTGGGCCACCAGCGTTGACAAGGTCAGGGCGGGGTCGGCAGCGGCGCTGGCACCGCCCACGGTGCGGATGCGCTCGCGGTCAAGTTCAACGACCACCGGCACGGCAAAGCGGCCCGCGTCGTAGACCACCCCCACCGACCGTACCAGGCCCAGCCGGACACCGCGAAAGACCACCGGCGAGCCCACCTGCAGGCCATAGACCGAACCGCCAAAGTGCATCACTGCAAGTTCTTGCTGGGCAAACACACGCGCGCCAAACACCGTCACCACGGCCGCCGCCATCAACGCCAGGCCGACCATGACAAAAAGCCCGACCCGCAGGGCTTGCGCACGCGAAGTCATGGCAACACGGCCTCGTTGCGCGGCAAGGCAGGCGCCTGCCCACCGTGCAAAAACTCCCGCACCCGAGGCGGGCCGTTGACGAGCAGCGCCTGCGGGCTGTCCAGCGCCGTCATCGTTTTTTCCACTTCGTCGAGATAGAGCACACGGTCGCCCACGGCAAACACGCTGTTGACGGCATGCGTGACGATCACCACGGTGGTGCCCAGATGGTTGCGCAACTGGAGTATCAGGCCATCCAGCCGGGCCGCATTCAGCGGGTCCAGGCCAGAACCGGGCTCGTCGAGGAAAAGCAACACCGGGTCCAGCGCCAGCGCACGCGCCAGCGCCGCGCGTTTGCGCATGCCGCCGCTGAGCTGGGCGGGCCACAAATCGAAGGCGCCGTCCAGCCCCACCAGCGCCAGCTTCAGGCGTGCGCGCTGTGCCTGCGCCGGGCGCGACAGGTCGGTAAACAGTCGCATCGGCAGCATCAGGTTCTGACCCACCGTCATGGCGCTCCACAGCGCGCCGGCCTGGAACATCACGCCCATGCGCTGGCGCAGCAGGCGCAGCCGGACGTCGTCGCCGTCGTACAGGTCCTGGCCTTCGATCAGCACCCGGCCCTGGGCCGGCGGCTGCAGGCCGATGAGGTCGCGCAGCAAGGAGGTCTTGCCACTGCCGCTGGCGCCGACGATGACGAAGATCTCACCGCGCGCGACGTTGAAGTTCAAGTCCCGCAGCACGGTCTGCCCGCCGTGGGCCACGGTCAGGCCCTGGGCCTGCACGATCGGGGTGCCGGGCAGCATGCGGCTACAAACCCAGGCTCTGGAACACCACCGTGGTGGCGCAGGCCGCCGCGATGACCCACACCAGGCCCTTGACGACGCCAGCGGTGGTGGCCTCACCCACGGCCTGTGCGTTGCGCCCGGCATGCAGCCCCTCGCGGCAACCCGCCAGCGCCAGCAACGCGCCGTAGAGCATGCATTTGACCAGGCCGATCCACAGGTGAGTCCAGGTCAGCGCGTTGAGGGCCTGGTTCAGGTATTCCACCGCCGGCACGGCGTAGACCAGGGTGGTGGGCAGCAAGCCCGCCAGCACACCCACCAGCGACGCGCAGGCCCACAGCAGCGGGGCCATCAGCACGACGGCCAGCACCCGCGGCAGCACCAGATGGTCGATCGGGTCCACGCCCAAAGCGCGCAGCGCGTCGATCTCTTCACCGGCCTTCATGGTGGCCAGTTGTGCCGCGAAGGCCGAGCCGATGCGGCCCGCCAGGATCATGCCGGTCATCAGGCCGGCCAGTTCACGCACCATGCCCACGGTGACGATATCGGCGATGTAGCGCTGCGCACCCATGCGGTCGAGCTGCGCGCCACCCATGTACGCCAGCATCAGGCCGACCAGAAAGCAGGTCAGCGAGACGATCGGGATCGACAACGGCCCCGCTTGGTCCACCTGGCGCAGCAACTCCCCCAGGCGCAGGCCGCTGCGTTCGCGTTGCAGGCCCAGCAAGCGGCCGAGAGCGAGCAGCACCTCGCCAAAAAAGGTGGCCGTGACCAGGGCCTGGTGCCCGCTGTGCAGCACACGTCGGCCCAGCACCTCCCGGGCGCCGGGCGGGGCTTCGGCTGCGGCCGGTGGCGGGCTGCCTGCTGCTGGCAAGGCCAGGCGCAGCACCGCACGCACGTCCTCGGGCAGACGGTCCAGGTGCATCACGACACCGGCACGCGCCAAGGGCGCCAGACATTCGCGCAGCGCGGCGGCCAGGCCTGCGTCCCAGTCGGTCAAGCCTTGGTCCACCACGGCCAGCGCCGACAACGGGCTTGGCACACGGGTGCCGGGTGCTGACAGTGTCAGCCCGGCGGGGCCGCGCCAGTCGCCAGACAACTCCAGCACCCATTCGGCACCTTGTTGCAGCCAGCGGTGATTGGGGGGCGGGTGGGCAACTTGCATGGTCGCGCGTACTGTACCTACCGCTTGGTGACCAAGCGCGTGCGGCAAGGGTCGTTGGCGCAAGCGGGGCCAGGCCGCCCAACGCCCACAGCGCCGCGGCCCTGCGTCAGCCCGGCCCACGGCGCAGCGGCGGCGACCGCGACGATCTGCACCAGCCGCTGGGCGATGTCGACGAGGCGCTGCAGGCCGCCGACCGCGAGCAAGGCCGTATGCCGCGTGACCTTGAGAAGCTGTTGCTGGCGCTGCCTGCGGCGCAGCGGTTGGCGATGTGGCTGACCAAGGTGGACGGCTTGTCGGTGTCCGAGGCCGCGGCACATACCGGAGCGACGCCACGCTGCGCGGCTGGGGCTTGCCCGAGGCACAGATCGCCCTCTGCAGCAGCCCGGCGAATGTCAACCGTCAGGGCTGGGTCGCCGGCCTCAGAGCCTGAGAGTTTTTCGGGCGCGACCGAGCAGCGCGCTCGAAAGGCGTCCGGTCTAGGCGCAAAGCGCAGCCATAGCGGGCTATGGCGAGCATTTGCAACGACGAGCGGGCGTCTTTGGGCGTGATGAGCGGGCATGAACGAAAGACTCTCAGGCTCTCAGCCCAATGTGCAGGCCCTGACCGTACCAGCGTCGCGCCCGATTGCAGACGCTGTGATGGCGCACGTGACAGCCTGGCATGGCGGATCGAGCCAATGGCAACGAAGAGAATTGGCAGATCGGCCTCCATCGCGGCTAAACAGGTGTCCACGAAGCCGGGGCAACGTCACCCAACTCGATCACCGCGCCGCCTGCCGCCGCTGCGTCGGCCGGGTCGTGCGACACCAGCAAGACCGGCAATCCGCGCGAGCGCGCATGTTCAAAGACAAAGCGCCTGAAGTCGGCGCGCAAGGCGGTGTCGAGTTTGGAAAACGGCTCGTCCAGCAGCAAAGCCAGCGGCTCTGCCAGCAAGGTGCGCATCAGCGCCACCCGCGCGCGCTGGCCGCCCGACAGCGTGGCCGGGTCGCGGGACGCAAAGCCGGCCAAGCCGGCGGCGGCCAGTGCGGCGTCGATCTGCTGGCGCCGCAGCGCTGCAGGCCGTACCGCCGCCGGCAAGGCAAACGCCAGGTTGTCGCCCACCGACAGATGCGGAAACAACAGGTCGTCCTGGAACAGGATGCCGACGCGGCGGCGCTCCGGCGGCAGACCGTCCAGCACCGTGCCACCCACCCGCACGCTGCCTTGCGCCTCAAAGACCGGGTCCAGGGTGCCGGCAATGCAAGCCAGCAAGCTGGACTTGCCGCAGCCGCTGGGGCCCATCACCGTCAGGCACTGCCCCCCCGCCACACGGGCCTGCAGCGGCGCAAACAGCGCCCGGCCGCCGACGCTGAGCTGCACGCCGTCGAGTTGCAAATCAGGATGCATCTTCGCCATCACTTTCAATGCGCCAAGCCTTGCCGGTGGCGGTAGAGCCAGCGCGGCAGCGCCGCCGCCAGGGCATACACCAGCAGCGGAAACGCCGCTTGCAGCAACGCCCAGGTGGCGATGACCCGGCGGTCGGCGCCTGAGGACAGCGTCACGGCTTCAGTGGTCAGGGTAGCGACCCGCCCGGCGCCGGCAAACAGCGTGGGCAGGTACAGCCCGACGCTGACCGCAAACGCCACCGCGCAGGACAACAGCACCGGCCGCAGCAGGATCGGCAGCTTGACGCGCCAGAAGACACGCCAGCGGCTGGCGCCCAGGCTCAGCGCGGTGCGGGTGTAGCGCGCATCGAAGGCGCGCCAGGGGTCGGCCAGCGACAAGAACAGGTAGGGCAGCACAAACACCAGGTGCGCCCAGACGACGGCCCAGAAGTGGCCGTCGGCACCGATGCGCACCAGCAGCACTTGCAACCCGAAGAGAAACGCCACCTGCGGCAGCAGCAGCGGCACATACAGCAGCCACAGCGCGTGCCGGCGGCCGGCAGCCGGGTCGCCGCGGGCAGCACGGGCCGATGGCCGACGCTGCACTTCGTTTTCCAGGCAGGCCAGCACCAGCAGCAGGGCCAGCAGGGTGGACACCGCGCCCAGTGCCAGCGTGGTGGCTGCCGGTTGCACCAGGCTGCCGGCCTGGCGCAGCCAGTTGTCCCAGGTCCAGGCGCTGGGCAGGAAGGCCGGCCAGCGCCATTGCAGGGCCAGCGACCACAGCGCCAGCGCCAGCATCGAGGCTGCGGCTGCGCCCAACAGGCCCGCCGCCAGTGCCGTGGCCAGGCGGGCAGCGGCCGCACTGTGTGCGTTGCGCACCCCTTGCCGGGTGCGCTGCAGCAGCCACTGGCGCGCCAGCACTTCCAGCCCGCGCCACGCCAGCAGGCAGCCCATCACGGTCAGCAGCAGCAGGGTGGCCGCGGCTGCCGCAGGGAACACCCAGCGGGTGTCGGGGTCAGCAAACCAGCGCACCGCCAGCACCGCCAGCGTGGGCGGGTTGCCCGGCCCGAGGATCAGCGCCACGTCCACCACCGACAACGAAAAAGCCAGCACCGCGCAGACGGGCAGGCGGATTTGCCGGTAGACCTGCGGCAGCACCACCAGGAACCAGGCCTGCGCCGGGCCATAACCCAGCGAGCGCGCCACCGCCAACTGCGCGCCTGCGTTGATCTGGTTCAGCGCGCCCAGCGTCATCAGCACCAGGTAGGGCACTTCCTTGAGCAGCAGCGCGGCCACCAGCGGCCAGCCCGAGGGGTGACCCACGGTGCTGACATCGGGCGGCAGCGCCCAGCCGGTCAGCGTGGGCGAGACGGCACGCGCCAGCCAGCCCGAGGGCAGGATCAGAAACGCAAAACCGATGGCCAGGGCGGAGTGCGGCATCGCCAGCACCGGTGCCATCCACTCGCCCAGGCGCCGTGCGGCGGGGCGCTGGTGCAGACCGGCCACCACGCCCAGCGCCAGCAGCAAGGACAGCAGTGTGGCCAGCAGCCCGGTGGACAGTGTCAGCTGCCAGGCGCTGGCAAAGCCCGGTGCCTGGACCAGGGTGCGCCAGGCCGTCAGGTTGAAGGAATTTGCGCCCAGGGCCGGCAGCCAGCCCATGGCGGGTAGCAAGGTGCCGGCCAGCCCGGCGACGATGGGCAACAAAAACGCCGCCAGCGTGATCGCGGGCGCCCAGCCCAGCGGCGAGGCCGCTCGAAAACGGGCGCTCAAACCGTCGCGCAAACGGTCCGCCAAACGGTCCGCCAAACGGTCCGTCAATCGGTCCCTCAAACCGTCCCTCAAACCGTCGCTCAGCGCGTGGTGCGCTTGGCCCACTCGGCCGTGATGCGGGTCATCCAGGACGCATGCGGCTCCAGCAGCGGCGCGCCCAGCTCGGCCGCTGTCGGCAGTGCGGGGTGCGTGGGCAGGGCGGCAAACAAGGCGCGCTGCTCAGCGCCCAGCTTGCCAGCGTCGAGCACGTTGAGGTTGCCCATCTGCCGGATGTCCTGCGCCCGCGCCTGGGTGGCCGGCGCCAACAGGAAATTGGCCACCACCAGCGCGCCCTCCTTGTGGCTGGCGTTGTACGGAATGGCCACGAAGCTGGTGTTGCCGATGCTGCCCTTGCTGAAGGTAAAGCTGCGCACCGTGTCGGGCAGCAGGTTGGCCTGCACCGAGACCGCCGCCTCGGCCGGGTTGAAGGACAGGCTGATGTCGATCTCGCCGTCGTTGAGCAACTGGCGCTGCGCCGGGCCGTTGTCGGGAAACTGCTGGCCCTTGCGCCAGAGCAGCGGACGCAGCTGCCCGTACCAGGCCCACAGCGGCGCGGTGACGGCGTCGAAGTTGGCGTCGCTGGCGGGCTTTTGCAGCACCGCCGTGTCGGGCAACAAGTCGACCAAGGCCTGTTTGAGGAAGGTGGCGCCCAGGAAGTTGCTCACCGCCGGGTGGGTCAGCCGGCCCGGGTTCTTGCGTGCCCAGTCCAGCAGTGCCGGTGCGGACCGCGGCACGTCAGCGGCATTGCGCAAGCGGGCCGAGTCGTAGACAAAGACGATCTGCGCCATGCGCCAGGGCACGGCCATGCCGTCCACCGGGGTGGTGAAGTCGATCACGTTCGAGCGCTTGCGGGTGGTGTCGACCGCCGCGAAGTTGGGCAGCGCCTGGGTGACGGGGCCGAACAGCAGACCCTGCTGCTTCATGTTCAGAAAGTTCGGGCCGTTGATCCAGACCAGGTCCACACCGCCGTCGCGCTCACGGCCGGCGGCCTTCTCGGCCACCACGCGGGTGACGGCCTCGGCCGTGTCCTTCAGGCGCACGTGCTGCACCGTCACCCCGTGCTGGGCCTTGACCTGCTCACCCACCCAGGCGATGAAGGCGTTGGTCTTCTCGTCACCGGCCCAGGCGTTCCAGTAGACGGTCTGGCCGCGCGCTTTGTCCAGCACTTGGGGCCAGGCGGGAAGGCCCGCCGCAGCGATCGCGGACTGGGCTGGTGACTGGGCGGGTGCCTGGGTCGATGTTTGGGCGTACGCGGGAATCCACGCCGCCGCAGCGGCGGCAACCACGGCAGCAGGCAGCCGAAAAATTTGGCGGCGGTTCATGTGGCCTTTTCCTGAATGGGGATGACTCTGTTTTTCAGCGGCTGTACACCGGCGGGCATGCCCCTTGCTGCGTCGCGCCGCTGGCGCGCTTGCGCCAGCACCGGGCCCAGCACCTGCGCATGAAACCGGTCGCAGCCGATGCACAGGTTTTCGTAGGGCGTGCCGTCAGGCAGCTGGGTGCGCGAGGCTTCGATGAAGCGCGCCTCGTCCCAACCCTGGCTGATGCCCATGCGCTCGGGATGGCCGGCGGTGATCGCCTCATAGGCAGGCACACCCACCAGCGAGTCCAGGATCTCGATCAAGGGCTCTTCGGTGAGATTGCCCAGCGGCAGCGCGGTTTTCACGCAGCAGGGGTAGACACTGCCGTCGGGCTCGACCGAGACCTCGGAGCCGTTGTAGCGGTGGCGCAGAAAGTTCAGCCCGCCCGACCAGCGGTTGCAGAAGTTGTCGGCCACGGTCGAACGCGGCAGGCTGTTGCCCCAGGCGCGGCCGCGCGGCCACAGCTTGCCGATCCAGGAGTCGGGCGTGGCGCCAAAAAAGCCGTACACCGGCCCTTCTTCTTCATGCCAATTGCGGGTGGTGGCCGACAGGCCCGAGCGCCGCATGCCGTGGCGGTCGAACATCGCCGACAACCGATCGACAAAGGCCTGTTGCTTGTCCTGCCCCTCCAGCCCGACGTGAAAGTCATCCACGCTGGCCACCGAGATCATGTAGACACCGCGCTGCAGCAGTTCAGCGACGATGCTGTCGGTCAGCAGGTCGCCGGTGGTCTGCAGCACGATCTTCACCCCGCCTTCATTGGCGTAACGCTGCTGCAGCCGCTCGATCACCGGGTAGGTGACGGTTTCGCGCACCGCATCGAGCAGCGATTCACCGCCCGACAACACGATGCGGCCGATCTTCTCGCTGTGCTGGCCCGGGCCTTCGGCCAGGTCCACGTAGCGCATGTGGCGCGGAAAGTTGTCGATGATGCGCGGGAAGTTGCGCTGCGCTTCCTCCACCACACCGGCCAGTGCTGTGCGCACGTAGGGCCGGAAGCGGTCTTCATAGCAATGTTTGCAGCGGCGGTGGCAGGCCCAGGCCATCACGTAGTAAATCGATTCCATTGCGAACTCAACCTTGAAAGGGGAGGATGACCAAAATGCGCGCGCATTCTGGCCGGGATCGTGGGCTTGATCGGGGAACCGGCACATTGCCACCTGGCCGCCGGCCAGGCGCAGCATTGCCGCACCAGCCGCACCAGCCGCAACGGCTTGGGTGCCTTGCTGCGCCTGGCCCGGCGCATCGGCATCGCACGGCCACTTGCATCACCAACGCAGCACACGCGGGCCCAGCGCCGCGCCGAGCAGCGCGGTGAGGGCGATGCCCGCTGAATACCAAACGGCGACAAAGGCGGGCGAGGTCTCGCGGCAGGCCAAGGCATAACCGATCGCCCCCAGCGCGCCGGCGAACAGCCCGGCCGCGAAACCGGCCAGGCGGGGTCGCGTCGGCGCCAGGCCGCCCAGCGCCCACAGCGCGGCGGCCAAGGCCGGCAGCGACAGGCCGACGACAAACCACGGGCATGACGACCAGGAGCTGCCGAACAACGCTGGCAGGCGCTCGGCAGCGGGCAGGCCGAGCAGGCTTGCCGCGCCGGCAAGCGCCATGCCGCCGACCACCAACAGCACGCCCGCCGCAGCCGCCCTGTACGACGCCGCCGGTCGCGCCAGGCGCCCCGCCAGCCAGGCCGCGGCCAGGGCCAGCGCGCCGCCGTAGATCAGCTTGATCCACAACCCGGCGGCGCCGACCATGGCCGCCGGCACCGGGCCGATCCAGCCCAGCGCCAGCGCAGCGCTGCCGAACACCCCGGCGCACGCGGCCGGGCCCAGGCGGCGCGCCACGGGCGCGGGCCGCGCCGGGCCCGCGCCACGCGCTAGAACGTCGATCAGCCGTTCTGTTTTCATGTTTCAGTCCTTCACCCCGTCGTTCCTGCACATTTCAGTCCTGCACCATTCGCGCCAGGCGCTTCATGCCGCGGTGCACCTGCACCTTGATCGCCGAGGGCGACGCCCCGGTTTGCGCTGCGGCCTCGGCCACCGACAAGCCGTCCACCTTGGTCAGCCAGATCGCCTGCCGCTGCGCCTCGGGCAGCGCCAGCATCAGCTTTTCCAGGTCGCGCCGCGTGCCGCCCTCCTCTTGGTCGGCGACCAGCAGCGCTTCGTCCACGTCGTCCAGCGGCTGGTGCAGGTCGTCACGCCGGCCACGGCGCCGCCACAGGTCAACCAACTTGTGGCGCGCGATGGCGACCACCCACGCGCCTATCGGCAGCGAGGGTTCGTAGGTAGCGCGCTGCAAGTGCAGCGCAAGCAGGGTCTCTTGCACCAGGTCCTCCACATCGTCCGGCAGGCTTTGCATGCGGCGCCGCAAATAGCCGCGCAGCCGGGACGCGATCTGCAGCAGAGCCTCGCGGTAGGCCGCTTCGTCGCCAGACTGGGCGCGCAACCAGAGCGTTCTCAGGCGGGACTCGAGCTCGTTCTGGTTGGCGTTGTCAGGCATGTCGTCGGCAAACCCGTTTTGGTTACAGCGAGCCGATCAAAATCGGTGCCATGCCACCCGGCAAGGGCGTGGCGGTGGTTGTTGTGCCGGCGATTCTGACCGCCCTGTCTGCGCCCGCCGTGTAAGCAACCGCCTTGCGCCGACGACTACGCTGAGCGACAGTCCCCTTCTGCTCCCCAATCCCGAGGTATTCCTTTCGATGCACGCAACCCCGCCCCTGCTTGCTGCGACCGACTTTCCACCGCCGCTGCGGACCCGCCTCGACACGCTTCGGGTCAACCCGGGCTACCGCAGCATGCAGCGCTGCCTGCGTACCCATGCCAATGCCGGCCTTGACCGGACCGGGGAAATGGAAGCCGACGCCGCGGCGCTGGCACGGCAGGCGTTGCGGACGCGCCGGCCACGCACTCTCGACCTGACAGGCCTTGCGCTGGACCGCGACGCGGTGCCGGCCGGCAGCGCCGCCATCCCGGCAGGTGCCGGCGCATGACACCCGCGGGCAAACGCCTGGCCTGGCTCGGTGTTGGTGTCGCGCTGGTGCTGGCGTTTTTTGCCTACCGCTACTTCGGCCTTGCCGAGCTGCTGACGCTCGACGGGCTGAAAGCCAGCAGCGGCAAGTTGCTGAACGCCTACCGGGCCGATCCAGTCACCACGCTGGCGGTGTTTTTTGCCGTCTATGTGGCGATGGCGGCGTTGTCGTTTCCCGGCGCCGCAATCCTGACGCTGGCGGGCGGCGCGATCTTCGGCCTCTGGGTCGGCCTGGTGGTGGTGTCGTTTGCGTCCAGCCTGGGCGCCTTGCTGGCCTTTCTGGCGGCACGCTACCTGCTGGCAGACTCGGTGCAATCGCGCTTTGGCAAGGCGCTGGCGCCGGTCAACGAGGGTGTCAAGCGCGACGGCACCTTCTACCTGCTGACGCTGCGCCTGGCGCCGGTGTTCCCGTTTTTCCTGGTCAACCTGCTGATGGGGCTGACGCCGATCGGCGCCGGGCGCTTCTATGCGGTGAGTCAGCTCGGCATGCTGGCCGGCACCGCCGTGTACGTCAACGCCGGCACGCAGCTGGCGTCGATCCGCACGCTGTCCGATGTGCTGTCACCCGGGCTGTGGGGCAGCTTCGTGCTGCTGGGGCTGTTTCCGCTGCTCGCCAAGTGGGTGGTGGGTGGGCTGCAGGCGCGCAAGATCTACGCCCGGTGGCGGCAGGTCAAGCCGGCGCGCTTCGACCGCAACCTGGTCGTCATCGGTGCCGGTGCCGGTGGCCTGGTGTCGGCCTACATCGCGGCCGCCGTCAAGGCCCGGGTCACGCTGATCGAAGGCCACAAGATGGGCGGCGACTGCCTGAACTTCGGCTGCGTGCCGAGCAAGGCGCTGATCCGCTCGGCCAAGCTCGCCAAGCAGCTGAAAACGGCCGGTGCGCTGGGCTTTACCGGCGTCGGTGGTGAGGTCGACTTTGCGGCCGTGATGGCACGCATCCAGCGCGTCATCACTGAGATCGAGCCGCACGACTCGGTCGAACGCTACACCGCGCTGGGCGTAGAGGTGTTGCAGGGTCACGCCAGGATCATCTCGCCGTGGGCGGTGGAGGTGACCCTGGCCGACGGCTCGAAACAGACCTTGACCACACGCAGCATCGTCATCGCCGCCGGTGCCAGCCCGTTTGTGCCACCGATCCCGGGCTTGCAGGAGACCGGCTTTGTCACCAGCGACACGGTGTGGGGCCTGACCCAACTGCCGAAGCGGCTGGTGGTGCTGGGCGGCGGGCCGATCGGCTGCGAGTTGGCGCAAAGCTTTGCGCGCCTGGGCTCACAGGTGACGCAGGTCGAGATGCTGCCGCGGGTGATGCTGCGTGAGGACCTTGACGCGTCCGCGCTGGTGGCGCAATCGCTGCGCGACGACGGCGTCGAGCTGCTCACCGGCCACCAGGCCGTGCGCTGCGAGACCGTGGACGGCGTCAAACGGCTGATCGTCAAGCACCCGGGCGGCGAGCGCGCGGTCGAGTTCGACGAGTTGCTGTGTGCGGTCGGCCGCAGCCCGCGGGTCAGCGGCTACGGCCTTGAAGAACTCGGCATCCCGCTGACGCCCAAGAAGACGATAGAAACCAACGCCTGGCTGCAGACTTTGTACCCCAACATCTATGCGGTCGGCGATGTGGCCGGGCCGTTTCAGCTCACCCACACTGCCGCGCACCAGGCCTGGTACGCGGCCGTCAATGCACTGTTTGGCCGCTTCAAGCGCTTCAAGGTCGACTACTCGGTGATCCCCTGGGCCACCTTCACCGACCCCGAGGTCGCGCGTGTCGGCCTCTCGGAAGCCGAGGCGACCGAGCAGGGCATCGCGTTTGAAGTCACCCGCTACGGCATCGACGACCTCGACCGCGCGATCGCCGACGGCACGGCGCACGGGTTCGTCAAGGTGCTGACCGTGCCCGGCAAGGACCGCATCCTGGGCGTGACCATCGTCGGTGAACACGCCGGCGACCTGATCGCCGAGTTTGTGCTGGCGATGAAGCACGGTCTGGGGCTGAACAAGATCCTCGGCACGATCCACATCTACCCGACATTGGCCGAGGCCAACAAGTACGTTGCCGGCGCTTGGAAACGCGCACACGCGCCGAAAAAGCTGCTCGCCTGGGTCGAGCGCTTTCACACCTGGGAGCGCACATGACGCTGCACCGCCGTGCCTGGCTGCAAGCCAGCCTCGCCGCCGCCGCATCGGTGGCGCTGGCCGCTTTTGCCCGGCAGGTGCGGGCCGAGACCTTCGACCACCGCCATGCCGCCTGGTCGGCACTGCTGACAAAGCATGTGCTGCCGCAGCGCGGCGGCCAGGCATCCGGCGTGCGTTACGCCGGCATGGCGGCCGACCGGGCGTTGCTGAAGGGCGTGCTGGACGGTCTGTCGGCCGTCGACAACCCATCGTTCCAGGCCTTCAGCCGGGCCCAGCAGATGGCGTTTCTGGTCAACGCCTACAACGCCTTCACGGTCGAGCTGGTCCTCGGCAAGTACCCGAACCTGGCGTCGATCAAGGACCTGGGCGGGGTGTTCAGCAGCCCGTGGAAGCCGAAGTGGATAACGCTGCTCGGTGCCCAGGTCTCGCTCGACGACATCGAGCACGGCATGCTGCGCCAGCGCGGCCGCTACGACGACCCGCGGGTGCACTTTGCCGTCAACTGCGCCAGCGTCGGCTGCCCGCCGCTGCGCGAAGAGGCCTTTGTTGCCGACCGGCTCGATGCCCAACTCGACGAGCAGGCGCAGCGCTTCATGAGCGACCGCAGCCGCAACCGGTTCGATACCGGGCGCGGCCGGCTCGAGGTCTCGAAGATCTTCGACTGGTACGGCGAGGACTTCCGGCTCGGCCACCGCGGCATCCGCTCGCTGCCCGGGTTCATGGCGCGCTACGCGCAGGTGCTGGCCGACGCGCCGACCGACCGCGAGCGCATCCGCAGTGAACGCGCCGAGATCGGGTTCGGCGACTACGACTGGAAGCTCAACGACACCCGATGACGCCGGCGCTGTCGATCATCGTGCCGGCGCTGAACGAGGCGGCCGGGATCACTGCCACGCTCGCGGCGCTGGCGCCGCTGCGCGCACGTGGCGCCGAGGTGATCGTGGTTGACGGCGGCAGCGACGACGGCACTGCCGAGCTGGCCGCTGCGCAGGCTGATCGGGTGGCAGTCTCGGCGCGCGGGCGGGCGCGCCAGATGAACGCCGGGGCGGCGGTCGCGCGCGCACCGGTGCTGTTGTTCCTGCACGCCGACACGCGCCTGCCCGAAGGCGCCGACAGGTCGATCCATGCGGCCATCGAGCGCGGCGCCGGCTGGGGCCGATTCGACGTGCACATCGACGGTCGTGCCCGCATGCTGCGGGTGGTGGCCGCCATGATGAACTGGCGCTCGCGCCTGACCGGCATCGCCACCGGCGATCAGGCGATCTTCGTCACGCGCCAGGCCTTCGACCGCGTCGGCGGCTTCCCCGCCCAGCCGTTGATGGAGGACATCGAGCTGTCGCGCCGCCTGCGCGGGTTGGCGGCCCCGGCCTGCCTGCGTGACCGGGTCCTGACCTCGGGCCGGCGCTGGGAACAGCGCGGCGTCTGGCGCACGATCTTTCTGATGTGGCGGCTGCGCTGGCGCTACTGGCGCGGCGCATCGCCGCAGGCACTTGCCGAGGCGTACCGATGAGCACCGCGCTGATCGTGTTCGCGAAGGCGCCGGTCGCCGGCGCGGTGAAGACGCGGCTCATCCCCGCGCTCGGTGCCGAGGCCGCCGCCGCGCTGGCGGCGCGGCTGCTGGCGCACACGGTGGCGGCAGGCATGGCGGCAGGCTTCGATCATGTCGAGCTGTGCGTCGCCCCAGACACGTCCCACCCGGCCTTCGGCGCACTCGCCGCGGCGCACCTGCTGGTATTGACGGTGCAGGGCGAGGGTGACCTCGGTGCACGGATGGACCGTGCGCTGACACGCGTGCTGCGCCATCACCACCATGCCGTGCTCATCGGCACCGACGCGCCAGCGCTCGACGCGGCACGGTTGCGCGACGCCGCGCAGGCGCTGCGCAGCGCCGACGCGGTGTTCGTGCCCGCGCTCGACGGCGGCTATGCGCTGGTCGGTCTGCAACGCCCACAGCCTGCGCTGTTCCAGGGCATTGCCTGGAGCACGGCGCAGGTGATGGCCCAGACCCGCGCGCGCGCGCTGGCGGCCGGCCTGACCTGGGCCGAACGCGACCCGGTGTCCGACATCGACGAGCCGGCCGACCTGGTCCACCTGCCCGCGGATTGGGCGGCATGAAGCGGCTGCTGCTGCTGGGCGCCGGCCATGCGCATGCGCAGGTGCTGCTCGACTGGGCGCGCGCGCCGCTGCCCGGGGTCGAGATCACCGTCGTCTCGCCGCTGGCACACGCGCCGTATTCGGGCATGGTGCCGGGCTGGCTGGCCGGCCGTTACACCTGGGACGAGATCACGATCGACTTCGCCGCGCTGTGCGCCCGGGCCGGCGCGCGCTGGCTGGCCGCCGAGGTGCAGGCGCTCGACCCGTCACGACGCAGGCTGCGGCTGGCCGACGGCAGGTCGCTGGACTGGGACCTGCTGTCGCTCAATATCGGCTCGACCCTGCATGCGCCGGCGCTGGCCCACGGCGAGATGCTGCCGCTGCGGCCGCTGTCCAGGCTGCACGGCGCTTGGGAGGCGCAACTGGCGCGGTACAGCGCCGAGCGAGGCGCTGGCCCGCTCGCCGTCACGGCTGTAGGCGGCGGCGCGGCAGGCGTCGAGTGCGTGCTGGCGGTGCTGGCGCGGCTGCGTAGCCTGCTTCCGGAACGGCCGGTTCAGGGGCGGCTGGTCTCGCGCGGCGAGGCACTGCTGCCGGGCCTGGCGCCAGGTGCGGTGCGGCAGGCCCGGCGCGCGCTGGCCGCGGCCGGGGTGGAGCTGCACCTGTCGACCGCGTTTGATGCCGCCCATGCTGCGGCCAGCGCCAACAGCGACCTCGTGCTGTGGGCCACCGGCGCCGATGCACACGACCTGCTCGCAGACCCCACGCGGCGCGGCGACCTGGCCGTGAGCGAACAAGGCTTCGTGCGAGTGGCCGGCGATCTGCGATCAGTCTCGCACCCTGACGTGTTCGCCGTCGGCGACTGCGCCGCTTGGGCGGAGCCCCTGCCGAAGGCCGGCGTCTTTGCGGTGCGCATGGGCCCGGTGCTGGCCCACAACCTGCGTGCCGCGCTGGGCGACGGTATTTGCCGGGCCTACCGCCCGCAGCGCCGCTTTCTGGTACTGCTCGACACCAGCGACGGCGCCGCGATCGCATCGCGCGGCCCGTTATCGGCGCACGGGCGCTGGGCTGCACGCTGGAAGGAGTCCATCGACCGGCGCTTCATCGCCCGCTTCGCACCCCCTTCATCGCCACCAGCCTCGCCGCGGGCCGGATCACCCCGGTGAACCAAACCCGGCGCGGGCGGGTCCGTGATCATGCGCGTGTACCCCTGCCGTAGAAAAAAGCTACTCCGGGGCACCCACCTCTTCTGGCGGGGCAGCCGGCTTGGCTCGGCGGCGGCGGGCAGCGATGGGCGACTCGGCCGCAGCGTAGGCAGCCAGGCCTGCCTGGCGGTCAACCGGCACGACGGTCTGCAGCGTCGTGCCCCCGGCGGGCTGCAGGTCCGGCGGGTAGAACGCGAGCTTCTGGCCCGCGGCGAGCTTGTCCTTGTGGTCGAGGTTGAGATCACGCTCGTTGACCCCGGCTATCGGTGCGACCGTCAGACCGTCTGTGATCTCCAGGTCGAACCACCAGCGCTTGACCGGATTGCGCACACCACCGCCGATCCGGTCGTCGTGGTCGATGATCGGCTGGCGTGACGCCGGCACGTCGATGGACAGCCACAGCAGCCGATCGGATTCGACAAGGTCCTCGCGGTTGTACGGACAGGTCTTCATGCAGCGCCCGCAGGCCGAGCCCTTCATGTTGGTGAGGCGGTACTTGCCGCATTTCTCGACGTCGGGCTTCCAGATCTCGTAGCCGTTGAACATCACCTTCGGACCGAACGGGATGGCGTTGCACGGGCACTCACGCGCACACTTCTTGCACATGTTGCACATCGCCTGCAAGCCAAAGTCGATCGGCTTGTCCACGACCAGCGGCAGGTCGGTGGTGAACAACACCGACTTCGAGCGAGGGCCGATGAACGGGTTGAGGATCAGCTCGCCGATGCGCGACAGCTCGCCCAGCCCCGCCATCAGCACGGCCGGGATGTGCAGCACCTCGGAGTGCGCATTCGAGTGCGCCCGCGCGGACCAACCCATGCGCCGCACATGCGCGGCCATCAGGCCGGCGATCAACGCGCCGCGCAGGTAGGCGCGCATCGACTGCGCGCCCGAGATCCAGTCGTCACCCGAGGCGCCTTCCATGGTCTCGAAGCCCTGATCGATGAGCATCACCACCGCATACTTGTGGTAAGCCGCGATCGGCTTGCCCTCCTGCTCGTCGTGCGAGTAGTACATCCACGGCTCGGCTTCACAGATGCCCACCAGATCGGCGCCCATGAAGTAGCCCAGCGCCTTGAGCGCGTCGGTGTTGCGCTGCGGGTCGGACAAGTCGCCGCCGAAGCCGGTGGGCGACAGCGGCTCGCGCGTGCCCTGCAACGGCACCATGTTGCGGATCAGCGGCGTCATGCCCCAGGCCAGCGGGTGTTTGACCGCGAACCGCGTCCGCTCCTTCTTCGACCTTTCGCCCAGATCGCCGGCGAGTGCGCGCGTGAAGAGATCGGCGCGCTTGGGCACACGCCGGATCTCGTCGCGCAGGATCAGCGTGGTCGGCTGGTCAACGCGCTTGATCCGCTCCATCGGGTGGCGGCCCCTGTGCACCGGCCGCAACGCGAGCTCCGCGTCCTCGAACCCCGGTCGAGTGCCGCCGGCGCCCATGTAGGCGGACTCGTCGGGCCAGTCGAGCGAGGCGCTGAGCGCGATCGGCAGGTCGACCTCGAGCGGATAGTCGGTGGTGACCACACCGAGGCGGAAGCCGCGCTTCGAGAAGGGCATCGCGAGCACACCCTCCACCGCCTTCACGACGCCCGCACGCTGCGCGAGCCGCTCGATGTCGATGTGGGTTTCAACCTGGGTTTCGACCGCTGCATCGCCCGCGGCATGCCCGCGTGCCGACCAGCCGAGCGCGCGAACATAGCCTGCGATCACGACCGCCAGTTCAGCGCAACGCAGGTCGGTGCGGGCGACGTTGGTGCCGCGGATCCATTCGGCGCCCGGCTCGCCGGTCTTTGGCTCGCGCCCGAACTCGACCAGGAAGACAAAGGCGTGGGTATGCGCGGGCGGCTTGTCGCCGGACCAGTCGTCTGCCGCGAGCCGACACACGCCGGCAAGCGTCGCGTCGAGGAAGTAGGCGGTAGCCTTCAAGTTTTTCGACCGCGCCGCGGGGTCGTCGGGTACCGGCGCGCGGCCCGGTGCGACGGTGCCGTCGAGGTGGCTGGCGAAGAGCGCGCGGTACTCCGGCACGGCACCCGCAACCGAATCGCGGCCCGCAGCGTTGGCATCGCCCGGCTGCCGGGCCGGGACGCTGGCCGCGCCCGCGTCACGCGGCAGGCGTTCGGTCGGCAGCACACCCAGATCGAACGGGCGGTCGCGGTTCGAGAACAGTCTCGCCATGGTGCCTCCTGTTGTTTGCAGCCTGCGAGCGTAGCAAATGGGGTCGGCGATTCAGCAAGACGACTTCGCCAGGGCCACTGAGGACCGCAGCCCCAACGCCATGCTGTTGACGACTTGGGTGGGGCGGGAGAACGTCGCCTCGACGGCCGCGAACTTGAAGGCATGGCCGCCCAGAAACCGGGGATGCACGGCCAGCTTCATCATGTCGCGGCGGCTGCGCTAGCGCATCATGCCGACGACGGTACAGCCCGGGTCGGGCGGCGTGTTCCAGCTGTCCACATAGCCGGCCACCTTGCGTGAGACCAGCACCGGGTGCCCGCCATGCTTGAACAGCACACCCGGGAAGGGCTTGACACGGGCCGCATCAACGCCATCGGCGGTGTCCACCGACCAAAAGGCCCCGACCGGTGGCAGCTCACCGGCCTTGAAGTGCAGGCGGTAGCGCTGGCTGCCGTCCAGCGGCTTGCCCTGCGCATCGAGCCGGGTGCTGGGGTAGGTGGCGTCAGCCGGCAGGTTGGCGCCCAAACCTACCTTGGCCACGGCTGCGCGGGTGTTGTAGTCGGTGCCAAACTGGCCCATATTGGCCGGCGGTGTGGACCAGCCGCGTACCCGTTCGCGCGGCTTCTTCAAGGGGCGCTACGGTCAAGTCGGCCAGCCAGCGGCCGAGGCCGATAGCCCAGCGGTCGATCGAGCCCCACTGCGGCGGCTGGCCCGGCGCCACGCCCAGGCGCGCCAGCCGGGTAAAAAACGCGTCGGCGCTCAGGGCGGCCATCTGCACGGTGGGTGGTGTGGTGACCTGGGGCTTCCAGACCGTGGCTGTGGCTGTGGCTATGGCAGCGGCATCAGCCGGGGCGGACAGCGGCCGAAGCGTGATGCCGTCTTGCAGCCGGCGTACCAGCGGGTGGTCGGCCGCGCCGTTGGTCTGGGTGCGGCCGATCAGCCAGACGGTGCGGGTGG
>Ga0209181_10003161_pt1 | contig 25836 bp, 18 predicted proteins | sample MAT05_FD_187208 | JGI IMG/M metagenome (GOLD analysis project Ga0209181, IMG submission 187208) | Freshwater microbial communities from Lake Fryxell liftoff mats and glacier meltwater in Antarctica - MAT-05 (SPAdes) (version 2) | ecosystem: Environmental > Aquatic > Freshwater > Ice > Liftoff...
CCCGAGACGATGGGCAGATTCAGAGGTGCCTGTCGCCGGCATGCCGGCTCCCACCCCGATTGCATGACCGGCGACTGCAGGCCTTCCGCGCTGTGGGAGCTGCCATGGCAGCGACTGGAGCAGTTGAGCACACAAGACGATGGGCAGATTCAGAGGTGCCTGTCGCCGGCATGCCGGCTCCCACAGATGGCATGACTGGCGACTGCAGCGCTTCCGCGCTGTGGGAGCTGCCATGGCAGCGACTGGAGCAGTTGAGCACACAAGACGATGGGCAGATTCAGAGGTGCCTGTCGCCGGCATGCCGGCTCCCACAGATGGCGTGACTGGCGACTGCAGGCCTTCCGCGTTGTGGGAGCTGCCATGGCAGCGACTGGAGCAGTTGAGCACCCAAGACCATGGGCAGGGCCAGAGGTGCCTGTCGCCGGCATGCCGGCTCCCACACCGATTGCATGACTGGCGATTGCAGGCCTTCCGCGCTGTGGGAGCTGCCATGGCAGCGACTGGAGCAGTTGAGCACCCAAGACGATGGGCAGAGTCAGAGGTGCCTGTCGCCGGCATGCCGGCTCCCACAGATGGCGTGACTGGCGACTGCAGCGGTTCCGCGCAGTGGGAGCTGCCATGGCAGCGACTGGAGCAGTTGAGCACACGAGACCATGGGCAGGGCCCGAGGTGCCTGTCGCCGGCATGCCGGCTCTCACAGCGCCAGATCATGTGAGCGCAATCTTCACGACATCTTGCCGACATCGGAACAGCGCATCCGCCGCGTAGTCTGCGCGGCGCGGGGAAACACCAGAAGCGACTACTCATGGCGAACCCACCGGCACGGCATTCCCGCTGCCGCGGATGCGTTCGCCCATTGAACATGATTCAAGGAGCGATCGATGAACAGCGGAACTCGTGGATTACTGCGCAGGGCGCAACTGATGTTGTATGCGGCCGTGGTATCGGCGGCGGCAGGAACGATTGGGCCGGTCCAGATGGTGTCGGAGGCGCAGGCAGCCCGCGAGGGCGAGTGCGATATCAATCCGTTTCCCGACAAGAACCCGGGCCCGGGTAGCCTGAAGAATCTGCGTCCGATCGAGCCGCCGGATCTTGGCACCTATGTGATCAACAAGCGGCTGGCGATCGTGCTCGGCAAGGCGCTGTTCTGGGACATGCAGGTCGGCAGCGACGGCATGCAGGCCTGCGCGAGCTGCCACTTCCGCGCCGGCGCCGATCCGCGCTCGCGCAACCAGCTGGCTGGCGGCGGCGTGAACAACGCGCAGACCACCTTCGAGCTGGGACCGGTGAACTACCAGCTCAAGACCAGCGACTTTCCGCTGCACAAGTTCCTCGATCCGAACAACCGTTTCTCGACCCTGCTGCGCACCACCGACGACGTGGTGTCGTCGCAGGGCGTGAAGCTGGCGCAGTTCACCGGTGCGGTGCGTGGTGCGCCCGAAGATACCGGCACCTCGATTCCGGATCGTGTGTTCAACGTGCATGGTGCCAACACCCGCCGGGTGGAGCCGCGCAACACGCCGACCGTGTTCAATGCCGCCTTCAGCCGTCGCTCACTGTGGGACGGACGTGCCGATCCGATCTTCAATGGCGTCAACGAGTTTGGCGTGCGCGATCCGAATGCGCGGGTGATTCGCGCGGACAATCCGTTCGATCCGAAGCTGGTGAAGGTACGCATCGAGCCGGGCGCGATGGCCTCGCAGGCGGTCGGCCCGGTGATCAGCGACCTGGAGATGGCGTTCCAGAACCGCCCGTTCCGCGATGTGGGCAAGCGGCTGGTCAGCGCAACCCCATTGGCCCTGCAGAACGTGGCCTGGGACGACAGCGTGTTCCTGGGCTTGTCGCGCAGCACGCCGTTCGCCCAGCGAGCCGGCCTGGTACTGCGCTACGAGAGTCTGATCCAGGCGAGTTTCCACCCGCGCTGGTGGCTCACGACCAAGATCGTCGAAGTACAGCCCAACGGTACGCCGGTGTTTCGCAACAATCCGGGGCGGCCGTTGAACGCCAACGAGTACACCATGATGGAGTACAACTTCTCGCTGTTCTTCGGTCTTGCGATCCAGCTCTACGAGGACACCCTGATCTCCGACGATGCGCCGATCGATCGCCATTTCGAAGGCCGTCCGAACTCGCTCACGGCCCAACAGTTGCGCGGCCTGGCCCTTTTCACCAGCCAGACCGCACCGACTGGGTGCTCGGCGTGTCATTCGGGTGCGGAGTTCACCAACGCATCGCGGCGCATCATCCTGGGTGCCGAAGGCGAGCCGGGCGAAGTCATCGAGCGCATGCTCAATGGCGAATGCGAGACGGTGATCTACGACCAGAGCTTCTACAACCTGGCGATCCGGCCGACCAACGAGGATCTGGGCATCGGCGGGCGCGATCCGTTCGGCAACCCGCTGGCGATCTCGGAGCTTCTGACCATGAACCCGGCACAGGTGCCCAGTCAGGAGTTGCTCACGCTGAGCTATCCCAACATCGCCAACCCGCCGCCGCAGCGCAATGAACGCACCTCGACCAAGGGTGCGTTCAAGGTGCCGACGCTGCGCAATGTCGAGCTGACCGCGCCGTACTTCCACAACGGCGGCGAGCTGACGCTCAAGGACACGGTGCAGTTCTACAACCGCGGCGGCAACTTCCGCGAGGCGAACGTGCAGTTCATCGACTTCGAGATCGGCGCGCTCGGGCTGAGCAATGGCCAGGTCGACGATATCGTCGCGTTCCTGCGCGCACTCACCGACCCGCGGGTGATCAGCCGGCAGGCGCCGTTCGACCATCCGCAGCTGTTCGTGCCCAACGGTGCGGTCACCAATTCGGCCGGTGCCGTGGTGCGCGATCCCGACGGCACGGCGAAGGATCTGCTGATCGAAGTGCCAGCGGTAGGACGTGGTGGCGGCGCGCCGCTGCCGGGCTTCCTGTCCGGCGGGGGCTGATCAGGCACCTGCTGCAACGCACGCCGGGCCGCTTGGCCCGGCGTGTATCGTCAGAACATCGGCCCGCAGACTGCGTACCCGGCGCTGCCATCGCCTGAACGCAGGAACCATCAGCCGCCGAAACGGTAGCGCAACATCAGCCGCGCGCTCCAGAACGGATCGTTCTCGACCTCGGCGTCTTCGTCGCGACGCACGTCGAGCGGTACGTAGAGCAGCTCGCCGACCAGTTCCCAGCGCGGATCGAAGCGGTAGCGGGTGCCGAATGCAACATAGGGCGCGGTGCCTTTGCTCGACAGGCGCGGGATGCTGAGCAGATTGCGCGAGCGCGCGTTGACCTGCACCTGGGGTTCGTAGCGGCTCAAACCGAAGCTGGCATGTCCGCGCCAGCTCGACTGCGCAGCACCGTACGCCGCGGTGGCTTCCAGCGCGTAGTAGCGCAGTTTGATCTTGTCATCCGATGGCGCTTCGCAGCGAAACGGATTGATCGCCGGATCGGTGTTGCCGGCGATTGGCGCCGGACAGGTGATATCGCCGCGCGCGCTGCCGTTCTGCGCATGCGCGCGGGTCGACAGCGACCAGTCGTCGCGGTCGATCCAGCGCCGACCGATGCCGATGGCGAACAGATCGCCCGGTTTTACGCCATCGATCTCCACCGGCGGCGTCCATCCCAGCTCGCCGACGAAGCCCGCCGGCAGGCCGATCCACAGGCGGCCGCGTCCGAACACCGGCGACTTGTTCAGATCCTCGGACTTGAAACCGCCGAAGCCGACCCGCTGCTGGTCGTCATCGAGGCGCGGGATGTGGCCCAGTTCTGCGCTCAACGCCAGTTCTCCTGGGCCCAGTGACGGCGTTTCGCCGTAGCCGGTCATCAGGGTCGAGGCGGTCACATAGGCCATGGCCCACGCCTCTGGCGTGTCGAAGCCATAGGACTCGACGCTGTCGTCGACGAATTGCGCCGATGCCATGGGGGTCACCAGTTGCAGGCACAGCAAGCACAGCAGACCGCGTGTACGCATGACATTAACCTTCCTTGATCTTGTGGGCGCGATGCAGCTTATAAGCTAGCGGGGCTGTGTTGCAGATCATGCAAGGCGGTGCAGGAGCGCATCCTCTGCCCGTCCGTTCCATCCGGGAATGCACCGCGCAACCGAGCGTTGCGGTCGCGCGCGCGGCGCGCTCCTACAGACGTCCGAGGTGGTGTGGGTGTGCGCCCTGTGGGCGACCGTTCCATCCGGAATGCACCGTGCAACCGAGCGTTGCGGTCGCGCGCGCGGCGCGGCGCACAAACGTGCGACGCACTGCAGGAGCGCACCCTGTGCGCGACCGGAATCGCGGCAAGCATCGATGCCGTGCCGCAACCGCGGCGCGTAACCTCACCCCTGGTGCCGCAAGGCCTCGATGGGATCCATGCGCGAGGCCTTGCGCGCCGGGTAGAACCCGAAGAACAGGCCGGTGGCGACCGAGAATCCGGTGGCCAGCGCTATCACCTGGAAGTCCAGCGCCACCGGCAGCGCGCCCAGCCGACTGGTGACTTCGGTGCCGATGACTCCCAGCACGATGCCGATGATGCCGCCGCCGAGCGAGATCAACATCGCCTCGGCGAGGAACTGCAGCTGGATCTCGCGCGGGCCGGCGCCCACGGCCATGCGCAGGCCGATCTCGCGGATGCGTTCGGTCACCGACACCAGCATGATGTTCATGATGCCGATGCCGCCGACGATCAGCGAGATGGTCGCCACCGCACCGAGCAGCAGCGACATCAGGCGCGTGGTCTGCGAGCGCGCCGAGACCATCTCGGTGAGATTGCGCACGCTGAAATCGTCTTCCGCGCCGGGCGCGATCTTGTGCCGCTGGCGCAGCAGTTCGGTCAGCTGCCGCTCGACCTCGGCCATCTCCTTCGGCCCTGCGGTACCCACCGAGATCGACTGCACGGTGCCCGGCGGCAGGTTGATCTGACCGGCCAGCCGGCGGCGCGCGGTTTCGATCGGCACCATGATCACATCGTCGGCGTCGCCACCCCAGCCGCTCTGGCCTTTCGACTTGAGCACGCCGACCACGGTGAACGGCACGCGCCCGACGCGGAACGTGGCACCCAGCGGATCGCTGCCCTGGAACAGCTTGTCGCGCACGGTGGTTCCGATCAGCGCCACTTTTGCAGCCGAGGCGTAGTCGCGCGCGGTCAGTCCCGAGCCGGACATCACCTCCCAGCCATTGGTCGGGAAGTAGTCCGGCATCACGCCGACCCACTGCGTGCTCCAGTTCAGCTCCGCATTGACGACCTGGGTCGCACCGCGAATCTGGCCGGAGACGTATTCAACACCGGCGACCTCGTTGCGAATGGCGACGATGTCGGCATCGGTCAGGCTGCTGACCGAACCGGCGCCAAAACGCACACCACCGCCACGCCCCGATCCGGGCCACACCTCGATGCGGTTGGAACCGAGGTTGGCGATGGTGCGATCCAACTCCGCCTGGGTGCCCTGCCCGACCGATACCATCACGATCACCGCCGCAATACCGATGATGACGCCGAGCGCGGTGAGCACGCTGCGCAGCCAGTTTCCGCGCAGCGCGAACACCGCCATCTCGAGGATGTCGGAGAATCCGATCTTGCCGCGCACGCCGGAGTCGACGGTCCACGGGCCGGTCTTGCTGCCGTCGGTGCTGTTCATGCTGCCTCCCGGGTGGTGCTGTCGGCCACGATCGCGCCATCGCAGATGCGCACCACGCGATCGGCCGCATCGGCCACCGCCTGGTCGTGGGTGATCAGGATGATCGTGTGCCCACCCATCTGCAGGCGCTTGAACAGGGCGAGAATCTCGTTGCCGGTGCGGATATCGAGCGCGCCGGTGGGTTCGTCTGCGAGCAGGATCGGCGGCCGGTTGACCAGTGCGCGCGCGATGGCCACCCGCTGCTGCTGGCCGCCGGATAATTCGTTGGGGCGGTGGCTGGCGCGCTCGCCGAGGCTTACTTCGGTCAGCGCTGAGAGCGCGCGCGACTTGCGTTCGGCGCGCGGCACGCCCGCATACGACAGCGGCAGCATCACGTTGTCGAGCGCGCTCATGCGGCTGAGCAGGTTGAAGCCCTGGAACACGAAGCCGATCTTCTCCAGCCGCAGACGCGCACGCTGCGTCGCATCGAGCGTGGCGATATCGACCCCATCGCAGCAGTAGCGACCGCTGCTGGGTGCGTCGAGGCAGCCGATCATGTTCATCAGGGTCGACTTGCCGGAACCCGACGGCCCCATGATGGCGAGGAACTCGCCGCGCCGGACCTGCAGATCGACGCCACGCAGTGCCACCACCTCGGCCGGCGTGCCGGGCGAGTAGACCTTGCCCAGCTTCTCGATCGAGACCACCAGCGGGGCGTCCATCAGCCGCTCACGGCGGCACCGACGATCACCTGCGCACCGGGCTGCAGTGCATCGCCGAGGATCTCGGTATGCGTCGCATCGGACACGCCCGCGCGCACCGCACGCGCGGCGGGCTTGCCGGCATCGAGCACCCACACGGTCACGCGACGCGCGTTGAGCACCTGCTCGAGTGCGGCATCCCAAGCCAGTCGCTGCCGCTCATCGAGCGTGGTGCGGAACGGCTCGAGTTGGGTCTTGACCATCTGCTGCATGCGCGTGCGCCAATCGCCACCGGCACCTGCGGCAGCGCCTGCCGGAGGACCACTGGCCGCACCAGCGGGTGCCGCCCCCGCGCGCGCGCCAGCCATCGCTGCCTGACGCTGCCGTGCGCGCTCGCGCATCTGGTCGAGCACCCCATCGAGCGCGGCCTGCTGCTGCGCATTCAATGCCAATGCCTGCGCCTCGCGCGCCAGGTCGTCCGCCCAGCCGCCGCCGGCACCTGCGGTCGTGGCGGGAACTTCGACACCTTGCGGCGTGAAGCGCAGCGCGGCATTCGGAACCCGCAACACGTCGTTGCGCCGCGCGACTTCGATCTCGGCATTGGCGGTCATGCCCGGCAGCAACACGCCATCGGGATTGGACACCTCGACCACCACCGGGAAGGTCACCACGTTCTGCAGCATGGTTGCCGCCAGCCGCACCTGATGCACGGAGCCTGCGAAACTGCGTTCCGGAAACGCATCGACCGTGAAGCGCACGGGAAGTCCCTCGCGGATCTGGCCGACATCGGATTCGTCGATCGACAGGTCGATCTGCATCCGCGTCAGGTCCTCGGCGATGCGGAACAGCACCGGCGTTTGCAGGCTTGCGGCCACCGTCTGGCCGGGCTCGACGCTGCGCAGCAGGACCACGCCATCGACGGGCGAGCGAATCACGCTGTTGTCCAGATCCAGCTGGGTGTCCGCAAGGCCGGCGGCGCGCTGTTTGATCGTGGCCTGCGCCGAGCCTACGCGTGCGGCCGCCTCGTCGCGCATCGCCTGCGCGAGGTCCAGATCGCTGGCGGAGACGAGTTTGCGCGCTTCCAGCTCGCGCTTGCGACGCAGATCGACCTCGGTCTGCTTGAGCCGCGCCTGCGCCTCGATCAGTGATGCGCGCGCGCTGGCCAGGTCGGCATCGGCCTGCGCGCGGCGGGTTTCGAGATTGGCCGGATCGATGCGCGCGATCACCTGCCCGGCAACCACGCGATCGTTGAAGTCGACTTCGACACTGGATACCTGACCCGACACCTGGGTGCCGACATCGACCGTCGACAGCGCGCGCAGGGTGCCGGTAGCCGAGATCGACACCTGCACGTCGCCGCGTTCGGCCGCGGCCGTGCGCAATTCGCCCACCTTGCCGGAAGACTCGCCGCAGGCGGACACGACGAGGGCGGCGAGCAGCAGCGCTGCGAGGCGAATCGGGACCGCGAGCGCGGCGCGAGGTGGAGACGATCGGAACATGGCGTGGTTTCGCGATAGTTATTTCGCATTAGACCGTGAACGGTGTCGCCAGTGCATCAACGCATCGGCAATGCCGCGCGGCCGCAGGCCTCGCGTTCAGCGAGCGCCGCGCGCTTGGCACGCTTGAATCGAGCGGGAAGGTGCAGGCGGTGGCTTGGGTACCCGGTATCCTCAATCGCTCACATAACTGTAGGGCCCGCCCTTGGCGAGCGCCGCGTTGTAGGCAGGTCGCTGATGGATCGCGCCCAGCCAGCGCGCGATGTGCGGATGGCGCTGGGCATCGCTGGCACCGCGTGCGCTGCCAGCCTCCAGCGGAAAGCTCATCTGGATATCGGCAGCGCCAAAGGAGGTACCGGAGAACCACTCGAACTGCGCCAGCTGCGACTCGATCCAGTCGAAGTGCAGCTGCAACTGTGGGATCACGAAGCTGCCCATCACCTTGTCGGCGATGCCGCGCGCGATCGGGCGCACGAAAAACGGCACGGGTGCCTCGCGCACGCGCTTGAACACCAGGCTCAGCAGCAGCGGATTCATCGCCGAGCCTTCCGCGTAGTGCAGCCAGTAGGTAAAGCGCTGCCGCTCGCGCGTGCCCGCAGCCGGCGCCAGGGTGCCGCCCAAGTCATAGCGCGCCAGCAGCGCCTCGATGATGGCACCGGATTCGGCGAGCACATCCTCGCCATCGGTCACCACGGGCGACTTGCCCAGCGGATGCACCGCGCGCAGTTCGGGCGGTGCGAGCATGGTTTGCGGGTCGCGCGAATAGCGTTTGACCGCGTAGGCCAGACCCAGCTCTTCGAGCAGCCACAGCACGCGCTGCGAGCGCGAGTTTTCCAGATGGTGGACGGTGATCATGGCCTGGCAGATCCTGTTGGTTCGCAGGTCAGCATCGCAGCTGGCAGCACCGACGGCAAACGCCAAACCCAGCTCGTGCGGGACACAAAGCCAGAGGGCCCGTCACCGCAATCGCGTAGCCCACCACAGGGCGGGTCGCCCCAACCCGCCGTAGCCACGCGCGCCCCACCAGCGTAGGGCGGGTCGCCCCGACCCGCGGCCACGATGCATCGCGACATCGCGGACACCGAAGGCATGCCCACCAAGCCCCCTGACGACAAACGCTCAACCCAGAACGTGCACGGCCAGCTGAAACACCAGCCCGGCCAGCGCGCCAACCGGAAACGCGATTGCGACTTCGACCGGCGTGTGGCGTGCCAGTACCAGTCGCGACCACGCAACCAGCAGTGCAAGCAGCAGCCCGCATGCAACCCACGGCCACGCGGGCCACAGCAGGGCGGCGGCGAACACCGCGAAGGCCACATGCAACGACAGCTTGAGCCAGCGCGCGAGTCCCGCGCCCAGCAGCACGACGCCGGCGGCAACCAGCAATGCAACGCTGACCTGGATTCGCGCACCTGCGAGCCAGGCAAGCAGCGCGGCGATGGGCAGCGCAAACCCCAGCAAGCCGTTGAGATCGCGCCGCTCGTGTTTGCTGCTGGCATCCACATGCGCCCAGCGCCCCCGGCGAACCTGCACCAGCGTATAGACGACACCCAACACGGCGATCGCTGCGGGAATCGCCACGATCGACAGCGCCGAACGATCGCCCGGCGCTTGCAGCGTCAGCGCCAACCACGTCGCCAGCGGCAGCAGGATCGCCGGATGTCCTGCGATCGAGACTGCGCGAGCGAGGATCGTCACGCCTGCAGACTGCATTCGTCCGCCAATGGGTGGTCGGCGGTTCCACCGCCCGGCACTCGGATGCGCAGCGGCTGCGTGTTGTCGATGCTTGTCATCCGGCGCCCCCGATCTCGTCGCGATGATAACGCAGGGCCGCGAGCGAACCGCGATGACCGGATCGTGCGAGAGCGCTGCTACAGAAAGACTGTTTCGCGTCAGCGCGGGAGGGCGGGACGACCTGCCCTATGGCGTGTGCCAGCCCACCATCGCAGGGCGGGTCGTGCCGACCCGCCGCCGCGATCCATCGCGACTACGCGGAAAGGCTCACCGAACCGCCTGACCGGCGCGCACGTCCCGTGGCCCAACATCCCCCGCAGCACCCTGCGCGAAGGCCGCCAGCACCGTGGCATGCGGCGGAAAGTTCAGCGTGCAGCGCTGGATGAAATCCGCAATCCGCGCCGGATCGAAAGGCTGCTCGCGCGGCTCCGGCGGGCGCAGCTGCGCGATGTCCGGATAGATCCCGTAACCACCGAAAAGGCAGTGCCACGACATCGGACCGAAGTACAGCCCGATGCGCTGGCGCTCGATCTCGGCGACCAGATCGTCACCACGAAGCCAGCACTCGATCATGCCGTGCAGCGAATCCGACACGCGCTGATTGGCCGCGGCATCGCGCCAGTACGCCGTATCGTTGCGCGAGTTCATCTTGTAGCGGCACACGATGTAATCGCGCACGCCTTCGAAGCGCCCGTTGATCTCGGCGTTGAACGCATCGCGGTGGGTCGCTGCAAAACCGCCGCCTTCGAACGCCTCCATGAAGCGCTCCACCGTCTCTTGCACCAGGTGCAGCGCGGTGGCTTCGAGCGGTTCGATGAATCCCTGCGACAGCCCCACCGCAAGGCAATTGCGCGCCCACGGCTGCGCCACGCGACCGACACGCATCTTCAGGTGACGCACCGGCAGATCGGCCTCGCCCACGCCCAGGTGCGCGCGCAGCTCGATCTCCGCACCTTCAGCCGACAGATAGCGCGAGCTGTAGACGTAGCCATTGCCGACCCGATTGCTCAATGGAATGCGCCACGCCCAACCGCACGACAGCGCAGTCGCACTGGTCTGCGGCGCGATTGGCAGGTCATCGTGCGCGGATGGCAGCGCCACCGCAGAATCGTTGAACAGGTTTTCTGCGAACGACAGGAACGGCACGCCGAGGGTTTGCTGCAGCAGCAGACTGCGGAATCCGGTCGAGTCGACGAAAAAGTCCGCCTCGATGCGGCGCCCATCCTGCGTATGCAGCGCACGGATATCGCCATCGTCGGTTTGCTCGATGCGCGCGACGGTGCCTTCCAGATGCGTCACGCCGCGCGCGGTGGACCATTCGCGCAGGAAAGCACCGATCAGGTACGCATCGAAGTGATAACCATAGAACGCGCGAAACGGAAACTGGTGCGCCGGATGCGGCGCCAACCGCTGCTGCGCGAGCGCGGTGTTGATGAAGAACGCGTCCGGGTGCGCCACCACGTCCGCGCCACGCCGGCGCATGATCGTATTGAAGTAATACGCCGGCGCGCTGCGGTCATCCAGATCGGTCTTGAACGGATGGTAGTAGTGCGCGAAGCCCTCACGCGTCGACCAGCCGCGCGATTCGATCGCGGTCTTGAAGGTCGCATTGCAGCGCGGCATCCACTCCGACTCGGCGATGCCGAGCGTGTCGAAAAACCCCTTGAGTTGCGGCGTGGAGCCCTCGCCTACCCCGACAATGCCGATCTCGGGCGACTCCAGCACGCTCACCTGCACGGCAATCCCGGCCCAGCGCTTTGCCATCAAGCTCGCGGCCATCCAGCCGGCAGTTCCACCGCCAAGCACCAGGATGCGCAGCGGCTGCGTGCTGTCGATGCTCATTGTGCGGCAATCCCCCCGATCCGGCAGCGATGATAACCCGGGGCAGGCAGCGAACTGCGATGAGCGTAGGGCGCGAGGGTGCTACGGCACGAAAGCTGTTTCGCGTACGCGCGGCAGGTCGCGACGGCATTCCCTACGAGGTGTGGGGCAGGTTGCGACGACATGGCCTACGGGTGTGCGGGGTAGAAGGCAAGACGGCGCGCCCCCGCAAACGCGCGGCACCACATCGTAGGGCGGGTCGCCCCGACCCGCCGCCGCGATGCAGCGCGTCGCTACTCGCCCAACAGCGCGCTGCGCGTCGCCGCCGAGAATCCCGATCCCGCGCGACGCAGTCGCGAGTAGTTTGCCAGTGTTTCCGCCGGGCAGCAGCTTTCGCCGCCTGCGGAATGGCAGCGTGGCGCGCGCGATACGCATACGTCCATGCTGCCACGCCGCTGATCGGCGCAGTCGAGGAATATCGCCGAGCAACCGGCGAGGGTGCGTTCGTCGAGCTGCACGAAGTATGCCGTGGCCGCACCACGCGGTGCGCGCGCGGCAGCGGGCACGGGTCGGGGATCGCCCAGACCGCGCAACCACTCGCGCAGCGCCTGCGGCGACATCTGCCCACCGTCGGCCGGTGCACGCAGTCGCGCGCCCTGGCCTTGCGCGCAGGGTCGATCCTGGAACGCGGTGCGACCATCGGGCGTGCGGCATCGATACAGATCACCGGGTGCAGCAGACAGCATCGCGGCGAGCAAAGTGGCGGTCGCGATCACAAGATCACCCATGCTGCGTTTGCCAACACAGCGCGCATGATACCGAGCGGGTCACGACATAGTCGAATCAACCACCTACCTCAATTCTCGAAGCCATTACTGAAGATCGCGTCCGCCGGCGGCACGATGAGCCCGCCGCGGAAACGCGCGATCGAAATGCTGTACGGCGGCAGGTTCGTAGCGCCACTGAGGTAGCTTCCGCCCAGCAGTATCCGACCGACCGAATCGACACTCGATTGCGCGGGCAGGTCTTTACCATTGGCATCGCCCAAACCACCGCTGGCAGCGTAGAGCGCTACGCTGTTGCTGGGACCAGCAGTGCCCCAGTTGGCTGTTGCAACCAGCGCACTGTTCATTCCCTGGGCGAAGAACGCAATGCCATCCAAACCGCTGGTGCCAGTCAAGACAATACTGCTGCCGGCATCATTGGGATCGACCCAATGTACGCCGCCGATGCGATATTGCGAGGTCGCGGCAAAACCGCCGTCGGTTAGTACCTCATTGGCATAATCACCATTCGCAGCGACTTTTTGCACGAATGCCTGGCTGACGAAATTCGGCGCGCCACTGTTGCGCGTGCCCGCGTATACCCACTCCCCTGGGCTGCTGGCCAGGTTGACGCTTGCTGCTTCCAGAAAGTCGCTGGTCGTGCCCTGGGCGCCATAGTAAATCACTCGCCGGCCGCCGTTGATCCCGGCGTACGTTCCTTGAAAACTGCAAGTTGGCGAACAGAAACCTGTGTTGTAGCTGCCGCTGTTGAGCAAGCGCGTCAGCGCTATGCGCGACACGCCATTGTCCGTTGCCGTGCCTGCGATGTAGATCAGGTTGCTGGTGGCCGTCACGGCAATCGCACGGTCCGTATTGGATGCGGAAAGATCGAACGGCACGGTTCTCTTTCCGCTGCCGTTGAATGACGGATCCAAAGCGCCATTGGCTTGCAGACGAACGATGCCAAAGTCCGTGTCGGCCGGCGACAGTCGAACCTGACCCACCACCACGATTTTGTCTGAGTTCGGCTCAATACCCACGCCGAACGCCCGGTCGTCATTGCCATTGAAGTCGATCGTCAGGGCGCCGTCGCCATCAAAAGCGATGTCAGGCTGACCATCCGGCAGCAGGCGAACGACTTTGAAGTCGAACGCCGTGCCGAACTGCTCGGTGCCCACGATCACGATGCGGCCTTGGCTATCGATGGCCGCGGCCTTGACCAGCACCGGATCCAGGACCACGCCGCCGCTGAGCTTGGAAAACGAGGCCGCAACCGTTTGCGGCACGGTCAAGGCACCGGTCATCGTACCGGCGGCGTTGAAGGGATACAGCGCCAGGCAGTGGCGGCCCACCGGACAAGATAAATTGTTGTCGTAGTACGCCACGGCCACCGAGGTACCGTCGGGCCGCTGCAGGTGCGCAAGCACGCGAAAGTCGGCACCGGGAAACGGCGCGTTGTATTTGCCCCCGGTCGCGAATGCAGGGTCAAGGCCAAAGGGCACAAAGCCCGCCTGTGCGGCAAGCGGTACGGCGTAGAAGACAAACAGGATAGTCAGTAGCGCTTTGACGTTCATTTGCTTGATTCGCTTCAGGTTTGGCGGGATTCGAGATCGAAAACGCGGTCGCTCTTCCGTCGCGCGCATCCGGATGAGCGCCTGGCCCGCTCAGGGCGCCCGGATCCGTCCGCGATTCGGCATTGGCGCCGGAAGCAGTGCCCAGAAGGGCGAGCGTCAGCGTCTTGCTGTGCATGGCAATCTTTCGGCATGGCAATCTTTCGGCAACCGGAGCGGCGGCCGAGCACCGCCGACTCGCCAACCGACCTCAAGGCAGCGACTGGGAGGGCATCGCGTTATCTGCGTACTCGCAAAGCGGCCGCGGCGACGGACATCGACTCTGGATGCGCCATCGTGCGGGCCGCAGGGGCAGGCCTTTGTCAGCCAGGCTTGGCTACGGGGGTCGATGGCGCGGCGGGCCTGCGCAACGTGATTCCGAACGACCGCGCCAGTCGGTTCGGATCAACGCGGCGTGCTGGCGGACCTAGATCCGCGTCAGGCTTGCCGCGCGCCACGCATTCCAGCGCACCACGCTGGGATGCCGGCTACCAAGTTCCTGCGCCAACGCATCGGTCAGCCCGCTTTGCGTTGCCAGCGTGCCGGCCTGCCGCGCTTGCCACAGTTGCAACCAGATGCGATCGATCCCCTCGCTGGTGTCGATAGCAGGTGGATTCAGCAGCAATGGCTTGATGAGCTGCTCGGCGAGTGCTTCGTGCCCTGCAGCCAGCAAACGCTCGGCTGCACCCAGCCGCTGGCGGATCGCGCCGCGAACGCCCAAGCCACCCTGGGCGAAGACGGCAGCGAGCGCCGCATCAACGGCAGCGAGATTCGCTTCGCTGGGTTCGCGATGGAGCCCGATCAACGCGCGGACGGCACTTAGCGAGGCCGCGATGGCGGGCGAATCGGTTTGCGTGATGGCCGCGAGCCTGGTTGCGGCGAGCGTGCTGTTGTTGACCCAGTTTGCGATGTCGGCAACGGCCAGCCGCACGCGTTGGCAATCGAGAGTATCCGGTCCCACGGCCGTGCAGAATGCGCTGCTGGCGCTGTCGCCCAGTGCGACTGCGCGAGTGTCTTGTCCCATCAAGGCCAGCGCGCGTGCCATCGATACCTGTCTTGCTGCACGCGATGTGAGGTTCTCGCTTGCCGATGCGTGTGCTTCGATGTCTTCGTAGAGGGCGAGGGCTTTGGCAGGATGTCCGCTGACCTGCTCAAGATTGGCCAGATTCGTCGATGCGGTGAGGAAGCTCGCCATGGACTGCAGCCCGGCGCGCTGCCAATCGTCGAGACCGCGTCTGGCCCATTGCTTGGCGAGCGCGATATCGCCGGCGTACATGGCATTGAGTGCCGCGTTGGTGCGCAGCTGGCCCAGACGCATGGGGCTGATGTAGGCGTCCGCGTCCGACCAGTCGACGGCACGATGCGCCTGCTCCAAGGCGCCTGCCACATCGCCACGCGCCCGCAACAACTGTGCGCGAACGATGGCGAGCGAGGCGCGCGCCAAGCCGGCGCGCGATTCGGGCACCCGGCTGGCGGCGACCTCGCCGTCGACCAGGATGGCCTCGACCTCGTCGATGCGGCCGACGCGCAGGTACGCCGCCGCCAGCGATTCCGCAAAACTCACCTGCTCCCACGGACTCAAGCGCGCTCGCCGCGGTGCGAGCGCCTCCAGCGCTTCGATTGCGGGTGCGAAGTCGGCTCGCGTGATCTGCAGGTCTGCCATGGCGATCTGCATGGAGTCCTGTGCATCAGGATCCTGCGCCAGCACGGTTTGTCTGGTGTCGGCGAGTTGCTCGATCAAAGCCTCCGGCGCGATGGGCTTGTCGCTGGCGAGTAGTCGATTGAACAGGTTGGCGTAGTGTTCTTGCAGCAGCTCCTGGCGACGCAGTTCGTGGGTGGCCGCGTCGCGCTCCTGTTCGGCTTGAGCGGCATATGCAGTCGCCAGCTGTGCCTGCCAAAGTGCCGTCGCGGTTGCCGCGATCAGGACCACGGCAACCGCCAGCAGTGCGCCCCTGCGTCGCAGCCATTTGCCGAGCCGATAGCGACGCCCGCCCGCGTGCGCCTGCACCGGCAGGTGGAGCTGCCAGCGCTCCAGCTCGGCATCGAATTCGGCAACGCTTGCATAGCGTGCCTGTGGTTCCTTGCGCATGGCGCGCTGCAGGATTGCGGCGAGGTCCCGATCAAGACCAGCCGGCAGCTGCGGGGTGTCTTGGAGCACCGCCCGGACTTGCGCGCTTGCCTGCATGGCGCCGAACGGGCCTTGACCACCCAACAAACGGCACCCCAGCGCTGCGAGGCCGTAAACATCGGTGGCAGCGGTGCTGCGCTCGCCGCGGACCTGCTCGGGCGCTGCAAATGCCAGGGTGTAGCCCACGCTGGTGGCGCTGGCATCCGCCTGCAGGGACTGGGCGACACCAAAGTCGAGCAACACCACGCGTCCATCGCCGTCGATCAGGATATTGGCCGGCTTGATGTCGCGATGCAGCACCAGCTGTGCGTGCGCGTAGGCCACGATGCCGGCGACCTTGCGCAGCAGCACAACGCGTTCGCGCAGCGACAATTGCCTCGCGTCGACGTAGGCGTCGATTGCTTGGCCAACGATCCGTTCGATGACCAGGTACGGCGCACCATCGTCCAGCACGCCGCCGTCGATCATCGACGGCAGACCCGGATGCTTTAGCGAAGCAAGCATCTGGCGTTCGCGCAGCATGCGGCGCACGGCATCGGGAGAGGGCGGCGAGCCCAGCGGCATTTTCAATACTGCCTGCTGTTCGAAGCCACCCTCGATGCGCGAGACCGCCAGCGCGATGGCCTGACCGCCGCGGCCCAGCTCACCGTCGATCCGCCAGCGACCCAGCACCTCGCTCTTGCTGAACGTGCGGTCCAGGCTCACGCGCTGTGCGGCGGGCTGCTCGAAAAAACCGGCGTGGCGCTCGAGCCCGCGAAGCAGCTTGCGCACGGCGGCAACGGCTTCTGGCTCAAAGCGGTCCGCCAGCGAATCCAGTCGCTCGACCTGCTGGCTGTCGTCGTGCTCGGCGAGCAGATCGAACAGCGCATCCATTTGTGCCAGGACTCTGTTGTCTGGCGGCTTTCGGGTGGGCTCAGTCGTCATCCAGCACCTCGGATAACAGCGCGCGCGCCTGCAGCCAATCGCGACGGATGGTTTTCTCGGTCACGCCCAGCAAATCCGCGATTTCCTGATTCTCGAACCCGGCGAAAAACCGCATCTCGACGACTCGCACAAGGCGGGAGTGACGGGTGCGCATGGCCGTCAACGCGGCATCGATGGCCAGAAGGCGATCCATGTCGCGTGCCTCGAACGCGATCGGGGAATCGTCTGCCAGAGTGACGATCGCGGCGTCGCGTTTCTGTGCGCTGCGTGCGCGGATGTAGTCGATCAAGGTGTTGCGCACGACACCGGCGAAAAGCGCGAAGTAGTGCTCGCGATCCTTGTTGCCGTGGGCTGAAGGAATGCGCAGAAAGGCCTCGTTGACGAGCGCGGTCGTATTCAGCGTGGCAACCGGCATCCGCCGCCGCTGTCGTGCGGCAATGGCGCGCAAGCGGGCATAGGCGGCGGGCAGAAGTGACTGTTTCAGATCGGCCGTCGGGTCAATGATTTCTGCTCCGACGTCGTTCGGATCGTCGTGGTTCATGCCCGTTTCGTTCCCATCGACAGCCGGTCGTGGCGCACATCATGGCATTCCGAATGCCGTGATGAAACGCCGACCGCGACAGCATCGCCCGCACTCCTGCAAGAGCTGCTCGCCTCGGCCGCATGCCGCCGACTCCTGCCCGGCTGTTGTCCCCCGCGGGCTGACGGTTGCCGAGGTCAGTGGCTGTCCCGATCTGCCGGAAGTGGCTGTCCCGATCTGCCGCCGCGATCTGCCGCCGATCTGCCGTCCCGATCCGCCACATGCCAGCCCCGCGACATCCGTTCCGGCGCGATCGCCCGCGCAGTCTCGCTATGCTTGACCTGCACCGGAGGAACATCCGGACCTTCCCCGCAGGCTCCTTGAACAGCACCCCCATGCGACAACTGTCGGCGCGCGCGATCATCCTGTCGGTGATCCTGGCGATGATCCTGGCAGCGGCGAACACCTACCTGGGTCTGTTCGCGGGGCTGACCATCGCCACGGCGATTCCAGCCGCCGTGATGTCGATAGCGGTGCTGCGCCTGTTCGGCGGTGGCAGCATCCTGGAGAACAACATCGTGCAGACCGGCGCCTCGGCCGGCTCGTCGATAGCCGCGGGCGTGATCTTCACCATTCCCGCGCTGGTGATCCTCGGTTACTGGCAGGATTTCCGCTACTCGTGGGTGTTCGCGATCGCCGGACTCGGTGGCCTGCTCGGCGTGCTGTTCTCGGTGCCGCTGCGGCGCACGATGATCGTCGACGATCCGCTGCCGTTTCCGGAAGGCAAGGCAGCAGCCGAAGTGCTCAAGGCCGGCGACAATCCCGGTCCGGGTTTGAAACTCCTCGGCAGCGCAGCAGCGGTCGGCGCGCTGGTCAAGCTCGCCGCCGAAAGCGGCCTGCGCATGATCCCCGACAACGCAGCCGGCGCTACCTTCATCGGCAAGTACCTGGGCTACATGGGCACCAATCTGTCGCCGGCACTGCTCGGCGTGGGCTACATCGTGGGGCTCAATATCGGCATCGTGGTGCTGTCGGGCGGCGTGCTGTCGTACAACATCGCGATTCCGCTGTATCACATGCTGGCTCCCAGCTTCGATCCGCAACTGGCAGCGCAGCTGGTGGGCTTGAGCGCGGCCGATGCGGCAGGCCTGATCCGCGCCGAGAAGATCCGCTTCCTCGGCGTCGGTGCGATGCTCATCGGCGGCATCTGGACCCTGTTCTCGTTGCGCAAGTCCCTGCTGTCGGGCGTGCGCAGCGGTATCGCGGCCGCACGCAAGACCGGCGGTGCTGCGGTCGCCGAGACCGAGCGCGACCTGCCGATGAAATGGATGCTGATCGCACTGGTGATCTTCGTGGTACCGCTGCTGATGCTCTACCAGGCGATCGTCAACGACTGGTTCGTCAGCGTGCCGATGACCATCATCATGATCGTCGCCGGATTCCTGTTCGTATCGGTGTCGGCCTATTTGGCGGGCCTGGTCGGTTCATCGAACAACCCGGTCTCCGGCATTACTGTCGCGACCATCCTGTTCGCCTCGGTGGTGCTGTTGCTGCTGCTGGGTGCCGATTCGCCGATCGGCGCGGTGGCCGCGATCATGATCGGTGCGGTGGTGTGCTGCGCGGCGGCGGTCGGCGGCGACAACCTGCAGGATCTGAAGGCCGGCTATCTGGTCGGCGCCACGCCATGGAAGCAGCAGCTGATGCTTAGCATCGGCGCGCTGTCGTGCGCGCTGGTGATGGCGCCGGTGCTCAACCTGCTCGCACAGGCCTATGGCATCGGACCGCCCACCGCCGAACATCCGAACTCGCTCAACGCGCCGCAGGCGACCTTGATGGCCTCGGTGGCCAAGGGCATGTTCGGTGGCGAACTGCCGTGGGACATGATCGCACTGGGTGCGGTGGTCGGCGCGCTGATCATCGCCTTCGACAACTGGCTGAAGTCGCGCAACTCGACCTTCCGCGTGCCGGTGCTGGCCGCCGCGATCGGCATCTACCTGCCGCTGGAGTTGATGGTGCCGATCTTCCTCGGCGGGCTAGTCGCGTATCTGGTCGAACGCAAGCACCGGACGGCAGCGCACGACGAGGCCGCGCGCGACCGCATCCACCGGCCGGGCACGCTGTTTGCGGCGGGCCTGATCACCGGCGAGGCGCTGATGGGCATCGCGATCGCGGTGCCGATCGTGATCAGCGAACGTGCCGACGTACTGGCGCTGCCAGCGAGCCTGCATTTCGGTCAAATTGCAGGGCTGGCGGTGCTGTCGCTGGTCGGCTGGATGCTGTATCGGTCGGCGGCGCAGCCGGCGCAGGGAAGCGATCGCTAGTCCGGGCGCATTGCCTCACGGCAGGTTCTGCGTTCACGATGCGCTGCGTCGTGGATACGAAACTCCGCCACGCGATGCCTGCCGGAAGCGCCGGAATTCGTGCATGCTTGAGTGCGCCGGACGCGGCGCATCCGAGGAGACCGCATGACGCCGCATGAACTCGCCCAGAGCCTGGATCTGCCCAAGCGCGCAATCGCGCTGGTGCTTGCCGGCGGGCGCGGCAGTCGCCTGAGAAGCCTGACCGATACGCGGGCAAAGCCGGCGGTGTATTTCGGCGGCAAGTTCCGCATCATCGACTTCGCGCTGTCGAACTGCCTGAACTCCGGCATCCGCCGCATCGGCGTGATCACCCAATACAAGAGCCACAGCCTGCTGCGCCACCTGCAGCGCGGCTGGGCTTTCCTGCGCCCGGAGATGAACGAGTTCGTCGACCTGCTGCCCGCGCAGCAGCGCCGGGATGAAGAGTCGTGGTATCGCGGCACTGCCGATGCGGTGTACCAGAATCACGACATCCTCGAAGACTACGGCGCGGACTATGTGGTGGTACTGGCCGGCGATCATGTCTACAAGATGAACTATGCGGTGATGCTGGCCGATCACGTCGCGCTCGGTCGGGCCTGCACGGTCGGCTGCATCGAGGTCGATCGCAGTGAGGCCACGGCCTTTGGCGTGATGGCCATCGACGCGCAGCGCAACATCACCGCGTTTGTCGAAAAGCCAGCCGATCCGCCGCAGATGCCCGGCAAGCCGGGTCGCTCGCTGGCCAGCATGGGCATCTACATCTTCAATGCGCGATTCCTGTACGACGAACTCGCGCGCGACCTGGCCGACCCCACCTCAAGCCACGACTTCGGCAAGGACATCATCCCGCGCGCGGTGAGTCTGGGCCAGGCGGCAGCACACCCCTTCGAGCTCAGCTGCGTGGGCAATCGCGATGGCGCGCAGCCGTACTGGCGCGACGTCGGCACCATCGACGCGTACTGGGACGCCAACATCGATCTGACCGCCACCGATCCCCTGCTCAACCTCTACGACCGGCAGTGGCCGATCTCGACCTGGCAGCCGCAACTGCCGCCGGCGAAGTTCGTGCACAACCAGGACGACCGCCGCGGGCTGGCGATCGAGTCGCTGGTGTCGGGTGGCTGCATCGTATCCGGTGCGGTGTTCCGCAGCGTGCTGTTCTCGCAGGTGCGCGTGCATTCCTATTCGCAGGTCAACTGGAGCGTGCTGCTGCCCAACGTCACGGTTGGCCGCGGCGCGCGCCTGACCCGGGCGGTGGTCGATCGCGCCTGCCATGTTCCCGACGGCATGGTGATCGGCGAGGATGCCCAAGTCGACGCGCGGCGCTTCTACCGCAGCGAGAACGGCATCACGCTGGTGACCGCCGCGATGTTGGCCGCAGCGGTCGCAGCCGAACCGGGAATCGATCCGGCATGAAGGTGCTGCAGGTCGCCGCCGAGATCTTTCCGCAGGTCAAGACCGGCGGGCTGGCCGACGTGGTGGCAGCACTGCCGCCTGCACTGCTCGCCGCCGGCGCCGACGTGCGCCTGCTGCTGCCCGGCCTGCCCCCGATCCTCGATGCGCTGGCGCCAGCGCCGCACAGCATCGACCTCGGCAGTTGCTTTGGTGCTGCGCGGGTGCGGCTGCTGCGGGGCCATCTGGCGGGCATTCAAGTGCCGGCCTATGTGATCGATGCACCGCTGCTGTATCGACGTGGTGGCGGCCCCTACCAGTCAGCCGACGGCAGCGCGTGGCCTGACAACCTGCAGCGCTTCGGCCTGCTCGGCTGGGTCGCCGCACAACTTGGCGCCGGCGCGCTGGATGGCGCATGGTCGCCGGATATCGTGCACGCCCACGACTGGCATGCGGCGCTGGGCTGCGCCTATTTGCACGCCCACCCTGGTGCTGCGGTGCGCTCGGTGTTCAGCGTGCACAACCTCGCCTATCAGGGTTTGTTTCCGCTGCGCGACAGCGCGCTGCTCGGGCTGGGCCAGCAGTTCGTGTCGCCGACCGCACTGGAGTTCCACGGGCAGTTGTCGTTCCTGAAGGCCGGGCTGGTGTTTGCCGATGCGCTGACCACGGTCAGTCCGCGCTATGCGCGCGAGATCGAAACCCCGGAATTCGGCTGCGGCGTCGACGGCGTGTTGCGCGCCCGTGCGCAACCGGTGCAGGGGATCATGAACGGCATCGACGGCAAGGTGTGGAACCCGGCCACCGATGCGGCGATCGCCGCGCGCTACAGCGCCACGGCACTCGCCGGCAAGGCCGCATGCAAGGCCGCACTGCAGGCCGAGTTCGGCGTCGCGATCGATGCCGGCGCCCCCCTGTTCGTGGCGGTGTCGCGGCTGTCCTCGCAAAAGGGCCTCGACCTGCTGCTGGCCACGATCCCTGCGCTGCTCGGGAATGGTGCGCAGCTGCTGCTGCTGGGCGCTGGCGATGCTGCGCTGGAACAGGCGTTTCGCGAATGCGCGCTGGCCCATCCGGGCTGCATCGGCGTGCACATCGGCTATCACGAGGAACGCGCGCACCGGCTGCTGGCAGGCGGCGATTGCATCGTGGTGCCGTCGCGCTTCGAGCCATGCGGGCTGACCCAACTGTATGGCCTGCGCTACGGCACGCTGCCGGTGGTGCGGCGGGTCGGCGGCCTCGCCGACAGCGTGGTCGATAGCAACGCAGCGAACATCGCGTCCGACACCGCAACCGGTTTCAGCTTCGATGCCGCAACAGCGCAGGCCCTGCTCGAGGCGCTGCTGCGCGCGATCGCGGTGCTGCGCGAGCCGGCGCTGCATCAGCGCATCCAGCAGCGCGCGATGGCGCAGGACTTCTCGTGGGACGTTCCTGCGCGACGCTACCTCGCGCTGTATCACCGGCTCGTCGCGGCGCGCCCCTGAATCCGGTTCAGAGGCTGCCGTGCGACTACTTGCGCGCCTTGCGGCGCGCAGCTTCCGTCAGCCGCAGCACCTTGGCCGCCGAGAACAGACCGCGCAGGCGCAGCGTGTCGTCCGCGCCCTCGACGACCGGCAGGTGGGTGCGGCCGAGCGTCGCGAAGGTATCGAGCAGCACCCCGACGGTCGCATGATCGACCGCGTCCAGATGCGTGACCTGCCAGCGGTCGGCGGGGTCCATGATGTCGGACACCAGCACGTCCTCGCGCGCGCCACCGACCGTCTGCAGGTGGCGGATCGGTTTTTCGCCCATGATGTCGTAGGCGGTGATCATGCCCAGCACCACGTCGCGGGTATCGTCGATCACGAAGGCCGAGCGCACGCCGGCATGACGCATCGCCTCCAGCGCTTCATCGACCTGCTGGGTGGGCGGCACGCGCACCACGCTGGTCTCGTTGAAGTCGGTCATCACCGACCGGCTGGGGTCGGCCAATTCGACCCGCCATGGTCCATGCTGGGGGGCTGCGATCGTGGCTGCCACCGTCAACAGCTCCAACGTCTTTCCGGCCATGCATGCACTCCAGTGGGTCGACGCGCCAGTCTGTGATGCCGCCCCGGCTGCGGTCAAGGCGTGCCATCATCGCGACGAGATGCCGGCCACAGCTGATGGCACCGCCGACGGAAAATCCGATGTCCGTGCAGTCGATTCGCACCGCCCCGATCGCCGGCATGCAGCCGGGCACCAGCGGCCTGCGCAAGACCGTGGTCGAATTCTCGCGCGGCCACTACCTGCACAACTTCGTGCAGTCGGTGTTCGACGCGGTGCGTCCGCCCGCAGGCTTCGCCAGTCACACCCTGGTCGTCGGCGGCGACGGCCGCTACTACAATACCGAGGCGATCCAGATCGTGATCCGGATCGCCGCAGGCAATGGCTTTGCGCGGATCCTGGTCGGCGCCGGCGGCATTCTTTCCACCCCTGCGGCTTCGTGCGTGATCCGCAAGCGCGCGGCTTTCGGCGGCTTGATCCTGTCGGCCAGTCACAATCCGGGCGGCCCCGACGGCGATTTCGGGATCAAGTTCAATGCCGCCAACGGCGGCCCGGCAGCGGAGCGGATCACCGATGCGATCTACGCATGCTCGCAGCGGATCGAACGGTTCCTGATCGTCGATGCAGCGCCGATCGCGATCGACCGGATTGCGGATCATCGGGTTGGCGACACCGTGGTATCCGTATTCGACCCGGTCGCCGACTATGTGGAGCTGATGCGCGGGCTGTTCGATTTCGGTTTGCTGCGCGAGCTGTTCGCCGGCGGTTTTCGGCTCGCCTTCGACGCCATGCACGCGGTCACCGGCCCGTATGCGCACGCCTTGTTCGAGCGCGAACTGGGTGCACCGGTCGGCAGCGTGCGCAACGGCACGCCGTTGCCCGACTTCGGTGGCCACCACCCCGATCCGAATCTGGTCCACGCCAAGGAGCTGCTGGATACGATGATGGCTGCGGATGCGCCCGATCTGGGCGCGGCGTCGGATGGCGATGGCGATCGCAATCTGATCATCGGCCGCGGCATTTTCATCGCACCCTCGGATTCGCTGGCGATGCTGGCGGCCAACGCGCACCTCGCACCGGCCTATGCCAAGGGCATTGTCGGCGTCGCGCGCTCGATGCCGACCAGCGCTGCGGTAGACCGGGTAGCCGCCGTACTCGGCATCCCATGCTTCGAAACACCGACCGGTTGGAAGTTCTTCGGCAACCTGCTCGATGCCGGGCGGATCAGCCTGTGCGGTGAAGAAAGTGCCGGCACCGGATCGGACCACGTGCGCGAGAAGGATGGCATCTGGGCGGTGCTGCTGTGGCTGTCGATCCTGGCGGTACGACGCCAGAGCGTGCAGCAGATCGCCGATGCGCATTGGGCGCAGTATGGGCGCAACTACTACACGCGCCACGATTACGAAGGTCTCGATGCGGCAATCGCCAAGGCGCTGATGCAGGCACTGGAGCAGCAACTGCCGAGCCTGCCCGGTACTTCGCTTGCTGCACGCCGCATCGTGCTGGCCGATGATTTCAGTTATACCGATCCGGTCGATGCCAGCGTGTCGGCGCACCAGGGACTGCGGATCGTTTTCGACGATGGTGCACGCATCGTGTTCCGGCTGTCGGGCACCGGCACCAGTGGGGCGACGCTGCGCATCTACATCGAACGCTACGAGGGCGATCGAGCACAGCTTGCGCATGACACCCAAGCCGCGCTCGCGGATCTGATCTCAAGCGCAGATCAGCTGATCGACCTGCGTCAGTGCACCGGGCGCGCGCGCCCCGATGTGATTACTTGATCCAGTCGTGGCCCGATGCGGGCCACGACCGTGTCGTATCGAAACGGTCTCGCGACCGATTACAGCTTGCGCTGGATCGCCAGACCCAGGCCACCGAGCAGCGACAGCATGCCTGCCAGCGCTACCCACGGCAGACTGCCGGCGGTCTGCGGCAGCATGCGCGGTGCCCGCTCATCGAGCTGTGCAACCGCCGTCGTCCTGTCGTACAGCGGTTCTGCCGGTGTTTGCGTCGCCGCGATCGGCTGCGCTGCGACCGTGCGCAGCTGTGCGCGCTGCTCGCGCGGACCACGCGGCTGGGTCGCAAACCCGTACTCGTCTTCCGCGGCATACAGATTGATCGCGTCGGAAGTGCGCAGGTTGCGGAACTCCGTCGGGCGGTCGTTGATGTATGCCATCTGCCCCTGGGCCGGCTGAATCGTCAGCTCGTCGACGAAGCTCTCATTACGATCGCGTACGGTGAAGTTGACCACCCCGTCGGACTCCACGCGGACGAACTGCGCGTTGAACCGTGCAAAGGTCTGGCCGTCTACGGTAACGACTTCCTGGCAGGCATTCGCGACGCGCGGATACTCCTGCAGCATCTGCTCGCTCCATTTGAAATCTTCGCAGGTTGCCGGGCGATCGCGCGCTACCGGAAAATTGTCCGAGGTCGGCTGTTGGGCGAGCGCACCGGCCGACAGGCCGAGTGCGAGCAGGGTCATGGTGAGTCGCGTGGTGTGGATCGATTTCATGATGTATTCCTTCAGGTGCTGGTGGGGGGACCGAGGGCCAGGGCACGCACGATGAATCGTTGCGGCGCACTACCCACGAACTGGAACGGGTAACAGGTGACAAGGGTCAAAGCGGGCTCGCCGATCTCGTCGAGCACGTGCACATCGCCGGGCTCGACGACCGCCAGGGCTGTGATGCGGTAAACCAGCGTGCGATCCAGCGCATCGAGCTCGACGAGGTCGCCAACCGCGACGTCACGCAGGCCACGGAAGAAGCTGTCGCGATGGGCGGCGATGGCCACGTTGC
>Ga0209181_10003162_pt1 | contig 25830 bp, 23 predicted proteins | sample MAT05_FD_187208 | JGI IMG/M metagenome (GOLD analysis project Ga0209181, IMG submission 187208) | Freshwater microbial communities from Lake Fryxell liftoff mats and glacier meltwater in Antarctica - MAT-05 (SPAdes) (version 2) | ecosystem: Environmental > Aquatic > Freshwater > Ice > Liftoff...
CAGCCTGCGGCGGAGCGGCCAAGGCAAAAGAATGGTGAGGAGGTAGAGAAGATTTTTCATCACGCGGAGGCGAGGCGGCGGTAGAGCTCGAGGTAGGCGGCCAGGGTGTGGCCGGCGGTGAACCGGCGCGCATTAAGGAGGCTGGCTTCGCGCAGGCGCTGGAGCACGGCGGGGTCGCGCAGGCTGAGGAGATCGTGGGCGAAGCCGGCCTCGTCGTCGATCTCGCGGATGAAGCCACCATTGCCGGTGACCTCCGGGAGCGAGGTGGAGCGACTGGAGAGCACGGGACAGCCGCAGGCTTGCGCCTCGATGACGGGCCAGCCGAACCCCTCGAAACGGGAGGGGAAGAGGAGGGCGGTGGCGCGGTTGTAGAGGGCGGTGAGGAGTTCGTTCGAGGGCTTGGGGACCTCCAGGATTCGGTGCTCGATGTGCAGGGATGCCGCGAGGGCGCGCAGTTCGGTAGAAAGGGGTTGCCCGGCAAAGACGAGCTGGCCATCCCATTCGGGGGCGGTGCGGGCGAAGATGCGGAGGACGCCTTCGCGGTTTTTTCGCCGGAGGTTTGACCCGACGTGCAGAACGTAGCGCGGCGCGAGGTTTGAAAGAGCGCCGAGCAACTGGGCGACCTCGGATTCCGGGAGCGGACGGTAAGGGTAGTTGAGGTCGAGGTGGATGCGGGTGGTCCGGGAGACGGGCGAAGCGAAGGTCACGAGTCGCCCGACGTCGGCTTGAGTGGCATCGGAATCGCAGGCGATGACGGTCGCGCGCCCGAGGCCGCGCAGGATCCACTGCTGGAGCACGCGGCCGGCGCGGGAGGCCGGGCAATCGGTGTCTTCGCCGAGGGCGCCGCGGACGGCGAGCAGGTCGTGGCAGGTAATGACGAGCGGACCGCCGCGGCTGGCCGCAGCATAGGTGGCGTTACTGTGATCGCAGATGTGGACGATGAGCTTCTCTTCCCCCGAGCGCTCGCGGGCTCGCCGGAGGTGACGGCGCAGTTGGATGGGAAAGATGAGGTGCTTGTCGAGGTAGCCGAGCCACTTGCCGAACCCTGCGACGGTGGACGAACCCAGGCGCCCGAGGACCACGGGCGGCAGGAGCAATTCGACGCGGCAACCAGCGGCGCGGAGGCCATCGCGGAGCATGAGCGCAAAACGCTGCATGCTTTCCTGGCCGTCTCGCGGGTAGTTGCCGATGAGGACGACGCGGAAGGGGCGCGGTTCGTCGCAGCGGGGTTGGGCAATCGGCGCGGGGTGGGCGCTCCCCGGGTCAGTCAACATGCGGAGGGATCAGGGTCCGAACCGCTGGGTGACGGGATTTTCCACCTCGCCGTGGAGCTGCTCGGCGTAGGCGGAGCGGCCGCGGAAGCCGCGCACGATGGGGACGATCGACTCGGGTTGGTGCGCAAACTCGTCCTGCGGGACGGGCTCGGTGACGGTGTCGAGATTCGTGGCGGCGAGGCATAAGCCGCCCTTGAGGATGGCCAGGCCGAGGAGGGACGGGACGCCGAACTGGCCGCACAGCACTTCGTAAAAGCACGCGGCGAAGAGGAGCAGAGGGAGGGGATTGTCCCGCTGGAGAGATTCAAACGCCCGCTGGGCCAGCACGATGATGATGGCGAAGCGCAGGCCGATGTGGAGAAATCCGAGGAACGGGCCCACTTCCCGAATGGTGCGGCCCCAGTCGCCTTCGCCGAGAGTAAAGGTGACTTCTCCGGCATTCAGGAATCCAATGGCTCCATTGGTTCCCATGCCGAGTCCGGTGCCGAAGAACCGGGCATCGCCGGCGGCGACGAAGGGCTCGATGAGGCTGGCGAAGATTCGGAGCAAAATACCGCTCTTCAGCCCGCCGCCACTCTCGAACCGTGACTGGTGAATCTCCAAGCCGGTGCGGAACTCCGCCACGAAGCTCAACAGGAAGTAAGCGACGCCCAGGGCAATGATCATGCGGATCCCGGGGCCGGCCAGTTGCGGCCGTTGGGCGCAGATAAAGCCGACGCCGAGCATGATCAGGGTCACGCCGATGAGCGCGCTGCGGCTTCCTGAAATCAGGACCATTCCGGCAATGGCGACGAGCGAGATCACCGCCAACCGCGGAGGAATGGCGCCCTTTTTCATCTGCGCGGAAATGGCGATGGCCGCGCCGGCGCAGAGAAACGAAACAAGCCCGGCGGTGAAGGAGAACGTGCCGGGAGGGCGAATTTTTCCGTGACCCACGGTGAGTTGAGCGCCGATGCCCCCGCCGGCGCCATTGTTGATCCACGCATCGGGCGAGGCGCGAAACTGCAGCATCACGACAGCAAACATCGGGATGGCCACGATGAGCATCCACTTCATCATCTTCTCGACGTCCTTTCGATCGAGCGCATTGGGAAGGACGAAAATGAGCGGAAGGTGGAGGAAAGTGGTGCGGAATCCGTAGAGCGAAACGAGGAGGTTCCCGGAGCCGAAAGCTTCCGAGACGAGGAAGCTGATCGCTCCGAGGCCAGCGGTGAAGGCAACGAGCCCATGGCGCGGAAACACTCCCGCCATCCCGGCCGTGATGTAAATGAGGATGACGACCGGGTCACGGACCAGAAGGAGCTGATTGGAAAAGCCGGGCAAAACCCATTTCCGGAACGCTCCTTCAAAGATCACCAGCCAGAAATAGAGCCAGATGAGGCGTTTCAGCGCGACCAACCCGGGGACGGGCTCCGCCGCACTCACCCGAGACGCGGAGGCGTCGGCGGACGTGGGCGGGGCGAAGAGCGTGAACATGCGGCGGCGATTATCGTTCGGAAAAGGAGCCCTGTCGCGGCAGATTTTCCATAGGAATCATCATCCTACGGAAGGCAGCGGGCCGACGGACGGTGCCGTGAGAAAGCAGGTTCCCGGCCACGGGGACGATCGGTGCGGGACCGCTGGAGTTCATCGCCCGTGCAGCTTTTCGGCGTAGATGGAGCGCCCGCGGACGGCCCGGGTGGGATCGGTGACCGAACCCGGGCTGATGCTGAAGGGCTGCGGGGTGGCCGGGGTCCGGGCCGAATTGGCAGCCGCCAGGCAAAGGCCGGAGCCAAAACAGGCGAAGCCAAGGATGGTGGGAACGCCAAACTGGCCGGTGAGCATCACCGGCGCGATGGCGGCGAAAAGGAGGATGGGGACGGGATTGTCGTCGTCGAGGGCGCGATTCGAACGAAGGAGCATCACCAGGACGATCCCCGCGCGCATCAGGAGATAGGCAAACCCCAGGATGGGGCCGCTCTCGCGCACGACCCGAAGCCATTCGCCTTCGGCGAGAACGAAAGTACGGGTGCCGTAGATGAGGCCCCCGGCAGCGGTAGTGCCGAGGCCAATGCCCTGGCCGAGAATCGGCACATCGCCCAAAGCGACAAAGGGCTCGAGGAAGCCGCCGATGGTGCGTTGAATCAAACCCTGTTCGACACCGCCGCCGGTTTCCAGGCGGCTCTGATGAATCTCGATCCCCTGCCGAAAATCCTGGCGCATCAGAAGGGCCGAACACGCGATGACGACTAGCATCGAGGTGCGGATGCCGGCGCCGATGAACGTGCCGTTGCGTAAGCAGGCAAAGCCCATTGCGGCGGTGATCAGGACGATGGCGACGAGCACGCCGCGGCTGCCGGAGACGCCAGCCATGATGCCGAGCGAGACGATGGCGCCGAGGGAAATGCGGCTACTGAGTTTCCATTTCTTGAGCTGAAAGGCGAGCAGGTAGGCCGTGACCATGCCGACGTAGAGCGCGAGGCCGTTGGTGAACGAGAAGGTGCCGGGCGGGCGAATCTTGCCGAAACCCACGGTGAGCTGGGCGCCTTCGGAGCCGCCGACGCCCTGGTTGACCCACGCATTGGGCGAGGCCCGAAACTGGGCCAGCGCCAGGAGTGCCATGGGGATGGCGGAGATGAGGAACCAGTTGCCGATCTTTTCCACATCGGTCCGCGTGAGGACGGCGGGCATGATGAAGACGAGCGGGATGTGGAGGAAGGCGGTGCGCAGGCCGTAGAGGGTGACGAGGATATTGTCCTGGCCGACGAAGAGGGCGGCGAAGGAGTTACCGACGGCGAGGACGAAACAGGTGATGACGAAACCGTTCATCGGGAAAATGTTTCGGCTGATCGCGCCAAAATAGATCAGCAGGACGATGGGATCGCGGATGACGAGGAGGGGATTCGCCATGCCCGGCAGGACCCACTTACGCAGCGCGCCCTCCAGCAGCAGGAGCCAAAAGTAGAGCCACATCAATTTCCGGAGTCCGGGATGATCGCTCTCGTCGTCGGCGGGTCCGGCTCCGGAGTAGGCCGCGGAGATTTCCGGGGGCGGAGCGGAGGCCAGTTTGCGGCGGCCGTATTGGGCGGTTCGGGCGTGCACGGGGAAAGTTACGCGGGCAATGCGGAGCGGATGGCCTGGAGAAGGAGTTGCTGGTAGCTGGTCCACGTGCGCTGGGCGGCGCTGGCGCGGGCAGCCATCTTGAGGGACGAGAGTAGCGAGCGGTCGCGCACAAGTAAATCGAGCTTTTGTGCAATCGCCGTGGCGGATCGCATCGGCACGATGAAGCCGTCCTGGCCGTCGGTGATGAGGTCGGGGCCGGCCGTTTGCGGGGTGGTGAGCACGGGGAGTCCCTGCGCCATGGATTCGAGGATGACGAGACCGAAGCCTTCAAAGAGCGAGGGGAAGAGCAGCAGATCGTGCTCGGCCATTTCGCGAAGGACCTGAGCGTGAGGCAGGGTGGGAATCCAGCGATGCCGGGCGACAGCGGCATTGAGCGGCGTGCAATCGGGCACCACCTTGTGACCGATCAGCGTCAGTTCGACCGCGCCGCGCATCTGCGCTACGGCGTCGAACATGTAGGAGAGTCCTTTGCGCTGCCCTAACGAACCGACGAAGAGCGCCCGCAACGGCGCATCGGTGGGGCGCCGCGCGGGTTCGCCAGCGATGGGCGGCGGCGAGCCGTAGGGGATGACGTGGATCGGCGCGGTGCAGCGGGGGGCGAGGGCGATGGTGTCGCGGGTGAAAGTGCTGGCCGCGATGACGACATCGGCCAGCTCGATCTCCACGTCCTTGAGGGCGAGTTTTTCCTCGCTATCGAGGATGCCGGACATGGTGGAAGCCCACGCGGGTTCGCGCTCCGCTTCCTCGTTATAGATTTTGTGGGCCGCGCGCCAGTAGCCGATCGGCTGGTCGTAGATCGTCTTGATGCCGAGTTCCCGCGCGGCGGCAAAGGTCGCCGCCGCGGAATCCTCGAAGGCGTAGACCGCGCGCACGCCGCGCCCTTCCCGGAGCCGCCGCGCCACGCGCCGGTCGAGGTCGCGGTAGACGGCGTAGATGCTCACCGGGCCGTGCTCGTGGCGGCCCGGGTAAGCCCAGCCGAGTTGGCTGCTGAGCATGCGGCCCAATTCGCGCCAGGCGTGATGGCGGATGAAAGGGCGCACGGCCGGCGGCATGGCGCGGCGCTCGAGCTGCCGCTGGAGCGGGCCGGGGACGAAGCGTGCGAAGGGCCACGCGGGATCCCAGCTCGCGCAGGTCCAGTGCTCGGTGAGCAGCCCGGCATCGACGAAGCCCTGCGTGGCGTAGCGGACTGTGGCGTTGCCGGTGGGGTGGGCGGAAAGAATCATGCGGCGGCGCGGGTGAGCACTTGGAGGTAGGCATCGGCCACCCGCGCGCCGGTGTGCGGAGCCAGATGCGCGCCCGCGGCGGTGCGGAAGGGCGCGAGGGCGGTGTCGCCGCCGCCGAGGAGGCGTGCGAGCGTGGCGGCGAGGGCGGTGGCGTCGCCGCTGGGAAAGGTGAGACCGCACGGGCCGATCGCGCCGGGCAGGCCGCCGCGATCCGAGCCCACGACGACGCAGCCGCACGCGATGGCTTCCAGCGCCACGAGGCCGAAGGGTTCGACCCAGCGCGAGGGCACGACGAGGATGCGCTGGCGATTGAGCAGTCGCGCGAGCGCCTCACCGGTGACGGCGCCCGCGAACTCGACCTGCGCGCCCAGCCCGAGCCGCGCGGTTTGTTCGCGCAGCGCGGCTTCCTCCGGGCCGCTGCCGATGATGGTGAGCCGCGGCCGCAGACCGCGCGCGGCGAGCTGCCCGAGGGCATCGAGCAGCAGATCCACGCCCTTGTCGGAAACGAGCCGGCCGAGATACGCAAGAGCGCCGCTGCGCACCTCCTCGGGATGCAGCCGGAAAGTCTCCGCGGGATATGGATTGCCGATCACCGTGGAAGGCGTGCCGATGTGCTCGGCGACCGCATCGCTGACGCTGATGTTTTGCGCGCAGCGCAGCAGGAACCGCTTGAGCCGCGTGGCGCGCGCAGGTTTCTCGCCGGGAAAGCCGATCCAGGTGTGATGCGCCACGACCACCGGCCGGCGCCGCAACAGGCCAGCCCACAGCGTTTGCAAGCTGATGTTATTTTGAAAAAACACGTCGCACCAGCCGGCCTGCCCGAGCAGGGCCAGCGACCCCGGCGCGCGGATGACGGGAAAGGGCAGCTCTGCGTCGCCCGCCGCAAGCGTGCCCGTAACGACCCGCACCTCATGGCCGCGCCGCGTGAACTCTCGCGCGAGCAGCATCGAGACCGTCTCGATGCCGCCGACATCCGGATCAAAGCGGTGCGAAGTCAGCAGGATTTTCACGCGGGAGAATCGGCGAGCGTGCGCTGGAGTTTCGCGAGATAGACCGCGTCGGACCACACCAGGCAATCCTCCCGCCCGGCCCCGCAGCGCACTCCGGGCTTGCGGGCCAGGGTGAGGCACGGGCAGCACGGCGCCGTGGAGTCCACGATGCGGCCATCGAAGGCGGGGTGGATGATCCGCCGCCGTGGATAGTGGGAGAGCGCGACGATCACCCGCGGCGTATAGCTCTGGAGCAGGTGCGACGGAAAGCTATCCGTCACCACGAGATGCCGCGCGCGGCTGGCCAGCGCGAGCATCGCGGCCGGGGTGTCGAAGTGGACGATCTTCAGCCCGTGCGGCGCGAGGAGTTTCTGGTAACGATCGCCGGGATGGAACGCGAAGACCGCATCGGCAAAATGTTCGCGGGCAAACTCGGGCGGCATCACCTGGAAGCTGCTGCCGCTCGGAAAGATCACGGTGCCCGCGGCGGGCCGATCCGGCACGAGCGCCTGCAGCCGCGCGCGGATCGCGGGGAAGTCCTGCATGAGCTGAGTCCGCGCGGCTTCCCACGGAATGCCGCGTGCCGGCGGCAGACCGGAAATCTGCAACCAGCCGCTGAAGCGCTCGAGGCAGCGCGGATCGGTGAGAAAGACGCGCCCGGCGGCGGCGAAAAGCGAGTAGAGCGAATCGTTCACCAGATCGCGCGCGGAGCGCTCCGGGCGATCGTTCAGGATCGTGCGGCGAAAGATGGGGCTGAACCGCTCGCCGCGGAGAATGCGCGGCCCGATCTCGCTCAGGCCGCGATGGGTGAAAACGATCGCGCCGCGCCCGGGCTGGGTCTCGATCGTGAGGCGCGAGCCGAAAGCCGCGTGCGCGATTTCCGCCACTTCCGGCTTCACCGTGACGCGGATGCGCAGCCGCGGAGTGAGCGCGCTCATTCCATGGAGGGCGTGCAGCCGCATCCACACGTCGCCCAAGCCACCGATGCGCGTATCCACGGACAGTTGCTTCATGGTCTCTGGTGTCGAGTTAGCCCGCGGTTTTCCGCGAAAGCGGTGCTCGTCGTGTGCCTCCCGCCGCCGAGCTGACCGGTGCGAAAAGGCGTGGACCTCCAGCCTCGGGAAGAGCGCGCCAGCGGGGGGCTCCAGGAGGTGTGTTGGAGAGGGCCGCCGAGCGCCGTGGAGGCGAGCCGGAGTGAGGGTAAAGGAGACGGGCGCGGCACCGGCACTAGATAGCGGCGCGCCGTGCCGCGGGCAAGGCGCGTGTTCGTTTCCGGGCTCGCCCGGGCTGGCCTCTGGGATGGGTCAGCCCAGCCGCACGATCGCCACGTACTGCCGCCAGCATGGCTCGCGTGAAGCCTCGCTACTTTCCATACGAAACCGACTGCCATATCCATGCCGACCCTTGATCAAGAACTCGGGATCGGCGGTCACGATCCGGCGCCCAGCCGTGCGCGGCGCGTGCAGAGATCGACGCACCACTCGAAAAACCGCCGCCACGAATCGCGGCGCGCCTCGGTGAGGATGCTCAGGATGAACACGATGGCGAGCACTCCCGCCGCGCAGGCAGCCTGCCGCAACGGATCATTTCCGAGCGGCAGAGTGGCATTGGCGAAGACCATCAGCGGGTAGTGGTAGAGGTAGAGGGAGAAAGTGTGATCCGCGCCATAGCGGATGATCGAAGCGGCCCGCGCCGGAGGCGCGCCGAAGGCGGAAGCATCGAAAAACAGAATCATGGCGCCGAGGACCAGCGCGGTGATCCAGTCGCTGAGGAAGGAGGCGGAATACCACAGCCCGGCATGGCCGATCGGGAACGGCAACTGCGGCAGAAGCGCGAAAAGCAGCGCCGCCACCGCGACGGAGATCACGAACGCCCGGCGGGCCGCGCCCGCCCGCAGCGCGAAGTGTTCGCGATAGGAATACGCGGCGACGCCGACCAGCCAGCATGGGAGGAGGAGCAGGATGTCCGGCGTGATGAGGCAGAGGATCGCGCAGAGCACCAGATTGCGGCGGCGCGCCGGCTTGACGAAAATCGCGACGCCGAAAAGGGCATAGTACCAGAACTCGTAGGAGAGCGACCAGAAGGTCAGGTTCGAGGGCGGGCTCGCAGAGAAGGTCCAGACGTTTTGCAGGAAGAGCGCGGTCAGCGCGTAACGTGGCAGCTCGGAACCACGCGAGTGCAGTTGGTAAAACTCGGGATTCAGCGACGTGCCGATGCGGTGGAGGATGAAGGTGAGCACCAGCGCCGGGACGACGACGGAATAGAGCCGCGACAGCCGCGCGACGGCGAATTTCCGGGCATCCTGATTCCTCGCGAAGGTGGAGTAGGCGATGACGTATCCGGAGAGGACAAAAAAGACGATCACCGCGCTGTGCGCGAGCGGGTTGGTCACCGACCAGATGCGGAAATTCCAGAACTGGAGGTCGTGATTGAGGAACACGACGAACGCGGCGGCGATGCGGAGGAAGTCGAGGAACGCGGACGTGGCGGGGCTCAGGCGCGCGGCCGACGCGTTCTCGACGGGACTTGGGCTCACGCGCGGCGGAAGCTGAGGACCGAGAAACCGCCGGCCTTCCGGAGGCATTCGTTCGGGGTGAATCCGGCGGCCCCGAGCAGGCGCTCGCCGCGCAGGTCCGGCTGCCGCGTGTGGAGGTGAAGAGGGTCCCCGAGCGCCGTGGAGGCGAACCGGATGGAGGGTAAGTGAGACGGGCGCGGCACCGGCGCTAGATAGCGGTGCGCCGCGCGGCGGGCAAGGCGCGTCTTGTTTTCGGGCTCGCCACGGCTTGCCTCCGGTACGAATCTGCCCGGCCGCACGAACGTCACATCCTGCCGCTGGCATGGTTCTCGCGATTTTCCGACTACTTTTCCGAATGCCAACTGGTTTCATGAACATGCCGACCCCCGTCTACATCCTGCACTGGAATCGTCCACAGGAGTGCGTGGACACGGTCGCCAGCTTTCGTGCGCAAACCGGGGTGACGCTGCGCATCGTGGTGCTGGACAATGGGTCCGATGCTCCGCAGCTCGAAACTCTGCGGCGCCTGTTGCCAGCCGCGGTGGAGGTGCGCGAGATCGGCTCGAACCGCGGTTGGGGCGGCGGCTTCAATACCGTGCTCGATCCGTGGGCGAAGGATCTAGCGGGCGATGAGTTTTGCATCGTCAGCGCGCACGATGCGCGCCTTTCGCCGGAGTGCGTGGCCAGGCTGCTGCAGGCGATGGTGGCGAATCCGCGCCTCGGGATTTGCTGCCCGCGTTACGACAATCAAATCGTTGCAAAATTCTCAGCCCTCCGCGGACTCTATCTCGTCGACCAGGCCCCGCCCGTCGCGCCCGGCGGGGTGGAATACATGCCGGCGCCGCATGGCACGGTGATGGTTTTTCGCCGCGCCTGCCTCGCGGAAATCGGCACCTTCGACGAACGCTATTTTGCCTACGGCGACGAACACGATATCGGCCTCCGCTCCAATGCCGCCGGCTGGTCGGTCGGCATGGTCTGGGAGGCGGAGGTGGTCAATCCCGGCACCTGGACTCCGAACGCGCTGGTGCGCTATCTCGTCGACCGCAATTCGCTCTTGCTCGTCCGCGATCATGCGGGCTTTTTTTCCTCCACGGCGCGGGCGTTTTTGATGGGCGCCAATGCGATTCGCCAGCATTTCCGCGGGGCGCCCGATGAGCGTTCCGTGGTGCACGCCCGGTGGCTCGCGATCGGGGATTTTTTCTTGCAACACTTTGGGCGGCCGACCGACGCGAGGCTCTACCGCGGCCCGAGCCTCGCGGAGCCGGGCAGCTAGGGATCGGCTGATCCCGGAGGATGCCTAGCGCTCCGGCGCGAAGCGGGCGCGGTAGAGGGCGGCGGCGATCTCGCGGATTTCGCGATCGGGATCGGCGGTCATCGCCTGCTTGAGGAGCGGCGCCACTTGCGGGTCGTCGAGCTGCGCGAGGGAATCGAGCGCCGTCTCGCGCACGTTGCGCGGCTGGCCCCGGAGCGCCGCGGCGAGCGTGCGCAGCCGCAGTTCCGGCGCGGTGTCGCGGTCGATCTCGTTGAGGTCGGCGAGCAGCGCGGCTTTTACCGCGGGATGTGCTTCGGCCTGGAAAAGCCGGCTCAGCGAGGCGACCGCGTCGGCGTCGTTGCGGCCCCCGATCTCCGCGGCGATTTCGATGCGCTCCTCCTTCGCGCGGGTGGCGTGAAACCGGCGCTCGAGCAGCGCGAGCGACGGCTCGGGTTCGCTCACCGTCGGTAAGGGATCGGAAACCGGTGGAGATGGCTCTGGACGAGGCACTGCGGCTGGCATCACGAGCAGTGGCCGCGGAATCGGCGGCTCGGGCACCGTGGCGGAAGCCGGGTCGGGCGGCGTCCCGGCTTCCGGCACTGGCGGCGGAGCGCCTTGCAGGAACCAAATGGCAGCAGCGAGCGTCACAATCGCCAGCAAACCCAAAACGGCGAGGGTGCTGCGGGAGAATAGGTTTTGACCTGCATCCAGATTGGGCCTCATGATCGCAAAAGTCTCAGCGAAAAATCAGGCCGCTCCCCTAGGTTCAGCAAACAAAATAAACAACAACGACTATGAAAAAAACTAGAGTTCTCTCCTCGATCATTGGCGTCGCGACCCTCGCGATCGCCGTTTCTCCCACCCTCCGCGCCGCTGATCACGGCGATGGACCGAATGTCGGACCAGATCAAGGCGCGGACGTCGGCGATGTCTACGCGTTTCTGGAGCCGGGCGCTAACGGCAACGTCGTTCTGATGGGAACCTCCCGCGGTTTCATCGCGCCGGGTGAAAACGGGAACTTCGGCGTCTTCGACCCGAATGTTCGTTATACCTTCGCGATCGAAAACACCGGCGATTCCATTCCCGATCTCTTCATCGACGTGGACTTCACTCCTCGGGCGATCAAGAGCGTCGCAACGCCGCCCCAGACGACCACCGCTCCTTCGCAGGACGCGGTCGTCAGCCTGCGCGGGGCAGTCGCATCCACCTTCGCTGGCAAGAAGGGGAAATTCGATGTGGTGCCGGTCTACCAGCCATCTCTGGCGACCGTCGCGCCTGCGCAGACCGCCTTCATCTCAGATCTGACCAACACGGCGAACCCGACGACGGGCATCAGGTTCTTCGCCGGCATCGCCGACGATCCGTTCTTCTTCGACATCCCGGGGTTCAACCGTTTCGTGGGGAGTGTCTTGAATCCGCCCGGTGGTGCAGGCGTCAATCCGAACTTTCTCACCCGGGCTCGTGATAGCTTCGCTGGCTACAACATCCTCGGAATCTCCATCAAGGTGCCGGTCGCTCTGCTCAAAAAGCAGAAGCTGAAAGGCGACGAAGTGGCTCCGACCAAGCTCGGGGTGAGCTTTATTGCCGCGCGCGGCAGTGCTCGGACGGTGAAGGGCGTGACGGTGGCCAGTGGCTCTCCTCAACAGGTCGACCGTGCGGGGGTTCCCGGGGTGAACGTCGTCTTCGTCGGGTTCAACCGGAGGAACGCCTACAATGGCGCGACGACCCTCGACGACGCGAAAGGGGCATTCTTCAATGACATCGCTGCGACCCTCACCGCCCTCGGCACCAATGCCGCGAATATCGGCATTCTCGCGAGCGTGGCCGGTCTGCCGACCCCGGCCAATGGTCCCCTACCTGGCTCCATTCTGAAGGACAAGACCAAGTTCGGTCTGGGTGACTTCCTCCGGCTCGAGACCGACATCGTGGCCAATCCCACCCTCGGCAATTCGGGCGTCCGTGGCGGCATCAATCCCGGCGCTGGCTTCCCGAATGGCCGCCGCCCGGCTGATGACGTCATCGACACTGTCCTGAGCTTCGTCGTGAATCAAAACCCGGCATTGGCTCTTGGCGACAACGTGAATGCGAGCGACGTGCCGCCGCAGGATGCCTTCCCCTTCTTCGCGCTGCCCCAGCAGCCGCGTGAAGGCGGCAACGTGAACGTCGAAGACAACACGCGCAACTAAGTTGAGCTAGAAAATCACGCCGTGCCGGTCGCAGCGCTCGCTGAGGCCGGCACGGCTTTTTTCTGTCCGCACTCTCCCCTTCTGCCGCCCATGGCTTTTCCACACTGGACGGGGCTCCTCTTTTTGAGCGTCGCTTTCCTCGGGCGAATGCTCGCGGCGGAGACCGCAGCCGATCCCGGGCTGCAATTCCTCGAGGACCGGGTCAAATCCGATCCCGACGATTTTATCGCGCAGAACCAGATCGCCGAACGCGCTCTCGCGAAGCTCTTGCGCACGGGCCGGCTGGAATGGCTGGACCGGGCGAGCGCAGCAGCGGCTGCTTCGCTCCGTGCCGGCGGGGCGCCCCTGAATTCAGCCGGATTCCTCCTCAGCGCTCGGGTCGCCAATGCGCACCATCGATTCACGGACGCCCGCCGTTTCGCCGAGCAGTTCCGCGAGTTGCGACCGGCACAGCTTGTCGGCGCGCAAACCCTCTTCGATACGACGCTGGAGTCTGGTGACTACGCCGCAGCCGCGGCGCTGGTGGCCGAAATGCAGGCGACCGAACCGGATTCTCTCTCCACGGCCAGCCGCCAGGCGCGGCTCGCGTGGGTCCAGGGGAAAACCGACACCGCCGCGAAAGCGTGGGACGCCGCGATCACCTGGGCCCGCACCGATTCCCGCTCCACCCCGGAACTGCTCGCGTGGGCCGTCACCCAACGCGGCGAACTCGCCTTTCGCCTTGGTCAGCTCGACGCCGCGCAAGCCGCTTACGACGAAGCCGCGCAGTTGCTGCCGGACGATTGGGGTGGGAAGGAACACCGCGCCGAACTGCACGCCGCCCGCGGCGAATCCGAGCCGGCGCTCGACCTTCTGCGGGCGGTGATTGCGACCACCGGCCGGCCGGAGCTGGAGCAAGCCGCGGGCGATGTGGCCAAGGCGGCGGGCAAGCTTGACGTGGCCAAGGAATTTCACGACCGCGCGGAAGCCGCATATCGCGCTTCGATCGACCGCGGCGAAACGCTCTACATCCACCACCTCGCCGGCTTCCTCTGCGACGTGCGCCCGGACCCCGCCGAAGCCGTGCGCCTCGCCCGCCGTGACTTGGAACAGCGCCAAAGCATCCAGGCCTACGACGCGCTCGCGTGGGCGCTCTCGCTCGCCGGCCAGCATGCCGAGGCGGAAACGGCCGCCGCGAAAGCGCTCGCCACCGGCACCCGCGATGCGCACATCCTCTACCACGCCGGCCTGATTTCGATGAGCGCCGGCCAGCTCGCCCGCGGTCGCGAACTCATCCGCGCCGCCAGCGAAGCCAATCCGCGTCACCAGAGTTTCCACTTCCACCGATGATCACCCGCCTCCTCGCCTTTTTGTTGCTCACGCTCGCCGCCCACGCGCACCCGGTCGCGCAGGGCACCATGGAGTTTGTACTCCACCCCGATCACCTCGCGATCCACGCCCGCGTGTCGAACGAGCAGGTCTACGTCGAAGCCGCCTTCACCGGCGCCAAAGCGGCGGAGCGGCTGGAAGAAGCGTGGCGGCTGCACGGCGATTACGTGCTCGGAAAGCTGGAGCTGCGCGCGGATGGGGCGGTGCTCGCCGGTGCGGTCGAAAAAATCACGCCGCCCACTGACACGTCGGCACAGGGTTTTGTGACTTATGACCTCCGCTATCCGCTGCCCGCGGGCCGCAGCCCGGCGGAGCTGATCGCGCGGCAGTCGCTGCTCAACGAGATCGACTTCGCGCCCGGCAATCGCTGGGAGGCGACCTTCCTCGCCCGCCTCACGCACGTCGGCGCGCCGCTCGGCGAACCGCAGCTTTTCACCCACCGCGAACCGCTTCGCTTTGCGCTGACCGCGGCGGCTTCACCCGCGCCGCATCGCTCCATCTTCGGCGAATATTTTCGTCACGGCGTGCATCATATTCTCGAGGGCTGGGATCATCTGCTTTTCATGGCGGCGCTGGTCGTCGCCACGCGGCGGTTTCGCGAATTGATCCTCGTCGTGACCGCCTTCACGCTCGCGCACACGATCACGCTCACGCTGTCGGTCTTCGACGTGGTGCGGCTCACGCCGCGGATCGTCGAGCCGGTGATCGCCTTCAGCATCGTGGCCGTGGCCGTGCAAAACGTGATGCGGCCCGCGGCGACGCACGGCTGGCTGCGGCTCGCGGTCGCGTTTGGTTTCGGGCTATTCCACGGGCTCGGTTTTGCGGGCGGATTGCTGGAGGCGATGCAGGGCTTCACCGGCGTGTCCATCGGCACGGCGCTCGCCGGCTTCAGCCTCGGGGTGGAGATCGGCCATCAGGTCGTGGTGCTGCCGATCTTCTGCCTCATCGCCGGCGTCTGCGCGCTGCTCAAACATCCGGCGGCGCGCGAACGTTTTTCCGCGGGAGCGATGCGCTACGCCTCGATCCTCATCGCGGCGGCCGGCGCGTTTTATCTGGTGGCGGCGCTGCGTGGTTGAGGCAACGCTCCCGCCGTGAAGCTCCCGCTCGTTTTCCTCGCCGGCCTCGTCTTCTCCAGCGGCGCGCTCGCGGCCGATTGGCCCGAGTTCATGGGCCCGAATCGCGATCAAACTTCGCCCGAAACCGGTCTGCTCGACACGCTCCCGAAAGCCGGTCCGAAGCTCGTTTTTGAAAAACAAATCGGCACCGGCTACAGCGCGCCATCCATCCGCGGCGAAGTGCTGGTAGTCCACCATCGCGTGGGCGGCGAGGAGATCGTGGAGGCCTGCCACGCGGCGACGGGCGCGACGCTCTGGCGGCACAAGTATCCGTCGAGCTACCGCGATCCCTTCGGCTACAACAACGGCCCGCGTTGCTCGCCGCTGCTCACCGCGGACCGCTGCTACACCTTTGGCGCGGAGGGCGTGCTCGCGTGCGTCGACTTGAAGGATGGCCGCGTCGTCTGGTGGCGCGCGACGCAGAACGACTTCGAGGTGCCCGAGGCGTTTTTCGGCGCGGGCAGTTCGCCCATTCTCGAAAACGGGCTGCTCATCGTGCAAATCGGCGCGCAACCGAACAGCGGCGTGGTCGCCTTCGACGCCGCGACGGGCAAGACCGTGTGGCAAAACGTGGGCGAAAAAACCTGGACCGGCGTGCCGATGACCGGCTGGCCCGGCGAACGCAAAGTGGTGTGGAGCCGCAGCGATCCGGCGTTTGAGAAACAGGCGAGTTACTGCACGCCCGTGGTCGCCACGATCCACGGGCAAAAGCATCTCATCGTCGTGACGCGGCAGGGGCTCGTGTCGCTCGATCCGCAGACGGGCGAGCATCGGTTTTCGTTTTGGTTTCGCGCGCGGCAGGATTCGTCGGTGACGGCGATGACGCCGATCGTGGACGGCGACCGCATCCTGCTTTCGTCCGCATATTTCAAAAGCGGCTCCGTCCTGCTCCGCGTGAACCCCGACGGCAAAGGCGTGACCGAAGTCTGGCGCAGCCTCGCGTTGGAGATGCACTGGACGCGCCCGGTGCTCACCGCCGGTCACGTCTTTGGCTTCAGCGGACGCGACGAACCCGACGCGCGCCTTCGCGCGGTGGAATTTGCGACGGGAAAAATCGCGTGGGACCGCCCCGAAGGCTGGCCGAATGGCGGCCACGCCAAACTTGCCGCCGGCGAAGCAGCGCCGAACGTCTTCGGCCGCGGCAGCGCCATCCTCGCCGATGGCAAACTGATCGCGCTCGGCGAAGCCGGCCTGCTCGGCCTCTTCAAACCGAACCCTGCAACGCTCGAAGAAATCGCCCGCTGGCAGGTGCCAAAACTCACCTATCCCTGCTGGGCCGCCCCCGCGCTGGCCGGTGGTCGGCTCTATTTGCGCGACGAAAAGTGGCTCGTCTGCTACGACCTCCGGCGCTGATCGCCGGGAGGAAAAGTGGGGTGGCCAACGGGATTCGAACCCGCAACAACCAGAATCACAATCTGGGACTCTACCATTGAGCTATGGCCACCATTGGAGCCGCGCAAGGTAGCAAACCGCGGGTCGTTGCCAACCCGATTTTTTGCCGCCGTCTCGCCAGCCGCGCCGGACAGGAGATTCATTTGAGGAAATCGCGGTAGGGAAGCCGCGCCGCGGGTTCCCCGTTCGCCCACCGATCGGTGAGGGAACCCGCGGCGCGGCTGCCCTACCAAAACTGGGCCAATACGCCGTGCCGACACCGCTCGCCACCCGCGAAGACGCGTGCTATTTCAGTGCCTGCCATGTCCTCCGATCCCGAGCAATCCACTGAATGCTGTTCCGACCTCCGAGCGAAATTCGACGACTGGAAAGCCCGCGCGGAAAAATCCGTGCGCGAGGAGCCGGTCAAGACCGCCGGACTCGCTTTCGTCGCCGGGATTTTTCTCACCGTGCTGCCGGTCGGCGCGATCCTCGCGGCGATCGTGCGCATCGCCCTCGCGCTGCTGCGACCCGCGCTGCTCATTTTGGGGATCATCAAGATCGTGGACGAATACGACCGCCGGAAATAAACGCGCTCAACTCCCGATGAACACCGCCGAAAATCTCAAAACCCAGGGCCAGGATCTCGTCCGGCAGACGGAAAATTACGTGCGGGGAAATCCCATCCCGTCGCTGCTCGGCGCGGTCGCCGTCGGCTTTGCGCTGGGGCTCATCGCGCGTTCGCTGGAGACGCGGCGCGAGCCCGAGCCGATCCACGATGCGCTGAACGAATTGCGCGCGCTGCTTTTGCCGCTGGCGAAAAAAACCCGCAAAGGCCTGAGCGAATCTTCCGACGCCGTGCGCGAAGCGGTGGAGCAGGCCGTGGAGCGAGCGCGCGAGATCGATCTCGATCCGGTCGCCGGCTGGTGGAAGCGGCTCTGGTCGTAGCCGCTAGTCGTTTTTCTGGAAGAGCGCGGACTGCACGTCGGCGGCATCCATATCGCTGAGGTCGATGCCCACGCCGGGATCACGGCCCGCGGCGACGGCGATCCGCGCGGCGAGCGCCTTGGCGGCCGGCCCGGCGAAATACTTGATCGAACCCACGGTGAGATGCGTGGGGAAGATCAGCACGAGGATTGAATTCTCGTCCACGTTGACCATCAGGGTGCTAAATTTTTCGCCCTGCTGATACATGCTGGTGAAGTTCGTCTCGTTCACGAGCTGCGCCATGAATTGCACGGCGTTGTAAGCGTTCGAGCCGAGCGTGGCGAAGGTCGTCGTATCCACCGAGTGCTGCGAGCCGCGCTGGTGGATGAGGTAGCCCGCCTTTTCCACCAGCAACGCGAGATTGGCTTCGCTCTTGCCCAGCAGCTCGTCGAACACCTTGTCGAAGTGCTCGATGTCCGCCTGATTCAGTGAGGGAAACTGGCCCATCGCGGTGGGTTACTTGCGCGCTCCGTTGTTGAGGAATTTGTGGAGGAGCATGCGGGTGATCATGTTCAGCGTTTCGAAGACCCCGTCGCATTTTGCCGCGCTCGCTTCGAAGGTCGGCATCTGCACCTCGCGGTTGTTGAGCAGGAAGTCGAGATACTCGACCGGCGCCGCATCCGGCACGTCCCGCTTGTTGTATTGGAGCACGCAGGGGATGTCCTCGAGCTTCAGGTTGAGCGTCTTGAGGTTGTCCTCGAGGTGCTTAAAGGTCTCCACGTTTTCCTCCATCTTGTCGTATTGCGAATCCGCCACGAAGACCACGCCGTCCACGCCGCGCAGCACGATTTGCCGCGTGGCGTTGTAGATGACCTGGCCCGGCACGGTGAAGAGCGCGAACTTCGTTTTGAAGCCCTTGATCGCCACGGCTTCGAGCGGAAAAAAATCGAAGAACAAGGTGCGGTCGCTGCTCGTCGCCAGCGAGGTCAGCTTTCCTTTTGCGGAGGTTTCCGGCACCTGCACGTTTTGGTGGACCTGTTCGAGGTTGGTCGTCTTCCCGCTCTTGGCGGGACCGTAGTAGACGATCTTGACCTGCAGTTCCTTGGTGGCCTGGTTGATGATTGCCATTGCGATTAATTTTTCGGCTGCGTCTGGCGGGAGAGTTCGTCGGCGACGAGGCGGAGTTCCGGCCAGGGGAGGGTTTCGCCGGGCTTCCCGAGCACGGCAAAATAAACGAAACCGAGTCGATAAATCTGGCAGTGCGCGCCGTGCGTGGTGAAGAGGAGATCGTCCACTTCGCCGAGCTTCATTTCGCCGGAGTATTGATTCAGGCGCGCAAAGATTTGCGGGAGGAAAGCGGCGATCGTCTCGCTCTTCACGTCCTCCGGAAGCGAATGCGCCACGAGCAATCCCTCCTGCAGCGCGACGACGGCGCCGGAGATGCCCGGCCGCTTCGCCAGACCGGTGACCAGTTCCGCGGGCGTCCACTCCGTTTTTCCCGGCACTCCGAAAAGCTCGCTCACGGTCGTGGGCGCTCGCTCGACGACTGGCTCTGGCACAGGCGCGGGCGGCGCGATTGGCTCGGCTGCGACTTCCACCGGAGCTGGGATCGGTGCGACGGCTTCGGGCTGGGCGACGGCTTCGGCGACCGCCGGTGCGGGGGACCGCCGGTCGTTGAAGAGCGCGGGGATGTCGGTCTCGAATCCGGTGACGGCGGGCGCTTTCGCTTTCTTGGACGCGACAAGGAAGATGGGCGCGACCACCTTGAGCGGCAGGGTGAGTTCCGTCGCATCGTCATGCGCGCTTGGTTGCGGGAGGGCGGGCTGTAACCAGCCGCGAATCTGTCCCCACGTAAACGTGACGCGTCCGCGGGCGAGCCCGGCGGTGACCTGCGCCTTGGGCAGCGCGATGTGCGCCGAGCCGTTGAGCACCGCCAATTCTTCGCGGATCGGCTCCGGCCACGCGCTGCTCAGCGGGCCGAGCGGGATCGTGATGCTGGTGTCGCCGGGAGGCGTCGCGAGGGTGGGTGCGACTTCCGGCGGTGGCGTCGGAACCTGCGGAGAAAGCGTGAACACCGGCGCGGCTGCGGGCGGTGTGACCGCGGGAGCCGGGATGACCGGTGCCGGGGTCACCGCGCGCTGGGCGAAAAGGCCGGGCGGCGGAGCGATCACGCGCGGCGGCGGAGGAATGGGTGCGGGTTCCTCCGCAAGCGCGGGGCTTACCTTCGGGGCCGGCGGAGTGAAAGTGGGCGCCGCGATTGACGCCGGTGCTTCCGCGACCGGAGCCGGTTCTTCGTCCGGCGCCGTCGGCGCGATCTGGTAGGGCTGCTGCGCGTTGCCGAAGATATTGAACTCGCTGCTCAAGCCATCCGATGCGCGCTGATCGGCGCGGCGCCTCAGCGCCTGCGGGCTCACGTGCCGGAAAATCTCGCTGAGCGGCACGTCGATGAGCCGTTTATCGCCCGGTGGCAACGGCCCGAGCACGCCGGCTGGCGCCTGCCGATGCACGGTCGCGAGCGACACTTTCACCGCGCCCGAAGCCAGTTGTTTGAGAATGGTGGAGACCGGCAGCGCGACGGTCACCGTGTCGTCCGGGATCTTCAGCACGAGCGGCTTTAGCTCTGCGGGCAGCCGCTCCAGGATCGTGCTGAGCCGCAACCGGGCGACTTCCACGGAGGGCATGGTGCTCGCTTGCTCGTGCGGCGGGGTGACCACGGGAGACACCGACACGGAAGCCTTCCTCGCGGGGCGGAAGAGTCGGTGGAAGAACGAGAGCATGTCGGCTGAGCTTCCCGCTTTCTGAGCAGACCCGATGCCACCGGCGCGTTCGGATAAAGATTGTTCTCACGGCGGCCAGATCTGGCGTGTGACGTGCTAACTCATCCGTGCAAATGCGTCTGCTGACTTTCCCGTCCCCCCTTGCGCCGCTGCTCAGTTTTTCCTGATGCCCATGGCTGCGCGTCAAAAAATTCTCATCCTCGACGATGAGCACGACATCCTTGAGATCTATCAGGAGATCCTCGCCCGGCTCCCGAGCCAGCCGGAAATCCACACGGCCGACGCCGGCATGCGCGCCATCGCGCTGCTCGAGAGCGAGCCCTTCAAGCTGCTCCTTGTCGATCTCCGCATGCCCTCGATGGACGGCTTCCAGGTACTCGCCATCGTCCGCCGCCGTTTCCCCTCGCTCCGTTGCGTGGTGATGACGGGCTCGGACGACGAGCAGTTCCGCGCCCGCGCTTACGCGATGGGCGTCGACCTTTACCTCGAAAAACCAAAGACCGGCAAAGAGATCATCGCCTTCGTCGACTGCATCGAGTCGATGCTCGAACGGGAAGATCGCGGCGGCTTCCGCGGCGTGCAGAGCAAGACGCTCGTCGACATCATCCAACTCGAATGCCTGACGCAAAGCTCCACCGTGCTCAAGGTGCAGAGCGGGGCGGGCGAAGGGCGCGTGTGGATTTTGAAAGGCGAGATCGTCGATGCGGCGACGGGCGATTTCCTCGGCAAGGATGCCTTCCTCGAGATGCTGCGCTGGAAGTCGGGCAGCTTCGAGATTCTGCCCGCCGATGCGCCGCGGCCGCGCACCATTTTCAGCTCCTACGAAAATCTCCTCATGGAGACGGCGCAGACACTCGACGAGGCGAACGAAGAAATGCCCGCGACCCACACGGGCGGCCTGCAGGCGCTGTCGCGCTTTCGCGGCGTGCAGTGTGCAGTCAGCGTTGGCGTGGAAGATCCATCGCTGGTCGAGAACTGGGCGGCGGAAAATCCGGACGAACTCGCGGCGTGGATTCACCACACCGTGCGCGCGGCGCGGGTGCTCGGCGACCGGCTCGAAGCCGGGGAACTCCGGCGCATCGAGGCCCTCGGTTCGCAGCGGCACCTCGCCGTGATCCCCGGCAGCGCGCACGATCTCGGCGTCGGCTTCACCCGCTCGGTGGAACTCGCGGCGATCCGCGACCACGTCAAAACCATCGAATCCCAATGGGTATCCTGAGAGCCGCTGCCCGCGAACCTGTGGCCGAGCTGCAACGCCTGCCGAGCGGCTGTTTCACGCTGCACCGCGGCGGTGCGCTCGCCGCCTCCACGCTGCCGTCGAGCTTTTCGCCCGCCACCGTCCTCGAGATCGGCGCGCTGGTGCTCGACGCCTTTCGCCGCGCGCAGGAATCCGCTCTCCCGCTCATCGAATTGAACCTCCACTTCAGCGGCCTCGTCATCACTGCGCGCGATCTCCGCGGCGGCGCACTCGTTTTCCTCTCCCCCGCCACGCTGCAACTTCCGCAGACCCATCAATCGCCGGCCATGCACTACAAGAACCTCGATGAATTCATCCTCCACCTCGAAAACTACATCGAGTGCTGGAAGCAGTTTAACCACTACGTGAATCTCGCGCGGGACAAGAAATTCTCCCGCGAAGACGAGACGCAGTTTCTCGAAGTGAAGAGCCTGATCATGCAAGGCCTCGAAGCCATCCTCGCCTCCGTGGAGAAAGGCGCGCCGAAAAAAGAAGAAGTGCAGAACCTTTTCCAAAACGCTCCGTCGCTGCGCCACCTCGCCGACATGCCCGAAGTCGCCGCGCAAGTGGAAAGCCAATGGCACCGCGTTTACATCGGTCTTCAGTCGCTGCTCGGGCAGCTCAAGGTGCAGCAGAACAAGGTCGAGAAACCCGCGGGGTGGAGCCTCTTCGGCAAACGCTAGTCAGGCGCGTTCGATCCAGCGGTAAGCGGTGAGCGAATTCGCGCGGAAAACCTTTTCCGCCGCCGCAGCGCTCTTCGTGGCGAAGAACTCGCGCACGATCCCGAACACCACCTCGTAACTCGCGCCCTTGTCCGACACCGGCCAATTGCTGCCGAAGATCAGCCGATCAGCGCCGAAGCTCTGCCAGAGGTGATCGAGGATCGGCAGATAAACATCCATCGCGCGCGGCGCATCGCCCGGCGGCGTGCCGGCCTGCTCCACCAGCCCGGAGACTTTCATGAAAACGTTTGGCGCCTCCGCCGCGCGCCGGGTGTCGTCCTTCCACTGCGCGGTGATTTTCCGCGCGTCGCCCGCCGCTCCGACGTGGTCGATCACGAGGCGAAGCTCCGGCACTTGTTTCGCCAGTGCGACGACCTCCGCGACGAATCCGGCCGGTCCATTCACGTCGAGCGTCAGCCCGCGCTCCGCCAGCGCCCGAGCGGCGTGGATCAACGCCTCGCTGGGTTTTACCGACCGCGCCCGCAACCCGCGAAAGATCGGGTTCGCCGCAAACCGCGCGAGGTGTTTCGGGAAATCTGCGTCCGCGAAATCGAGATTGCCGATGAACCCCACGATGCCCTTTTCCCGCGCCGCGAGATCCAGAATCCACTGGTTGTCTTCCAACCACGGACTCGCCTCGACGACCACCGTCTTCGTCACGCCGCGCGGCCCGGCCACCGCCCGCCAGTCCGCCGGCAGCACCGTGCGATACAGCGGCGAATTCTTCGACGGCCACGGCACGCCTTGCGGCCGAGTCGGATCGTAAAAGTGCGTGTGGCAATCCACGATTTCCAACGGCGGCGCCGCGACTCCGGCACGGGCGAAGCATGAGGCGGCGAGCGCCGCGGCGCTTTGTTTGAGCCAGGTTCGACGATTCATGGGTCAGTTTTTTGGAATGCGATTCAGCGTGTAGTAGGCGTCGGGGTGATCGAGCGCCGCGCCTGCGGCGGACTTCACGCCGTCGCAGCGCAGCTCGTGGACGTAGAGTTCGCGCAGGCCATCCACCTTCAGCCGCACGCTCAGCCCGTCCGCGCTGACGGTCGCAGCGTTGATCGCATTGGGCTCCGCCTGGATTTCCTCGCTGCCGTAGGCGCCGGAGTAGAGGTAGGTGAAATTCTTCATCGAATAACTCGCGACCTTGCCCGCGGTCGCGGCTTCCACCGGCGCGGTGAAGACGAGTTCAAAGCCGTCGGCCTTTGCGCGCATTTCGCGAATCGCGAAGGGCGTCGTGCCGTTCCAACGCACGCGTTGCAGCCCGTAGGCTTTCGTCCCGAGCGAGGACCAGCCGCGGCTGGTCATGCCGGCGAAGAGGCTGCCATCCGGCGCGAAGAGCAGCCGCACGATGCCGGACGCGAAGCCGCTCAGGAACGGAAACGCCGCGCCTTGATATTCGCCACCCACCTTCTCCAAAAACACGCGACTCACCTTCGCGTCGGTGAATTCCGCGACCATCATCTGGCCGTCGAACGGGCCGAACTTTCCGCCCACGTTGCAGACCGCGAGGTCGGTGCCGCTGCGGCCCACTTTGTTGTAGGGCAGCCACACGGCGGGCGGCCGCATCTCGGGCAGGGCGCGGACGGCGTCGGGATACGGCACCTTCGTCGGCACCGGCGCGGAGAGATGGACCGGCGATCCGGGCAGCGATTCGGAGGCGATGCCTTCGGGGTTCAAAAAGAACGCGCCCTCGCGCAGGTGATAGATCGGCGTAGAGGGAATCCACGTGCCCTGCTGGTCCACGCAAAACATGTCGCCCGCGACATTCGCACCGAGCCCGCACGGCGAACGCAGGCCCGCGACCATCGGTTGAAAATTCCCCTGTGATCCGATCGTGCCACCCCAGCCGCGCCACGGCGCTTTGTTATTTGCGCGGTCGCCCATATCCACGTTGAGCGTCACCCACAGATTGCCGCGCCCGTCGCGCCGCGGGCCGTAGGCGTAACCGTGATAAGATCCGGAGACGTTCCAGCCGGTGCCCGCGGTGAGATATTCATCGGCCACGCCGTCGCCATCGGTGTCGCGCAGCCGGGTCATTTCCGTGCGCTGCGTCACGAGCAGGCTGTCCCCATCGCGCAGCAGCCCGAGCGGCTCATGCAGACCGGAGGCAAAGAGTTTGTAAGTGACCGCGTCCGCTTTCGCTCCGAGCACGCCATCGAGGATCCACACCTCGCCCTTGCGGATCGCGACGGCGAGTTTGCCATCGGCCGTCCAGTCCAGGCCGCTGACTTCGAGCGGAATACCCGAGCCCGGTTTCCACTCCTTGCTGCGCGAGGCGGATGGCGAATTCGCGGTGAGAATATCGACGATCTCGTAAGGCTCGGCGGCGGCGGCGAAGCTGGCTGCGCCGCAAAACAGGAGAGCGGAAAAGGCGGCTTTCATTTCCACAGATAGGTGAAGCGGAGGCTGCCGGGTCGGCTCGCGCGATCCTGGGTGACGGTCACGCCATCGGGGTGCGTGATCGGTGGTGCAGCCAGCGCGGTGACGTTCCAGGTGACGGTGCGCTCCAGTCCATTTTCGATGCCGGTGAAGCGTTCCTCGACGTTCGTTCCCGCGATGGAAAACAGGAATGTCGGCACGCCCTGCGCATCGAGCCGATAGCCGGCGCCGTGCGGCGGCGGGTCGTTCGCCGACGGCGTGGGCCAGTTCACGATCCCGATGCCGGGCGGTTTTTCAAACGGCGCGAAGCGCGAAAACCAGGTGTTGTAGGCGTCGAAGAATTTCCCCTTCCACGCCACGGCGGGCCGCGCCTTCTCGCCGTCGTAGGCGAGATGCACGCCGGTCGGAAAACCCACGAGGATCGCCGACGCGCCCACGCCTTCCATAAAGGTCCGCTGCACGATCGGGCGATCCTTTGGCACGAGCTCGAATTCCCCGCTCCCCACCGCCGGGAAACCTTCCGGCTCGCCGTTCCCGCTCTTCGCGAAGGAGTAGATCGACGCGATCTGCCGCTCCGTGTCGCCGCCGAGAATTTCCGCATTCGCCGACTTGCCGCCCGGCCAGAACGACGGCATCAGCGTGCCAGGGCGGTAGCCCGCCGGGTTCACCAAATACTCGCGCAGCCAGCCGGGCTGGATGCGCTGGCCGAGATTACTGAGGTCGAGCGCCTGGATGCCGAGCGCCGGGTGGTCGCCCCACTTGTGGCACGTGATGCAGCCCACGCCGCCCTGCGTGCCGAGCAGCTTGCGCCCCGCGGTGTCGTCGCCGCCGGGCAAAGGCGTTTCAGGTTTCGCATCCGTGCTGCCGAGCGCCGCGGCGAGACCGGCGGTGGCGGTGCCGTAGATCGGCATCTTTGTCTGGAGATAAGGGCGCACGCGGTTTTCGCCGGTGAGGACTTTCGCGAGCCACTCGGGCTGCAGCTTGCGGCCCACACCGGTGAGCGGCGGCGGGTAACGGCCGGTGTCGCCGAGATTGTGGTCGCCTTGGAAATACGCCTTGCGCGCCACATCCGGCCCGCCGCGTCCATCGCGCTCGTGGCAGGCGACGCAGTTCAGCGCTTCGAGCGTCAGCGCGGTGAGCTGCGCGGGCGACGCCGGCTGGTCGCGTTGGGCGAGGAAGAGTTTGAGCGCGGCGCGCTGCGGTTCGCTGAGTTCGTAGCGCGGCACGCCGGCCGCCGGATGCGAAGACAAACAACCGCCGTCGTTCTGCTGCAAGGCGATCGGCTGCACCGGGGCTTCGCCCGGCAACTGATGGCACGCGCTGCATCGCGCCGCGGCGGCGATCGCCCGCCCGCGCTCGGCCAGCGCCTTGTCCGGCGTGAACGGATCGAGCCCCG
>Ga0209181_10003163_pt1 | contig 25823 bp, 21 predicted proteins | sample MAT05_FD_187208 | JGI IMG/M metagenome (GOLD analysis project Ga0209181, IMG submission 187208) | Freshwater microbial communities from Lake Fryxell liftoff mats and glacier meltwater in Antarctica - MAT-05 (SPAdes) (version 2) | ecosystem: Environmental > Aquatic > Freshwater > Ice > Liftoff...
CTAAGGTTTTAAGGTGAAACAAATCATTTAACCAGTCCAACGAAAGCAATTTGTAAAGAAACGCGATTGGCTTTAACCAATCTGGGTTACTCGCCAGTTGAGTCTTAAATTGATCCAGAAATTCCAAGCGGTGACAACTGCGATCGCTAAGAAGTTAGCAAGATATGCGTTCAGATGCAGTCCATTAAAGAGAACGTTTAGGAGTAGGATTTTTAAGATCAATCCCATCAAACAAATGATGTTGAATTTCAAAAATCGCTTAAGCTGTTGCCGAGGACTCGACTGCTTTTTAGAAAGATCTTTGAACGTCCAGCGATCGTTCCAAAGAAAGTTATTAACAATCGCTAGTTCGCCTGCAAGTATGGCGCTTCGTGTTAAGCCAAAACTCAAAATATCGTAGAAAAAATACAACAGTCCCATATCAACCAACAGCCCAGACAAGCCCACAAATGCAAAGCGAATAAATCGACCCATAGGGAAATTAAATTTTCTACCCCACCGCCCTAAACGCCCAGAATCGATTCGTAGCCGTGTTAGATGATGTAGGTAATCTTTATATTGCCGCCAAGTTACTTTGCTTTCGCCAACCTCGCGCTCCTGAAAAACATAGCCCACTTCAGCGATTTGCTGAATATCACCGCGACCAATTACTTCTAATAAAATCTTGTAGCCAACTGGGTTTAGTGGAACTCCGGCGATCGCTTTGCGTTTCACCAAAAAATAGCCACTCATGGGATCACTAACACTGCTCAACACTCGCGGCAAAATCATCAATCCTAACAGTTGTGCCCCACGAGATAAAAAACGTCGAGTTGCACTCCAGCTACTTACACCGCCGCCTTCTACATGGCGACTCGCCACTGCCAAGTCTGCGCCAGCATCAATCTTTTCTAAGAGTTGGAGTAATACTGCGGGTGGGTGCTGCAAATCTGCATCAATCACACCCACTACTTCGCCCCGTGCAGCTTGCCATCCCCGAATAACGGCTGTTGATAAACCGCGTTCGTGTTGTCGTCGCATTACTAGCAAGTTAGGATACTGATCTGTCAAATCTTGAGCATATTCCCAGGTGCGATCGGGGCTGTTGTCATCAACCACAAGCAATTCATAATCATTAGGCAGCACTTCGTCTAAAAGCTGACTCAGTTGTGCAACCATCTTGTCTATGTTGTCTCGTTCATTAAAAGTTGGGATGATTAACGAAAAGTGTATCGGAAACACCAAATCCGATGGTTGAGCAGCATATCCATGAGTTGAAGACGATTGAGGGAGTCTTGGAACTTGAAGTAATCCAGACGGTGCTTGCAGTAGATGCTTCTGTTGAATGTTGATCATCGGAAATCCATTCGCTTAGGTAGGTCAACAAATCATGGCGATATTCACGGCTAACATCAGAGATTTGATCAAGCAGATTAAAATATAAATCTGTTTAATTCACGAATGAAAGCTGTCTAAACCTATGCGTCTAAACATATGTAAAGTTACAAGGAAAAGCAAGGGGGTGTAAATATCCCTGTGGGCAGACATTAAGGCAGAATCATCTCAGTTTGGAATACTCCTTAGAACACTCCAGAGCTATCCTCATCCCCCATCCCCTGCTTCGTACGCCCTTTGGTCTACTCCCAAATCGGGGTGAGAGCAAAGGGTGACATGTACCCGATGAAAGTTATTTATAGCGGTTTTCAGATGAATAGACGTGAGCAATGCTCACCGCCCCGATGAGTGAAGCATTCTGGCAATGAATGGGCAGTGCCCATCCTACGGAAAATGACTATGGGTTGACTGCGATCGCAGTCTAAAAAATGCGTTCCGCAATTCTTAGCTTTGCCGATCTCGCCCTGACATTTGCCTGAATCTCATCCTCTCCAGCAATAATGGGCTTTTTGGTCAATATCTTTAACAGCGACGATTCCTTCAGTCGATGTTTAACGATGCGATCTTCCAAACTGTGAAAGCTGATCAGAACCAATCTGCCGCTTGCGTTCAGCCAAGTAGGCGCAGTTTGCACGAAGGTTTCCAACACTTCTAGCTCACGATTGACGGCAATACGAAGTGCTTGAAAAGTTCGTGTAGCCGGATGAATGCGCCCGTAGCGATAGGAAGGGGGAACAGAGTAGAAAATCGTATCGGTCAGTTCTTTGGTGGTTGTAAGAGGGCGCTTTTCGACAATGCGATGGGCGATTTTGCGCGACAGACGTTCTTCGCCGTAGGTGTAAATTAAATTTGCTAGGTCGGTTTCAGCCCAATGGTTAACAATTTCGGCAGCGGTCAGTTCTTGAGTTTGATCCATCCGCATGTCGAGCGCTGCTTCTTGCCGAAAGCTAAAGCCGCGATCGCCGACATCTAGCTGAGCGGAACTCACACCCAAATCTGCCAGAATGCCGTCGAATTTAATGTCGCCTGGGTTGAAGCTAGCAAAGTTCGTGTGGTGAAACTGGGCGCGATCGCCATACTCCGCTAGGTTCGATTTTGCCGCCGCGATCGCCCTTTCATCTTGATCCAGCGCCGTTATTTTCACATCTGCTGCTGCATCCAAAATCAAGCGGCTGTGCCCGCCACCGCCCACCGTGGCATCCAGATAATGCCCCCCCGATTGCACATTTAATCCGTCTACCACTTCCAGTTGCAACACAGGAACGTGAGTAAATGGAGTCGTTGTAGTGTCGTCAGTCATTTCAGAATTCACGTCATCTTAGGAAGTATTGAATTTAACTTATCGTTGATCGTTTCAAAGCATATGATGACTTCGACGCATTTTTGCCTGTTCTAGGGCGAATCCATTCATATAATAAAGAAGCGTCATGGAGACGGATGCAGACTCCTCCATTTAGGTTCTGCTGCTGCTCAAGACCTGCCGAACCGATCGCTAGGGGAGACTGCTCGTTTATGTCAATGCTTGAGACCAAAACCGAACCCATGGTCATTAACATGGGTCCTCACCATCCTGCCAGCCACGGATGCTTCCGGTTGGTGGTGACGTTGGATGGCGAGAACGTGATCGATTGCGAACCCGTGCTGGGCTACCTGCATCGCGGCATGGAAAAAATTGCTGAAAACCGTACCAACCTGATGTATGTGCCCTACACGAGCCGCTGGGATTACTATGGCGGCATGTTTAATGAGGCGGTGACAGTCAACGCGGTGGAAAAACTGGCAAAGGTGCCTGTGCCTAAGCGTGCTAGCTATATTCGTGTGATTATGCTGGAACTGGGTCGCTTGGTGAATCATTTGCTGTGGCTGGGTCCGTTCGTGGCAGATATTGGAGCGCAAACGCCCTTTTTCTACACGCTGCGCGATCGCGAAATGATTTTGGATTTGTATGAAGCGGCAACCGGCTACCGCATGATCAACCACAACTATTTCCGCATTGGCGGTGTGGCGGCAGACTTGCCCTATGGCTGGGTGGATAAGTGCCAAGAATTTGCCGATTACATGATGCCCGTGATCGACGAGTATGAAAAACTGATCACCAACAATCCTATCTTTATCCGTCGAGTTGAAGGTGTAGGCACTCTCAGCCGCGAAGAAGCGATTAACTGGGGTTGCTCTGGTCCTATGTTGCGGGCTTCTGGCGTAAAGTGGGATTTGCGAAAAGTGGATCACTACGAATGCTACGACGAGTTTGATTGGGACGTAGTTTGGGCAACCGAAGGCGACTGCCTTGCTCGGTACGTCGTGCGGATGCAAGAAATGCGTGAGTCAGTCAAAATCATTCAGCAAGCCTTGAAAGGGTTGCCGGGTGGAGCCTACGAAAACCTGGAAGCAAAACGCATCTCTGCGGGTAAGAAATCGGAGTGGGATGGCGCAGATTATCAATACATCAGCAAAAAAGTGGCTCCTACATTCAAAATTCCCGCTGGAGAACACTATGTGCGGATAGAAGCCGGTCGCGGCGAAATGGGCATCTTCATCATGGGCAACGACCATGTCTTCCCATGGCGTTGGAAAATTCGTCCAGCCGATTTCAACAATCTTCAAGTGTTGCCCAATCTGTTGAAGGGACGCAAAGTCGCAGACATTTTTGTGATTCTGGGCAGTGTAGATGTGGTGATGGGATCAGTCGATCGCTAATCCCATTCACTACGGCGTTTTTTTACGAGTTGGGGTAGCAGGTGCTGCCCCTTTTTCATAGGTGGGTCGGCTCAAAATGCGGAAGTACAGGGCTTTGCTATCGCTCTCTAACAGGCATAAGTAGGAGAAATTTTGCCAGCCTTTTTGGGTCATTAATCGACCGTTGCCCATCACTTCAGTGCTGATGAATTGACTGCCGACTTTATTTTCAAAGCGATCGCGGCGAGCTTTTGCATCATCAATTAGCTGAATTTGGCGAATCTCCTTTACTTCTCGATACAGGTCACGGGCGTAAGTTTGGCAACTTTGCACCGTTGGATCGGCAGGTTGAGCGATCGCTAAGTTGGGCAATAAAGCAGCGGCAAGACAGGGTATCAAAAAAAGTTGACGGTTCATTACGCGGTTAGGCAATTGAAACAAGGTGCAAAATATACCGCTCTGTTTTAACGCATTTTGAAGTAGCTGTTGCAAAAAAACCTGCGATCGCGTTGCCCAATTGTCTTGCGATCGCCGTATGCTATGGGTGAACCGTGAATTAGGACAATCCCAATGGCAGATCCAATTACGCCCGAAGTCAGTCAACGCATTTGCACCCACATGAACGATGATCACGCTGAGGCTGTAGTGATGTACGCCAAAGTGTATGGCAAATTGCCTGAAGCCACTGCCGCTAAAATTGCTTCCATTGACCCCGAAGGTATGGATCTAGATACGCAAGTTGATGGTTCCAATACTTCTGTCCGCATTCCCTTTGACCATGTTTTGCAAGACTCTGAAGATGCCCACCAAACGTTGATTGCCATGGTCAAACAGGCGAGACAACAGGCGAAAGATTCCTAGATGAGCAGTTTAGGATGGGTGACAGGTTTTGGTGTTGGGTTTTAGAATTCGGAATATCTGGGCTGCTTTCTCAAAAACTGGTTTAAAAGCAGGAGACCCGGAGTCTACGCCTACCGCAAGCATCCCGTATTGCTGCTACCTTCCGGTTCTGACAAAATTTGGGCGTTGCGATCGCATAGATCCGAGTCAAATTCCACAATAGCATTTTTCAGTGCATTCGTTATGAAAGCGATCTCTGCTGCGCTGATCGCACGGGAGCATATCAGTTTAGAAGACTCTAGAACTGCCCTCCGCTTAGGAAAAACAGTGGACGAGCTACAATCTTCACAACAAATTTATAGGGCTTCTCCAAAACTTTATATTTATCCAAAATTAGATCAGTGGATTTTTTGACAGTAACATTTGCATACCTAAATTTAGAGGGAAAAGCGATGAGTTCAAAATTGATTAACTTTGCCGCGTTCACAATCGGGCTTTCCATTACTGCTGGTTTGGTCGTCCCACAGTCCGCTCATGCGGCTATTCTGACGTATGATGTCGTTTTTTCAGCCAGCAGCGCTCAAGTAGGAACGGGCGAGTTTAGCTACCACACCGATAAAACACTGACCGTTTCTTACTTTGCAACAGGAGAAAGTCCGCCTAACAAACTCTTAGACATCTTTAATCCAGTGACTAGCTTTGCTGCAACCATTTTAGGAGTCGAGTGGCAAGGGGTTGGGCAAGCTAAATGGATTGACCCATCCCTTGGTTTCAGGGGACTGATCGCAGATCGATCGCCCGCTTTCCTAGTAGATTATTGGGCTTTTGGAAAACCTCCAACCGCTTTTGGCGGTGGGCTACTGCGCCTATCTGGTAAGGAAGCTGAAGCGGGTGTGTTTGAAGGCTTTTGGGTGCAAGATAATTTACCTCAACGCGGCAACGGCAATTGGACAGCAACACTGCGCGACTCGGAAGCAGTGCCCGAACCTAGCACAATGCTAGGCACAACTTTGATGGGATTCGGTTATCTTGTTCGCAAAAAACTAGACCAATCTAAGTACAAAAAGTAGATCCCTAATTTGCTGAGGGCTAAGGGCGCTCTGCTAAATTGCCTTGATCTAGGGATTCAACTTAATCCTGAGCGCACCAAAGAACTGCCAAAACCGATGCAGCTTTCGACAGCCTGCGTCATGATCCCCATTTTCAATCGCTGGTGATGACTGTCAATTCCTAGTGTTCAAAAATATTTTGATATTCCAGCAAGTCGAGAGACGCGATCGCGGGTAAACATTGAAAGCAATCCTGCGCTAACTGCCACCGTTCCTCGCGCTTCAGCATGGCAATTAGTTTTTCACGAGCACTGATCAAATAGCGAACATCGTTTGCAGCATAGCGGAGTTGCTCATCTGACAGGTTGGCAGCATTGCCCCAATCAGAACTTTGGGCACTTTTGTCTAGTTCTACCTTTTCTAGCTCCATGACCAAATCTTTCAGTCCATGTTTAGGAGCATAGGTACGGGCTAATTTGCTGGCAATCTTAGTACAAAAAATCGGTTGAACGTAAATATTGAGGTGGTGGCGTAGCGTTGTGATGTCAAATCGGGCAAAGTGAAAGATCTTGACTCCGGTTGTCAATTCCAGTAACTGTTTCAAGTTGGGCGCTGACGTTTGCCCTCGCTGAATTTGCACCACGGTAACCCGATCGCTAGGATCGCACAACTGCACCAAACACAGCCGATCTCGCTGCGGATTTAACCCCATAGTTTCGGTATCCACCGCGATCGCCGGGGCTGTCAAATATTCAGCTAGCTGTTCATCCGTTAGGTCGCGATCGCAAACCTGAAAATCCTGTAGCGCCATAAGAAGAAGGGGATAAGGGGATAGGTTATAGGGTACAAGGTTTGCGTTCCCCATACCCTACGACCTGCTCCCTAGCATTAGCTTGCCAAGTATTCACGCACTCGCGCTTTGCGACGACGCAGGTGATCTAATGCTTGACGTTCTAGTTGGCGAACTCTTTCGCGGCTGATGCTCATACGTTCGCCTACTTTTGCCAGCGATAATTCATGACCATCTTCCAACCCAAACCGCAATGCAATCACTTCTTGCTGTTGCGGAGTGAGGTCTGCCATCAAGGTTGCCAGATCTTGCCGCAAAGATTCTTGCACCATGTAGGTTTCAGGGGAAGGTCCGTCGTCTTCTAGCAAGTCTTGCAGTTCGGTATCTTGGTTATCGCCGACACGCAAATCTAGGGAAACAGGCTGTCGTGCCAGAGTCAAAAACTCGCGAATTTGACTAGGCTCTAGTTCCAATGCATCAGCAACTTCACTAGCGGTGGCTGCCCGTCCCAACTGTTGAGAAAGTTCCCGCTGAGTTTTCTTGATTTTATTCAGTTTTTCGGTGATGTGAATGGGTAAGCGAATGGTGCGCGCTTGTTGAGCGATCGCGCGGGTAATCGCCTGACGAATCCACCAGTAGGCATAGGTCGAAAACTTATAGCCGCGCATAGGGTCAAACTTCTCCACTCCGCGCTCTAAGCCCATCGTGCCTTCCTGAATCAGATCCAAAAACTCCAGATTGCGCTTCTGATACTTCTTGGCGATCGACACCACTAGACGCAGATTCGCCTCGATCATTTTTTTCTTAGCCCAAAGACCCCGACGCATCACCTCTTTCAAATCGTCTTCGTTCATAAGCGCGTGATCTGCCAACTCCTGATCAGTTGGCTCATGATCTAACGACTTAGCGAGGACTTCTTTCTGATCTTGCAGCGCCATCATTTGCTGCACTTGCTTGCCAAAGATAATTTCTTGCTCATGAGTCAGCATTGGCACACGACCAATCTCATGAAGATAAGTACGAACCATGTCTGCCGTAAAGGTCGGTTTTGCGGTCTTAGATTTTGCAGTGGCAGTGGTCATTTGCGACAATCACTCCGTAAACTAATGAATAGGAACAACAACTGAGAAACTAAAGATTCTTGTATGTAAGAAGTTAGGTAAATAACATCAACAACAGAAGCCTTTTTGGAAAATGTAAAAACTAAACTCTCTATGGGAATCTGCCTAAAATTTGTGCGCCAGATAGATAGTGAAGATAGAACTAATAGATGAGGCGGTAAATAATTGACAGCAATAGTAAAAACAATGAGTGTGCTTAAGATCAAGATTTGGGTTGACTAAACCGGAATCATTACGAGTTCACTCTAAAAACTTACAAGAATTATAGACGTGATGAATGTTTTTTTGTTTCCTCCGGTGGGGTGATCTTTTGGGATGATAGAGGTATGGATAGTAGCAGATAGACGGCTGACCTTCGAGTCTTCAACGTCTGTGGGGGAATTTCAACATCAGCATAAATTATTTTTCCATTCCTCTATATTGAATTGATTCTTTCAATCTGAATAGCCTCAAAGGAGCAGGATATCCGAATCTGAAAGGGCGGTTTTATGGACTTAGGTAGAGGGAACCGAACCAACAGGTAAAGCAAGCGTTGAGGAATGTTAGTTTTTAAAAATACAACCAAAGTTGTGTGAGTAAAGTAAAGAGAACTAACCGAATGAACTTGGGTTCAACTATGGTTATATCCAAATGGTTTAGCCCTGATGTGAAGGTTATACGACTGTGATGTGTCAGTTGGATTTAATAGAACCCCAAATCTGCTCTGGCAGCTTCAGCCGCTTTGAATACAACCGAATCAGGAATTTCATCCCAAGCGGTGTCGCCCACTTCGGCATAGAAAGTTTCGTCATAAGCGCGAGTGCGGATGACAACTGGCATGGGAACGGCATGACCCAAAATTAGCGCCTGTTGTTTAGAGTCTAGTTTTGCTAGTACCGATCGCAGCCCTTGCGCGCCAGAAACACCTGTAAAAATGGCATCAATATCTTTTTCATCATTCAGTAGAGCCGTAATTCGGGTGCCAATTTGAGACATGACTTCGTTATCTATCCCAGAAGGACGCTGATCGACCACCAGCAAGGTGACAAAATACTTCCGCATCTCACGGGCGATCGTGCCAAAAATGGTTTGCCCCACCGTTGCCGGATCGAGAAATCGATGCGCCTCTTCGATTGTGATCACTAGCTGTTGGGGGCGATCGCTGACGTTCTTAGTCTGCAAAAATCGCTCCGCCTTTTGCACATAGGCATGATGAATCCGTCGAGCGATTACATTAGTCGCCAACATATAGGACAGGAGATTTGACTGAGAGCCAAACTCGACCACTACGTGCTTGCCAGCCTCCAAAGAGTCCAAGATTTGCCCGACATAATTGTGCGGACAGGTATTGCGAATATATTTCAGTCCATCCAATCGTTGCAGTTTGCGTTGCAGCGCCATGATTGAAGACTTACTGCCCATCTTCGTCTCACAGAACTCCTGAATTTCTGGGTTATTCATGGTCAACAGGCGCGAAATCCAGGCTTTGCCAAATTCATTTCGGAGGATGATGGCATTTTCTAAACTAGCTTCCGACAGATTCAGTTCGCCGCGCACTAACATCAAATCTTCCACATCGATTTGGTCGTAGCTGATGTAAAGCTCTTGGGCATCGCGCACCCCGCGTCTTTTGGTAGATTCTGGATCGAGCGTATAAATTTGCACCTGTCCAGGAAACAACTGCCGCAAGCCTTTCACAGTGCTAAACTGCTTGCCTTCACGGGTTGCCTCCCAGCCATATTCTGAGTGCATGTCGAAAATTAAATTTACCGCCGCCTGTTTGCGAATAATCCCCGATAACAGTAGCCGCGCCAGGAAGGATTTGCCTGTCCCCGATTTGCCAAATATGCCATTGCTGCGTTCGACAAAGCGATCGAGATCCAAACAGATTGGCACTTCCATGTCGATCGGCTGACCAATCGCAAAATTTCGCCGATGGGGGTCATCTTCCCAGCCAAACACCGCCCGAAAATCCCATTCACTCGCATCAAACACTTGACTAAAATGGCTAGGAATAGTTTTGACGGGCAACAGTTCGATCGGGGCACTCGACTGAGCTTTGTAGGAAGCCGATTTGGAATTTTGTCTCTTGTCCTGTTTATCTTCTTGCCCTGTCCCCTGCCCCATGACTTCTGATCCCTCCTGACTTTCGCTAATCATCAACATCGGCGTGAGATTGACCGTGCCATAAGTACCTGTGCCAGCCAAAACTTCCTGCAAAAAAGTGTTCTCAGGCTCTGGAGGGTTTGCCAAAATGCGGGGACTGCTGGTGCCTAATGCCACATCAGTCAACATACAGAAGAAGCGCGATCGCCGTCCTTGCACCACTAAAAACTTACCCACCCGCATATCCTCCACCAGCACATTTGCGTGGAGACGAACTTCTAATCCCTGACTTAGAGATCCTTGAATCACAGACCCAAGGGGCGGCAGTGCTAGGCTCATGCGATGATTCCCAAAAACAACTCAACCGCTTTTCAGCATTGCTTAATAGACCAAAATAATACACTAGATCTACTAGAAATGGTAGATCTGTTCTATATAGATCGGAAAAGATAGCTTGCTAGAAACTCTTCAAGTTGATATTTACTTTCATTAAGGTTCGGTCTAAGCTAAATACTAAGTTTTTTCTAGAATTTAATCTATGATGATAATCATTATCGTTTTAGATGCTACTTTTAGAGTATTCGCCTTGAAGGAATCTTCCTTTTAAAGCAGGAAGACGGCGCGGGAGTTATGACTGACAGTGTATTGAGTGTGAGGTAAGTAAATGTTGAAGTTAGTTAGAAATGCTTTTCTGCTAAGTCCAGTTTTGTTGGCAGCGATCGCGGTTTCGTCGGTATCGGCTCAAGAAAAAACAGTTCCATCGATCGGAAACATCTCTGAAGTTTCCCAGCTTGAAGCTGAAACAGTCTCCGTAGATGGAATGGATCAAGTCACTTCCGTTTCTCAGCTAACCGATGTCAGACCAACGGATTGGGCATTTCAAGCATTGCAGTCTCTTGTCGAGCGCTACGGCTGCATTGTGGGGTATCCCGACAAAACATTTCGCGGCAACCGTGCTTTGACTCGGTTTGAATTTGCGGCGGGTTTGAATGCTTGCTTAGACAAAATTCAGGAGTTGATTGCGGCTGCCACAGCAGATTTTGTCAAGAAAGAAGATTTGGAAGTAGTCAAAAAACTCCAGGAAGAATTTGCGGCTGAGTTGTCGGCATTGCGGGGTCGGGTTGATGGGTTGGAAGTTCGTACAGCAACCTTAGAGAAGCAGCAGTTTTCCACCACCACCAAGCTGAGTGGTGAAGTGGTTTTGGGTGTGGTTAGCGCCTTTGCTGGACAAAATGCGATTGGGCGAGATATTCCTAGGACGACGATTGTGGGCGATCGCGTTCGGCTCAACTTCGACACCACCTTCACGGGTGAAGATTTGCTGAGAACCCGACTACAAGCCACAAACCTCAATGCTTTTTCGGGCACCTCCACGTTTACGCCTGAAGGAGATCTGCGCTTTGCCGGAGGAGCTTTTGCGAATGATAACAACAACTCGGTTGGGATTGATGCATTGCTCTATCAATTTCCCGTGGGTGAAAAGCTGACGGTGACGCTGGAAGCAAATGCAGGCGCGATCGATGACTTCACCGATACGATTAATCCATTTTTAGATGGAGATGGCGGCACCGGAGCATTGACTCATTTTGGAACTCGCAATGCCATTTACTACTTAGTTAACGGCACTGGGATTGGTTTGCGGTATCAATTTAATGATTTTATTGAGATCAGCGCTGGCTATCTCGCCAATGATGCTAGCTCTCCGTCACGAGGGGGCGGCTTATTTGACGGACCTTATGGCGCGATCGCTCAACTAACTTTAAGACCCTCGGAGAAATTTACCGTCGGCTTTACTTATATACACGCCTACAACACCGATTTCACTGCCAATGGTTCCACAGGTAGCAACCGCGCTAACTTGCGATCGACTCTAGCTAACAATCCGCTGGTACTCGATGCTTTTACAGGTCTGGATATTCCTACCTCTAGCAACGCCTATGGAGCAGCGGCATCTTTCCAGTTGAGTCCTAAGTTCGTGATTAACGGCTCATTTGGCTACACTAACACCCGCACCCTTTCCACGCGAGGTGTGCTGCCACGGGGTGACCTCAACATTTTTAACTGGGCAGTGGGCTTAGCATTCCCCGATTTGCTGAAAGATGGCAGTTTGGGCGGCATCATTGTAGGTGTGGAACCGCGAGTGGATTCGGTTTCTAGCGGACTTAGATCTGCGATCGGTAGAGACCCTAGCACCTCTATCCACGTTGAAGCGTTCTATCAGTATCGCCTCAGTGACAACATCGCGATTACTCCAGGTGTGGTGTGGCTGACGGCTCCCGACCATAACTCTAGAAATCAAGATGTAGTGATTGGCACTGTTAGAACGACCTTCACGTTTTAGAGCCGCATCAGAGCGGATTATTTGTAGCGGCAGGCATAAAATCTGTCGCTTCGGATTGAAGACATCCATGAGTCAACTATTTTTGGATGGGGATGAGTGGATAACACTCTGCGCTCTGCCTCAACCCGCTTCCATCGGGATTAAAGAGAACTCGTAGCGTCCTTTGCCCGATTGCTTTGCTCGGTACATGGCGTTGTCTGCTTCTTTTAATAGAGCTTCTAGATCAGATGCCTGGTGGGGATAGAGGCTAATGCCCACACTGCTGGTGATGGAGATCAGATGCCCGTCTAGTTCAAATGGTCTAGCCAGCGTGGTCAGCAGTTTGGTTGCAACTCTAGCCGCATCTTGTGAACTAGGAATTCCAGGCAGGATAACGGTAAACTCGTCGCCACCCAGCCGTGCTACTGTATCACTGCCGCGTAAACAACCCGTCAGGCGACGCGCCACGGCTGTGAGCAATAAGTCGCCAATGTCGTGCCCTTTGGTGTCGTTAATTTGTTTGAAGCCATCTAAATCTAGAAAGAGCAAGGCAAGCAATTGTTCTTTTTCTTTTGCCCATGAGATCGCCTGTTCCAATCGTTCGTGAAATAGCTTGCGGTTGGGTAAGCCTGTGAGGGAATCGTGGTTGGCAACATGGCTGAGTTGGGTTGCAGAGCGTTGGAGTTCTGCGTTGGATCGCACCAGTTCAGCAGTGGTACGCTTGAGTTCATCCTCCATGCGTTTGCGCTCGGTAATATCTCGAATGATGCCGACCAAAAAGCGATTCCCTGCTGCATCTTTATGCAGCGATCGCTTGGTTTCGATGTGGTGGGTGAAACCGCTGCGATCGGTGAAGGCTTCTTCGTTATGGCATTCTTGCTCGGTGCGAAACACCGTATCATCTTGCTGCCGAAAAACATCGGCTTCAGCTTCCGGAAAAACATCGTAGTCCGATTGCTCGATTAGTTCTGCAAGCGGATAGCCCAAGAGCTTTGAGAATGCTTGATTCAGCACGACCCACTGATAGTTTCGGTCTTTTACAAAAATCGGGTCGGGAATCGTGTTGATAATCGTATTGAGAAATTCTTTAGAGCGTCGCAGTTCCTCTTGCACACGGGCGATATGGGCAATAATGACGATCGCCGATGCAGTCATGGTTACCAGCGGCGGCACTACTGGAATCCACCAGCCGATGAGCAAGGAACCGCAGGCAATCAGCACTAAACCCGTTCCGGCGATCGCAATTCCTACAGCAGACAAGCGAGGCGATCGCAGTTGCCAGCTAATTCCTGCCCCCACTGCTGCCCAGGCGAAAATCCACAGCCATTCTAGCGGGTCTGTCCAGCTATTGATCAACGTCCGTCCGTCTTTTGCCGCGCCAATAATTTGACTAATTAAGTTGGCGTGAAACTCTACGCCTGCAATGGGTCGCGGTGCCCCAATCAACTGACTGCTATAGGATGTGAGGACAAAATCGTTGACGCTAACGGCGGTGTAGCCGACTAATACAATGCGATCGCGAAACACCTCCGGAGCCACTTTTCCAGCGAGTACCTCTGCAACCGAAACTTGCCGAAAGCTATTGGCAGGTCCACGAGGATTGAGCAAAATCTGATAGCCCCCATCATCCGACAAGATGTAAGCTCCATCGTCAGCAGTATATCGACGAAAGATTGCACTGCCTAGCTGCAAATTGCCCGACTGGTCGGCGGCAGCCTCAGGCTTAATGCCCTGCATTTGCAAATACTTGAGCGCTAATGCCAATGCGAAACTTTGACGCGCCGGACGCTGATCTTCCTGATTCCAATACAGCAGTCCTCGTCGCACTTTCTCATCTTGATCATGCACCAAGTTGTTAAACCCAACTTGATTCAGCCGCTTCAGGGTAAGAGGGGCTGGAACTTCTGGATTGTCTTGATCGGCAATGTAGTTGATGCCAATTAAATTGGGGTTCTGCTCATAGGCTTGCAGCAAGGCTTGGTGTCCGGGTTCAATGGGCAAGTCTCGATAAACATCTAAGCCGATCGCAGCAGAACGAGCAGTTCGCAAGATTTGCAGCAGCTTAGCCAATTGGGCATCGGGGATGGGATATTTGCCAATGCGACGCAGATCCGCATCATCAATCGTGACTATGACAATGCGATCGTCCCTCGGCTCAGGGGGACGCAGGCGAATCATGTAGTCGTAGGTTGCGAGTTCCCAGCTTTGCAGCAATCCCGTTAATCGCACAGCAATGACACAGCCAGTCACGCCCAATGCCGTCAGCATGATGCGATGTCGATTCCGGGTGACTTTGTGGAGACGTTTCAAAATGCCTTGATACTTATCGAACGCCATAGTGTGTTCCAATCCACAAAGAACCTTACAACTAACCTACAAAAATTAGCCTATAAAAGCGTGGAGATGCCAGGTTGATGAAGACTGTAAATGTAATAGTATGCCAGCGCAATCAGTCCATCCGAAATCACATTCAGCCAAACGAGTTCAGGTTTCCAAAGGTAACAGTGTCTGTGCAGCACAAAAGACTCTGACAAAAGATGATGGAATACCGTGGGCATCACGTTCCTTCCTTGTTAAGCAATATCAAATCGTAGTGTGCCCGTTGAGACTAGAGAAGTTTCTATACTCTGTTTCAATTTCCGAAATAGCGATGCCAAATCTTGTAGAGACAGGCTAGGCTATCGTTAACTTTTCAACCTTTGAATATGGTGAAAGACCTGGCAATTTCTACCCATGGGCTGACCAAGCAGTTCGATCGCCACCGGGCGATTCATGAAGTTGATCTAAACGTCGAAGTGGGCGAGGTATATGGGCTAATTGGACCCAACGGGGCAGGCAAAACTACCTTAATTCGGCTGCTTGCTGCTGCCGAAGATCCAACAACGGGCGAAATCTTTCTCAATGGAGAACGCCTGCTGCGAGATCAAAGCAATGCTCAACTCAAACGGCATATTGGGTATCTGCCTGACGATTACCCGCTCTACGATGACCTGAGCGTTTGGGACTATCTCGATTATTTTGCCCGTCTCTATCAGTTGCGAGAACCCCGTCGTACTCAACGCATGAGAGAGGTGCTGGATTTAGTGCAGCTAAGCCCCAAGCGCAGCAGCCAAATTTCTACGCTATCTCGCGGGATGAAGCAGCGGTTGAGTTTGGCACGAACGATTATTCACGAACCGCTATTGCTATTACTGGATGAACCTGTTTCTGGGCTTGACCCGATCGCCCGGATGCAGTTTCGCGAGATCGTTAAAACCTTGCAAGAAGCAGGCATGACGATTTTGATTTCCTCCCATGTACTCAGCGATTTAGCAGAACTGTGTAGCTCAGTTGGCATCATGGAACTGGGCTATTTGGTGGAAAGTACGTCTTTGCAAAATCTCTACAGCCGTTTGAGTCGTCAGCAAATCATCTTGGCGACCTTGGGCGATCTAGATGCGCTCAGGTCAGAACTTTGCCAGCATCCTGATGTGGAGAATATTGAGATACTACCAGGAAGTCGGCGACTGCGGGTGGAGTTTTCGGGCAGTGCTGAAGCGGGAGTCACATTATTGCGATCGCTGATTGCCGCCGGAATTCCCCTCTCCGAATTTCATCCCACTCAAGAAGATTTAGAAACCATTTTCCTCAAACTAGGACATCAACAAGCTTCATAAAAGGTAAAGGGTGCGTTTCGGCTACACTCAACACACTCACTGCGATCTCTGTTTTTTATTCACCATTCGTCATTCATCATTCGTCATTCGCCATTCGTCATTCGCCATTCGTCACTCGTCATTTTCTTATTGGAGCCTCCATCATGCTTCCCAATCTCCTGCTATCTTTTTCAGACTGGAATCCGCAGTTTTTTCGAGAAGTTAAAGGTCGCCTTAAAAATCGCAACCTGACTCTCACAGTTTTGTCTTCCTTGTTGGTTCAGTTTGCCCTGCTATTTTACTTTTGGGCAGCTCTCCCCACTCCAAAACTCACAACCTCCAGCCACTATTGCACGGGCAAAGAAACCTACGGTTGGAACGATTGTGTGCTGGATGCTCAAGGTAATGTTTTAGTCAATTGGCAAAATTGGTGGGCAGATGTGTTTCAAGCCCTCACCTGGATGTTGCCGTTTATTTTGCTAATCGCAGGCGTGTATTTGCTCATCAGCGATTTGGCAAAAGAGGAACAGCGCGGCACATTAAACTTTATTCGCCTCAGTCCTCAAACCAGTCAAACAATCTTAATCGGTAAGCTGCTAGGAGTGCCGCTGCTCGTTTATCTAGGGGTATTGCTGGCAGTGCCGCTGCATTTGTGGTCAGCGGTTCACAGTGGAATTGATACCGCAGAACTGATTAGCCTTTATCTAGTGGTTCCTGCCATCACTTGCACGTTCTACACGGCGGCTATCTTCTATGCCTTTTTGGGTGCTGCCCACGGCTGGCTGGGTGCGGCGATCGTCTGTGGAGTCTACACAATTTTCTACCAAATTTGGCAAGGATCACGATATTCTCCAGGGCAAGATTTTTCTAATTTCCCATTCTGGTATCACCTCCCAATCATGAGCGATTTGGGGCTATTGGTAGCTTTTACTTTAGGGATTTGTGCAGTCACAACATTTTGGTTTTGGCAAACCATTAATCGCCGATTTTGCAATCCTAACCTGACGCTGATTAGCAAACGCCAAAGCTACGCCATGACTATTTGTGTTGAAGTATTCATTTTGGGCTTCGTGTTTCGTGACATGGGCGAAGGGGAATACTACCAACCTATCTATGATTTGTTTTCGTTGATTGTTCTGAATTCATCCTGGTTTTTGGTGCTGATTGCAGCATTAACTCCTCATCGTCAAACCTTGTTGGATTGGGCACGCTATCGGCAAACGCGCACTTCTAGCAGAAAGGTAAAGGTGACGAAAGCGGCGCTACGAGACTGGATGTTTGGCGAGAACAGCCCCGCGATCGCTGCGATCGCCCTTAACCTACTGCTGGCGATCGCCATTTTCACCCCGTGGATTTTGACTTGGGGTCAGCCAACTCAGCAAGTGCATGGGTTGGTATCGCTACTGCTAAACGCCACGTTTTTACTGATTTGCGCTGCGATCGCGCAACTGATTTTGTTTAGCCCATCCAAGAAGCGATCGGTCTTTGCCTTAGCCATTGTTGGGGGTCTGATCGCCATTCCACCCATTATGATGATGACCGTTGGAGTTCGCCCCGACCAAGGTAGTCTTCCCTGGATATTGTCTGGCTTTGCTTTTGCCGCTATTGAATCCACGTCCAAAATGACGATTTTGTTAGGTTTATTAGGGCAAATGCTGGTTCTGACTGGGCTAACTGCTCGGCTGAATCATCAACTTCACCGCGCCGGAGAATCAGAAATGAAAGCCTTGATGGCAGAAAAACCTCATATACAGTCCACTTGACATCTACTATTCAGCAGCCTTTTGAGCATGAGTCTGATGAAACAGCGATTGAGTTTAGCTGTGGCATTGACAGAAGTTCTCTCAAATTTGACCAGACTCATGCAACTTTTCACTCAAGCATTTGAGCGTTCATAGAACTTGACTTTGTGAAGGCATTCATTCATTGGGTCGCTACCAAACTGACACGCATTCAAATCGTGTCCTTTTCGGAGCAAACGCTTCACTAAAAATTTAGTATTCCCCCAAGGAGTCACTATGGACAGTGCTTTTATTAATAGCATTGGCAAATTCTTGCCTGGAAATGCTATCAGCAATCATGAGATGGAAGACTATCTTGGATTGGTCAACGATCGCCCATCCAAAGTAAAAAGTCGGATGCTTAAAAGTAACGGAATTCAACAGCGATATTATGCACTGGATAAAAATCAAAAAACGACTTATCTAAATAGTCAAATGGCGGCTTATGCGGTGCAAGATGCGCTGAAGAAATTAGATTTTCCTGCCAGCGAAATTGATTTACTCTGCGCTGGAACGACCTGGGCAGATTTGCTGGTTCCCGGCTTTGCCAGCATGGTGCATGGCGAACTGCCTGAGTTTTCGCCAATTGAATTGAACACCAGTATGGGCGTTTGTTGCGCTGGAATTGGATCGCTAAAATATGCCGCTTCCCAAATAAAACTGGGAGAAAAAAGAAACGCGATCGCGGTTGCTTCTGAGCTTCCATCTCGTCTTTTCAAAAACACAAACTTTGAAGCAGAAACCAATATTAAAGCCGGAAAAACTTTAGGCTTTGACAGTGAATTTTTACGATGGGTGCTATCCGATGGAGCCGGAGCTTTTCTGATTCAAAATCATCCTAATCCAACGGGAATTAGCCTCAAAGTTGAATGGATTGAAATGGTTTCTCATGCCAATGCTTACCCGGTTTGTATGTATGCTGGAACCGAAAATGAAACGGCACAAAAAAGCTGGACGGATTACTCTTCCTATGCAGAAGCAGCCCAAGCCGGGGCAATCAATCTACGGCAAAATATTCGCTTGCTGGATAACGTCGTTAAGTTGGGTGTGGAAGGTTGGCTGAAACTAATTGAATTGGGACGAGTCAAACCAGACGATATTGATTGGCTTTTGTGTCACTATTCTTCTCACTTCTTTAAAGGACAAATCGTGGAGCTACTGGATAAAGCAGGCTGCATGATTCCTGAAGAAAAATGGTTCACCAATCTCTACACTCGTGGGAATACGGGCTGTGCTTCCATCTATTTGATGTTGGAAGAACTCTTCCACTCTGGCAACCTAAAAGCGGGACAAAAAATCTTTTGCTTCATCCCTGAAAGCGGCAGGTTCACGACGGCGTATATGTTGCTGACAGTCCAGGGATCAGGGAATAGGGAACAGGGAACAGGGAATAGGGAAGACAGGGAGACACAAGAGCAGGCGATCGCTACTCACCCCTCGCCAATAGCCCCTCACCCCTTGCCTATCCCCGAAACCGCTTCTGCCTATTTGCTGCGGCAACTTGCCTTAGTGTGGTTGGAGTTTGAGCGCAAGTTGCGATCGCTGCCGATGTTGCGCCGACTGCACCGAGGAGAATTTACGCTGGAGGATTATAAGGCGCTGCTGCGAAACCTGCGCCCCCAAGTGGTGGAAGGTGCCCGCTGGATTGCTCGTGCGGCTTCTAATATGAGCGATTTTCGATTGCGGTCTACCTTTATTGGGCATGCTCAAGATGAACACCGCGATTTTCAAATGTTAGAGCGAAATTATGTTTCTGTGGGCGGCGACCTGCAAGAGATTGTGGAGGCAGAAAAAAACTTGGGCAGTGAGGCGCTGTCTGCGTATATTTTTCATCAGGCATCACGAGAAAATCCTGTGGATTTGATTGGGAGCATGTTTATTATTGAGGGATTGGGCAATAATTTGGCGGCACAATGGGCAGCACAAATTAAGCAAACCCTAAGCCTAAAGGATGAGCAGGTATCATTTTTGGCATATCACGGTGCGAACGATGAAGCCCATATCGGCAAGCTAAATGACATTTTGAATGCGGATTGGATGACGATGGAAATTGCCCAGCGAATTGTGAAAACGGCACAGGTTACGGCACGACTTTATCTGATGCAACTGGAAGAAATTCGATGATAGGAAAGGGCGTGGCATACCCTGCGGGAAGCAAGCTACGGGCAAAACTCTTTGCGACGAACCAAAGATTTCCTATCGAATACTACGCCCCTACAGAAAAATTTCAATTTATACAACCTTATGACAATGCCTGACTTTGAACAGATTATGATTCCGCAAAGTGAGTCTCTCATTGAGTCTCCAGCTTATACCCCAGAACCCCGCGATCGCCGCAATCCCAACGCTTGGGATGCGCTGTATTTAGACACTGCCATTCCGGTTGATCCGATCGCTAAAGCTTACATGATTCGGGATTTGAGAAGCTGGACACGAGCCTATTTGCTGCTGCCCATTAAACTGATTGCCAATACGTTGCTGGCGATCATTATGACGGTGAAACGGATACTCCCGTTTCAGTTCAGCAACTATGAGCTAATGCATCATTCTGCCGCATGGTTTCTCAAGCACTTTGTTTCGCCGGAAGCTTGCTATCTCATTGTGAGGCATATTTGCTTGGGTTCTAACATCGTTAATTTCTTAATTGAGAATGGACCTGACCCAACAATTGAATCATCTAAACTTTACCCGCGCACAGTTGATGACTTAGCTGAGAATGCATTTTTAGAACACGATATAATTCTGTATAATTTCGTGCTGGACTATAGCAAAGCTCAGCGGGAAAACCCAATTTGGCTGCAACAAGTGCATCAAAATGGACTAAGTTATGAAAGCATTCAGCCGATTAATTTGAACATTGACCTGACTCGACGAAGCTGGCTGCAAGTATTGGATTTGGAATCGGCGATCGAGCTTTTTAAAGTGTTCTATTCACTTTGCCTAACCAGCGATGAGTTTGAACGGGCAGTGTTGTCATTAGAGTTTGATGAAAACTTTGGCTGCTATATTAGTCAACTCGTAGGCGACTACAACTGGAATCATGTGATTGCGAATCGAAATCCTTTAGCGCCTGATAGTTCTTTTGGTTCAGCACGACGCTTGCTGATGCACGGCATCATTACAGAATATCTGCATCACTATTTGGAGCTGCGAAAATTAGCACGATCGCAGCCGAGTCATCAGCAAGACAATCTCATCAATGGCGGATCGCACAGTATCGGTTGAAGTGTTGGAATAGTTGGTGAGAATGCTAAAGGCGATCGGCGGATAATTTAGCGGGGTCAGATAGCCTGATAAACTAGTGACTCCAGAAATCGTGCCCGTTTTCGCTTGCAGTCTCCCTTGGGCAGCGGTGCCGCGAAAGCGATTTTTCAATGTGCCGCTCACTCCTGCAACCGGAAGCGAAGCCCGAAATACCTGCGCATTGGGCGACTGCGCCATGCCTTGCAGAGTCTTAGTCAATGTCTCAGCGCTGGCACGGTTATTACTCGCCAATCCCGATCCATCCACCATCGTGTATTGCATGGGCGGCACTCCCACGGCAAACAAGATCGGCTTAATCGCTGTGATGCCGCTAGCTCTCGCATCCAGGTTGTCTGGACTTTGGACTCTGCCTAAGGTTTTTAGCAGCACCTCAGCGTAGATGTTATTGCTTTCCTGATTGGTTTCTTTCAGCAGGTCTGCCAACACGGGCGAGTCTAACGAAACGAGTTCGACTTCTCCAGCAGGGGCAGGGGTCGCTCTAACCAAGGTGGCTTGCATCACCGTAATTTTTGCTTGAGTCAATGCATTGCGAAATTTTTGGATTAAGTAATTTCCTGGATTGGAAATCGATGTGGCGACGGGTTCTGAGGCTGAGCCAGCCCGGAGTTGTCCTTCAATGTTGATGGTGGGTTGGGTGCGATCGCGCGCCACCTCCACGAATTCTCCTTGCCCTGCGGACACCGTGACCGATTGATTATTCAATCGCCAATCGGGAATATCTGTCGGGTCATCCCACTGCACCCGTAACCGTTGCCCCACAGTTTGAGGAAACAGCGTTAGCCCAATCCCGTTTTGATTCAGCATCAAACTATTTATCGGTGCGCCGAAGCCTTGCAGCGTGTCGTCTGCATCCCAATTTGGATTTGTGGCAGCCCCCCGAAAGTAGGTGTCATCGCCCACTAGCAGCGTTACCTGACGAATTCCTCGCTGGCTTAATCGCTGTGACAACAGGTTCAGGTGCGATGTCTTCAAGCTAGGATCGCCCCGACCAATGATTCGTAAAGTTGCTAAAGATGAGTTGGTGCTGGTGCCCGTAACCGAGGTGCGAATCCGGTACGTTGCTCCTAGTTTTTGCAGTGCGGCGGCAGTCGTAAACAATTTATTGTTGGAAGCTGGAGCCAAAAGCGTCGTGGCGTTTCGTGCGTAGAGTGTTCGTCGAGTAGTCGGTGGGCTGAGGGTTTGCACTTGAACGCCCCAGCGCACAGCAGGTAGGCGACTGATGATGCGATTGATATCAATCGGCAACTGAGACGCACAAACGGAGTTAGGAGCGAGGGGCTGGGTCGGAACGATGACGCTTCGTTGGCTCTGTTGTTGGGCAGATTGGGCAATCACCGGAAGCGGCAGTAGGGATAAAGCCCAAATGATAAACAAACCTGTTGATACTGTTTGCTTTGTATCCATGCGATCGCGTCTCCTCACTTCACACTCATCTATCGATAGACCGGCTACCGCTATAGAGCGGGACAAAGACAAGTTGAGAATAGCAAAACCTGCTTCATGGTAAAAAAGCCCTAGCGACGAACACGAGGGCAAGGGTAGTGTTCTAGACATGTTGTTTGGGTCTGTAGAAGTCCCAGTTGGTCAGGTGTCTAGACGCTTCAGCAACATCTTTGAAACACTACCTAAATCTTGAGTTTCCAAACCTTAATTCAAAAAACGCCAGACAATAGCGCCAAAGCCCAAAATACCTGCTAGCACTGCAAATGTTCCCTGCATTCGATTTAGAATCGGCTGAATTTGATAGCTCACTACCAAGCGATCGCGGGCTAAAACTTCTGCGGGCTTGATCCAGGTTTGCCCGTCATACCAGCCCGATTCTTCATAAAACACCTTGGTATCCATCAGGCGAGAAGACACATACGACCAGCCAAGGTAAAGACGGCTTAAAACCAGCAGTACCAGAAAAATTGCTCCGCCGCCGCTGGTGAGCAAAAACTTAGCCGGATATTTTTCAAACGGGAAACTTGCCGCTGCGATGGGAGCCGCGATCGCCCAACTCCACAGCCACACCCAGATTATTTTGCCGATGTAGGGCGATCGCTCGAACGTTGCCCACCGAAAAAACCAAGATTCTTTCAAATCTTCGTATTCATTCAAGGGAAGCTGCTCAGTCGGAACTGGACAAGCCGCGATCGATAAATTTTGGGTCAGGTCATCTGGCAACACGCTGATCTCCCGCAAGTGTAACCATTTGGATAGATAAAATAAATATAACCAAACGTATTTTTCAGTATAAACGACTTACCAAAAGGAGGGATAGGAAGGGAACAAGACGTTGTTAGAGAAAACTGTTAGTAGAAAATAAAAATCCTCTAACCATTCAAGTCTAAGAGGATTTGTATAAGTTGCACCAAGCACTCAACGATTGAATTTTTGTTTGGATGACACTCTCGGTTAAAATGCCTCGTTTTCTAATCGAGCCGTCACCACGGCACAAAAAGCAAATGCGCCGACTAACGGCATAGGGCAAGATGATAGATAGCTGAATAATGCTGACGCGATCGCACTGCTCACTGCCGCCATACACCAAACTTTTTCTTCAAAGCACAACCCCTGTTTGGCTTTAATCGCCCTCATTGCCTTAGATGGAATAGGCATCGGCATGACCCCATGAGGCGGAAAACCCCAGTAAACTGAGCGAGCGATAAACCAATCAGTCCAGCCGTTATCTTGGCACCAATCATCAATCCAATGGCTTGCGTAATGATTCATATCTCAGGCAGTAAAAAAAGCGATAAAAGAGGGTCAGGACTTACGCATATGAATTGGAATTCGCCCCCCAACCCCCAATTCTGGGGGAGCAAGAAAATCAAAGTCCCCCAGAATTGGGGGATTTAGGGGGCAAGTGCGTAAGTCCTAAGGGTGTAGATCGTCCAATGAGACTTTCATTATAAAAGAACCTCTCAAGCGTGGTTTTGATGAAATCAAAGTTTACTTATTCAGCAGCGATCGAAAACTTTCGCAATATTTAATCCTTATGAGTGCAAGTTTTTTGGATGCCATCAACCAGGGAAAAAATCGCTGGATTCATTATTTACTAGCTTTTTTATGCATTATTGCAAGCGCTTGGTTTGGAATTTTTGCTTCAATTTTTTTCAGCAGTTTAATAATAAAAACTAGCTTTTTTATAGAAAAAGAAACAACTACTTGCTATTCAACCAACTCCTGGGTTGGCATCTGCTTCTTGCCACAGTTGGCAAATTACATAGTCAACACCATTCCTTTTTTCTTCTTGCTAATGGGTGTGTATGTTGCGACTAAATGGATTCATCAACGTAGTTTTTTGACCCTAATAAATCCAGCAGGTTCTATTCAATGGAGGCGTTTGACATTAGGATTTGGGGTCTGGTTTTTTATATTAAGTATTCAATTATTAGTAGAGCTTTTATGGTTGCCACAACATTTTGAATGGAGCTTTCATCCCTTACAGTTGCTAGCGTTTTTGCCGATCGCGCTTATTTTAACTCCGCTGCAAACCTCTGCTGAAGAATTGCTATTTCGAGGCTATTTTTTGCAAGCCGCAGGGCAACTGATTAAACAGCCTGTAATTTTAGCGATCGCAACTAGCCTGCCGTTTATCACGGCACATTTTAGCAATTCAGAAATGAATCGCGGAGGCTTGTGGACTGGGCTAACCTATGGAATGCTTTCCCTTTTTTTAGTCGCAGTGACGCTAAAAGATAATCGGTTAGAACTCGCTATTGGCATTCATGCCGCTAACAATTTGTTCATTTTATTGATAGCCAATTCAGCCGATTCTAGTCTGCGATCGCCTGCTCTTTTAACCCAAATTGCTTTTGCAGATCCTCAAGTTAGTTTTTTGGCAACCTTAATCGGCGCGATCGCGACTTACATCTTTTTATTTACAAATCACCGCAATGATTGATAACAATGAAAATCAGCGGTCAACATAATTTAGGATTGCATCCATTCCTCCACTGCATCGTCCTTCTGATTGGTATTGCGAACAGGAGTTGTTCGATCAAACGTGAGGTGAATTGCGCGAGTTTGCACTCCATCCACAGCAACCGCCAGAATCGGAAAGTCAAGCAACCCATCTTGAAATGACATTTGGAAGCGGAAAGTGCCGTCGGGGTTGAGTTGCACAGGGCGACCTGCGATCGTCAGTGTGGCATCGGGTTCGGTTGCGCCATAGATAATCAACTCTGCATCTGCCACTAGCCAAAACTTGCGAGAACGGATCGGCGGCATGGAAGCAAAAAAACCAATTCCTGACATGCCAATTCCTGACATGCCGACTCCCGATGTAGTCAAACCGCCTATACCAACGCCGGACATGCCGACTCCTGATGTAGTCAAACCGCCTATACCAACGCCGGACATGCCGACTCCCGACATACCGACTCCTGACATACCGACTCCCGACATGCCGACTCCCGACATGCCAACTCCCGACATGCCAATTCCTGATGCAGTCAAAGCACCGATACCAACGCCGGACATGCCAACGCCGGACATGCCGACTCCTGACATGCCGACTCCTGACATGCCGACTCCTGATGCAGTCAAACCGCCTATACCAACGCCGGACATCATGCCGACTCCTGACATGCCGACTCCTGACATGCCAACTCCCGACATGCCAACTCCCGACATGCCAACTCCTGACATGCCGACTCCCGACATGCCGACTCCCGACATGCCAATTCCTGATGCAGTCAAACCGCCTATACCAACGCCGGACATGCCGACTCCTGATGTAGTCAAAGCACCGATGCCGACTCCTGACATACCGACTCCCGACATGCCGACTCCTGATGCAGTCAGACCCATTCCCACGCCAGACATTCCCACACCAGACATTCCCACACCAGACATTCCCACACCAGACATTCCCACACCAGACATCATGCCAACACCTGAA
>Ga0209181_10003166_pt1 | contig 25810 bp, 24 predicted proteins | sample MAT05_FD_187208 | JGI IMG/M metagenome (GOLD analysis project Ga0209181, IMG submission 187208) | Freshwater microbial communities from Lake Fryxell liftoff mats and glacier meltwater in Antarctica - MAT-05 (SPAdes) (version 2) | ecosystem: Environmental > Aquatic > Freshwater > Ice > Liftoff...
GGCCAGCAGCAGCGCCAGCCAGCGGCCCAGCCGCTGGTAGCCGAGCATCTGCAGCGCATGGCGCAGCGAGCTGATCTCGACCGACAGCCCGAAAGCCGGCGAGTTGAGATAGCGCAGCAGGCGAAAGGCCAGCGTGGCATCCTTGGACAGCACGGCCTCGAGCTTGTCCAGCGGCTCCTCACGGCGCAGCCGGTCCATCAGTTCGATCGCCACCTGCACATCGGACGGCATCGGCCGCGCCGTGGCGGGTTCTGGGTCGGCCAGCGGCCAGCCCAGCATCAGCGGCGCGCCGCGCTGGAAGCCGGCGTCCAGCGCCGCCAATGTGCCGTCGAACTCGCCGATCGGCGCCGGCTCGCCAGGGCGTGCGGCGCCCGCCTGCTCCACGATGACGTGCTGGAAGCGGCCCTGCAGCGCGCCGGGCAGCGGTTGCACAGGCCGTCCGCGCAGCACCAGCACGCCGCCGCCGTCGGCGTAGGCGGCCAGGGCCTGGGCGCGCACGGCATCCGCCGCCAGGAAGGCCGGCACCTCGAGCCAGGGGCGCCAGTCGTCCAGCGCCCCGAGGACGGCATCGAGCCAGGCTTCGCTGGCCATGTTGAGCATCAACGCGGGGCCGCGCGGACCCGGCTCCGCGGGCCACACGTCAGCCAGCAACCCGAGCAGCGCGACCGCCTCGGGCGGCGCGTCGGCGCGCTCCGGCGTGACCGTCAGTCGGGTCGCGACCACGCTGCGCTGACGGTCCAGCAGCGGGGCATGACCCAGGCGCACGCGGCCGAGGAGCGGGGAGTCCAGCATGCGAGATCCGATGTGATGGGCGCCGAGCGGCGCCTCCGGCGGGCGGGCCGCCGGGCTCAGCGACCGATGTAGTCGAACAGTGACAGCCGCTGCACCGTGGCGTAGGTGCGGAGCGCCGCATCGTAGCCGTTTTGCTGGTTCTGGAAGTCCGAGATGGCCTGCACCATGTCCAGGTCCTCGGCGTTGCTGCGCTCGCCCTGCGCCACGGTGACGCGCTGCGACAGGCGCAGGTCCAGCGCGTCGGCCCGACCCAGCCCATCGCCCAGCCGCGCGCGGTGGCGGCCGATGTGGTCGCCCAGTGCATCGATGTCGCCCAGCGCGTTGCGCACCGCGGCCGAGGTCTCCTGCGAGGTGCGACCGGGCAGCGCCAGCGCATCGGCCACTTCCTGCAGCGCGTCGAAAGCCGACAGGTTGTCCTGCCCGGTGGCCGGGTCGCGCGCCGACAGAAACACATTGCGCCCGTCCAGCGCGACCGGCAGGGCCTCACCGGCGATGACCACGGCCTCGCCGGACTGGCCGTCGAAACGCACGCCGCCAGGCGCATCGACAAAGGGAGTGCGCGTGGAGCCGGCGCCGCCGAACAGCACCTGGCCGGCGCCATCGTCGCGGTTGGACAGCGCGAGCAGCCGGTTGCGCAGTGCGCGCAGCGCATCGGCCACGCCGGCGCGCTCGCGGTCGCTGAAGCTGCCGTTGCCGGCCGACACCACCAGCTCGCGCGCCTGCTGAAGCACTTCGCCGGCATCGCCCAGCGCGCCCTCGGCCTGCTCCATCACGCCGCGCGCCATCTGCAGCGAGCGCTGATCCGCCTCGGCCCGCATCTTCACGGCCAGCGCGCGCTCGGCACGCGCCGCCGCGGCCGGGTCGTCACCGGGCGTGATCACGCGCCTGCCGGTACTCAGGTGCTCCTGCGCGTCGGCCAGCGACTGCTGGCGCCGCGACAGGTTGTCGATCGTGGCCTGGTAGGCGTGGGAGTTGGAGATGCGCACGCTCAGTGTCCTTAGTTGATGTTCTGCAGCATCTGGTCGAACAGCGTCTGCGCCACCTGAAGCACTCGCGCCGCCGCCTGATAGCTCTGTTGGTACTGGATCATCTTGGCCGCCTCTTCATCCAGATTGACGCCGGCGTTCTGCGCGCGGCGGGTCTCCACGCTGTCGGCCAGGCTCTGCGAGATGCCGGCGGCCGTGCGCGCGCTCTGCACCCGTGCGCCCATGTCGGCCAGCGCGCTGGCAAAAGCCTCGCTGGCGCTCAGGCCCAGGCCCGACAACTCGCCCACCAGCATGCTGTCGCGCAGGGCGGTCAGCGCCTGCGCGTTGCCGTTGTTGGCGGCAGGAAACAGCGTGCGCTCGACCGTCAGCACGTCGCCGCTGCGCGGCACGCCGGAGAGCTGCAGGGCAAAGCCGTTGATGTCGATGTCGGGCGCGGCGGGCAGGTTCTCTCCGGCGGTCCACCGCCCCGTGCCGCTCGACACCACCGCCTGGGTATCGCGGTCATGCAGGGTCCAGGCGTAGTCGCCGCTGTCGCTGGTGAAGCTCAGCGTGGCCGTGTGCTGCGGGTTGGCGGCGGGATCGGTGATCGCCAGCCCCAGCACCGACGCGCTGCCGGTGTTGGCCGGCGAGACGCTGGCCGTGAGCGGCAGCGCGGCGGCCAGGTCGCGCGGGTCCGACAGCAACAGCGCCAGTCGCCGTGCCGCGTTGGACACCGGCTGCAGCAGAAAGCGCTCGTTGTTCTCGGGCGGCGGCGTGCCCAGGTCGATCAGCAGCCCGTCCACTTCCACTCCGGGCTGCAGCACGGTCTTTCGGCCATCGGCCAGCCGCTCCAGCGTCCAGCGCGGCGTGCCGTTGTCGTCTGCCGTATACAGCGCGTACTCGCTGGCCTGCAGACGGCCGGGGTCGGTGACGCTGATCGTCGGCTCGGCGATGAAGCCGCCGCTGCCGTTGCGCCGGTTGTCGGTGTGCGGCACGGCGCGTGTCTGCACCAGTCGGGCCAGTTCGGTGAACATCGCCGCCCCGCTGCCCGGCGGGTTGCGCAGGTTCATGCCCAGTGCGTGCTGTTCGTTGACGGCCCCGGCGACCGACGCCGACATCTGCCCGATGAGCACGCGGGCGCGCACCAGATCGTCGTTCTGGAAGCGCAGCAACCCGGCCACCGAGCCGCCGCCCAGCGCCTGCTCGGCCAGCAGCCGCTGGCGCTCCGGCTGGCCGCCGACGCCGCCTTCGCGCATCGCCAGCGCGCTGCGCGTGGGGTCGCTGGCATCGCTGACCACCGCCATCTGTTCAGCCTGCACCCCGAGCACCAGGCGCTGGCCGCCAGCGACGAAGACGCCGATGCCGCCGCTGCCGTCCGCGACGGTGGAGACCGCGATCTTCGACGACAGCTTGGCGAGCAGTCGATCACGTTCATCGAGCAGGTCGTTGGGCGTCTGGCCGCCACCGGCCGCAGCGGCGATGTTGCGGTTGGCCTGCGCGATGCCACGGGCCAGGTCGTTGATCTGCAGCACGTCGGCCCTGAGCTGCTCGGTCACCGAACGCTGCGCGCCGTCGAAGTTCTGTCCGGCCTCGTTGAAGCGTTGCACCATGTCCTGCGCGCGCGCCAGCACCGTGGTGCGCGTGGCCTGGTCGGCGGGCCGCGCGGCCATGTCGCCCAGCGTGGTGAGAAAGCTGCTGGTGGCCCAGCCCAGGCCCTGCTCGCCGCCGACGAACACGGCATCCAGGCTCTTCAGCTGCGCCGCGCGCGCGGCATCCATCGCTGCCAGCGAGCTGGTGCCGGCCGCCTCGCGGGTGAGGAAGACATCGTGCGCGCGGGTGATGGACTGCACGTCCACGCCCTTGCCGATGAAGCCGGCGCTGGTGTACTGGCCGCGGTTGGTGGCCAGTTCGGCGTTCTGCCGCGAGTAGCCCGCGACGTTGGCGTTCGAGATGTTGTGGCCGATCGTCTGCAGCGACGAGTAGTTGGCCGCCAGCGCCCGCACGCCGATGCCGAGCAGCGGCGAAACGCTCACGCCTGCTCTCCGCGCTCAGGCTGGCGCGCGTCCATGGCTCAGGCCATGCTGCGCTGCAGGCGCAAGGTGGTGTTGATCACGCGCGTGAGCTTGTCGGCGTACTCGGGGTCGGTGGCGTAGCCGGCGCGCTGAAGGCCCTGCGCGAAGGCGGCGGCCGAGGTGCCGGCGGCACTGCTGATGCCGGCGTAGCGCGGGCTTTGCTTCATCAGGCGGGCGTAGTCGGCGAACGACTCCTCGTAGCTGCTGTAGGCACGGAACTGCGCCCGCACCCGGCGTGGCTCGCCGTTGATGAACTCGGTCGTCGTGACCTCCGCCACCGGGCCCTTCCAGCTGCCGCTGGCCTTGATGCCGAACAGGTTGAACGACGGCGCGCCGTCGGCATGGCGGATCTCGCGCCGGCCCCAGCCGGTCTCCAGTGCCGCCTGCGACACCATGAAAGCCGCCGGGATGCCGGTGCGCGCCTCGGCCGCCTGCGCCGAGCGGCTGTGCTGTTGCACGAAGCCGGCCGGACCGCGTTCGGGAATGCGCTCGGTGCGCACCTCGCGGGCGAGCGGGGTCGGCGTGTTGTTCGCGCTGCCGGTGGCCGGGATCGGCCCCGGGCTCAGGCCCATCTGCCGCTCGAGCTGCCGCATGATGGCCTCGGACAGCCCGCCCGGGCGCCCCGCCAGCTGCTGCGCGATCTGCCCGTCGAGCATCTCGGTGCCCAGCTTGGAGGTCGGGTTGTCGGCCAGGCTGCCCGCGGGCGTGGCCGCGCGCATCGCCTTGACCATCTCGTTCATGAACAGCGCTTCGAGCTGAAGCGCGCTGCCCCTGATCGCCGCCTTCGGGTCGGTCGAAGCGCGGGTGCGCAGGCCGTCCAGCGTGCGCAGGTCGTTGGTCAGGCCGGGGGGCACCATTGCCATGCTCAGATCACCTCGATTTCTGCATTCAGTGCGCCGGCACTCTTCATCGCCTGAAGAATCGCCAACAGGTCTTGCGGGGTCGCGCCGAGCGCATTCAGCGCCTTCACCACATCGGCCAGCTTGGTGCCGGCGGGCATCTGCACCAGCGCGCCGGCCTGCTGCGACACCGTGATGTCGGCCTTCTCGCCGGCCACTGTCTGCCCCTGGCCGAAGGGGGCCGGCTGGCTGACGACGGGGGTCGCACTGATGGTCACCGACAGGCTGCCATGGGCCACCGCACAAGGCCCCAGCGTGACCGCGTCGTTCATCACCACCGAGCCGGTGCGCGCGTTCAGCACGATGCGCGCCGCCGGCCGCGCCAGTTGCAGCGGCAGGTTCTCGATGTCGGCCAGGAAGGCCACGCGGCTGTCGCTGTCGGCGGGCAGGCGCACACGCACGGTGCGGCCGTCCAGCGCCGCCGCGCTGCCCGGGCCCTTGGCCTCGTTGATCACCCGCGCCACCTCGCGCGCGGTATTGAAATCGGCCGCCGCCAAGTCGAGGCGCACGGTCTCGCTGCTCATCACCGGTGACGCCACCGCGCGCTCGACGGTGGCGCCTTCGGGCACGCGGCCCGCCGCCAGGTGGTTGATCTGCACCTTCGAGCCGCCGGCCGAAGCACCGGCACCGCCGACGATCAGGTTGCCCTGCGCCAGCGCGTAAACCTGGCCGTCGGCGCCCTTGAGCGGGGTGCCGATCAGCGTGCCGCCGCGCAGGCTCTTGGCGTTGCCGATCGAGGACACCACCACGTCCAGCGTCTGCCCGGGCTGGGCGAAGGCGGGCAGCGCGCTGGTCACCATCACCGCGGCCACGTTGCGCACCTGCATCTGCACGCCGGCCGGTACGGTGATGCCCATCTGCTGCAGCATCGCGTTCAGGCTCTGCGCGGTGAACGGCGTCTGTGTGGTCTGGTCGCCGGTGCCGTCCAGCCCCACCACCAGGCCGTAGCCGACCAGCGGGTTGCTGCGCACGCCCTGCAGCGTGGCCACTTCCTTGATGCGTGCGGCATCGGCCGGCAGCGGCCACCACAGCGCCGCGCTGGCGGCGACGAAGGCCAGGGTCACCGTCCAGCGCATCAGGCGCTCGGCGGTCACGGGGTCGGGTTGGGTCTGCACCGCATCCTCCTCAGATCGGAAGCACGCTCAGGAACACGCGCGACAGCCAGCCGACCGCCTGCGCATCGGCCTGCGCGCCGCGTCCGCGCTGCTCCAGCCTCACGTTGGCGATCTGCGCGCTGGGCACCAGGTTGCCCGGCTGGATGCTGCGCGGGTCGACCTGGCCGGAGAAGCGCAAGGCGTCCACGTTGCGGTTGACGCCGATCTGCTTCTCGCCGGCGATCAGCAGATGGCCGTTGGGCAGCACGCCGACGACGGTGGCGGTGATGGTGCCGGAGAAGTCGTTGCTGCTCTCGGTGGCGCCCTTGCCGGCGAAGGTGTTGGCGCTGGTGCCGTTTGCCGCCGCGCGGCCGAAGGAGTTGGCCGCGACGCCGGGCAGCGCCTTGACCGCGGCGTTGACTTCGCCACTCTTGTCGATCGAACTGGTCGACCGCTGGCTGGCGCTGATCTTCTCGACGATCTGCACCGTCAGCGTGTCGCCGACGACGCGCGCGCGGTGGTCCTCGAACAGAGGGCGGTAGCGCGAGGCCTGAAAGATGGCGCCATCGGCGGCCGGCGCCACCGCCACCGGGGCGGCCAGCGGCAGCGCGCGAGTCGGTTCTTCGACCTGCACGCGCGGCGACATGTATTCGCCCACCGCGGTGCGCGCGCCGACCGCGGCACCGCCCACGGCACCGGCCACCGCGCTGCCCACCATGCGCACGGTGCCGCAGCCGGCGAGCAGCAGCACCGCGCAGGCGGCGAGCGACCACGCCATCGCGCGCGCCGTCGTTCGCGCCGTCGTCCAGCCAGGCGCCGCGCTCACAGCTGGGCCAGACGCTGCAGCATCTGGTCGGAGGTCTGGATGGCCTTGGAGTTGAGCTCGTAGGCGCGCTGCGTGGCGATCATGCTGACCAGCTCTTCGACGACGTTCACGTTGCTGCCCTCGACGAAGCCCTGCTGCAGCGTGCCCAGCCCGGCAGCGCCCGGCGCCCCGGCGTTCGGGTTGCCCGATGCGGCCGTCTCGGCGTAGAGGTTCTGCCCGCGCGGCTCCAGACCGGCCGGGTTGACGAAGTTGGCCAGCTGCAACTGCCCGATCGCCTGCGGCGCCACCTGGCCGGGCAGCGAGACGTTGATGGTGCCGTCGGCGCCGATGGTCACGCCGGTGGCCGCGGCCGGGATGGTGATGCCCGGCTGCACCGTGAAGCCTGCGTTGGTGACCAGTTGCCCGGCGTTGTCGACCTGGAATGCGCCGTCGCGCGTGTAGCCGGTGCTGCCGTCGGGCAGCTGGATCTGGAAGAAGCCGTTGCCCTTGACCGCCAGATCGAGGTTGTTGCCGGTCTGCTGCAAGGTGCCCTGGGCGAAGTTGCGCGTCGTCGCCGCGGCGCGCACGCCCAGGCCGATCTGCAGCCCGGTGGGCAGTTGGGTCTGCTCGGTGCTGGCGGCGCCGGCCTGGCGCAGGTTCTGGTACATCAGGTCTTCGAACACCACGCCGGCGCGCTTGAAGCCGTTGGTGCCGACGTTGGCCAGGTTGTTCGACACTGCGTCCAGCTTGGTCTGCTGGCCTTCCATGCCGGTCTTGGCAATCCACAGCGATCGAATCATGGGGCACCCCGCGCGCGGCGGCTGCATGCCGCCCGATGTCCCAATGGTCGCCCGGACTTGAGGGCCCTTAGAAGGCGAAAAGCGCCCCATCGGGGCGCCTTATCGGCTCAAACGGAGTCGACGGCGACTCAGCCGCTGAGCAGCTTGGCGGCGGTCTTCTCGCGCTCCTCTGCATCCTTGAGCATCTTCATCTGGTGCTCGAACTGACGCGCGGCGGAGATCATCGAGACCATCGCCTCTACCGGATTGACGTTGCTGCCTTCCAGGGCGCCCGACTGCAGGCGGGCGGCGGGATCGGCGGGCAGGTCGCCGTCGGCGGCGCGGAACAGGCCGTCATTGCCACGCACCAGCGGCGCCTCGGGCGTCACCAGCTTGAGCCGGCCGGCGGCTTGCGGGCGCGCCTCGCCCACGGTGCTCATCACGGTGCCGTCGGCGGCCACGGACACCGAGGCGCCGGCCGGCAGCGTGATCGGCCCGCCGTCGCCCAGCACCGGCAAGCCGCCCGGCGTGACCAGCTGGCCCGCCGAGTCGAGCTGCAGTGCGCCGGCGCGGGTGTAGGCCTCGGTGCCGTCCAGCCCCTGCACCGCCAACCAGCCGTTGCCGGCCATCGCCACATCCAGGCTGCGCCCCGTGCTCTGCACCGGCCCCGGCGTGGCGTCGTAGCCCAGCGTGGTCTCCAGTGCGTACACCCGCGTGCTGGCGCCGTCGCCCAGCACCGGCACCGCACGGAAGGCAGCCATCTCGGCGCGGAAGCCGTTGGTCGAGGCGTTGGCCAGGTTGTTGGCCAGCACGTCCTGGCGCTGCAGCGTGGCCTTCGCGCCGGACATCGACAGGTAGATGAGACGGTCCATCGGTGCTCCTCAGGGGCGCGCGCCCGCGCCGGGCGCCGCGCAGGGCATCAGCGCAGGTTGACCATCGTCTGCAGCACCTGGTCCATCGTCTTGATGGTCTGTGCATTGGCCTGGTAGATGCGCTGCGCCGTGATCATGCTGACCAGTTCGGCGGTGAGGTCGATGTTCGACTCTTCCAGCGCGCCGGCCTGCAACAAACCCATCGAAGAGGCACCCGGGGCGTTGACCACCGGCGTGCCCGAGGAGAAGGTCTCGGACCAGGCATTGCCGCCCATCGCACTGAGCCCCTGCACGTTCTGGAAGTCGGCCAGCGCCAGTTGCGCCAGGTTGACGAAGCGTCCGTTCGAGTACGAAGCCTTGAAGACGCCCTCGGTGTCGAAGCTCACGCCGGTCAGCTCGCCGGGCGGGTAGCCGTCCTGGCGCAGATCGGCGATGGCGAAGCTGGCGCCGAACTGGGTCGAAGCTCCGATGTCGAAGCGCAGGCCGCTGAAGACCTGCATCTGGCTGGCACCGGGCAGCAGCACGCCGCCGGCATCGAAGAGCTGCCGCGAATCGTTGACCGTCAGCAGCAGCGGCGCACCGGTCGCCACCGGCACGCCGAGCGCGTCGGCGATGCTGGTGATGCGCCCGTTTTCGCCGAACATGATGCGCGAGACCGCCACCGCCGCCGGCAAAGGCAGCGCCGAGTCGTGGAAGATCTCGCCGGTGGTCGGGTCGAACTGCTGGCCGTCGACCGACGCGAACACCGACCACTCGTTGTGAGCTTCCTTGCGCATGTAGTAGGCCATCGTCAGCGGCATGCCCTGGCCGTCGTAGACCGTTTGCGAGGTCGAGTAGTCGTAGCTGGCGGTGTCCTGCACGTTGAAGGCCGCGCGTCCCGCGACCACCGGGGTCGCGGCGTCGAAGTTCATCGACAGGCGAATGCCGCGATCGGCTTCGTTGAGCCCCGCACCGGTCTTCACCACACCGCCGCCGCCGGCCACCACACGGATCGACGCGGGATCGCCCACCGCACGGCCGACCGCGTCGTCCCAGCGCTGGGCCAGCAGCTTCTGGCCGGTGCCGTTGGACACGTAGCCCTCGCGGTCGAGGCGGAACTGCCCGTTGCGGCTGTAGACGTTACCCGCGCGCGGGTCCTGCAGCATGAAGAAGCCGCGGCCGTTGATGGCCAGATCCATCGGATTGGGCGTGGAGGTGATGTTGCCCTGCGAGAACTGCTGCGCCACGTTGGCCAGCGTGGTGCCGATCCCCGCCATCGGCGTGCCGCCGCCCACGGAGGCGGCGTAGACATCGGCGAACTCGGCGCGCGAGGACTTCGCGCCGAAGGTGTTGGCGTTGGCGATGTTGTTGCCGATCACCTCCAGGCTCTTGGAGGTGGCGTTGAGACCGGAAAGGCCTTGCTGGAAGCTCATGGCGATGTCCTCAGTTGAAAATCTTGATGCGCTCGTAGTCCACACGGCCGCTGGCCCGCAGGTCCAGCTTGAGCGTGTCGCCGCCGGTGGCCACCGCGTCGACGCGGTCGAGCATCAGCGGCGTGGTCGTCACCGGCACACCGCCGGCTTGCGCAACGACCCGGAAAGTCTTTACCGACGCGAGATCGGCCGTGCTCTTGGCGCGCCAGTCGAAAGAGTGGCGCCCACTCTCGCGCGCGCCGAGGTCGACGCGCTCGATCACCTCGTTGCGGCTGCCCAGCAGCTCGAGCGTCACGCGGCTGGCCGCCGTCGGCAGCTCGAAGGCGCCTTGCTGCACGCCGTCGCTGCCGGGCGTCAGCCGGTTGCCTTCGACCATCACGTTGCGTCCGACCAGCGCAGCCCCCTGCAGCGTCTGCAACTGCGAGAAGCGGCCGGAGACCGCTTCCATCGTGCGGTTGAGCTTCTCGATGCCGTTGACGGTGTTGATCTGCGCGATCTGGCTGGTCACCTGCGCGTTGTCGAGCGGGTTCAGCGGATCCTGGTTCTGCATCTGCGCGACCAGCAGCTTGAGGAAACGGTCCTCGCTGCCCAGCTCGGCGTCGGAGCGTGCCGCGTTGGTGCCCGAGCTCTCGGCGGCCTTGGCGGAGCGGTCGATCAGCGAATTCAGCGCGTTCATGACTGACCCATCTGCAAGGTCTTGGTGAGCAACGTGCGCGCGGTGTTCATGACCTCGATGTTGTTCTGGTAGGAGCGCGAGGCCGAGATCATGTTGACCATCTCCTCGACTGCGCTGACGTTGCTGTAGGTCACGTAGCCCTCGGGGTCGGCGGCCGGATGGTTGGGGTCACGCACGCGCCGGCCGGGGGCGTCGTTTTCGCTGATGGTGGAGACGCGCACACCGGCGTTGGCGAGTTCGCTGCCGGCTTGTGCCGACTGCCAGCCCTGCATCGACGCCTGGCCCATCATCACCGTCTGGAAGACCACCTGACGGGCCTTGTAGGCCTTGCCGTCGGGCCCGGCCACCGTGTCGGCATTGGCCAGGTTGGAGGCGACGACGTTCAGCCGCTGGCTCTGCGCGCTGACCGCGCTGCCGGCGACATCGAAGATCCTGAACATGCTCATGCCTGCACCTCATCAGCCATTCTGGTGACCCTTCATCGCCTCGAGCATCGTGCGCACGCTGCCGTTGATGAAGCGCAGCGTGGCTTCGTAGCGCAGGGCGTTGTCAGCGAAGGTCGCGCGCTCGCGGTCCATGTCGACGCTGTTGCCGTCGAGGTTGGTCTGTGCGGGCAACGCGTAACGCAACGTGGGCGCGTTCTTGCTGCCGCCGCCTTGCCCGGCGCCGGTGGCTGCGGCCCGCACGGCGTCACGCAGGGCGCCGGCGAAGTCGAAGTCGCGCGCCAGGTAGCCCGGGGTGTCGGCATTGGCGATGTTGCTGGCGATCAACTGCTGGCGCTCGGCCCGCAGCGTCAGCGCCTGGGTCTGGAAGTCGAGCGCGCCGGTGAGACGTTGCAGCATGTGGGGCCTGGGTGGTGGTGTCGGGCCGGGGGACGCCGGGAGGACGCCTTGGCGACGAATTGTGGGCAGCCCCCCGAGGGCCGATGGACTGAACAGCATGCCGATGCGCCCGCTGTTCAGACTGCGCCGCGCCGGACCCCTGTCCTACAGTCGCTGCGTGCCGATAACCTTTGCCCGCTCCTGTGCCCTGCGCGTCCGCCTGCTGTCCTCGGCAGCGGCGCTGGCGCTCGGCGCGATGCCGCTGCAGGCAGCAGCCACGGCGAGCGGCATGGTGCCGGTGGACGCGGCCACGGCGCTGCTGCTGAAGGCCCTGCAGCCCTTGCTGCCGCCCGCGGCGCGGGTCGAGATCGTCCCCGGCACGCTGGACCCGCGTCTGCAGCTGGCGCCCTGCGCGCGCATCGAACCCTTTCTGCCCGGTGCCGCGCGGCCCTGGGGCCGTACGCGACTGGGCCTGCGCTGCACCGACGGCCCAACCGCGTGGACCGCCTACCTGCCGATCACCGTGAAAGTTCTGGCACCGGGCATCGTGTTGCGCGCGCCGCGTCCTGCGGGCAGCGTGCTGCAGGCCGAAGACCTGGCCATGGCCGAGGTGGACTGGGCCGCCGCGGCGTCGGCCGTGCTGGCCCAGCCCGAGATGGCGCTGGGCCGCTCGCTCGCCCGACCGCTGGCCGCCGGCGAGGCGCTGCGCGTGGCCGACCTGCGGGCCCGGCGCTGGTTTGCCGCCGGCGACACGGTGCGTCTGGTCGCCGTCGGCAGCGGCTTTGCCGTCGCCGGCGATGGGCAGGCGCTGGGCGATGGCATCGAAGGCCAGACGGTGCGCGTGCGCACCGAGTCAGGCCGCGTGCTCAGCGGCCGTGCGACGGGCGAGCGCCGGGTGGAGCTTTCCCTGTGACCCGCGAAACCCATGCCGACCCCTTCGTTCGCGGGGGTTCGATCAGAATCCTTCGCCCGAGGTCTCAAGTCGCCCGCAAGGCGTCCGATAAGACGTCCATGACCAAAGGCCGGGTACCGGCTGCAACCTCCTTTTGGAGCTCACCATGAAGATCGGTCACCTGGACAACAAGCCCGCACTGACGCCCGCCACCAGCGAGCGCAAGGCCGTGACGTCGACCGCGCCGGGGCCGGCCGCGGCAGTCGAGCCCAGCGCGCAGGTGGCGCTGTCGCCTTCACTGACCGCACTGACCAGCCACGCACCCGAGGCCAGCTTCGACAGCGCCAAGGTCGAGCGCATCACCCAGGCGATCCGCGAAGGCCGCTTCTCGGTCGATGCCGGCGCGATCGCCGACAAGCTGATCGCCAACGCGCAGGAACTGCTCAGCCGCAAAGCAAGCTGAGCCCGCGCGACGCCACCGCCCGGCGGCGCGGCGCGTGGACTCCACAAGAACGAAGACGCGGCCGGCGGCCGATTGCACCAAGGAACCCATCACGTGAGCCGTCCCAGCACCGAGCGCGCGGAACCCGATCTCGAGGCCGCGCTGAGCGGCGTCGAGGCGCGGCTGAGCGCCATGGCCGAAGCCGCGCAGCGACACGACGCCGCAGCCATCGAAGCAGAGGCTGCCGCGCTGCACAAGGCGTTGGCCGTGGCCGTGCGCCACTTCGCCCAGGCCGCCCAAGGCACCGGTGTGCCGCCGCCGCTGCGGCGGCGGCTGGCCGCTGTGGGCGCGCAGGTGGCCGCGCAGCGCGAGGTGATGGCTCGCACCACCGCCTCGCTGGACCGGGCGATCGACGTCCTGGTGCACGGTGTCGGCGTGCGCCGGCATACGCAACCGCTGTACAACGCCGCCGGCGGTGCCGACCGCAACGGCCCGGGCGGATCGGCTCTGGCCTGAGCGTTGCGGCGCAGGTGTGAGCGGATGTCACGGCGAAACGGTCGGCATCCTCGACGCGCAGCTGTCACCCAAGTGCGGTAACAATGGACCATCCGGCAGACGAGCCGCGTCACTGCCGGACTGACGCCAGAGGACTTGGGGGATCACACGGATACGCAGTCTGCGCGGCCGACCGAGGGGCCATCACGTCGTGGCGTGAGCCCGCTGCTGGGCACACTTGCGCTGGCGGCGGCGCTGGCGGTGCTGCTGCTGCTCTTCAGGCTGCCGAACACCGCAGCCGTGCACCACGCCGCCGAGCTGTCTACCGCGGCCTCGGCCTTCTCGCAGCTGCTGTCCTCGAAGGCCGACCCGATGCCCGCGCTGACGCAGGCCGTCGTGGCGCTCGATCTGGCATTGCAGCAACTGCTCAGCGAGACCGATCGCGCTGAACTGACGCTGCCCGAATTGGCCGCCTGGTCGCAACAGTGGCAGACCTTGCGCGGCACGGTGGTCGACCCGGCCACGGCCGCCGCGATGGCGCCGGCCGCACAAGCGCTGGCGCGTGACGCCCAGCGGCTGGCGCGCACGGTCGGCCAGCGGCTCAGTGAGCGACAGAACCGCCTCGAACTCTGGCTCAAGGCTCTGGTCGGCGCGCTGGCGCTGGGCATGACCTTGCTGCTTATTTACCTGTGGCGGCGCAACCACCGCCTGCGCGCCTCGCTGCACCAGTTCTCTGACGGACTCGGCCGGGGCCAGTGGCAGGACGCCGTGCGCACACTGCGCGCCGACCGGCTGGATGCGCCGTCGGCCTTCGACGCACTGGCCACCGGCGTGGAAGACGTGCTCGGCCAGTCCGATCGCCGCTGGCAGGCGCTGGCCGATCTGGCCGCCGACTGGTACTGGGAGACCGACACGCGCCACGCGCTGGCCTGGCTGTCGGGCTCGGCGCCCAGCGTCGCGTTGCTCGGCTGGGCGCCGTCGGAGATCCTGGGGCGCCGCCGCGACCAGCTCGACTGCTGCCAGCCCCCGGCCGGTGGCTGGGCCGCCCTGCACGAGCGGCTCGACCGCCACGAGCCCTTCCGCGACCTGGAGTACCGCATCGGTGACCGCGCACGCCGGCGCTGGATCTGGATCTCCGTCAGCGGCCGCCCGCGTGTCCATGCCGATGGCAGCTTCGACGGCTACGAAGGCGTGGGCCGCGACATTACCGAGCGCCGCGCCGCACATGAGCGGCTGCTGCAGAGTGAACAACGCTGGTCGCTGATGGCCGGGCTGGCCAGCGACTGGTACTGGCAGACCGACGCCGAGCACCGGCTGCTGCCGCTGGCGCCCGAACTGCTGCGCCGCTGGGGCGCGCATGTCGACCGCTTCGCCGGCCAGACCCGCTGGCAGGCCTATGCCGACGCGCTGGGCCCGGCGCAGTGGGCCGAGCATCGTGCTGAACTGGACGCCCACATGCCTTTTCGCTCGCTGCAGCTGGAAGTCGAGATACAGCCCGGCGTGTGGATCTGGATGTCGATCAGCGGCTTGCCGCGCTTCGATGGCAGCGGTCGCTTTGTGGGCCACCACGGCGTCGGTCGCGACATCACGCTGCGCAAGCAGGCCGAACGGCTGCTGCTGCGCCACAACGAGGAGCTGCAGCGCGCGGTCGCCGAGCGCACAAGAGAGCTCGAACAGGTCAACCTCGACCTGGATGCCTTCGCGCGGCAGCTGGCGCATGAGCTGCGGACACCGATCGGCCATGTGCAAGGGCTGGCGCATCTGCTCGAGCTGCGTCTGCGCGACCGGCTCGACGCCGAAGAGCGCCATCTGATCGACCTTCAGATGCAGGCCGCGCACCACATGCGCGACACGGTGGACGCGCTGCTGCAGCTGGCGCGTTCGACCACCGAGCCGGTAGAGGCGCAGACGGTCGATCTGAGCGCCCTGGCGCATGTGGTGATCGACGGGTTGCCGGCGTTGAAGCGGCAGGGCCAGATCCGCTGGGAGATCGAACCGGCCTTGCAAGTCAGTGCGTCACCGCCTTCGCTGCGCATCGTGCTGACCAACCTGCTGGGCAACGCGGCGAAGTTCACCCGCCACACCGCCCACGCGAGCGTGCGGCTGAGCGCGACCTTCGGCGCCGATGGCCGCCTGCGCGTGCGCGTGCAGGACAACGGCGCCGGCTTCGACCCGGCGCAGGCGTCGAGGCTGTTCAAGCCCTTCACCCGGCTGCACGCCGGCGAGGACTTTCAGGGCACCGGCATCGGGCTGAGCATCGTGCAGCGCATCGTCGAGCGCCACGGCGGCAGCGTGCGCGCCGAAGGAAAGGTCGGCGCCGGGGCTTTGTTCGAGTTCACGCTGGCGAGCGCGACGCCGCGCGGCATCGCGCCGACGCCGACCTCCGAAAAGCTGACGACTTAGGGCGCGTCGGCGCTCACCACTCACGCAGGCGCGTGCGCAGCCGGGCGATCGACTGGCTGTGCAGCTGGCAGACCCGGCTCTCGGTGACGCCGAGCACGACGGCGATCTCCTTCAGGTTCATGTCGTGCTCGTAGTACATGCTCATCACGTACTGCTCACGCTCGGGCAGGTTCTTGATCGCATCCACCAGCGCCTGGCGCATGCGCTGGTCCTGCAGGCGGCCCAGCGGGTTGGCATCGTGGTCGGCGACGTGGCGGTCGAGGAAGTCCTCGTCGCCGTCGTCGCCGCTCATGTCCTCGAGGTAGACCAGCTGCATGCCGCGCACCTTGCCCAGCAGCTCCTGGTACTCGACCAGCTCGAGGCCCATCTCCTTGGCGATCTCGCTTTCGTTGGGTGCGCGGCCGAGCTTCTGCTCGAGCTTGTGCACGGCGGTCTCGATCGAGCGCTGATGGCGGCGGTCGCCGCGGCTCATCCAGTCGTTGCCGCGCAGCTCGTCGAGCATGGCGCCGCGGATACGCTGGGTGGCAAAGGTCTCGAACTGCACCCCTTGCGCGGCATCGAATCGGGTCAGCGCATCGGACAAGCCGATCATGCCGACCTGGATCAGATCGTCGATCTCGACGTTGGCCGGCAGCTTGGCGATCATCTGGTGCGCCAGGCGCCGCACCAGCGGGCTGTACTGCTTGAGCAGCGCGCCGGTGTCGAGTTGTCCCTTGGCGGTATACATGAGGCGGGCTCCGGATTCGAGTCGGTTCAGTTCGGGTGGCGGCTGGCGGCTTGGGCCGCGCGGGCCCCGCTGGCCAAGGCGGGCGCATCTTCCATCGCCAGTTGCCCGGCGAGCAGCCGGGCCAGCGTGGCTTGCGTGGGGTCTTGCACATGACTGGCCGGATCGATAACCGCCCAGCCGAGCAGCAAGCCGCCGAGGAAGCGTTCGGCGACATCGCCCAGGCTGGCAGCGATGGCCGCCGCGCGCGGGCTGGTCGGCGACGCCGCCAGCAGCAGATCGAAAGTGCGCAGCTGGCAGCGTTGGCCCAGCAGCTTGAGTCCGGCATAGCCGTGCTTGACGCTCTCGGGGTGGTCGCAGGCCAGCATCAGCGGGCGCACGGCGCGCCCGGGCAGCATGCGCGCCAGGTCGGCAGCAGAGGCATGCAGCAGCAGCACATCGGCACGCGGCGCGGCGTCGACCAGCGCGTCGATCAGGCCGGCGGCCGAGCCGCGCGGGTCGACCCAGGCACGCGGCAGACCGCGCGCGGCGAGGTAGCCGACGTCGGCCGACAGCCGCTCGATGCTGCTGACCAGATCGATCGCCGTCAGTTCGCCCGGCGGTGGCGAGTCGTCGGCGGCGTCGACCAGCAGCGTGCGCCGGCCGGCCGCCGACAGCGCTGCCGTCAGCCGCTCGAGCACTACGCTGGTGGCGGCGACATGCGGATTGGCGATCACCGCCAGCAGACAGCGGCGCGGCCCGCCGAACAGCCGGCGCAAGCCGTCGGCCTGGTCGCCGGTGCGGGCTGCCGCGGCAGCGCCCGCATCGTGGCGTGGTCGCATGGCGCGTTCAGGCATGCAGCGGGGCGGCGGGGCCGGGCGAAGGCATGCCGGCAAAGATCAGGCTCACGTCACCGGCGTCCATGCGCCAGGCCGGGCCGCCGTGCCCGCGCAGCGCGTGCTGCACCAGCGCACTGGCCGACAGCCGGTGCCAGTCCTCGGGCACACGCTGGCCGTTGCCGACGGCCAGCACGCGCAGCTTGTGGCGGATCATCGAATCCAGCGCAGGCCCGAGCTTGACCGCTTCATCGAGCTTGGACAGAACGATGCCGCGGCACGAGTCCGCGCGGTAGGCCAGCAGCACATCCTCGATGGTCTCGCCCTGCGCGCTGGCATTGACGACCAGCAGCCGGTTGATCTCGTGGTGCGACAGCATCTCCAGCAACTCGCGCGTGCGGCTGTCGCGCTGCGCGATGCCGGCGGTGTCGATGAGCACCATCTTCTTGCCCGCCAGAAGTTCGAGCAGGTCTTCGAGCGAGGCGCGGTCGTGCGCGGTGTGCACCGGCACGCCCAGGATGCGGCCGTAGGCGCGCAGCTGCTCGTGTGCACCGACGCGGTAGGCGTCCAGTGTCACCAGCCCCAGGTGCGCCGCGCCATGGCGGGCGGCGAAGGCCGCGGCCAGCTTGGCCGTGGTGGTGGTCTTGCCCACGCCGGTGGCACCGATCAGCGCGTAGATGCCGCCGACGTCGTCAATCGCCGGCTCGTGCTCACCCGTGGCCAGGTTGCGCTCGAGCACGCCGGCGGCCCAGGCGATGGGTTCCACTTCATCGGGCAGGCTCTCGACGAGCTTGCGCGCCAACGCCGGCGAGAAGCCGTGGTCGAGCAGGCGCTGCGTCAGATTGGCATGACGCGGCTGGCGCTGCAGCTTTTCCATGAAGGCCAGCGCGCCGAAGCGCTGCTCGATCAGGCCGCGCATCGAGCGAAGTTCGCTCAGCATCTCGGTCTGATCCTGGCGGCCGGGCGCAGCTTCGGCCAGCCGCGGCGCCGTCGGCAGCGGGCGCGGCAACTCGATCGGACGGCTGCGCGGCGGCTCGGCGGCGGCGGTCTCGGTGAAGGGCTCGCGCCAGGTGTCCTGCGCGCGGCCGGGCAGCGGCTCGCGCAGGATCGGCGGCTCGCGGCGCAGCGGCGAGGTGGGTGCCGGCACAGCGGCCTCGCGGCGGGCGACCAGCCGCACGGGCTCGTGCACGGGCGGCGCCATCGAGGCCAACGGCTCGGGCGGCGGCAGGGCCGGCGCGGGCTCGGCCGCCTCGGCCGCCCCGGCCGTCACCTGGCGGCGCTTGAGCATGCGCTCGCGCACGTAGTCCTGGAACGACAGCGTGCTCATCGCGAGTTGTTCGACATCACGCGCGACATCACGCGCGACATCACGCGCGCCATTACGCTCGACGCTGCTCACGTGGTCCAGCGGCGGCTCGATGCGCGATGGTGTCGCCGGCTTGGCGCGAACCGGCGCCGGGGCTGGGGAAGCCTTGGACATCGGCGCGGATACGGGCGCGGCCACCGCAGCCGGCAGCGGTGGCGCTGCGGCCGCCGGCGCGCTGGCGGCCAGCTCCTCGATCTGCTGCATGCCCTCAGGCGCCATCGCCAGCACCTCGATCCCGCCTTCGCAGGGCCGGGTGGAGAGCACGACGGCGTCGGCGCCGAAGGCCTGGCGCACCAGCCCGAGCGCCTCGCGCGAGCTGCGCGCGGTGAAGCGTCGAACGTTCATGCCGCCCTCCTGTGCAGAGGCCTGCGGTCAACCGGGCCCGACAGCGCCGACAACGAGTGAACCTGAACGTGGGCGGTCATGCGCTTGCTCCAATGATCGAGCCGATGCGGATCGAGTGCGTCTCGGGAATCTCGCTGTGCGCCAGCACCTTCAGCCTGGGCGCGGCGCGCTTGAGCAGCCGGGCCATCGGCGCGCGGATCAGGTCGGGCACCAGCAGGCAGGCCGGCACGCCCAGGTCTTCCTGGCGGCGCGCCGTGTCGGCCGCGCTGCGCGTGAGCAACTCGGCCACGCCGGGGTCGAGCGCCGCGCCGTGCGGCGAGGCCAGCGCCTGCGCCACCAGGCGTTCCAGATCGGGCTCGAGGGCGATCACGTCGAGGTCTTTCACCGGCCCGTAGATCTGCTGCACGATGGCCGCCGACAGATGCACGCGGATGCGGCGCACCAGCTCGGAGGCCTCGGTCACGCTGGCGCCATGCTCGGCCAGGCACTCGACGATCGATCTCATGTCGCGGATGTGCACGCCCTCTTCCAGCAGCAGCTGCAGCACCTTTTGCAGGGTGGCGATTCCGACCAGTTTGGGCACCACGTCCTCGATCAGCTTGGGGGCAAGGCGGGTCACGTGTTCCACCAGCTGTTGCGTCTCGACGCGACCCAGCAGCTTGGAGGCATGAACCTGCATCGAGTGTGAAAGATGGGTCGCGACCACGGTCGCGCAATCAACCACCGTATAGCCGGCCATCTGCGCCGCCTCGCGCTGGCGCTCATCGATCCACACCGCGGGCAGCCCGAACGCCGGGTCGGTGGTCTGCGTGCCGGGCAGCTGCGGCACGCCGCCGGCCGGGTTGATGGCCAGCCACTGGCCCGGGAAAGCCTCGCCCTCGGCGATCACCGCGCCGCGCAGCGTGATGCGGTAAAGCCCTGGTTTGAGCTCGAGGTTGTCGCGGATGTGCACCGACGGCGGCAGGAAGCCCACCTCCTGCGCGAACTTCTTGCGCACCCCCTTGATGCGCGCCAGCAGGTCGCCGGCATTGCCCTGCCCGCGGTTCTTGTCGACCAGCGCGATCAGCCGGTAGCCCACTTCCAGGCCCAGCGTGTCCACCGGGGCCAGGTCGTCCCAGCTGGCCTCGCCACCTGGCCCTGCGTCGGCAGCGGCGGCAGCGGCGTCGTTCGCCGGTTGTGCGGCCAGCCGCCGCTGGCGGCGCGTCAGCGTCCACGCCAGCGCGCCGAACGCGCCGCCGATGAGCAGGAAGACGAAGTGCGGCATGCCGGGCACCAAGCCCAGCGTGCCGATGATCACCGCCGCCACGCCGAGCGAGCGCGGCGAGTCGAAGACCTGGCTGCGGATCTGCGAACCGATGTCCTCCGACACGCCGACACGCGAGACCACCATCGCCGCGGCCACCGAGATCAGCAGCGCCGGCACCTGCGCCACCAGCGCATCGCCCACCGCCAGCAGCACGTAGGTCTTGGCCGCCTCGCCCGCAGGCATGCCGTGGCTGATCATGCCGATGGCGAAGCCACCGATGATGGTGATGAACAGGATCAACAACCCGGCCAGCGCGTCGCCGCGAACGTACTTGCTCGCGCCGTCCATCGAGCCGAAGAAGTCGGCCTCCTCGCCGACCTCCTGGCGGCGCTGGCGGGCCTGCTTCTCGTCGATCAGGCCGGCGTTGAGGTCGGCATCGATGGCCATCTGCTTGCCCGGCATCGCGTCCAGCGTGAAGCGCGCGCCGACCTCGGCGATGCGCTCGGCGCCCTTGGTGACGACGATGAAGTTGATGACCACCAGAATCGCGAAGACGATCAGGCCGACGGCGAAGTTGCCGCCGATCAGGAAGTGGCCGAAGGACTCGATCACCGCGCCGGCCGCGCCGGGGCCGTTGTGGCCGTCCATCAGCACCACGCGGGTAGAGGCGACGTTGAGCGACAGCCGCAGCAGCGTGGTCACCAGCAGCACCGTGGGCAGCGCAGCGAAGTCCAGCGGCTTGACCATCTGCGCCGCCACCATCATCACCACCAGCGCCAGCGCGATGTTGAAGGTGAACAGCAGGTCCAGCATGAAGGGCGGCAGCGGCAGCACCATCATCGCCAGCATCATGACGATGAACACCGGCATCGTCAGCGAGCGGATCATCGCCGCGTGCGGCGCGACGCGCGCGTTCAATGCGGCCATCAACCCGTTCACAGCTCAGGCTCCCGGCGTCCTGGCGCTGACGCTGACGCTGGCGTTTGTGTTTGCGCCGGGTCCAGCTCGGGCGGCACCTCGGGCACCGGCGCCGGTGGTGTGGCGCCGCGCCCGCTGGCCTGGCGCAGCTGGAACACCCAGGCCAGCACCTGCGCCACGGCGCTGAACAGCGCGGCCGGGATCTCGCGGTCGACTTCGGCGTGGGCATACAGCGCACGCGCCAGCGGCGCGGCCTGCAGCACCGGCACGCCCGCTTCACGTGCGATGTCGCGGATGCGCAGGGCCAGCAGGTCGGCGCCCTTGGCCACCACGCGCGGCGCGGCCATCCGCGCCTCGTCGTATTTCAGCGCGACCGCGTAGTGGGTCGGGTTCATCACCACGATGTCGGCGCCGGGCACCGCGGCCAGCATGCGGCGGTTGGCCAGCGCGCGCATGCGGGCGCGGATCTTGGCCTTGATCTCGAGGTTGCCCTCGATGTCCTTGAACTCCTTCTTCACCTCTTCGTGGCTCATGCGCAGGCGGCGCAGCAGCATCTGGCGTTGCAGCGGCACGTCGATCAGTGCGAAGAGCAGCAGTGCAAAGCCCAGCAGCGCCAGACCGCCCAGCAGCACGTCGGCCGCCGAGGCCAGCGCGGCCGGCAGCGGCAGGCCCAGCAGCCCGGCAAAGCGCGGCAGCGATGACTGCAGGTAGAACCCGCCGATGGCGAAGAGCACCGACGCCAGCGCGACGGCCTTGAGCGCCTCGACCAGCTGCTGGCCGGAGAACAGGCGGCCGATGCCGGCAATCGGATCCAGACGCTGGAACTGCGGCGCCATCGCCTTCCAGGTGAAGTTCCAGCCGCCGGCCAGCACGCTGGCGGCCAGCGCAGCGAACGCCACGCCGGTGCCCAGCGGCACCACCAGCCACAGCGCCTGCACCACCAGCGCCGACAGCGTGGCAGACATCGACTGCGGGTCGGCCAGGGTGCGCGCATCGAAGCGCAAGCCCTGCTCGAGGATGCGCGCCGACCAGGCACTGACGAAGGGCGCCAGCGCGGCCAGCGCGACACCGCCGACGCCCAGCACCGTCAGGTGGCCCAGCTCACGCGAACGCGCAACCTGGCCCTCTTCACGGGCCTTGCGGATCTTGCGTTCGGTGGCGGGTAGCTGGCGGTCCTGTTCCTGGTCGGCCATGAGGGCGCGCTCGCTGGGAGAGAACCGTCATGCTGACCGCCGGGGCGCCGAACTTGAGCCCGATAAGCGGCACAAAGCGCCCCGTCTTCGGGGCGCTCTGCACACAGGGACGAAAGACTGGCAGCGAGCCGGAATCGGCCGCAGCACCGGGCTCAGAAACCCAGACTGGCCAGCAGGTCGTCGACCTCGTTCTGGTTGGCCACCACGTCGGTGCGGCGCTCGGGATTGACCACCGGGCCGTTCAGCGCGTTCGGGTCCACCTTGTGCAGCTTGTCCTGCGGCACCACCTGCACCAGCAGGCGCACCAGGCTGACCTCGAGATCGCCGGCCAGCGCCACTACCTTGGCCATCACCTGGCCGGTGAGATCGTGGAAGTCCTGCGCCATCATGATGTCGGTCAGGTGGTCATCCACGCGTGCAGTGCTGGCCTCGACCTCGCCGACGAAGTTCAGCACCGCGCCGCTCGCCAGGGCCTTCACCGGGTCGGCGGCCAGAGCCGCGGCCAGCTTGCGCGTCTCGGCGGTGATGCGCAGCTGCTCGGTCTTCGCCTGCTCGACCGAATTCAGCACCTTCTCTGCCGCCGCGGCGGTCTTGCCGGCCACGTATTGCAGCCGGCTGCGTGCGTCGGGCAGGCCTTCGGTGGCCAGCTGCAGCGCGGGCATCACGCCGAGCTGCTCCAGGGTGTCGTGCAGCAGGCGCGTCAGCGCGCCGATCTGCAGGAAGACGGTGGTCGTGTCGGCGCTCACTGGGACGCTCACAGCGGCGGGCTTGGCCAGGACTTCAGGGCTGTCGATCTTCATGCTGCTTCTCCGTGCCCGCTCAGGCGGTGGCCTGCAGCTTCTGCAGGATCTTCTGGACCTTGTCTTCCAGCGTCGCCTTGGTGAAAGGCTTGACCACATAGCCGGCGGCACCGCTCTGCGCGGCGAGCACGATGTCTTCCTTGCGCGCCTCGGCGGTGACCATCAGCACCGGAATGTGCTTGAGGCTGGGCTCGGCCTTGACCGCCTTGAGCAGGTCGAAGCCGTTCATGTTGGGCATGTTGATGTCGGAGACCACGAAGTCGAACTTCGAGGACTTCAGCATGCCGAGCGCGATGGAGCCGTCCTCGGCCTCCTCGACATGCTCGCAGCCCATCTCCTTGAGCAGGCCGCGCACGATGCGCCGCATGGTGGAGAAGTCGTCAACGACGAGGAAACGCATTTCGGAGTGTTGGCTCATGGCGGTAATCGGGCCTGGAATCTCTGGTTTATCGGCGCGGGGCGGGAAGAATTGAGGGCGTCGCCGACTCGGCATCGAGCGCCTCGGCCAGCTCGGGGGCGGTGCGGAAGAAGCGGTCCTCGGCGGCGCGGTTCATGACGATGATGCTGATGCGCCGGTTGCCCGGGGAGGCCGGGTCCTGACGGTCGAAGGGCACGCTGGCGGCCAGCCCCTGCACACGCAGCGGACGGTTCTCGGGCATGCCGCCGGCCATCAGTTCGCGGCGAGAGGCATTCGCACGGTCGGCCGAGAGCTCCCAGTTGCTGTAGCCGCGGTCACCGCCGATGAAGGGCTGGGCATCGGTGTGGCCTTCCAGCGTCAGCCGGTTGGGCACCTCGCCGAGCACACCGCCGATCTCGCGCAGCAGCGTGCGCATGTAAGTCTCGACCACCGCGCTGCCGCTGGAGAACATCGGCCGGTTCTTCTCGTCGACGATCTGGATGCGCAGTCCGTCGCGCACCATCTCCAGCCGGATCTGCGGCGACATCAGCTTGAGCGTGGGGTTGCTCGCGATCTTCTCTTCGATCTTGCTCTTGAGCTCTTCGAGCTTCGCCACCTCGGCGCGGATCTGCTCGGCCTTGAGCTTGCGCAGGGTGATCTTGTTGTGCGTCGGATCGACGTCGCCGCGCTTGACCTGGCCTGTGGCGCGCGTCATGTCCTCGCCGCCGCCCTTGACCACGCTGGACGAGTCGCCCGAGCCCGAACCGCCGAGCATGGCCACCTTCAGCGGCGCCTGGAAGAAGTCGGCGATGCCCTTCTTGTCACCCTCGGTGGTCGAGCCCAGCAGCCACATCAGCAGGAAGAAGGCCATCATGGCCGTCACGAAGTCGGCATAGGCAATCTTCCACGCCCCGCCATGCGCGGTGTGGGCGGCCTTCTTGATCCGCTTGACGATGATCGGTTGGAGTTTCTTCGCGTCGCCGGCCATGGTTCAGGCCCCCGTCACTTCTTCTTCACGTGGGCTTCCAGCTCGGTAAAGCTGGGGCGTTCGGTCGAGTACAGCACCTTGCGGCCGAACTCGATGGCCACCTGCGGTGCGTAGCCCTGCATGCTGGCCAGAAGCGTGGTCTTGATGCACTGCAGCTCCTTGCTGCCCTCGTCCACCTTCTGCTCCAGCAGGCCGGCCATCGGCTCGGCGAAGGCGTAGGCGAGCAAGATGCCGAGGAAGGTGCCGACCAGCGCCGAACCGATCATCGCGCCCAGCACCGCCGGCGGTTGGCCGACCGAGCCCATGGTCTTGACCACGCCGAGCACGGCGGCCACGATGCCGAAGGCCGGCAGGCCGCCGGCGATGCGCTGGATCGCCGCCACGGGCGCATGAGCCTCGTGGTGGTGGGTATCGATCTCGTTGTCCATCAGCGACTCGATCTCGTGCGCGTTGAGGTTGCCCGAGACCATCATGCGCAGATAGTCGGTGACGAACTCGGTCACGTGATGGTCGCTGCCGACGCCGGGGTACTTCTGGAACAGCGGCGAGTTGTGCGGGTCCTCGACGTCCTTCTCGATCGACATCAGGCCTTCCTTGCGCGCCTTCTGCAGGATGTCGTAGAGCAGCGCCAGCAGCTCCATGTAGCGCGCCTTGGTGTACTTGGAACCCTTGAAGCAGCTCAGCGTGCCGGCGATCGTCGACTTGATGACCTTCATCTGGTTGTTGGCCAGGAAGGCGCCCAGCGTGCCGCCGCCGATCATTGCCATCTCCCATGGCAGTGCCTTGAGGATCGGGCCCATGTTGCCGCCGTGGGCGATGAACACCCCGAATATGCAACCGAGCACGACGACCCAGCCGATGATGACGAACATGTGTGGACTTTCTGCGGTTGCCGCCGGCACTGGCGGGATGGACTGCCCTGGTTATCGACCGGGGCGCGCCGCAGTTGAGCCGGTGCCTGGCCGGTAGACCCACAGCGGCCGACCGTCGGGGGTGCGCAGCACGCTGTGTGGCGCTGTGCCGACCGACTCGAACTCCAGGCTCACCAGCCAGGCATCGGGGCGCAGTTCGGCCCGCGCCTTGGCCAGCGCGCGCGGCATCGACTCCGGCCGCTGGAACAGGTAGACCAGATCGCAGCCGCGCCAGTCGGCCCGCCACAAGTCGCCGCGGCGCACGCGCGCGAAACGGCAGCGCAGTGCGGCCAGCGCCGCCAGCGGCCAGCTCCACTCGATGCCCTCGATGCGTGCCTGCGGAAAGGCGCGGCGCAGCGCGCGCAGCCCGGCACCGGTGCCGCAGCCTGCGTCAAGCACCCTCGCGCCGCCGGGCAGCGCCAGCATCGCCAGACCGTCCAGCGCGGCAGCAGGTGTCGGGAACAGCGGCGCATCGCGCCAGGCGCGCACCGGATAGATCAGCAGCAGCAGCGTCAGCGGCAACAGCCAGACCCACGCCGGCCAGGCGCCTGCCGCGCCGAGCACCAGGGCGGAGAGAGGAAAGCCGACGGCCGCCAGGGCACCACGCCACAGCCGGCGCAGGGCGAGCGCGGCAGCCCCGCCGATAGCCAGGCCAGCCAGCGCGGCGGCCACCTGCGAGTGCGGCGAG